>Ga0302233_10000856_pt1 | contig 22864 bp, 39 predicted proteins | sample II_Palsa_N3_1_FD_193516 | JGI IMG/M metagenome (GOLD analysis project Ga0302233, IMG submission 193516) | Peat permafrost microbial communities from Stordalen Mire near Abisko, Sweden - II_Palsa_N3_1 | ecosystem: Environmental > Terrestrial > Soil > Palsa > Peat permafrost | place: Sweden... | reverse complement strand
AAAAAAATATAATTTTTTTTTTTAAAAACAGGAGACGACGCTCTATAGGAGCTAAGATGCCGCCATCAGCAGATGGAGAAGCGCATGGAGTCACCAACGCCGACGATCCATTTCCTACCGTGGACGACTTGTAAGACGGTTTCATAAAATCGATAGAATATCCCAGAGATGTGCTGCGTTCGAAATGATCTGATTCACACTTGTACAATTTTTAGAAAGAAAAGAATGCTCAGAGTAGTTTTTAATAATAATAATCAAGCAGCGGACGGCGATCGCTTCTGGTCGGCTTTCGTGCCAAGTCCAAGAGAATCTCGAATGGTGGTGAGGAAAGTGGTTTGAGATTTTGCAGCTGCTAGGGTTTGCTGTCGTTTTCGAGCTTGCTCCGCAAGTAAAGCGGCGTGCTTGATCTGGCTGTCGACAATGCGTAGCTCCAAGTCGATTGAGACATGTGGGAGACCCCTTCCGATTATAACGCTGTGTTCAAACTGGAGCATGAAAGGAAAAAAAAAATAATAAATAAAAAATAATAATGAAATGTAGTTCATACTTGGAGGTCGTTCAGTCGGAAAATGCTGCACCTGCGCTTGTCGATGGGAGATAGGGATTCTTTGCTCGTTATCCACGTAGTCTCGTTTTCCGACATCTTGCAGTCGACGGCCAGCTGTGAAAGTTTGGCGCGCAACTGTTCGACCTCTTCCCAAAAGTCTGGCGGCTGCAGATTCAGGATTCGCTGCAGACGGTCGCGGGCAAAATCGTACACGACTTGGTCAATCCTCGTCGCGTTCTTGAGCAGCAATCGCGACGGCAAATCGATATCCGAAGTCTTGCCACACTTGACGGGCATCTTGTCCCAACTACGTTTCCCGTCGCGGCACGCATCCAAAAGCTTTACGTACAAGACGTCGTCAACGTCCCAGTTGTAACGTCGCCTCATCAGCACGAGGGACTCCTCGATGAGCTCGGTGATGAGGAACATGTCAAAGAGTTTGTGCCCTTCCTTTAGGAAGTAGGCAAGATCTTGATCATTGTTGATGCCCTGTTTGACACCCGTTTAATGTGTTGACCAAAGTAACTTGTTGTTTTCGTACCATGTCACGGTGCATGTAATGCATACGACCAAGCAAGTTGACAGTCTTGTTGGTCAGCAGATCGTACAGGGGTGTCTTGGGTGCGTCCGGCTGCCAAAAGTAATAATACTCGGACAAAGAGCGCGCCATGGGATCGCGCAGGACGGTGATGTACTTGCCGAGGGGGACGTGACGACGAAAATGGTTGACAAATGTGCTTGTGTTGACGGGCGTAAAGTGGTGGTACAGCGATATATTGGCCGGCTGCTGCTCGACCGTCTTAACTTTGTAGTCTAGAGATTTATTTATTAATTTATCATTTAAAAAAAAAAAAGATGAACATACCAATGTAGTGGTAGCGGGGCATGAAAAATCGGAGATTGCGCTTGAGGCCATAGCGGTAGATGATCGAGGCGAGCGTCGTCGATCCCGTCTTGTGCGTCTTGATCAAAATGAGGTTGCTCTGAGCCTCGGTTCTGTTGAACTGGAAAAAATCCGCCAGGTCCTCATCTATGACTGGCTGCGCTTGCAATTCTGGCAGCATCTGCTGCTGCTGTTCCTGTTGCTGCTGTTGGTCCATTGGCTGTTGTTGGGCCACTGGCTGCTGTTCCTCTTGGGCGATTGCCCGTTGATGTGCCACAGGCTGCCCTCGCTCGTGCGGCTGCTCTTGTCGTTCCTGGCGAGGCTGAAGCTCCAACCCGTCAAGGTGACTTTGCTCTCGTTGCCGCTCCAGCACATCGTCCTGCGTTCCCTCAGGCTGCTCAGGCTGGACGGTGGGCCCCAGAGTGGGAGCCGCTATCCGCAACGTGTTGTCGTCGGTTGTGGGCAACTTTAGCTGGAAGGTTTTCTTGTGTGTGCTGAACGACTGGTGGTGAAAAAATATCGGGCGGCGCAGGCCGTCATCGTCGTCGCCAATGTCTTGTGCCTGCAGGTTTGTTTAGCTGAGTGATGGCGCGGGGGTGGTGGAAGAAGCAAACATACCCGGTACGCCACAAACACAAAAACGGAGACCAAAAAAAGACCGGCAAGAATGCGGCTGTACATTTTAGGCGCAAACAGCCGACACCCAAACATTGTCTGTCGCTTTGGCGGGCGCGAAGAGGCGGCGAGGCGTGCGTGCGGGTGTGAAATGAAAGTATGTAGGGGTGCCACCCTCACACACCAGCTCACCCTTTCCTATCAAGCGGAGTGAGAAGAGCAGTGAGAACTCCTCCTGAGAAGAGGCGTGGGGGAGAATGTCGTGCCCACCCGCCAATCGTTCAAACCTCGACCCATGAGTTGGAGATTTGGTCCTTGAGCACCGAAGCTTGGCTGCAGGCGAATCGCTCGCACCTGGCTCGATCCCGAAGGGGAGGGGGAGAAGACGCGTGCGTCCTCCCGTCAATCAACGACATTCATCATAGATCGCTGATAACAGTCGGCCGCCATTTTAAAACCGATCTACCCAGTGACCGTTACAAATGGCATCGCGCTCGAAAAAGCCAGCAGCAGCAGCTGCGCCTCAGACCGCTCCGGTCAGCAGCAAGACGGCAAAGGTAGCATCGTGTGCAAGCAGCCTGAATTTCTCAATTTGCGTTCCTTTGAGCAGGAGAACGTTCAGCCAACTGCGCAAGACGACGTTCCCGAGTTTGCGTCGCTGGACCAGGCCGTTAAGGCGTACGAAGCGCTCCTGCAAAGCCACCGGCAACTCCAGCAGATCCGCCAGACCGAGCCTGAGCGTCTGCTCAAGGACTTTATTCGCGCCGCTGAGCGTGAGCGAACTGGTAAAATGTCCTCGTTGTCCTTCTTACCAAACGCGAAAAAATCAACTCAGCCAGCACGGACGTGCAAAAGGCGCTCACGACACAATGCGAATCCCTGACGGCCCAGAGTGTGCAAACCAAGGCAGACCATAAAGCACTGGAGGCAAAACTGGCAGCTGCTAACGGCCAGGTGGCTGCAATGAAAGAGGAAATGGCCAAGCTTCAGGTGCTCGCAGACCAGGCGCAGGCGTCGGCGATGGATGAGATCAAGGCGCAGCTGGCCTTTTTCCAGCAGCTCACCGGCGTGACGTTTTCTGTGCACGATCTGCCTCCACCCAAAAAGTCGAACAAAGGCGCCGCCTACCCGGTGCGCCAGTTTGCGATCGACCACAAGGGCAACAACGGGCGTACGTTTTGCTTTTTCTTTGTCTTCCAAGCAGGTTTGCGAAAAAAACGAATTGAACGTGATGCCGCAAATAGAGCTTGCATACAAGCTTGTGCAGCGGTCGGACGACATGTTTGACTACATCTTCACCAGCAAGAACCTGAACAAAGGGGTCGTCCTGCCAGACTACCTTGGAGAGGACATTGAGTTTGAAAAGGCGCAGCTCGCAGTGTTCTTTTGGCAAATACTCGACATCCTCTGCAAGGAGAACTAGGGCTATTTGTTCTCTCCCCGTCTCCCTCCCTAAATCAAACAATTGTGATGTCCTTATGTATGCGTGTTTCCAAGAGTACTTTTTCTTTTTCTTCTTCTTCTTTCCAAGACTGTCTACATTTACTGCTGCTCCAGCTTCAGGCGACGCGATCGGAAGGCATTTCCATCTCCTGCACTGCTTGACGATGCGTCATTGCTTGTGTCGTCGTCCTCGTCGTCGTTGCGAGTACGGCGTACGGCAGCGCGCGCGCCCGCTCCGGCTAGTAGTGTGCGATGCATTGTCACGGTAGGAGTCGCAACAATGTTGGCCGGAGGAAGGGGCGGTGGAGGGAAATGGGTTTGCGCAACAAGACGGAGCACTGCATCCACGTCGTACATGGGGCCAGAGTATGCTTGCGCGGGCGGCATCGTGTTTAGAAGATAGCCAATCGGGTCCAAGTTTGCATTTGCTTGAAACAAAAAACAAGCACACACAAACATAAATAAATAAATAAAAAAAAAAATAAAAAAATTTAATGGCACAGTTTATTATCATGTTTACCATACCATAAGGCGGCGGAGCAACGAGTGTCGACGGCTTGAATTTGTCTAGCTCTGGGCGGGCCAATGCCGCCCGAAGAGGTGTCGGGGTTATTGTGCCCTTTCGGACTGCCGGATATAGTGCAATTTTAGTTTAAATACCATAAATTGTGATCAGGTGCATACAAATGAAAGACGAGCCGCCAATCATCATCGGCGCAAGGGTCGCAGTGTCCTTGGCCTGAGGTAAGGTCAATGTGAGCGAGGTGGGCAAGGACGAAGCTATCCCGGCGGCAGCAGTCGCGACCGTTGATCCCATGTTACCGATGTTACTGCCGGCACCGTAAGAGGTCGACAGCGTCCCTGTTGCGCGGATCTCTGAACAGAATTTTTAATAAAAACAGCCAAAGTGAACACATGCAACCATAGAATTCGGCCGCCTGCGTCGAGCACGGCAGCAAGTCCTTGTAACGATAGCGGTCGATCAGGGCCTTCATCTTGCCGATCTCATCGCCAGTCTCGTACAATTCACGGATCCTCCCGTCCACACGCTTGAGACTATCGAGGTCGCCAAAGTTGATTTCAAAGTCAAGGAACCTGTTCCATACTTCCTGCAAATTGTGTGTAAGCGGCAAAAATAAACAGCCTTTACAAAAATAAAAATAAAAATCACCTTGGCAGACTCCTTGGGCACCTGCGAGACGACGCACTCAAACACAGCACGGGTGTTGTTATCTTCATTCCTGTGCGAGAGAAAATCCAGGTACTCGAGAGCGAAATTGGCGTTGGAGCCGGCGACGTTGTTCATGCAGTGCTCGTAAACCTTGGCGGCAATCTGCGGCTCCTTGTTCATGTGAAACTCCATCTGACCAGAGGCGATAAAGATGTGATAGCGACAGTGTGCGTTCGTGCGGGCACGCTTGAAAATCTCGCGGGCCTTTTGCTGGCTTTGTGCGCGCCGAGCAAATCGCATGTAGTTGATAAAGGCCAGTGTGAGACCATCGGCTGCTTTGCCGATCGCCGTTCGTTGCTTTTCGGTCTTCTCTCTTTTTTCTGCCTCCACGAGCGCATCGAGTTTTGACTCCAGGGTCTACCAAAAAAAGTTTTTGAGCGTGACTTTTTTCTAATTTGAGTACTTGTTTACTTTCACAAGCCTTTCGTAGACTACGACCGCCCCATCGATATTTTGTTGCGACTCGAGGAACTCGGCATAGGCCAAGTTGAGTACTAGGCTACAAGCAAATCAAGTTTTAAGACCAAAGGACGGCGACTCGAGTTAACCTGTCTGCAAGGATTTGTGTGCCTTCGTTGTAGACAGCGATTGCTTCCTCTTTGCGATTGATGTCGATCAAATACTGGGCAAAGCTGAACCAAACCTCGGGGCTGAATCTGAGATAGCAGAGGCACTGCCTATAGCTGTAGATGACGCGCTGGTGATAATTCTCGAGCTGATTCATGGTCGCCTTTTCCCAATTGATCAGCGCCATCCACTTGGATAATTGCAAGAGCTCCTTCTCTGATCCATGCTGGGGCTTGGCAATAACGGTCTTGTCGATTGCCTGTCCCAAGTTTTCTGTGAGAAAAAACATAAGAAGAAAAGAGGAAGTGCATACGTCGTGAAGTCGATTGCGCTCCTTGGAGGCCGGGCGAGCCGACATGTAAATTGGTGAATGGTCTCTGATCTGTTTTTGGCCCTAATAAAAACTTTATTTAGGAAATGCGTTTGTTTTTGTTGTCAATGTACGATCGCTTTGGTCATGGTGTTTTCAAAGGCGCTGTAGTTTCGCCAAATTTCCTCGATGTCAAGCATCGGTATGGCAACGGCACGATGATACGCCTTGCGAAGTGTGTCCATCTTCACCTGCTCCTCAAACGTGTCCTTTGTCTTTTTTTTTTATTTTTATTTTTATTTTTTTTACGACGAAAGGTAATGTTGTTTGTTATTTTTCGTATCCAGTGCTTTAGCGTCATTCAAAACCCGGCGTACAGGAAGATTGCCGATGTATGCGATATAGTCCTTCCAAATCGGTCCAGCAAGCAAATCCAGGCCCACGCTGTCCAGAGCCTGCTCGTAGGCCTTTTTCACGATGTCGCTGTTTGCGATGCTGCCACTGCTCGCATTGCCATTGTGCTACAGCATCCTTTGTGTGAATAAATGCGTTGAAAAAAAAAAACCCCATAGTACTACTTTGCGAAGCAAGTCTAAATACGACCGCCATAGCTCCACATTCGGGCATCCCTTTACTCCGCGCTCGTACACGGCCTTGGCGGCCTCGTACCCGTTGTTGCGCAGCTCGAGATCGGCCAACAGGCTCCAGTGGCGTGCCTTATTTCGTTTGGTAGGTTACAGCAACACCAAAAAGCACCAGGGTAGTGTGGGTGGGGGGCATACCGACGTCGGAAAGACCTCGAGAAACCTGTCATAGGTCGCGCTGAGGGCCTTGGGCGCGGCTTGCTGCTGCTGCTGGCTGAGGAGTGCAAGCCAGGCTTCGAGCACGTACTTGTTGTTTAGCACGAGCTGCTCCTTTTCGGACCTAGTATGATGCGTCAGATAAAGAACGGACCGCGCTCGCCCGTACAATGTTGCCGTTGCCGTCACGGCGTCGTCTTCGTCGTCTGACATCTGTCTGACGTACGTCTGTGCGCCGCAAAATAAAAAGATGGCCGCCCTGAAAGTACACGTCCCAGCGAATGGTCCTGCCGTTCTGCTGGGTCAGGCTGCGAGGCTTGCTGGCCTGTTTGGGCTCGAGGTCACGACCCTGGCGCCCGGTGATGCTGTCGGTGCGGCATCCGAGTGTCGGCTCGAGATGGAGTGGGATGAAAACTGGGGCGAAGCACGTCTGCAGATGCGCTTGACTAAGCGGCCCGGGGAAGGCGGTGCCTCTCCGATGGGGCCTGTGTTTGTGGACTTTGTGGGAGGGGAAGCTCAGTACAGGCGCGTCAAGGGTGGAGGGATGACACAAGCGGTTGCTCGGGCTGTTGGGTTTCCTGGGGCAGCCCGTTGCATGAGGAGGCTGGAGGTTGTGGACGCAACGGCGGGGCTGGGGAGAGATGCCTTTGTGCTTGCGTCGCTTGGGTGCAACGTAACCATGGTCGAGCGGTCGTCCGTGGTCGCCGCGCTGCTGCAAGATGGTCTGGACCGAGGTTCAAGAATAGCCTGTGGCGGTGAAGGCCGCGGGGCTGCCGTTCGAGAGATTTGCTCGCGGATGCGCCTTGTCCACAAGGACTCGGTCTCGTGGATGACTCAAGATGCATCGCCCGCGAGCTGCGACGTTGTCTACATCGACCCAATGTACCCAGACGCCGACCAGAGGACAGCGGCGCCACGAAAAGAACTGCAGCTCCTGCAGCTGCTTCTGAAGTGGGACGACCACAACGAGGAGCGCTCGTTGTTGCAGGCTGCGAAGCGGATCGCGCGCGATCGCGTGGTCCTCAAGCGCCCCCGTGTCTCTTCCGCGATCGACAAGCCCGACATCCAATTCAAAGGCAGTAGCACACGCTTTGATGTGTACACCTCGAAAAACAGACGGTGGTGATTGTCGGGTGGAGGGATTAGATTCTGCAGTTGATCTCAAAGAAAGTGAGGAATTTTGTGGCGTTGGTGGGAAGAACGTGCATGTTTCAGACTGGACCTCTCACCTTCCTGCCCAACTATTCCTGGACCGGCCCACTAACCTACACCACCTCTAACAAAGCCGCGCGACAGAGTGGTGCCACTGCCCCCCTCCATGCGACCGCACTCATTCCGCAGAGTGATTCTGCCTGCTGCCGTGCTGGCCGCGCTGATCATCTTTGTGATGCAGCTGTCGGGGACGGTTTTTGAGGACTACCTGCGTGTCGACACTACTGGGGGGACTACCGGGACTGGGGCCGGGGCGGTCGTGTTCATCACCACGGACGTCACGGCTATAGGGAACGGCGCGGGTGATGTCCTGCCTGTGACCGAGGAAGACCATACGCATAATCACCCGCCACCGCAAGAACGTAAGCAGCAGCAGCAGCAGGACCTTCAACAGCCGCAGCAACAGGAGCAGTTGCAGCTAGTCCCCAACAAGAGCACCTCCACGGGACAGACCCTAGTTAAACGGAAGGACGAAGGTATGTTTGGTTGTTGGTTCCCTCTCGTGCTTGGTACACAATCCCTCCCAAAAGACATGTTTCTGGACGAGCCTTTCAACCCAAGGGAAAGCCTTCAACAACAAGAGGAGGAGGAGGAGGAGGTAAAAGAGGGTGTGGATGAGCGAATCGTGCGCTTGGCGGAGAATGACAATGACGGCGTGGACATTGAAGGCGTGGAGCAGCTGAACGACGAAAAGCCCGACCTGCAGGCGCAGTTGGCACAATTGCAAGAGCAGCAGGAGCGACTCAACAGCGTAGGCATCACCAGCGCGTGGGAGTCGGTCTCCAAGACCAGCTCAATTGGCGGCAACCCCGTATCTCTGCCCGATAACCGCTACACGCGCCGAGCTCAGGCGGTTAGAAAGTCATCGCAGCCCACACAGCCTCCCCACGAGACCTCCTGGTGGTATCAGTTCAAGTATAATCCAGGCTGGGCACCACAGTCCACACCGAGTACGGGGAGGGGAAAGAGTTGTCTATTATTTTTTCTTGAACAAGTCATTTCCCCCCTTTTTTTTTGTTGTAGAAAAACCCCTCCCGGCCGAAGTCAGAATTGTCCACGCCGTCGTGAACGAGCCGCTGCCCGACCTGTCTTCGTGCGTTCCGCACAGGGACACAGACTTGGAGATCTTTGCCAATCTCACGTCTGCTGCCAAGGCCAACCTGACGATCAAGTCGATCGAGCCAGTCGGGTCGTCCGCCGTCTGCCCTCTGGTCAACAACGTCGTCTTCTTCAAGACACACAAGACCGCCTCGACGACCATGAGCTCTATCTTCTTCCGTTTTGGCGTGAAGCACCAGCTCCGCTTCCTCGTCTCAGCCACCCATTACATCGAGTTTACGACCCGCGTGCGCACCTACCCAGCCAACATCTCAATGTACCACCACCGAACGCGCCCGCTGGGCTACAACTTTACCGAGATCACGTCGTGGTACCGCACCAAGGTGCCCAACCCCCAGTTTGTGACGATCGTCCGCGAGCCCCTCAAGCGCGCCATGTCCGAGTGGCTTTACCTGCTCCAGCCCGACTATGGCAACGACACCCTCGGCATGGTCCTCGGCGCCAACTACTCGCGCCCTGCCAACTGGTATACCCTCGCAACCGACCTGGGCATCTACACCGACTCTGAGATGGACTTTTTCCTGACCGAGGGCCACAAGCAGTTTGCGCTGATCGCCGTGGTCGAGCAATTTGACGAGTCGCTGGTGCTGATGAAGCGGCTCTTTGGGTGGAGCTTTGACGACATCCTGTACCTGCCCCTGCTGGACTCGTGTGTGGAGCGGTGGCGCAGCTGGGACCATCAGCAGGTGCAGTGCTCTGCCAAGGTCGAGCACCCACCAGAGACGGTCGAGGCCCTGAAAAAATTGGTCCAGCACGACTACCTCATCTACGACCTCGCCGTCAAGGAGCTCAAGCGCAAGATTAATGAGCAGCCGCCGGATTTCTGGGATGAGGTCAAGCTGTTCAAGGCCATGCAACAGCAACTCAGCAACGAGTGCCCACGAGGTGAGCTGCCCATGTCTGCCACAGACCTGCCCAAGAAGCCAACGAAACGACTAAAGACCGCCGATGGCCAGTACATTGGCAGCGTCCTCTGGGGCGCAGCAGCGGCCGGTGGTGTCAAGACCTCTGCGGACGTCCCTGCAGGATCGACGTCTGAGGAGCTGGAGCGCCCACCGACCCCGACCCCACCCGTCAGTGCACGCTGCGGGCGCTATCGCCTCAACGACCTCCAGTTTGAGCGCATCATCAAGTACAGCCGTGGGCAACCGTCGATCGCCTCGGTGGAGGCCGAGGGTGACCGCCTCTACGGCAACAACCGCGAGATCGACGAAGACGAGAGCACCGCACAGGCGTCTGCGCACGCCGAGCACGCACATGCCTAATGCACAAAATGGTAATATTACGTTATTTTTTTTTTCTTTCCCTCTTCTCTCTCCTCCTCTCTCTTTCTCTCTTTACCTTTCCGTATATGGTATTGTACAAAGAGACAACGTAGCATTCGTCCGACTGTCCATCCGTGAAAGAAATCAGTCCTATTTTTTTTTCTTCCCCCCCGACCCACCATGGCTTCAATCATTATGAAGCTGACGATTGCGGATGTATGTTGTGTGCCTGACCCGTGCCAGTGGAGACTGACCTCTTTCGTCGACAGTTGGACCTGAACAAGGCCGTCCGAGTCCTGCGAGACGAGACCGTGTGGTAACACAACATGTTCTATTTATGGGTGCACCCTCAATCCCTTGGTTCTCTGGCCTTGCCATGGTCCCGTTGGCGTGTCTATAGGAGTGTCAAGCTCAACCTGATCAACAAAATGGACGTCATGCTGCCGAATGGCGTGATCAACTATGGCCTCTACAAGCACGCCGAGTCGGCATCCATCCCTGGAGGCTTCCTTGAGGATCACGTACTGTTTTTGCGTTTTTTCTTTGGGGCGTCTTGTTTACTCGCATTGCCCGCCAACCAATACAGCGCCGGGTCTTTGACTACAACTTTCCCAACAACGTTGCACTCGAACTCAAGCCCAAGAAGCGCGAGGTCCAGGGCAAGTCGGACAAGGACATGGCCAAGTACAACACGAAAAAGAACCAAAAGCTGTTTATGGACGTCCTTGCAAAGCAGTGTACGTCGCTCGGCCCTACCCCATTTCTTGCGTAAACAGAAAATAACAAAACAACAAAACACACACACAAAAAAAAACAGCGTTCAACAAGGTCAAGGACATGCTGGAAAAGGGCATGGACCCCAACTTTGTCTCTGAAAACGGTGAGACGCCATTGACATTTGCTTCGCTGCACGACATGCCCGAGATCATCATCCTGCTCGTCCAGGCTGGTGGCGCCTTTGTGGATTACCGCTCGGGAGACTGGAAGACGGCCCTGCACAAGGCCGTCATGGCAGGCCACGTTCGCGCCGTTAAATCGCTCCTCTCTGTGGGTACGCCGGTTGACATCTGCGACAAGGACAACTTGACACCCCTCTACCTGGCCTCGGTCCTGGGCAAGCACAGCTGTGCCGAGTCGCTGCTCGAGTTTGGTGCCATCCTTGATACGATTGACAACACTGGGCGCACCGAACTTCATCAGGTAACACATATTGCAATATGCCTGGTTAATTTCTTCTCGACAGACGTGCCTGAAAGACGCCCCCGCTGTGGCCAAGTTGCTGATCGAGTTTGGTGCTGATCTGTCCACACCCAACAATGCCGGCAGCACACCTCTTCACGTTGCTGCATCGTGCAATTCGGTCGAGTGCGCCAAAGTACAGAGAACCATCGAATTTTAGGGCTACTGAGATTATTTTCCGTAGATCCTGCTGGCAGCAGGCGCAGACAAGGAGGTCCAAAATGCTGCTGGCGACACAGCCCAACAGGTCGCCATCATGACGTCCAACTTTGAGATCGCCGAGGTCATTGGTGGATGGAAAGCAAATGTGAAGCTCGAGCGCGGCAGCAAACAGGGCACGGCTCACGCGGAACTGCTTCACCTGCCAAACATGGCACAGATCCTTCAAGTCGTGGACTACGTCCCTCCACCGCCTCCACCCGGCTACAAGGGAATTTGCCGCGCACCATTGGATTCACCTCCTCGCTGAAAAACTGCTTTTTATACCTTGATTCCCAATGTCCAGTTTTTTCGAATCTTATTTCTTCTAAGCACGAGTTTCTCGCGTGTGATACAAGAAGGGACAGAATGGGGTGGAGAGCTGTGGTAACAAACGAAAACAAACAAACAGGTTGATTCCATTGAAGGAGAGGGATGCCAGCGCGACCATGGTTACTCTTGATGGTCTTTGTGTCCTGCTTTCTGTTTTTCGATAGTCAATATAAACAATGGGAAGCGAGCGGTACGAGAAAGAAAGAAAGAAGAGTCAGAAGGGGTCGGAATATCAGAATCATTGAAGCTTTGACTTTTTCCGCTGGAGAAGAAGAAACCACCAATGGGTTAGAATTCCCAGTTTTATCTCGTACCTGTTGGATGTCTTCGGTCTTCCCGGTGCTCAAAAAGTTGAGGCCCATCTTGATGAAGAGTCCGTACCAGAGGACGTGCATCACCTGGAGCGTGACGAGCATGTACATGAAGAAGAGCAAAAAGTTGCCATCCTTCTGGAGCGACTCGTGGATGACCGGGTACTTGTTGGCAATAATCGGGATGATGATCTCGAATGGGAAAACGTAAAGACGCAGGTAGCCCCATGCCGCGAGCAGCGACAAATAGACCGTCAGCGTGAAGTACTTTTTTTTTTTTTTTCCCCTTCTCAATTAAAAAAAAAGAAAAAGATACCGTAAAGCGTACCTTGAAAGGGGTATCCACCGAGCTCTTGACCAGATAGCCAGGCACATCAGCAAGGTCGTGCAGGAGGATGATAATACTGCCACCACGGACGACGTTGAGCATGTACGAGAAGCAGATGAGGAGGACAGCAACAATGTGATGCAAGAGCATCTCGATGAAATCGTTGCGCTTGGTCGAAAAAACATGGAACAAGAGCGAGTGGGCATGGTATGCCAAGCTCACCTGGTTGATACAAATGAGAAAAAAAGAAAGAATGCATCACCCCTTCCTTGCTTTTACGTACCATGTAGTACTCCTTGACGTACGGGAATTGCTCCTGGTAAGGATAGCCGACGAAAAGGTTTTGCAGGTGTCCAGTTCCTCCCAGTGCCGGCATGGTCCACTCCTTATCCACAAGCAAGTAGACACCCAGGACCGAGTAAATGGCGAAGAAAAGAAACTTGAACGAGACGGACGCAAACTTGTCGACCTTGTCTTGGCGGACATCTCCCTGTAAAGATCGCCCTTTCTTTTACTACTCTTCATCCGTGCCAGAGTGAGCCGCAAACATACAGTGTACTTTGAGTCCACCATGACCTGACCGAGGGACTTGAGCACTGTGTTGGTGAGGACGACACGGAAAAAGCTGATGACTGCCAGAGCCTGCACGAAAAACAAGAAGAAGAGGCGATTAGGGAAAAAAAAAAAACCCCTTTACTTGCACCGCTACCTGGAAGGCAATGAGAAAGTCCTCAAACTTGGGGTAGGGATAGTCTGGTTTCCGCGCCTGGCGCTCTTCGACAATCTAAGAGAGAGGTGTGAGTTCATTGCGTGTGAAGACAGGTCGTTACGTCGGCGAGCTCGACTGCCCATGACCCGCAGTACAGCACGGTTATGACTGCACCAATAAGGAACACGGTCTCCTTGATGCCCAGCTGCGTCTTGTTGTTGGCACTCTTGTCCGTGAGCGTCGGGGTTGAGGGCCAGTTTCGTGGCGGGATGTTTTCAGATGCTGCTACGTCACCGTTGAGCTGCTTCTTGTGTTTGCCATTGACAGTCGACGTAGCAGCCGGTGATGCCGTAGGTGCTTTGACTTGTATTGCAAGCCGAAGAGGGATAGTGCGTGTGTGCGTACGTGCGGCGCGTGTGGGAAAAAAAGGGCGACGCTGTTGAGGATTTGCATCACAAAAACGTGGTTTACCTGAACTCATTGGCGTGCTTCCGGTTGTCCTGTTTCGTGTGCGCTCGGTGGTTTGGGGAGGACTCTTGGGCAGTCGAAGCGCTGCCAGCGGCCAACAGTGGCTCGGACCTACCGGGTGGGTGGGTGTGTTAAGAAAGAAGGCGACCATTCAAGTGGAGTGATATTGGGACGTGTTGCGTCCAAAAATGACGGTACGTATTGCGTAAATCGATTGCCACGTTGTTAACAAAGGTCGACCTATTTTTTTTTTTAATTTTTTTTTTTTTTGGATTATTGTACTGCCTTCTGTCATTGTCTTGAATAATGGTCTCAGCTCTGAATGAGCCGATAAAGTACATCGTCGATGAGTGAGGGTGAAATATTGTTGAAAAAGATGTCTCGGCCGTCGGCGGGAGGGGTTGCTGCATCGTCGTCAACCAAAGCAGAGGACACACAGGATGCGGCATGTTCGGCGGGCATGGGCGTTGTATACAGAGCGGAGACGACAGTCTGGTTGCCGCGAAGCGAGTGCAGAATTTCGCTGACCAAATATCGATTTGTGAACAAGCCGGTTTCCCCTTCCCTCACAGCTGCTTCGCCTTGATCGAGCCACCTTTTTACAGTCGTCTCGTCTGTCTTGTGGACAAGGTGAAACACGAGGGCGGCCAACTTTTTTTTTAAAAAAAAAAGAGGAGTGAAATTTTATGAAAATAATAAAATTGAATCTTCCTTACCCGCAAGTCGAGGGCGCTGCGATGGCGTTGCTCTTGAAAGGTGAGGCGATCACTGCCGACTGCCGCGAGGGATTGGATGCACAAAAGGGTGTTGTCCAGGACCTCGGTGATCGCGGCAGCAGAGCCCAGAAACTCGTTTGTGTGAAGGAATGCGATGGACGTGAGGGCCGCTGCGACATGGATCGAGACCTTGTAGTTTTGGGTGAGCCGGGGTGTTGGCCTGAGGATGCCGCAAAGGGCATTCCGCAGGTGCTCAAGCTCGATATGTGCATCCAGGGTAACGAGATGCGCCGGCGACGAACCAAAAATGCGCGAGGCCGCCGCCGCCGCGTTCCACTGCGACTTGGCGGAGAGTTCCGACGACTCGAGGTTGACAGCGACCAAATCGACAAGGCGACGCCGCTGCTGAATTTCCTCGGCAGATGGCTGCTCTATCGCAGCGACATCGCCGCCACCAATCAGCGAGCCCGCTGCCCGCAGACCAAATAGGCGCACCTTGTCCGAGTCCTGGCAGAGATGGATCACAAGGTCTGTCAGGACAATTGGTGGCGCATAAGCGCACACGGCTGCAAGGGCCCACGCGGCGCGCACTTTAACCGCGAGGATCTCGGCGCGGTTGGTGATCGCGAACTGCCATAGCGGCAGAAACGTGTCGGCCAGCAAAAGTGAGGGCATCGTGCCCACGATCCCGCAAATCGACGAGCCCACAAACGTCCACACCGAGATACGGAGGTTCGTTGCCGCAGGAACGCCACAACCCACACTTAGAAGTGCGACGCACACACGTACCCATTCCTCCCCCGTGCCCTCGAAGAGCGATCCTGGCAGCTGGCCCACCGTGTCCATTGCGGCCGCGCACACGCTTGCGACGGAAGGACTGGAAATGCTCGCCAGCATAAACCGGCGTAGATGGTCCAAAATATCCCCAGTGGTCGCTGCTGCATTCCCACTGTTGGATCGCACAATGATTGCGCGAAGAAATAGCAACGCAGCCACTTGTTCGTGCTCCCTCTGCAATTGCTCCGGGTGTCCAACCAACGCCAGTTTGGACTTGGCGCGCGCAACAAAATGAGCAGATACAGCGTCAGACAGGAGGCCAGCAGCCAACAACGAACGGAGAGCCGACCAGGCCGCCACGGCGATGAGGTCAGAGCTTGCCTCGGTGCGTTCCTCGACAAGTCCGACAAGTCTGTACTGTTCCGCCTTGGCCGCGACAGCAGACGACGACGCGCAAATAGACACGGCCTCGAGCGCCGCGGCGACGGATGCCTCACCGGCACCTTCCGACGTTAAAATTGCGACAGTAAAGTCGACGATACGCAGAGGCAAGTGCTGCTGATAGGGACCTAGCTTTGAGACTGCCGGGCCGGACCGGACCAGTGTAGTCAGGAGACGAAGGATGGGGGGGTCGTCGACTTGATGCCTCTGGCACTCGAGCGCTGTCTGGTACAGGGCCACAACGTACAGAGCCAGCTTCTCCGAAAGGGAGACGAACGACGCACTCGTTCGCTTGGGCATCTCAGCCATGGCGAGCAGCGGCTGCGATGCCTCGACGAGGGCGATGAGAGCGTTGGAGGCTGCCAATGTGGTCGCAGGCTGTCTTTGCTGCAGGAACTGGCACAGCGGGGCCACCAACGTGAACCAGTGGGGGTGGACGAGTTTGCCACCGCGATGCAGGAGAGTCTCTGTGACTGCAAGGGCGAGCAAATGCAGCTTGGTGATGTACGACGCGGCGGTGGCGGAGGGCTCGTCGGCATCGGACAGCTCAGAGTCCGACTCGACGCCTCGGGATTGCATTTGGAGGATGTCCACAAGGAGGGGCACCACTAGACCGACGTGGCCAGCAGTGAGGACGTTGTCTGCAAGGTGATGCTGCTGCTGTGGCTGCTGCAGCTCGTTGAGCAATTGCCTAAGAGCGCGCAGCACGACCCAGCAAAGTTTCCACGAGGCCTGATTCGCCTTTGAGCACGCAATCGTGGCCCCCCAGATGGCCCCAAAGTACGGCAGGGCCACCGCCGCGCGCGCCTTGGTGCATGCGTTCCCCAGAGCCGTCACCGCCTCCATCCTTGCAGCCAGCGTCGATGTCGATGAGGCTGCCACAAGCACGAGCCGCTCTACCACGGTCTTGGCCGTGCCGGCGTCCATCCACGCGCCGCGGTCCGCGAGCAGGACACCCGCGAGGCGCAGCAGCTCTGGCGCAGCGGCCGCATCGACCAGGCAGAGGACGAGCGGAGCAAAAAGCGTGGATCGGACGGCGACAAGGACTCCAGGCCGAGTCTGGATGGTGCGGACGAGCGAGGAGGCTGTCCTCGCCACGTCAGCCGTCACATCGCTTGTGGACAGGGCATCGAGTAGCCTTGTGGCCTCGGTGGTGAAAGCGGCCACCTCTCGTTCGATGGAGCTGCTGTTGCTGTTGGAACGAGACCTCGTTGCCGACATACTCAAGATGAGATTAGTTGAAATACAGAATGTCGGCAACGTTCAGTGTGCGAGAGGACCTGCCTGTGCTGACCGTGTTCTGCGTCGACGTGAGCCAGGAGATGGACTCTGATGTCAACACGACGGGGACGACGTTGAACGCAAAGTAAGCAAAAAGAGACCAGACCCTTTTTTTTTTGACCCACCGAGTAGGATATCACGCCTCAACAGCATCAGGGCCCTCATACCCAGGTTTGCTCGCGCGCGCAACCTGATGAACCCCAATCACCAGACGGCCGTGCTCACGTTCGGGTCCCGGATGGCGTGGGTGAGCGACTTCACATCGGACGCGGCCGCGCTCGAGCGCAAGCTGAGCGACGTCAACTGCGCCAGCTCGGCGGAGGTCGACGACCTGGATGTGGTCTATCTGCTCGACACGGTCTCGCAAAAGTTGATCGCGCGCAAGGCTGTCGACGGGGACCAGTATGCATACCAGGTTTGTAACGTCTGTTCTTTGTTGTTTTTCACTTAGACCGGTGCTCTTTTTGTGCACAGGTCGTCCTGATTTACGGTCGCTCGACCTCGTTGCCCATCCTGGATAAACAAAATCCTGTAAGCCAGACGGATAGGGGTTCTTTGCTAAGAATTACTTGTATCACCCTGCAGGCACTGGAAGCGATCTACAATGGGCCAAACGGAAGGGGCATCTTTGTGGACTTGATCTATATACACGAGAAAGTCAACGAGACCATACAGCAGGCCTTTGACATCTTGCTGCTGCTCGAAGGCAACGGACGGCCCACTTACATATTTGAGTTTTCGCGATCGGTCAAGAAGCTGCAAGCGGCCTTTGCCGAACTCTTACCGGTGCCCACACAACGGCCCATTCAAGAGGAACAAGGCTATAAGACCGTCCTCAAGTCGCTCGTCCAGTTCGCTTCGCCGGCGGCCTCAACTTCGAGTAGCGGGACTCTGGGACGCACAAGCGCAGCAAAATAGGATCGAGCAAAACCTTTTTTTTTTTCCCTTTCTTCTGTATATTTACAACGACGTGAAAAAACAAAAATTCTTTTTTTCCCTTTTCAAGACGGTGGGGCATCGTCTGGTGGCGGCGGCGGCGGCTGTGAGTACGGCACGGATCCGTCTGCGCTGTACCCATCGTAGCCAGCGTAAGCTGCTGCTGCGTACCCGCCTGCTGAGGCATTTCCACCTGCGCTGTAACCTGTGGCAGGCGCGGCTGCGCCTCCGTAACTGTAGTAGTTGCTGGCATACTGTGCGTAGCCTCCCCACGCTGCATATGGATCGACTGCGGCGGCTCCGGCAGCTTGCCCTGGCCAGGCTGCAGTTGCGCCCGTACCTGCTGCTCCGGGGACCTGATAACCATAAGCCGCCCACTGTTGACGGAAATGATTGCTCAGAAAGAAGGGTACTTTTTTTAGGGAAATAAAACATACCGCAGAGTAGTCGACAGCGGCGACGGCGGCGGCGGCGGAGGCGGCGGCAGGGGCCGAGCCTTGAGCACCTGCAGTTGAATCCTTGCCGTCAATCTCCTTGAGGAGCGAATGGTACTCGTTGTCCTGTGTTATTTTTGTTATATGTAATCCTTATCAAACAGGTTTTTGATATAACATACGATGACGGAGGCCTGTTGCTGGTACATCTGGCCGATCTGCTGGCCCTGTGGATTGTTGTTGAGGAAGCAATCTTGGCGCAAGTGGCCTCCGCCACCACAGAGGGTGCACTTTGTGTTGTTGGTAATGTTTCGAGTGTTTGGACATTCGCGGTCGCGGTGTCCCATCTCGCCGCAGTTTCGACAGATGATTTTGTCGTCACTGCGCAGGGTGCCATTCAGTGCGGCCAGTTCCATCAGCTGCATCTTCTTGCGCTCGTTCAGCTCTTCCGGGACAGACTTGGCGATCTCGACGACCTCAAGGATGGCCTGCACGGCCTTTCTCACCTTGTCCTCGCTGTCAGCCGTGACAAAGCAGTGCAGATCGTCATTGTCGTCGGGGTGGGGCAGCTGGTTCTTGCCCTGTAACATGAGAAAAATGAGCACGAAATGTGCTTAGCTTGATGCAGAAACAAACAAACCAACAGACAAATAAAAATAAAAAAATACCTCTTTCACGGAGCCCTTGCCGCGAATAAATATCTTGACTCCTCCGGCCTCGCGCTCGAGTCGCTTGAGCGTGTTGCCGCGAGGGCCAATGAGCTGACCGATAAAGTTGATCTCGGGAAAGTCCTTCTGCGGGATGTACACTTTCTCCTTGTACTTGGTTGGCTTCTTGTAGTCTGCCGGAGGCTTGAACGCGCCCGTCGTGTCCTTTTTCACAGCCTAGGAGAAACAACACAGTGTAAATACACAAAGGGCGAAAAAAAAAAAAAAGCAGCCCACCTGCTCGATCAGCTGTTGGCGCTCCTCCTCGAGCTTCTTGCGGTAGCGCTTTTCGCGTGTGTTGAGACGAGTGCCGTCGCGGTCGTACTGGGGCTCGGGTGACGGTGAGCGCTCATTCTCTGGCGGGACAACATCGCCAGTACGCAGTTTGCGCGAGATCTCCTCCAGTCTCAACTGCACTGTTACCAAAAAAAAAAAAAGAGCCCCAAGTCAGACCTCCTTCTTGCTCCTCGCAACCACGTACCAACAAAGCTCTCTTGTTCGGCAGACGACATGTTGGAAGGCAGCGAAGTGGGCACACCGGGGATGGACACCTTTGCATCTTCATCGCCCCATCGAGTCTTGCGCCGACGCTGTGTATTTGGTTTATAACAAAAAAAAAAGTCAGCTGTGTGCGGCGTTGCGAGGGGGGGGGGAGGCGCAACAATACCTTGCTCTCTTCCTCGTCGCCGCCTCCAGACGGGCGTTTCTGTGCGACGTCGGTCATGGTCGCACACTGCAAAAAATGGCAGTGACGTGGCCACGTGGATACGGTTTTTTTCTCCGGCTGGCACCCTTGTACGCTTTGTGCATGCTCCCGAGCCAGTCTGTTTTGTTTGCGCAAGACCTGTCGACCTCGTATCACGAAAAAGCCACTATGGAGTCGGACGAAGATCTGCAGCACGACCTGGAGGAGGAACGCTCGATATCGATGACCATTTCAGACTTGGCCGAGACGCCCACGGCCAGCGTCAACTCGTCGTTCTTTGCTCCCTTATTCAGTCCTGGCAAGTCGATCGCCGCAGTGTCCCCGCCGTCAGCCGGGGCGGCTGTAGGCCATAGCAACGGGCTGGATTTTGGCAACTCCACCCCACGCACCCTGTTCCGTCACTCTCCCGCCAATGTCAATGGCCAGCCCCTCTCGACACCTCAACAGGCACGACATCTCTCTGGTGGATCGTCCGTAAAGGATACATTCAAGGTATTGCGTTTGCACAACAATAAATAATACATAATAAATAAGAAACATTTTATTTCAGACGTTTGCGCCGTCGACATCGACAATGTCGTCGTCGGTGTCGTCGAATGCGGCCTTTACCACGCCGTACCCCAAGTCCGCCGTGAAGGAAGCGTTTGCGATGAGCATGCAGAGTCCATATGGACACCGCGCCAACAGTGCCAAACCCCCGCCAAAGTTCTCTGCTGCTGCTGTCGCATCCCCTGGCGCCGCCACGTCCCTGTCTGCGGCCTCGTTGTCTGAAACCGAGAGGAAAATGAAGGCCCTCGTCTCTACATGCGAGCAACTCAAGGAGGAGCGAGCAAGCCTACGCGCGGAAATGTCAAAAGTGACACAAGAAACCATGGATTTTCAGGTATTTGGTAGCCCTTGCACCATTTTTGCTTTACAAGAGAACATGCAAACAGGCAAGGCTCTCAAGCGCTCAGGATCGTCTGACCGAGCGTCTGAAGCAAGATGAAGACATCACGCGTCTCCTAGAGGAAAAACTCGGACAAGAGCACCGAGCACGCGCTGTTGTGCCAACCAAGTCGTCGCCGTCGTCTCCCGTATCCATGCCGCTCGTTTGGATCGCGATGGCGATGCTCCTGACCGAGGCCATCTATATCCTTTTTTTGCTCAAGACCATTCGCTTTTATCGCACCGAACTCGGCATGGAGGAGGACAACGATAATTTGCTAGCTCGGTGGTTCGGTCCACTTGCTGCGTCTCCTCCGACACTGTAATAGAAGCAGGGTGTTTTTTTTTTCTTTCGCGATTACAAATATCTCGTTTACAAACAAAAAATTACACGCAACAGAAGATACCAGAAAGGAGGTTAATCATTTTTTTTTTTTGTTCAGACCATGCCGCTCTCCTGCGCTGAGTAGACACTTTCGAGCAGAGCCATCATGCCTTGGTTATTGTAGCCATACGTGTCGACCATGTTGCTCGCGTTCGTAGACACAAAGGATTCGTTGACGTTGCCGGTGAGCGTTGACAGGTTGGTCGAGTCGTTCGTCTCCGAGGCCCTTTCCTTGCCCTTGAGGGTCGATCGAGCTGGTGCCGAGTGTGTCGAGTTTAGGATGACCGACGACACAAACAGCGTCGACTCGGCAAGGTCGTGTGCATTGGGCACCCCCGCACCCCCTTGGGCCGCCGCACCCGAGGTAGACGCAGCCGCCTGTTGGTAGCGATTGAGATTGTCCAGGTATGCCACGCCGTCCTCCGAGGGCTTCCAGTCAGGGTTGTTGGCCTTGAAGTTGAGAAAGGACTTTTCCATCTTGCCAAAGCGCGACATCGACTTGGGACCGGCCGAGTTGGCGGCAGCAGGGACGCCATACTGGTAAGGAAAAACAAACAATTACTCATTATTTGCGTTTATGGAAAATAGGGGAAATAGGTACCATAGGATTGCCGTGCTGCTTGATGTCAAACAGAGAGAACGAGCAGACGTAGCCAATCTTGTTCTTTTTGGCAGTGTGCTCAGCAACAAATCGAATGATGTCGTCGGCGCCCGCGGGCATGGCAAAGAGCAAGACGAGTGGTGCCACAATCACTCCGACAATCTCGGTCAAAAAGATGACAACCTTGTACTCAAACAGGCGCGAGAATTGACGACGCACCTGCAGCAGTAACATTAATTCACCATTCTTTCTTTCTTCTCTGTGGGACAGGTACCATGTCAGAGTGCAGGCGATTGTGCCAATGGGGAGGATAATGGTGAGTTCCTTCGATGACGGCACGCATGAGCCTCTCGGGTTGGAATACGAGGGTTTCAGCTGGCGCACATAGTATTTTATTAGCCGCGGAAAAAAAAAAAAGTTTCTTGTTTCTTTACCCGGGATCAGTGAGCGTGCACCAGCATATATGGCAGAGAAGACACCGATAAACCAGAGGACATTGTGACCCGGGATGATCTCCATGTCGAGCAGGATGTTTTCGTCGATAAACGAGAGTACGAGCAAGACGATCGCAAACGCCCCAGCGACAAACGAGACGAAACGGGCCAGGAGAGCGGTATTTTCGTACGGAAACAAGCGCATGTAGTCACGAGCCTTTTCATAGCTCGAGTTGAGGCGTCGCTCAAACAGGTGAGGATATTCGTTAAACTCGCGGAAAATCATCCTCGCGTAGGGTGTGTACTGGCGAGCGCCGAGGGCCCCGGGATCGCGATGGACCTCTTCGCCGTACTGGAAGATAAAGTACATGGCCTAGAAATAATGTGTTTTGGCTGTGCGACAAGAACCCGACAAGACAAATTCCCAACGTACCATCATGATGACAATGAAAGGCGAAAAGACGAGGTTGATCAGACCCCAGAAGCGCATGCGCCAGCGCAGGCTGTGCGCGAGCTCGTCTTGTGCTGCCTCGTTGGTGAACTGTGGCCGGATCATGTTGTCCTCAAAGATATAGTTCATGAGGCGGTCAATGTTCCACTCGAGCGATTTTGTCAGGACGGTCGGCGTCTTCCACTGATGCGTTTATTTTTAGAAAGTAAGAACACGGAGCGAGGGCAATTTTTTTTTACCCTGCCGTAAATTGGAATGCTCAGACGAATAACACCCACGTTGAACATGGCGATGAGGTAGTTCTCTCGGCGCATGATAATATTGGCAATATCTGCCAGGGCGTGTGTGTGTGTGGACGATGAGGAAAAAAAAAAGCTGCAGTGGATCAGTATGCAGATACCCTGATGGTCAAGACGCTTGGAAGGATCGTCCTCGGGTTGGACTTCCAGGAGTCGGCTTACGACGTCAGTCCATCGTGTTGTGGGGAGGT
>Ga0302233_10000847_pt1 | contig 23004 bp, 27 predicted proteins | sample II_Palsa_N3_1_FD_193516 | JGI IMG/M metagenome (GOLD analysis project Ga0302233, IMG submission 193516) | Peat permafrost microbial communities from Stordalen Mire near Abisko, Sweden - II_Palsa_N3_1 | ecosystem: Environmental > Terrestrial > Soil > Palsa > Peat permafrost | place: Sweden... | reverse complement strand
GTAAGGCTTCACAATAACCAGATCGAACATTTCGAGCTGCCTGACGCTTTGAAAAAAGCCGGGACGCAATACCAGTCCCTTGCACTCGACGAGAAGGGTGCTGTTTGGGTCACGATTTCGGTAGTGGGCCTCTGGAAATATTCCAATGGCACCTGGAGTATCAATGGCGGAAGAACCGACCTGCCCACGCAACAATGGCCGCTGAGCTTGGTGTTGGATCCTCTGAAGGGCCTTTGGTTTGGCTATGCCAACAACCATCTGGCTCTTCTTCATGACGACCGCATCGAAAATTTTTATAAAGAGCAGGGGCTAAACGTAGGAAACGTTCTTACCATCAACCCACTCGGACAACACGTCTGGATCGGCGGCGACCAGGGAGTATCGCTTTTTACAGACGGAGGCTTTCATAGTCTCCTTGGAGTGGGTGATCAGCGATTTCGGAGCACCACTGGCATAGTCGAAACTCAATCGGGAGACCTCTGGATCAACGGCGCGCTGGGCATCTTTAGAATTCCCGCTGACGAGCTTAGAGCCGCAGAAAAAAATGCTGATTACGCAGTACATTTTGATAAATATGATGCTGCCGACGGCCTCGATGGCGCCTCTATCAACGTCAGACCAAAACCGACTTTGATTATTGGAGGCGACGGTCGAATCTGGGCAACTACGTCGAGCGGAGTAGTCTGGATTGACCCTGCACATCTTCAAAAAAATAATAGTCGGCCTACGCCTCTGATCGAATCCGTTACTGCTGATGGCCAAACCTACAACGTAGAAAGCGACGGCGCCGTTCGCTTGCCAAAACACGCTAATGCTATTCGTGTCGACTACACATCGGCGGTGTTGGGCATCCCCTCCCGTGCTCAATTCAGATATCGCCTTGTAGGGTTCGATCCTGTCTGGCAAACGGTTAGCGGAAGACGCCAGGCGTTTTATACCAATCTTCCGCCTGCTGAATACCACTTCGAATTACAAGCTAGCAACGAGGATGGTGTTTGGAGCAAAACGACGGCTAGTGCCCGCATTAACGTCACGCCCACGTTCTGGCAGACACGCTGGTTCACGGCACTTTGGATCATTTCGATCATTGTCATACTGATTGTTCTCTACATCGTGCGTATCAGGCAAATTGAAGTTCGTGAGTGGGTCCGTCGCAATGAACGCGAGCGCATTGCACGAGATATGCACGACACTATTTTGCAAAGTATGCAGTCCCTGATTTTCCAGGTTCACACAGCGTCTCGTCTCAATGTGAATGGGGATCTTCAGCGCAGAGAGATGGATGCAGCTATCGGAGCGGCCCAAGAAGCGCTGGTGGAAGGTCGCGACAAGCTTATGGAACTTCGAGGTCAGGACGAATCGAGCTATGGCTTTGTGGAGAAGCTTATGCGACTAAGTAAAACAATCGGCATAGTCGACAAGCCTAGATACTCCGTCATAGTTAAGGGCACACCGCGAACATTGCGTTCAAAAACTCTTGACGAGCTCTATCAAGTGGCGAAGGAGTTGGTGACTAACGCGGTCCAGCACGCCAACGCAGATCACATTGATATTCTTATCAATTACGGCCGATGGAAACTGACATTGCGGGTGAATGACGATGGGTGCGGGGTTGATAAAAATATGGCTAAAGGAGGGAGCCCTGCAGGCCATTTTGGACTCTTGGGCGTGCGCGAGCGCGTCCGTGCCCTTGGCGCTCATATCACCATACGAACCCGTCCAGAGGGGGGTATGCAGGTCGAGGTCCGCCTCTCAGCTGTGCGGGCTTATGCCACGAGCCGTGGGCGCCAACGCGAGCAGTCGTACTAGCTCTAATCTCTACCTTCGAAATCTATCCTCATAGTTGCAATTCCTGGACTTACTCCGGTGAATTGAGACTGATCAGACTCCGCTCTGGTCAGGTGATTAGGGAGGGTTATCGGGAGTAGGGCGGGCGGCCGTTTCCGACCGATTCTGTTGAAAAACTCGCTTCGAAAACTTGAGCTCGTTTGGAGCGAGAAAAATCGGCCATGACAGTCGCGTTCTGCCGAATGTAATGTGCAAAGTTGTGCAGAATCGAATCGTCGCGACTGTCGCGATCCAAAATTTGGATGTTCATTCGTTAAAACGAAGTTTTTCAACAGAATCGACCCATTTATGCCGGTCAAGATGGTCCACTTTTGGGAAGGCCCGTCTTTAACGCTGGAGTTAAGCGGCACAGAAGGTGTCCGCCTTGATCAATTTGTCAGGCTTACTCACCGTTGAAATAGATTGCTTCGCCGTTCGACCACAGTCGTTGGACTCATCGTTCAACTGGCAACGGCTATGAATTGGGATTGGCTCTGCGGAGCTGTTTGGAACTTGTGCAATGCGAAAACCAGCGCAGTCTTTTTGGGCTCTTGCAGACCTTGCCCGCGGCAGCATAAGCAAGAACATGATACTCGTTTCCCTTTTGCCCAACCCATTCGCCATGATGTTTCTGACACACGGCTGCGTTGTAGATGTCATCACCCATCGAGCGCTCCTGACCAGCTTGTCGATGGTTCACTACGCCCTCAGAAAATCCGGCGTGTGTAGAAAGAGACGCCGCAGACAAGAACGTAAGTAGAGCCAGATTTTTCATCGAAGGCCTAACGCTGGAGTTGAGCAGCGGCGTAGCCCTCCGGCTAAAACAAACTGTCAGCGGGCGCGGCCGCTACGATACCGCGACCGTGCCAGCGATGATCACCAAAACAACGGCGCCTCGCACCGCTACAAACCGCTAATAGAAGCCAGCGCGGCGCATTGCGAGGAGCGTTAGTGAGGGCGACGGCATCGGGTCGCGCTGATCGTTCCTGTCGAACATCAACCGGCAGTCGAAGCGGAAATCTGACAGTGAAAATAAAAAAACTGTGCGGTTGCCAGTGAACACTACGCTGGCGTTGGACGCGCACGATCATCGATCCACATTGCGCTCAGGGTTTGCCTGACCAACACCTGTCTATCCAGGAGCCTTTAACGTTCACGGGCTGACTGAGCACGGCGACGATGTTTGTTCGGCTACACGGCGCCGCCTGACAGGTTGCCAATGGCCTTCATCGACCCTTAATCATCTAGGCGACTATGCTTCGCGCCCCGCCAACAAGAGAGCCGAACGTCATGGCCGAAACGCGCAAAGAACTCAAAGAAATGCTGCCAGGCCTCGAAGCAGACATGCCGTGGCTGCAGAAGGCGTATCCAGACCAGAGCGATTTCATACACGCGTTTGTAGATCAAGCCGATCTCATCATTGAAACGGTGGCTAACGCTAAGGACGACGCGTGGGTGTCAGCGCAAATAAACCGCATCTTGATCAAATTCGGCCACGTCAATGACATCGCGCTCTGACCTGGATGCCATGCTGCGTGAGTTGGAAATCGACATACCTTCTATGGTCGAAAGTGAGGGCGTCAAAGGCTTCTTCCGCGCGTTCGAGTACCGCTCGGAAAAGACTCTTGGCGTAGCTGAAGGTTCCGAGCAGGAATATGTGCTCGATTGCTTGATGATCATGTTGCGCAAGTCAGGTGTCCGGCATGGTTTCAAGGGACCCACGCTGCACTGATTTCTCTTAGAGGCCTTGGGCACTGTTCGCACCGCAGCTGTGCCTATTGCCCTGTAGACGAGGAATTCCTCACGCGCGTTTTGCCTAAAGGCGCCCCAGAAGCGCACCAAAGCCATGAGCAAAACAGAAGCGGTTAAACTGAGCCGCTTATTTGGAGCTCATGCCTATGCGCTTGGCGCAGTTTATTCTTACCCATCGAGCGACCATTCTCGACGCCTGGGACACCTTTGCGGGCAGCTTGATGCCCGGAAATAGGGAGATGGGGCCCAAGGAACTAAGGGATCACGCCGAAGAAATGTTGCTTGAAATCGCCGCCGACATGGGCACCTTACAGTCGGCGCAGGAGAGCGCTGAAAAATCGCAAGGCCACGGACCAAGGTGTATGAGTGATACGGCGTCAGAAGTCCACGCCGGTGCGCGCCTGCGCTCAGGCTTGAGCGTTGAGCAATTGGTGGCCGAATATCGTGCGTTGCGAGCGAGCGTGTTCTTGTTATGGTCGGAGGCGCGCGGGACCGACGACGAGTTTCTGACGGAGGACACTCTGCGTTTCAACGAAGCGATCGACCAAGGGCTGGCAGAATCTGTGGCACGTTATTCGCAAGCGGTGAACGAATCACAAGACGTTTTTCTCGGCGTGCTTGGACACGACTTGCGGTCGCCGCTCAGTGCAATTCTCCTTTCTGCCGAATTCTTTCGAAATGCCAGTGAGCAAGGCAGTCGCCACGCAAAAGTGGCCGAAGGCATTTCCACAAGCGTGCGTCGGGCCGAAAAGATCGTTGAAGATCTCCTGGACTTCGTGCGTGCACGCGTGGGCAACGGTATTCCAGTTGATCGCGTCGATGGCGACCTAAACGCTCTTTGCGAGAGTATCGTTCACGAGGCGAGTCTGGCTCATCCCGATCGCGCGGTTGTGTTCGAGCCTGATGGCTCCATCGTCGGGAAATTCGATAATGCGCGCCTCGGTCAGGTGTTTTCCAACCTCATTGAAAATGCGATTAAACACGGTTCACCGGGCTCGCCCGTCGTCATCACGCAGCGGCGGGAAGGAGAGCTGGCCGTTTTTTCGATACATAACCAAGGCGATCCCATCGCAGCAGAGGATCGAGCCAGAATTTTCAATCCGATGGTCCGGCACTCTCAGTTCGCCAAGGCAGAGCGAGGGCCGCGCGCCGGTTTAGGACTCGGTTTGTTTGTTGCCCAGGAAATCGTCACCGCCCATGGCGGCACAATTGATGTTGCCTCTTCAGAGGAAAGCGGGACCATGTTTAGCGTGTCACTCCCCTTGCAGTAGCGACCATGGCTGACTGACCGGTTGCCGTTTCGTAAGACGATGATTTTACGTTTGCAAAAGAACACGGACGAACCTGACATTTCAAGCGTGTGAAGAAGCAATTATTGACACCCGATGGTCGCTATGTGGTGGTTCGTGGACGCCTTTGGCGAGTAGCCAATCCCGATCTCTTGCCATCAGTTCGGCAAGCGCTTGTTCATGCCCTGATGGAAAGCCGGCGAGCAGTCAAAGCTGCATTGGCGATGGATGATGAAGATGCTTTAAAAGCTGCCCGCAGCTCGGTTAACGCGGTGAAGGTGTCGCTCGGTGAACGTGGCCCGGTCTGGTGGACGGATGGCGCCAAGGATTTCAATCGCTACCTCGTTAAAAACACTCCTTACCATCGCTGGCACGAACGCGTTAGTAAGCCGACCGCTTAAAAGCTCATCCGCGTAAGCGCATGCGAGAGTTAGTTCGGCAACCGGGTCGCAGCGATAGCTCGGATGCCAAGGGATTTCATAGGCTGAACACGAAGTGCCCCAATGGCGACGGGTAGCTCCAAGCTTTTTAACATGCGTTTCAGAGGGCCGCGATCAAGAATCATCGCTTTCCTGCTTGGCCAGTTGATGTTCGTAGAACAGCCGCACGTGTCGACCCAGAATGGCGTATTGGCCCGAGAGATCGTTCTGATCCCCGTTCCGCTTGACGCGGACATGACGATTTCTTTGGGAAGCTTCAAATACACCGTCCGTAGGCGTGCCGTCATGAGAACCCGTTATCGAGTCGTCCTCCGGGTCTTGGCCGCGTTGATTGTTGTGTTGCTGGCCCTACGGCTGGCGCTTCCGCACTTCGTCCTCAACTATGTCAACGGGCGCCTTGCAAATATGGGGTCCTATAGAGGACATGTCGCGGACATCGACATCCACCTTTGGCGCGGTGCCTACTCCATGGACGGAGTTGTCATTCAAAACGTGGAGGGCAATGTGCCCGTTCCCTTTCTCAAAGCGCCCCGGATCGACATCGCTGTCAGCTGGAGGGCACTGACCCATGGAGTGGTCCGTTCTAAAATTGATTTCTTTGACGCCTCCCTTAACTTCGTCGACGGGGGTGGAAAAGGGACTTCTCAAAGTGGCAAGGGCACCGATTGGCGCGCGCAGCTAGAAAAGCTCACGCCGATCCGGATCGACGAGCTGAATGTCCACAACAGCACGGTAACGTTCCAAAACTTCGTATCGAGCCCTCGCGTCGATCTGAAAGCGACGAACGTTAATGGCACGCTGACCAATCTATCCAATGCCTCCCGCAATCAGGGTGACGTTGTAGCGACGGCCGATGTGCACGCCGATATCCTCGGCCAAGCGCCGCTGACGTTCAAAGGCAGCTTCGACCCGCTGTCGACTAAGGGTAATTTCTCGTTCGAGCTTCGAGTGCTCTCCATTGACCTCACCAAGGCAAACGACTTGGCGCGAGCGTATGGCGGCTTCGACTTTGCCAGCGGAAAAGGAGACTTTGTCATGCAGCTGGCGGCGAAAAACCAGGAATTGTCCGGTTACGCCAAACCCTTGTTCCAAAACTTGAAGATATTCAGCTGGAAAAAGGACGTCGAACAAGAACACAAAAATCCCATCCAAGTGGCTTGGTCCGCCACGTTGCAGGGGGTGACATCCATATTCAAAAATCACGATAAAGATCAGTTTGCCACCCGAGTGCCCATCAGTGGGCGTACGGGCCAGAAAAACCTAAGCGTTTCAGAGGCCATCATTGCTGTGCTTCACAACGCTTTCGTGAAAGCCTATGAGCCCAATTTCGAACACCTCGGCCCTGACCCCAATCAAAAATGACTGCCGCCGCGACCGGCCACCTTTTCCAGCGGGCGGCTGAACGCTGCGCCAAAACTTGACGCGTCTTGAACATCATTGGGGGCACGCTTCGCCTGCCATCAAGGCAGATCAGGAAGCCGTTATGTCTACTTTTCGCTTTTCCGTTTCTCTTCCCGACGAAACGCACTCGAATATTGAGGTGAGCGTCGAACAGGTGGGACAGCCGTCGGCCGATTTTTCCGTTTCCGTCCCCGATGCAACTGGACATATAGTTGAAGCGGTCAAGGCGAAGCCTAAGGCAACCGGCAAGGGTGCGCCAACAGTTAACGACGACTATGCGCTGGGTGGCTACGCCGGTATTTGAGGGTCTGTTTGCAGGTTGTCTCGTGACGCGCTCGCTAGGTGTTTTAGATCACCGGCTGCGCATCTCGATCAGTCGCTCCGAGCCTCGTTTCCTGGGAGCTAATAAGAAGAGAAGGGAGATTGTTCGCGCCGTGTCATTTAACAGAATGAATGGGTAACAGGGTGACCGACGATTTGTCGTCAGAAGAGCGCTATATACTCAGCCACCTCAGCTGGAACGCCTTAGCCAAGTTGACAGCCGAAGACCAGAGCGCGTGCCGGCGGCTCGAAGCAGAGGGGCTTCTCACGACGGTCGCCAACGGTTCCTGGGCGCTGACGGGTTCGGGAAAGTTTTAGCATCGGGCGGATGTTGAATGCAAGGCGCGATCGAGTCTGCAGATGCGCACAATCGGCGGGCCAGTCGAACCAAGCCCGGGTTAGACCCCAAGGAAACGACACAATGGGCGAAATCCAGGTCGGCACCGCCAGCTGGACCGACAAGAGCCTCGTAGCATCCAAGCGGTTTTATCCCCGCGGCTGCAGCAGCGCTGAGGCAAGATTGCGCTACTACGCCGACCATTTTCCGTGGTCGAAGTGGACAGCAGCTATTACGCCATGCCATCCCAAGCCAATGCGGAAAAGTGGGTTGAACGCACACCCGCTGACTTCACATTCAGCATCAAAGCTTTTCGCCTTTTCACTGGCCATCAGACGCCGCCCGATCGTTGCCGGCAAACAGCCAGCATGAGCTGACCTGGTTCTTCGCAGGGCGTCGCAACGTCTATTACTAAAGACATGCCGAACGAAATTCTCAACACAATGTGGGATGCGAGGCTTGACGAACGGAATGTAGGAACAGAAGGTGACCGAAGTCCACTAAGTGATCTTGGAAAGCCAGCCGCCGCCTATCGGTGGGTAGGGACCATCAGAACGGCACTTGCCATTTGATCACGCACCATTTGCGCGACTTAACCCATCGGTATGATCCCCCGAGGCACGCTCGACAGATTTCACCAGCGCCGATGGCGTTGGCGTGTTGAGGTTCCGTTGACTCAAAATGAGACGCTTAGTTCGAACGAACGCGAAGAAACGCTTTGTCGATGATACGGTTAAGTTCGACGGTGCCGAACGGCTTTGGCATGAGAGTAAATCGGTTGATAAGACCTGAGATTTCACTTTGTGGGTCAGACGATAAGATCTCCCACCACATGATCGGCGCTGGATCAGCCTAACAATTTTGTCGAATCGGGCGGCTTCGCTTCCGCATAACTCAAGCGTGTACGTCTGCTTCTGGCCGAAGTTAGTCGGCCGGCTCTCACTGCTGACGAGCCTCGGTAACCCCCGTCAGCGGTAGCGAACAAATTATTTCTTGTCTTGGAAAACTATGCGATCCCTCTTGTTGTGCAGCTTCAAGGAGGCCTGACGTGAACCTAAGCATCCTCTACACCGATGAGCACGATGAGCTGGTCACGCTTCTGCGGGATCTGCGGCTTGATAAAAGCCTGTCTCAAGCGAAAGTCGCTGAGAAATAGGTTCGTCCGCAAACGTCTTCGGCGCTATAGAAGTGGGCGTATTCGAAACGCGTCGCGGTGCAGATCGCTGGTGTGCCATTGCGCCGCTTGGTGATCGCGACTACGAATTTAGGCGAAGGCGAATGAGTGCGTTATCGACGTGGCTCTTTATTGCTTCGAAGCCGAAGGGACTTTGCAGCACCCTGCATCGGTTCGCCAGACTTCCAAGGTTCGCCGCCTCCTGTGAAGACATCATTACCACGGCAATCGCCGGGTGCGCGTCTATAGCGACCTCGGCAACGTCGAGCCCACTCATCATGCCTGGAAGAATGAGTTCACAAAAGAGTAAGTCTATCCGCCGGAGAGTGCTGATGTATTCCACCGCTTGCTGAAAGCGATCGGCTCTGATCACGTCCACATCAGGAAAAGCTTGAACGAATTCGAATAGACTCGGCGACACATTCGCATGTTGCTCCACGAGAAGCACGATGAGCCGATCATTCATTTGAATCCCCTTGGATATCCACTGACCGACGAGGCAGCGGTTTCAGTTGAATCTTCTCAACATTTCGCGAGTCATCAACTGCGGAGCTGCACTTGGCAGCTGCTTCAATGATGGCGCCGCCGACTTGGGCTCCAAACCCTATTTGCTGGGCTCAAACTCCACCGCTCTGGGACGCATGGGCACACGCTCTCCAGGTTTCAAAGCAGGTGACATAGGCAAGGTTGGATTCGTGCGTCCCAAAGTAATGTTTTTGCCCGCGCGCACATAGCGATTGGCGTACGTCCAAATTTCACCGGTTTCTGTGATCAATACTACCCAGTAGAGGTCGGACTCAGGGCCGTAGTCCAGCATTATGTGCGCAAAACCTTCGCCCTTAGGCGTATTCATTGGCAGCGGCGGATTTAGCTGAATCATTAGGATTCTCCCGGAGGTGTTGCGCACGATGTCCCGGCAAACGTGAATGCGCTGAGAAGCATCTGCAAAGAGACGATTGACGGGATACATCAGAACGAACACCCGTTCAAGCAAAAAGCCGGGCAAGAACGCCCGGCTTTTATTTGCCTCACATTACTTGGCGCTTGTTTCGGAAGCGCTTGATATATCGTTCGCGTTGTTGCGTTTGAAGACATCCTTGGCCACATCACGCTGCTTTCCATCTTCGGTATGCACCGATATTAGAATATTGCCTTCGCGAATCTTGGCGTCGTAGCGCTTTGCTTCAAACTCAGGGATGCCCAAGCCAACCAATGCGCCGATGATGCCACCTGCTGCCGTTCCCACCGCGGCGCCACCCAGTGCTGCCATGATTGGCCCAGCAGCAATGAAGGGTCCCACGCCTGGAATGGCTAGTGCGCCGATGCCTGCGAGCCAGCCCACCGCCGCACCGACACCAAGGCCTGCGACGCCGCCGGCGGTGGCACCCTCCGGCGCCTTGGTGTTGTGCTCATGAGCGAAATCCCTAGTCCCACGCTTGTCGGGAAGAAGAGCAGAAATATCATCACTCAGGAAACCAGCCTGCTTTAGTTCAAGAACGATGTTCTCGGCCTGCTCAACAGTTTTGGTAGTGCAAAAAACAGAAGCGTTCATAGTTTAAATTCCTTATTAGTTTTTGATGTCGAGCTCGTTATCGACGCTTGAAACGCCACCGACACTTTTTGCATCCGCCTCAACTTTGGATTTCTCGTCTGCATTCTTGACGGGGCCACGAAGCGTCGCCGCGCCTTGGGAGGCCACGAGCTTGACGTTATGCGCAGACATGGAAAGCGACTTGTCTTTGACGATTGCACGGCGCACTGCAGCAGCGAGCCTGATGTCAGCCTTGTCGTTGGGCTGATCAGTTGGCGTCTTCATTTGGGACGAACGATCACGCTGGTTTATACCCGAGTTGTCAGCAGGAGCGGTCAGGGATGACGCACTGTTGGTCGGCGCCTGCTGGGCGGCCGCACTAACTGAGACCGTGAATATTGCAGCGACAATGGCGATTGAATTGAGGGGCGATCTATGGCGTTGCATGTTGACGTCCTCGGTGAGAATCAAAACAGGATCCGCTTTCCGACCTGGTCGGCGGACGAGCTTTATCCAGCAGCGGAAGTGAAGCGCGTGTGCAACTTCTGCCTGATAGTTCATTACGTCCTGAGGAATTAACGGGGATTCGAGGTAACTGTTTCAGAGAAGTGAGGCCTTTCGATAGTCTTGCGTCACACTTGCTTGGTCGCGGGGGTGAACGATGCGATTAATCGAGTACCGTGCTTGCGAGTGCCTTAAGACAGGAGATTCTTATGCGCGATTGGAACGCCCTTCAGCAACCAGCGGATCGCCCCCGCGGTTAATGAGCTGAGGCTTGCCGGTAAACTCAGTTCAAAGGAGGAACTGGACCACCGAGTTGCGAGAATCGAAGGAGAATTGGCGCATTTGATGAGCGCTAATAAGTCACGAGAAAAAATTCGAGCCGCTCTAAACCAAAGCGTTAAAGTTTCTCTGCTTGGGGCTGAAGGGCGACGACGGCGTCGATGTTCGGCGAGATAAACTCGGTATTTCAATCATTCCTTATTCCGCCGCAGGACGATCCCACTATCAAGCGGCCGGAAAGCTAAATAGGACAAGCGTCGCTCTCATCTAACCAACCGACCCTTTCTGTGCGCCTTAGAATAATCGCAATCCGGGTTATTGATTCTTGCGAACACATGCCCGTACTTTCTCTGCAGTCGTGGATTGGCGTGGCCAACGTGCCGAATGAGCTCGCGCGGCAAAGACGCATTCGGCGAAATAAGGCTAACGTCCGCGTGGATCGGGCCACGAGCGAGAAGATGCTGCCCGGGGAAAACGGAAAAGATCACCTGCTAAAGGGTGATGGCATTCCGGATGGAGTGGTGAAACTCATTAAGCCGGCCGGTGAGAACAGGCCAGATCCAAAACCAAAAAGCAAAGATGGGAATGTCGAGAAAATCAGGCGTGGTTGGCTCAGACTTTGACGAACGATGTCCGGCTTCAGCGAGCTGGAATTAGTTTGATCACCGAAGCCAGGTTTTGCTTGACGTCGTCGATGCCATTGCCTATCGAAACTATTAAGTCCGCGCCGGAAGCATTCATCTAGCTGACCGCGCTCATTGCACCTTGTCCAGCCCCATGCAATGAGCGCCTAGCCTTTTAAACGCCGTCGTGTCTTTAGTTATCCGTTGCTTATTAGTGTGCCGAACCGCTGGTAGCTGGCGCACCCATAGGGTCGCCGGATTCTGCCGACCCATTGGACTTCATAGAGCCGCTGCTCTTCGTTCCATTGGTTGACGACTTTTTGTGTTTTGTCGATTTGGAAGTGCTTTTCTTAGTGTCGAAAGACATCGCATTATTGGTTTTTGCCGCAGTTTGCTGATTGCTGCCCGTCGCCGGTGTAGATATCTGTGATGATGTAGTTGGGTTAGATTGTGCAACCGCGCTTGCTGACGCGAATGCTAGCGAAAGCGCGATTGCTGGAACAAGGGTTTTCAAACAATTCATGAGCAAATCCTCTGGGAAAGCGCCTAGCAACTTACGGACGCGCCGGCGCAGCCGTGCCGTCTAATGTCTGTCGCAGCGTTGTTTCTGCGGCGACGGTTCATTACGCAACCGTGGCCATGAAAGCGTCGTGAGGGCGACCGTGTCTAAATCATTGCGGCCCAAAGCTTCGCGCAGAGTCTCCCCGGGACAATCAACGTATTCAGCAACACAGATTGGCCTGGCTTGACGGTGCCGGCCACATCGGCCCCGGTGTCACTCCAGGTCTTGGCATCACCTCTGAGCGGTCACGGAGTCCTTCAGACCGACCTACTGAGCACCGTCACCTGTTAATGGGTGCATTGGATAAATAAGAAGCCTACTAGAATCGTTAAGATCAGAAATGGTGATCTCTTTTTGTACACCCCCGGCAGCAGCTCCAGCGATGTTACGCAAGAACCTGGGGCGCTGTGGAGGGATTCTTATTGCGCGCATATACGTTGACGACATCTCGACAAAACCGGTCTTACCATCGCCGCGCGCTAAGCGCAGCGTAGCCGCTTTTAACCGGAGGAGAGTCATGATTCAGCTGACAAAACTTGAGGCTGAAGTGTTGAAAGACATCTGTCGTGGAGTAAATAACCGAATGCACGATAGGGCGCTGTATGAGGCACTGGAGGCCCAGGGCTTTATATCAAAATGTCTTAGCGGAAATTGGGCATCCACGCGCGCCGGGCGGTTTCACGAAGCGGCTTTACAACGACGTAAGACTGAATTTCTACGATGGAATTCCTGAGTTCGTCGCGTGAGCCAAGGGCACTCCGGCTTTGAAGGGAGAATTGCGGTAATCCGTAAAGTCGGCGTCGCCCTGTGCAGCAAGAAAGCCGATTTTCAGTGGATGGACGCAATCGGCCGCCGGAGATCATCCGCTCGCTGTTCCACCAATTTAATCTAACCGCGTTTGCATTCGAAATCGTGCGAGCGGTGGTACGTTTATGGTATTGCACGTTGCGATGCGCACCTAAATTTTGCGGATGGCACCAGGAAGCCTCTTAATGCGCTTGGTAGGTTCTGCACGAGTGACCGCAACGCGACAATCCTTCGATGTTGCCACGAAGCTGTCGGCGCAACGTTTCCCTCACTCTCGCCATTCGGTGTGCTGGTTTAGCTCAACATGGTCACCGCGCTCCAGCGCCCACGCGTGTACCACTTCGGCGCCGAAGAAGAAGATCGCACCGGAGTAATACACCCACACCAACAGAACTACTAGGGAGCCGGCGGCGCCCGAGGCGCCGCCGATGTTGCCAGTCGATAGATAAATTCCAATCACCCATTTGCCTAGTGCAAACAGGAGTGCCGTGACCACGCCGCCCCAAGTCACGCGGCGCCAAGGCAGACGTCCGTCCGGTAGGTAGCGGAAGAGCAGAGCGAACAGGATCGCGAGCACGGCCGTGCTGATGACTTGGTTGATCACGTCCCACACCGACCCTGTGCGCGGCAGCAGCATCCCCAGTAGTGAGCTGACCAGTAGCGATACCACCATCACAAAAACTGTCGCGGCGATTACCCCGACCGACAACACACGTCTGTGCAGCCACCCCCAGACTGCATTACCCGGATGCGCACGAATGCCCCAGATCAGGTTCAGCGAAGCCTGCAACTGAGCGAATACGGTGGTGGCGCCCACCAGTGAGACAATGATGCCGACGACGCCGGCAAAGGTGCCGATTGAGGGATGCTGGTTTGCGCTGGCATATACCGCAGCCGCGCTCGTTCGTGCCTCGGATCCGGCGAGCTTACCGATCTGGTCAAGCAGCGTCTCGCGCGCGTCGTAGCCTACAGTCGAAGTCAGCCACACACCGAGTACGAGCAGCGGGGCGAAAGACAACAGCGTGTAGAACGAGAGCGATGCGGACAGTGACAGGACGTCATGGTCGAAAAAACCATTGAAGGTCCGAACCAGCACACGCCTTGGCAATGAGCGACGGGGATCCCGATCTTCATCCTTACAGCGCTTTTTGGTAGATGCATTGACCATGGGGAAAAGTTTACGCTGTCTAGCGTCCAGTCGATCGCCGAAAGACAGCGGGAAACATCCATTTTTGCAGTCAGCTAGCCTGCGGAAGATTATTTAAAGGCCTATTCCGAGAACCGGCACATCTTGAGGAGGAATTGTTCAAGCGCCTCCTTGGAGTGGAACCCAGGAGCCGAAAAACGAATGCGCGCGGCGCACCGAGTTAGCGCCATTAAAATTCTGAGACAGCTGTGACAGGCCGTGGCGCATCTGCGCGTTCAAAGGATCGGCGGCGTAGCGAAAACGCTTCCTCAACAACGCTGCGGCGGCTGGAGTGATCTCACGTGCCACCCGCCACCGGCGAATATTCACACGAAAAATGCGATCAATTTGCGAGCGCATCTGCTGCTGACAAAGTTGTATAGTCGAAGCGTGATGGTACGAACAAGCATTTGCAGTTTTTCGCCGTGTAAAGTGGCGCCGCGGGCGCTTGGGTGCGGGCCCGTTCTATTGTTGGCCCATAGCGCATGCGCTTATGAATGACATGAAACCCTGCATGCTCTGCAGGGACGACGAGCCTCTAGGGTTCGAATTCACGATGGCTTTTCAGCCCATCGTGGACATCAGAAAGCGTAACGTCTTTGCTTACGAAAGTCTGGTGCGAGGCCTTGACGGCAGCGGCGCTCTATCCATTCTCGAACGTGTTAACGACCGGAACCGATACGTGTTCGACCAGAAATGCCGGGTTACCGCGGTCGAAATGGCGGCGAGACTGGGCGTTAGCTGCTTCCTTAGCATCAACTTTTTGCCTAATGCGGTCTATCAGGCGAGTACATGCATTCGGGCCACGCTGGAAGCCGCCAAGCGCTACAACTTTCCCACTCAACGGCTTATTTTCGAGATCACCGAAAACGAGCGACCAGATCAGGCGCACCTGAAAAACATTGTCCTTGAATACCGGCGTCAAGGCTTCAAGACAGCCTTTGACGACTTCGGCGCTGGCTACTCCGGGCTTAATCTACTGGCAGAGTTCCAACCGGACATTATCAAGCTGGATATGGCGCTAGTACGTGGGATCGACCACGACAAAGTACGTCAAGCAATTGTGCGTGGGGCAATCCATATATGCCGAGCTTTGCACATTGAAGTGATCGCAGAAGGCGTCGAACGAGTCGGCGAACTCGTCGCACTTGAAGATTTAGGTATCTATTTGTATCAAGGGTTTTTGTTTGCCCGTCCTGGATTTGAGTCGCTTCCTGTCGTCAATTGGCCAGAGAACCATTGACGGGACAAAATTGAAATATTGAGACGCATGAGCGGGCGGGTGAAAATCATGCGCTACCTTCATCGTGAATTCTGAGCGCGGGTGTACCGTCGAATTTGCTACGCAGCTTTTCGAACAGATAAAAGGTTCGGATATTACGGTTTCCCGCATGCTGCCAGCCTTGCCGGCATCGTTTATGCCCGTGCTGGGTGGAGGCCCACGAGCCCACGGCGTCCGCTTGCGCGCTGCTCAATAGTAGGCCCATGGGACTTCATCCGGCCAGTCAGATCGTCCAGGACGCGCTGCGGGACCGCATTCGCGTGCAGCTGGTAGACGTGCGCTACAGCGACTGGCATTGCACGTGGGAATCGGATGGCCGTTGCTGTCACGCCGAAAATGATGTCGTCCGATGCCTCCATTTTTGGATCGGGAAGTGTTTCGACACGAACATCTTCTTGTCGTGGCAGGTCAGTGATTTCGTTGTGCGGCCCCCAGGAGGAAGGCCACCTTGCGAGTCCGACAGTCAACCAGCAGTGACAATTGAGGTCAGTGGATCAAAGTCGTGGAGCGAAGCCGTGATTTCACGTACGTGACTTCCTCACATACAGTCGCATCACTTCAGGTTGATTGGTGGAGACGTATTTCTGAGTCCTTTGGACGAGGGATAAACGTGCTCAATACAAGATTTGCCGATGCAGCGACGATTGCGCCGGCCCAGGCAACTGTACCGCTTTCCAATCTCGACGCGGTTAACGCTTATGGCGACCGGGTCCGAGCTCCAGCTCGCCGTCGACGCACGCGATGTCATGCAAAAGGACGGGGTGCCGACGGCGGTCGTTTCAATGCCTTGCCGTCTCCTGTTTGAGGAGCAAGAGACCGACTATAAAAAGAACGTGCTGGGGGAATCGACGGCGCGAGTGGCAATTGAAGCCGCGGTAGAGCTTGTCTGGGAAAGAAATCTAGGGTTCGACGGAAAATTTGTGGGAACGAAGGGTTTTGGCGAGTCCGGCAAGATCGAAGATGTTAACAAGAAGGTCGACATCACCACGGAAGCCATAGTAGAGGTGGCGCGCGAAGCAATTGAGGCGAATAAAAACTAGCGGCGGTGGTTTCACATGAGCGCATCACAGCCCGCTCACGGTCTAAAGACGCACCGTGCATGATCGCTTGGTCAGACTAATTGCTCGGTCCGATGAAGGATCTCATCGGCACATCAAAAACGGAGAAAGACGACTATGACATCTTCCACGAACGCAAATAGCACGACGGATTCCGAGAGCGCGAAACCCAAGTTGAAAGGACGCCATATTGCGATTCTCGCAACCGACGGATTTGAGCAATCGGAGCTACTTGAGCCTAAGCGCCTGCTTGAAGAGGCGGGTGCACAGGTTAGTGTGATCGCGCCGGGTGGGGCGAAGCAGATAAAAGGCTGGGACAAAAAAGATTGGGGCAACTCGGTCGACGTCGATGTGGCGTTATCCGAGGCAGATGCATCTCACTACGACGCACTGGTGCTTCCGGGCGGCGTAATGAACCCTGACAAGCTGCGGCTCGAAGCGTCGGCGATAGAACTAATTAAGAAATTCGGCAAATCTGGCAGGCCGATCGCAGCGATCTGCCATGGACCGTGGACGTTGATCGAAGCGGAACTGGTAAAGGGTTTCAAGATGACGTCGTGGCCCTCGCTGCGGAAAGATTTAGAAAATGCTGGTGCTGATTGGGAGGATAGTGAAGTCGTCGCCGACGGACAGTTGATTACCAGCCGTAAGCCCGACGACATTCCCGCTTTTGCAAACGCGCTTATCGAACAGCTGGCTGATAAAGGTTGACCGCCGCACTGGCGATGGTGCTCAGGAATTTGGGGCGCTAGAAAGACTGATTTCAACTTTGCCGGACGCGCTCTGAGAATTCCGCCACGCAAGATCCAGCAGGCCCATGTCATTTGTTAGTGATTTTAAGTATTACGTAAAGAGAATTAGATGAGTCCAAGCGAGTATCAAAATCGCGGCGACGAAAAGAAAAAACGTCCTGTCGACAAATCTTCAATCCCGCCCAGGCAGGAAGATACCGACCCATTGGAGACGCGTTTAATGGCATGGGTGAAGACAATGATCATAAGAAGTAGTTACGTCACACTAGCGGCACTCCCTCGATTCGAAACACTGTTCATCTATAGCGACATGGTCTGACATGAACTGGACCGATCAGCCTTTTATGGACAACTCGGGTCCGAAATTCCTGATGATTGAGGAGGTTAATAGGGGTGGAGCGCGGTAGACGGATCAGTTGAAGATCGAAGCAATCGAGCAAGTGATGGAACATAGGCGATCTGTCGCGGATTTTGTCCGGCAGTTGGGCATCACCACCGCTTGTATGCAAGGCGGCCCAAGTTCGCAAGCCAGAATTGGTGCAACGCGCAGATCAGCAATAGAGTGCCGAATTGCGGCGCATTCAGACCGAGCTAAAGCGCATGAACGAGGAGCGCGACATCCAAAAAAGCGCCGCTTACATTACCAAGGGCTAGCGAAGTGCTCGTCTATCCAGGGTCGTGTCTGTGAGTTCGTCTCCAGCCAACAAAGCCGTTAATTGTGAGAAAACGCCATGGCCATTTCGCGTTCGACTCTAGGGCACCGCATCGCTCAACTGGAAGGAAAATTGGCACATTTATTGATGAGTAACCAATCGCCGGATCACTTCCGCGAGGCACTTCATCGAAGTGTCACGATTTTACTGTTCGACGCTGACACCGATGACCGGAGCTGGGCTATTGAACAAATCAATGCGGCGCTCTGTTCGTATCGGCTGCTGCCTCTCGACGAGGAGGCCTTGAATCGTCCCATTGCGTCACCTGATGCTCACTGATCCCGCAGCATCGTTGCGCATCACGGGGAGCAACCAGATGGCTGAAGAGCAAACCGACCGGACTAAATCCGACTCATTTCGTTGGCTCAGAGCTTTAAGCAGTGGCTTGATTACAGGCGCGGCCGACGATGACCCGAGTGGCGTGGCTACTTATTCACAGGTCGGCGCGAAGTTTGGCTACGCGACACTTTGGACCATGTTTCTTGCGCTGCCACTGATGATTTCCATTCAAATTGTCAGTGCGCGTATCGGGCGAGTGACCGGCAAATCACTGGCCGACAACATGCGCACCCAGTTTCCGGGCTGGACCGTCACGTCATTGGTGGGTGCGCTGGTCGTCGCAAACGTGATCAATCTTGGTGCCGACGTGGGTGCGATGGGGTCCGCTCTGCAACTTCTCATAGGTGGACCGGCCGTGGCCTATGCCCTGGGTTTCGGGTTGCTGTCCACGCTGCTTCAAGTCTTCATTCCTTTTTCAAAATACTCACCAATTCTCAAAATTCTGACGATCAGTCTTTTCGCATATGTAGCAACGATCTTTGTTGTCAAAGTGCCGTGGAGCCAAGCGATTCATGGAACATTCGTTCCCTCGTTCCAATGGACGGCCGATTACGCTACCGCCATCGTCGCCATCTTGGGCACGACGATCAGTCCCTTTCTGTTTTTTTGGCAAGCCGCCAGCGAAGTGGAAGAGCTTAAAAGCGATGGGCCGAGAAGGGCGTTGGCGGAAAAACCTTCTCAGGGAAAAGACGCAATCGAACGCATCAACGTCGATACCGTGATTGGGATGGTTTTTTCAAATGTGGTGGCGTTCTTCATCATTCTCACGGCTGCGGCGGTCTTGCATGCGCACGGCAAGACCGACATACATTCATCGGCCGAAGCCGCCTCCGCCCTCAAACCGATTGCCGGACCATTTGCTTTTTGGCTTTTTGCGGGCGGCATCATCGGCACGGGCATGCTGGCCGTTCCGGTGCTCGCCGGTGCCACCGCCTACGCCTGGGCGGGAGCAACGGGGAAAGTTTACGGACTGGAACACAAGCCACAAAAGGCTAAATTCTTTTACATCATCCTGATCGGCGCCATGGCTATGGGTACCGGTCTTAACCTCACGCCCATCGACCCGTTCAAAGCGTTGTATTGGAGCGCAGTGATCAACGGGGTGGCGGCGTTGCCGATCATGGTGGCGGTCATGCTGTTGGCACAGAAAACAGCATTGATGAAAAACTTCGCCATCAACGCATGGGTCAAATGGATTGCCTGGTTGGCCACGGCCGTTATGGGAGCCGCAGCTGTCGTCATGTTCTGCACCTTGGGGAGTGGATGACCAATCTTTCCAGCCCGTATTTTTTCTCTGCAGTCGTGGCTTGGCGTAGCCAACGTGCCGAATGGGGTCACGCGGCAAGGACGCCTTCGGCGAAATACTTAGGCTAACGTCCAGTGGAGCGCGCAATGAGCAAGAAAATCCTGCCCGGTGAAAACGGAAAAGATCACCCGCCAAAGGGTGATGGCCTTCCGGATGGAGTGGTTAAACCCATTGAGCCGGCCGGTGCGAACAGGCCAGATTCAAAACCCAAAAATAAAGATGGAAATGTCGAGAAAGACGTGCGTGGTCGACTCAGTCGTGACGAACGATGACCGGCATCAACGACCTGTAAGTAGTTTGATCACTGAAGCGAGGTTTTGCTTCACGTCGTCGGTTCCATCCCATGGATCCTTTTTCTGGCGCTCCAAGAGATCAACTGCTGTCTCGATGTTGAATTGGCTCCAGCTTTTCAATTTAGCTACGTCGGATCAGAAAACGGGAACGTAAGAATAGGCATGGCAGTTACCGAACCATCTCAAAACGACTCGTCCATTAGATCATTGGATTGTCGCACGGGCTGAGATCTTGTTTGCATCGTCGGACGTGGACACCATGCCAGTGGAGGAATGATCGAATGTGCCTTGCGAAGACGGGCATCGGCGTGGATGTGATGACTTCCTGGGCGCTTTGCTGAGCGACATGGAGATCGTTCATAGGGCCGGTGCCGTGCCCGCAAGCGCAATGAAAGGCATGGGGCGGGCTGCCAATATTCCCTACGCTGTGGCATGGGCTGCGAATGGCTGAGCCTTTAGCTAATAAACTCTTTAAATGACTTTTAGTCACCAAGGATGCGCCAGGGAAACGACGATGGACCTCATTCACGCCTTGGGCCACGCGTTGTGGCTCTCGTTTTCGATGTTCTGGCAGATCTTCTGGGGTCTGAGCTTGGGCTTCGCGTTATCCGCAATCATCGAGGTGATCGTGCGCAAGGACAGCATGACTCGATTGCTCCCCGACGGCAGCGCGCGTTCCATCGCCACCGCCGGCCTGTTTGGCGCGGCCACTTCGTCCTGTTCCTACGCGGCGACGGCCATGGCACGCTCGATCGTGCGCAAGGGTGGCAACTTCACCTCAGCGATGGCGTTTCAGTTCGCCGCCACCAACCTGGTGCTGGAACTGGGCGTGTTGTTGTGTGTGCTGATGGCTTGGCAGTTCGCCGCCGCCGAATTCGTCGGCGGCACCGTCATGCTGGCACTGATCGGTGTCGGCTACCGCTTGCTGCTGCCAAAGAAGCTCGCGGCAGAGGCCGTCGAGCACGCCAAAAGCGACGCCAGCAGCTCGATGGAAGGCCATGCCGCGATGGCCATGGGCGAACGCAGCGGCAGTTGGTTCCAGCGACTGACCTCACGCAAGGGCTGGGTCGCCATCAGCCACTGCTACGTGATGAACTGGAGCATGGTGTGGAAAGACATCCTGATCGGACTGCTGATCGCCGGCGCACTCGGCGCGTGGGTGCCGGACAGCTTCTGGCAGGGCTTCTTCCTGCACGGGTACGGCGCGTGGACCGTGGCCATTTGGGGCGCACTGATCGGTCCGCTGATCGCCATGGCCGCGTTCACCTGCTCGGTCGGCAACGTGCCTCTGGCGGCAGTGCTGTGGAATGGCGGCATCAGCTTCGGCGGACTCGTGGCTTTCATCTTCGGTGACTTGATCATCCCGCCCCTGCTGAACATTTACCGCAAGTATTATGGTGGCCGGATGACCGTGTTCTTGGGGCTCACCTTCTACGTGGTGATGGTGCTGGCGGCGCTGGCAGTGGAGGGTATCTTCGCGCTGCTGCACTGGGTGCCGACCGCGCGCAGCGCCAGCGTCGCCATGGCCCACATTAGCCTTGATTATACTAGCCTTCTGGACATGATCTTCGCCGTCCTGGCCGTGCCGCTGAGCGTGATGTTCCTGCGCACCGGTGGCCCGAAGATGATGCGCATGATGGCCAGCGGTGGACATGGGAAACTCCATCATCACGCCAGCCGCAACGACGCTCAGCATATCGAAGGGGGTTAAGGATTTTAAGTAGCCCCACAGACTCGCCTCGGAGCTTCCACTCAGTGGAAGTTCGCCAAATCCAGCGACGATGCGTGGACGCACACACCTAATGCACTTCGCTGCACCGATCGCGGTGATCACTTTTTCGGTCAGTGCGCTAAGCGGCATTTCGACATCAACTGGCATGCGTTCCCCTTTTACCGGAGAACCGCCGCTTTGCGGCGCGCAATTGACGTGGTCGACTGGCCGATATCGGGCGTCTGGAGTCAAATGGACAGCACAAGCGCCGTGTCCGGCCCTAATCGGCCACCTATTCAGTTTGTGCCAGCACTCGCTGCATCTATGGGCCGGCGTGCAGATCATCGATGAGTGCGGGTGCTGCGCCCACAAAAGGTTCGAACGGATGATCGTGGCAATATTTGTCAACGTACAGCGCGAGCGCATCCAGGTTTGGAAAATGAGCGCCGCAGAGTTGGTGCTTGGGCTGATGAGCGTTATAGCCGGAAACGTAACCTCTGATCCAGAAGAGATACGCCGCACGCAGGTATATGTCCGTTGCCGAAGCCTTTCAAGCACTACATAGCTGTCTTCGAAGGCGAGCACATGGGTTTGTGCGTCCTGCGCGTACGCAGCGCCTCAGGCGCAAAGCAGTAGGACCGTCCCAAGATTTTTAATCACCACCATCATCTACGCGCGCGCAAGAAGTAAGCACTCCCTATCAAAGTACCTGCTCCAATCGTCCTCTATTTGGCTCGAGCTTCGTAAGCAACAGCAGCGAGGTAGCTTTGCAGCAGGGTGATAAGTCGCGTCCGTTACGGACGAAATTTGTGCCTCTAGGCGTTGTGATGACGTAGTACGTCCTAATTTTTTGCCTTGGTAACCAAACACCTATTGCTAAGGACTTATCGCATATAGGGTTCTGAGCGTTTCCTCAAAGCGCTTACGAATATGGCATGTTCGTTGCTGCAGCTTTCGGTGAACGAGTTATCAGGGGACATCATTGCGGCCAGTTCACTTCATTTCGGGTCTCCCGAGGTCCGGATCGACCCTGCTTGCGGGTCTTTTGCGTCAGAACCCGGCGTTCCATGCCGGCATGAGCGGCCCCGTCGGGGGGCTGTTCAATACTTTGCAGGGTGAAATGAGCGGCCGCAATGAGTACTCGGTGTTCATCACCGATACCCAGCGTCGGCGCCTGCTGGAGGGATTGTTCAAGGATTACTACGGCGACGAATTCACTGCAGACGTGATCTTCGATACCAATCGCATCTGGTGCAGCAAGTTGCGGCTGCTCAAAGAGCTGTTCCCGACCGCCGAGATTATTGCCTGCGTGCGGCACATGCCTTGGATCATCGACAGCATCGAGCAACTGGTGCGCAAGAACGCGTTCCAGCCCTCATCCATCTTCAACTACCAGCCTGGCGGCACGGTGTACTCGCGCGCCGAAGGCCTCGCCAACGGCGAAGGCATGGTGGGCTTCGCCTATAACGCGCTGAAAGAGGCGTACTACAGCGAAGACACCGCCAACCTGGTGCTGC
>Ga0302233_10000841_pt1 | contig 23063 bp, 36 predicted proteins | sample II_Palsa_N3_1_FD_193516 | JGI IMG/M metagenome (GOLD analysis project Ga0302233, IMG submission 193516) | Peat permafrost microbial communities from Stordalen Mire near Abisko, Sweden - II_Palsa_N3_1 | ecosystem: Environmental > Terrestrial > Soil > Palsa > Peat permafrost | place: Sweden... | reverse complement strand
TTTTTTACGGGTCCCCCCCCCCCCCCCCCCCCCCCCCACACACACACACGTTTGCTCATTTATAAAAATGTCGTGCAGGTTCGGTCGATGAGTATGTCGGACCGTGATAAGGCAGACAGGGACGCCGCATCTGTGAACCATCTTGGTCCCGTGGAACGCAGTATTATCAAGCTCTTTGGCCACTATGCCATCCCTCTCGTCATGGTCTCGTCCCCTTTCCCAGAGGTGGACCTCAAGGACAAGACCATCCGTCGTGCCGTGAGCTCGTGGAACTTTCACTGTCTCAGGTACGTCCGTTCGTGTTGGATAATGTGGTACTAAACAGTGGGCTGTGCTCATGTGTAGCCTGAGCGAAGACGACTTGTTGTCCTCCATTTTCCACATCTTTGACAACCTCAAGCTTTTCACTCTCTTCAAGTTCCCTCTCGGTATGGACAGGCTTGGGAACTCAAAATAACGATTCTTTCAATAGAACCATTCAAGCGCTTCTTGCTCGCAGTGCGAGCAAACTACCTTGAAAACCCCTACCACAACTTTCGACATGCTGTGGATGTGCTGCAGTCATTCCACGTAACGCAGAGCCCGTTTCTCTATTTCTTTGAGTGACTTTTTTCTTTTCTTTTTTCTCAGTTCCTCCTTTGCCGAGCCAACCTCACGGCTCATTTGCAACCGCTCGAGCTGCTCGGACTCGCAATCGCTGCCCTCTGCCACGATCTGGCACACCCTGGCCTGAACAACTTTTACCAGGTATTTTTTTTTTTATCCTCCTCTGTTTTTTTTTGTTTTTCCATCTTATTTCTCTCGGATTCAGATCAACGCGCGCACGCCCTTGGCTCTCCTCTACAACAACAAGTCGGTGCTGGAAAACCTACATTCCAGTCTCACGTTTACGCTGCTTGTGCGCCCGGACCTCAACTTCCTCGCGCAGTTCTCCAGCGACGAGTTCACGCAGCTTCGCCATATGATCATTTCTGCAATCCTTTCGACAGACATGGCTCTGCACTTTGACTTTGTCAAATCGCTCAAAGAGCGTGGAAAGCTCACGATGGCCACAAAGGACGAAGTGTCGCTCATGGCGTCGTCCATTATCAAGGCGGCCGACATCAGCAATGTCGTATGTCTTTGTTTAATTCATTTTATTTTTATTTAAAAAAAATTTTTTTTTCTTTCTGAAAAAGGCTCGCCCATTCCCCGTCGCCAAATCATGGGCTGTCGTCCTCTTGCAAGAGTTTACCAACCAGGTATCACAATATTTCATGATTGAGGAGCTCAAAAAAAAGTAATTTTTTTTTTTTCGTGTCCAGAGCCAAATGGAAGCGAAACTCGGCTACCCAATCCTGCCGTATGGCCGCGAGGATGTGAAGCTCGCCAAATCGCAAGAAGAGTTTATCAAGTTTGTCGCCCTGCCGTTCTTTTCCGAACTCGAAAAGTTCTCCACCTGTAAGTTTATTGTCATCACAAAACCGGAAGACTAAGAGTTTTCTTTGTCCAGCATTCTCGAGTATCACGGCTCATATCCACCAAAATATCAGCTTGTGGCAGCAGTACGATATCTGCAAGGACTTTGCAGAGCTCCTGAGGAGTACTTTATACCCAGTCAAAAAAAAATTGTGTTTCTTACTTTTTTCTCTCGTCAGCTTCCAATCAGCCTCCACTTGTCATCCTCAGTGACATTCTTGAAGAGAACGAGGATGACGTCCAAACGTCTCCCGAGAGCTCTGAAGACTCGCCCGCTGCCAGCACCGGATCGAGCACCGAAAAGCTCTCGTATGCTATTTATTGTGCAGTACACTGATTTTCGTTTTGACTTGTCCGCTCAATAGGAGGGACTTGCCACACATCAAGACCAACGGAACCAAGGAAAACATCGACAGTGAGTCAGTACCATCGACCACGGTGTCGTCCCGTCATGTTACTTTTGCGTCATCACCGACCTCGAGTACCTTTTTTTTTTTTTTCCTTCTTGGGATGGGATGAGAAAACTTACAGAACATACTTAGGTTTCAAGCAACCGTCGTCGCCCATCAGCTCTCGTCACGCAAGCAATGCGAAAAAAGGGATGCATCGCCGTGTGAAATCGGATGCTACGAGTGACGCCCTCGCACTCAACTCTCTCATGTCTGGCTGGCGAGCTCCTGTCCAGGTTGTCAACAGTGCCATGCACTCTGTTGATGGTGGCGTTATGGTCTCCAATTCGGGGGTTGGAAGCGCTACGTCACCCGACAAGGCCGCTGGTGCCGCCATTGGCATAACCAACACGTCGGAACGACCAACGCACTTGAAAAAGGCTGTTCGTCATTCAATCGATTTCTCAGGTAGTATCTTTTTTTTGCCTTTCAACAAATTGTTTATTGTACTAACGACACCATTCCTTCAGATTTGTTGTCGCAGAGGAGGCATTCTCTGCCCGTTCTGTACACCAGCACTTGATTTTATTCAGCTTGTTTCCAGTTCATTTCACTCTCATACCCATTAAAGTTAGCTTCTTTTTGTACTGCAAATCAAAAATTGATTTCTTTTTTTGCGAGTCACCAAATGCATCCGAAACTGAAAAAACAACACAAGAAGCAAACTGGGAAAAACAAACGAAATACAAAAGCCGTCACAGTCAAGGCAAAGCGCTCAGTGGTGGCCCTTGGGAGCCTCGCGCTTGACCTCGATGTACTTCGGGGGCTTGTATGTCTTGAAGTGCTGGAGGACATCGATCATCTGGACAACCTGCCTGACTTTCTTGATGTTGCCGTGGACACGTGCGTTGTCTACATGGCGAACGATGAAATCAGTGCAAGCAAAAAAAATAAAATAAAATAAAATAGACAAGAACCGTACAGATGGCAGCCTTCTTCTTCTCGGCCAGCTTCCTGCGGCGGGAGGGAACGGGCCAGAGGTAGGTAGTGAGCTCGAACGTCCATTCTCTGTAAATCAAGACCTTGATCGTGTCGAGGATAACAAAGACCGCACCGGAAATGAGAAGGACAACCACGCCGAATCCCCATCCACTAATCGAAGAAATGAAATAAATAAAAAAAGATTTTAGTAAAAACAATTACAACAGAATAAAGAACATACACCCCAGAGCCATAGAGGGAATCGCATTCGCCGTACTCGGCAATGTAGCTAGCATTAGTGGCACTGCCATAGTTGAGGAAACCGTAGATGGAAACAAACATGGCAAAGATTTGGGTGCCGACAATGGCGACGATGAAGACGGGCGAGGGGACGTTGGTCCAGAAGTGATCCTGCACACGGGTGCCGAAAATCATAAAGTGGGGGCACGAGCTCACCTGGAGGTAGATGATGTTCTCGATCTGGGCACGGCAAAGGTGGAAGACATCCTGGAAATTATTAAAAAAAAAAAAATACAAATAATGAGCACAAAAAGGAACATCGACACGCAGGCATACGCGGGCAATAAAGTAGTGCGCAAACGACGAGCCAGTGAGCAGGATACCAAGGATGACCGAGATGGTAAGGAGCTGTCCGAGACGCCACTTGTCGGGAACCGAGTTGATGGCGGCATTGTCGACCGAGATGACGAGGGTAGCGGCGTCGTTGAGCAAGGCAATCATGACGATGAGGATGGCGGGGAGCGAGAATTGGAGGACAGAGATCGAGAAGAAAAAGTAGATGAGGAAGTGAACGGTCGAGGTGATACGGTAGAGCACATATGAGCTATTGTGATCCAAGAGGTGAACATTATTTTCTTCAAAATTGCTGCATGAAAAAAAAGTACCGCATGCGCTGGAAGATCTGACGCGAGGTCTTGATGGCATCGACAATGGTAGAGAGACCCTCAGTGAGCAAGACGACATCAGCGGCCGAGCGAGCAGCGTCCGTGCAACCATGGACGGCAATACCGACGTTGGCCTTCTTGAGGGCAGGGGCATCGTTGACACCGTCACCAGTCATTCCGATAAGCATGTCCTTCTTCTGCAAAAGCTCGACGACGCGGAACTTGTCCTCGGGAATGACCTGGGCAAAGCCGTCGGCGTGGAGGCATCTGTAGGAAGTTATTTACAAAAAATTTTTGTTTTTACTAGAATATTTGTAACTTACCGGTTGCCAATAAGATCGTCGGAAACGTCCTTTTCGTTGAGCTTCTCGGCGGTAAGGATAGCACGGTTCATGCCGAGACGGCGGGCAACCTCCTTGGCGATAACTTGCTGGTCACCCTGTTTATTTTTCATTTAGAGATGAATTCCTGTTGCTATTTTTTTTTTTTTCCATAAGAAAAAAGGCAGCATACAGTGATCATCTTGACTGCAACACCGAGGCGGTTGCACTCGCGGATGGTGTCACCAGAGTCGGGGCGGGGAGGGTCAAGGAAGGCAATGAGACCGCAGAGCTCCCACTTGTCGAGTGTGTTGTCCTTTGTGCGGGCGACACCGAGGCAGCGGAGACCACGCACGGCGTTGTCCATGACTGCATCCGAGGCCTTTTCATGACCGCCGCACATGCGGATGACGACGTGGGGCGCACCCTTGCAAACCTGGAAAAACAAAAAAAAAATGTTATCTACCTTGTTGCTGAAAAAAAGAAAACGGTTCGTTTCCAAAGACATACCTTGAAGACTGCGCCATCGCTCTCGCGAGTGCAGGTCGACTCGACAATCTTGCTGGTGGGGTCAAAGGGCTTGAAGGCGGTGATGATGTGGTTGGGGACCTTGGCGCTATTGACATCCGAACCGCAGACGTCGGCGGCACGGCTGATGCACTCATTGCGGACGGCAAGCTCGATGGCGTCGTTTGCACCGGGCTCCGAGGCGAGGAAGGCCGCCAGGAGGACGTCCTTGTATGTCTTGTCGGGGGCGAGGTAAGGGTCAGTCATGGAGAGCTTGTTGAGGGTGAGGGTGCCGGTCTTGTCCGAGCAGAGAACGGTGACGCCAGCCAACTCCTCGACGGCGGGGAGACGCTTGACAATGACGTTCTTCTTGGCGAGCTGCTGCGAGCCAACGGCCATCGTGACCGACAGCACCGTGGGGAGACCGACGGGAATGGAGGCGACGATGAGGACGAGAACCTGCTGGAAAGTGGTGCCGACGTCGAGGTGCTGGTTGCCAATGAGGACACCGATGAGGATGCATGCGAGGACGATGGTGACAACGACGAGGAAGTTGCCGATGACATTGACCACCTTTTGGAAGTGGCCCTGCTCGTTGGTGATGGCGATGAGGTTGGCGGCACGACCGATAAAGGTGTTGGCACCGGTCTTGGCGACGACGGCGACCTGCTGACCGACCTTGACGATGGATGACGAGTAGATAATGTCCGACTTGTGCTTGGTCACGGGGAGCGACTCACCAGTGAGGGCAGACTGATCGATCTGGAGCTCGTGGGCAACCTCTCCAGTGGCGCCAATACCGAGAAGACTACATAGTAGAAATGTTTTGCAAATGAGAAATAATTGAAAGACGGGGAGGAAAAAAAAAACTTACCGGGCATCGGCGGGGATAATGTCACCGAGACGGACGACGACAATGTCACCGGGCACGACCATGCGCGACTCGATTTCAACAAGGGCACCATCACGGAAAACCTTGGTCTTGAGAGCGAGCGTGTTCTTGAGGGCATCCAGTGCCGACTCGGCCTTGGCCTCCTCGATGAAGCCGATGAACGCGTTGACGAACAAAAGGGCGAGGATGATGCCAAAGTCGACCTATTTTTTTTTTCCAATTTTTTTTCCTTCAGAAAATGTGGATAGGAATCATGACTACAATTAAATAAAATACCCAGTCTTGAAGAACACCAGACACGATACAGGCAGCCTCAATGAGGAAGGCGATCGCACCCCAGAAGTACAGGAGGAACTGGAGGATCTTGCTGCGCTTGTACTCGGCGATTTCTGGGTTCAGGAGGATCGTCAACGCCGCGCGTACAAACAAATTTTCTTTTTTTTTTACCATTGAAGCCAAACTTCTCCAGGCGAAGCGTGGCCTCGGCCGTGGTCAGACCAGTCTTGGGGTTGGTCTTCATCAGCTCCTCGAGCTCAGCATCGAAGCGCTCAGCACCCTCGGGCACTTCAGTAAGGAGATTGAGCGACTGTCAATCGCGAAAAAGAAAATTTTCTTGAGCACGTACGGTCATCTGTGGGCTTGGAGCTGTCGGTTTTGAGATCCTTCTCCTCCTTGAACTCCTTGGGTTTTTCCTCTACGTGTATGTAAGTTTTCATGACACGGAAAAAAAAAGAAACGTACCCTCGTGCTTGAGGTCGGCAAGTTCGACGCCGTTGCTCGCCAGCTTCTTGTCTTCCTCGGACGACATTCTGGTGAGTGGCTGCAAAAAAAAAAAAAAAGGAAAAACGTCGAGTTTATTTTTGTCTTTGTTTTGAGAAAGGGCAGCGAAAGAAAAAAAAATAAAAGAGGTTTCCAGGGAGGCAAAGAAGGAAAAGTTCTCCTGAGGCCACACTGGCCGTGTCGTCGAGCCACAAGTCCATGAGACGTAGAGCACTCTTAGTAACAAGACCAAGCGGTGAAATCATGATAAGGCCACAATGGTTGATAAGGTCACTTGTCCGGAATAAAAAAAAAAGGCCCACAAGAAAAGAGCGTGAGAGGCCTCTTTCTTGGCTGAAACACAGGACCGTATGTAGTACGAGAAGGGACACGACGGAGCAGCGTAAACAGAAACGAGAAAGCGGGTGAACGCGGCGCGCTCGGCGGGCAAGAGAGGATAAACAAAATAGTGGGGTAAAAAAAAAACATTTGCGGTGCCACAGTTTCACTTGACGAACGACCCGCAAAAGTGAACGACCCCCCGCACGTGTCCGCATTCTTTGCCACATGAAAAAAGTTTTTTCCCTGCGGCCACGTGGTCGATGTCGTCTGTGTCTGGCTGCTCGGCGGAAGAGGAAGACTGGAACGACGCGCAGATGGACGCGCTGTTTGCGGCGCTTCCCAGGCATAGGCACAACCCGGGCAAGCTGTCGGAGGTGACGGGCCGCAGCAGGGCGAGCGTGGCCAGCCTGTTGCGGGTGCTGAGGAGGAGTGCGCGCGCAAGGGCGGCCGAGGACGCGCCCAGGCTGTACCTGACGCGGCGGGTGTACGTGCTCAAGGCTGAGGGGGCGACGCTGGAGGGTGAGGAGCGGAGGGCAGAGCGGCTGGTGGAACGCGAGCTGCGGCACGCGCGCAAGTTCAACAAGGAGTGGCTGCATAAGGTTGGCCTGCTCAGTTCAGAGTACCGTCTGTTTGACAACGGGGCGGTGGACCGTCTCGCGCGCACGGCGATGGGGCGCGACGATGCCGAGGTGCTTCCGTGTGTGTACAGCGAGCTCTACTGCGCGCTGCACTCGTTCCTGCGCCCCATCATCGAGGATGCGACCGTGTTTGCCCGTGAGCGGCACAGTCTCCTCGTGAGCGCAAACCGCTATGCAACGATCCAGCTCGAGCAGTCCGACGTCATGGAGGCCCTGCGGATGCGCGGGTTCCTGCGCGCCGACAAGGCAGAGCTCTCCGAGGCGACCATCGACGAGACCGAGTGGTTTCCCGATGAGGCTGAGGGCGAAGAGGCTTCATCGGCAGGGGAGGCGGCAGACTAAGAGATGGTTCCGATTTGTATAGTTGGAAGAAGATCAAGAGGAAAAAAGACGTGAAAAAGATGTAGAGTTCCCTAGCCTGCTGAGATGGCACTGCCTTCCGCCATCACCCTGTACAGGTCCCTCTTGAAGCTGGCCGCCAGCCCTGTGCTCTCGCAGCTGGCCCAGGAGCACGTCCGCGGAATGGTCAGGACGCGATTCCGAGTGGGCGCCGTCCTGATGGGCAAGAAGGACATTGCGAGGGGCCTGAGTGAGGCTCGGCAGGTACGTTTTTTCCGCGTTGCTTCTGCCTGGCGGCCCTCCTCTTAATGCTACGACACTGCAGGCGCACAGGAGGATCCTCGCGGCCGTGCACGGCGACGCAAGCAAGCTCCAGTGGGTGGAGGACCTGTCGACGGGCAAGCGCGGGCGGCTCAAGCACGTCCTGGAGAACCTGAGCAAACGGCCTCGTGTCGACGACGGGACGATGCCGCGGCAGTCGCAGGACTACCGGTCGTTTGGCGAGCGCAAGGTGCTCGGACACGGGATCAAAGAGCACAGCTTCCTGCGCCGCAGGAAGGACATCTGCTCAGGCAAGCACCATCGCAACGAGCTAGTGAAGCGGTCGATGGCTCTGCCCGTGCCCACTGAACTCCTCACTGACCCAAAGCGCTTCGGCTGGCGCTTTGTGACAAAGGACGGCGAACGCATCCCGCCGCCGCTGGACCATGAGAAAAAGCCCAAGGCGATCAAGTGGCGAGGGCTGACGACGTGGAAGGACAAGACGGGCAGCGTCGTCCTGGGCTGTTGGCCAGAGCACCCCTATGCCCATCTCAATTGGGCCGAGTCGGGTCCAACGTTTTACCGCGTGCGCGGGCGGAGACAGTCTTCGCGGCTGGGCGCGGCCATCAAGAATCGCATCCTCAGAAAGCAAGCCCTTCTGGACTCGGTTGAAAGCAAGAAAAGCTAAGCATGAGTGTATAGGTTTAACGGTATCACCCAAAGTAATAAACGACAACAATCATTATCACACATGTAACCACGATTCCGCCGATGAGGATCGCCCAGTCCTGCGCATTGCGACGCTCGATCAGTCTCAGGACGTGTTGTGACATGCCGAGCGTGTTTGCGACGTCGAGGATTCTTCTTTGGGTTCCCTGTCGTTTACACACACACACACACACACACACAAAAGGTCAACTCCTGTCGATAAATAAATAAAAGTGCGGCACACACCTTGAGCATGCTCTGCTGGTCCCGCAGGTTGGAAAGGATCGTGCCGCCCATGCTCAAGAACTGGTCGATTTGCGTATGAGACTGAATATGTGGTGGTTCATTTATTTATTTGCTCTCTCAAGATAAACAAGGTTGCACTTCACACCTGCGACAGACTTTCGCGCTCGAGCAGCGCCCGGTCAATGTTGATCGTCGTCGTCTCCTGCTCGAGCATGTTGGGCCTGTTTCTTTGCAGGAGCTCCTCGCGCGCCCTCTTGATTGCCTGTATCGATTCCCACCCAAGTTAGTGCTCGCGATGGTCATCCAAAAAAAAAAAAAAAAAAAAAAAAAAAAAAGCCATCACGTTTTCACTGCGCTCGCTGCGGAATTTGTTGTACGCGCCAGAGAGGGACGAGAACTCTTGGTTGAGACCCGAGAGCTTCCTGTTGAATTAGACCAGCTGGATTGGAACGAACCAGCGGCAAATAGGGCCGACACGTACTCCTTCGCTTTCATCCGCTTGCTCTGGTTTATCTCGCGGTTCACAAGCACATCCAGGTTCTTGATCTGGCGCTGCAGGTGCGCCAAATTGGTCGCGATGAGGTCTGTGCATGTACGCGTGGCGGGGGTTAATGGTGCATGCGCTGCACATTGTCCCATCAGTACTCTGCAGCTCTGTCGTGCCCGCCGTGTCGCCCGATGGTGGCGGCTGCTGGACCAGCTTGTGCACATCCTCCTGCAGTGTCAGCACCAGCTGCTGTGCCTTGGTTTGCGCCACCTCCATTACATTAAGTGCGTGTCCCGTACAGCGGGACTGAAAGGTGACTGCGCTTGTTTTCTTTTGCCCGTTCTCCACCCTAGCCATGCGGTCCGCTATTGCCTATCCTGCTCTACTGGGCCAACGTGTGCCACAGCACTAGAATCTCACACTGCAGCACCCAAACCCAAAAACTCACACCTTTGTGTCACCGACCTTAGGGATGGATAGTGACGAACAACCGCTCGAACCACAGAAGCAGCCGCCGCCGCCGCAACAGCAGCCGACAGCAGACGCACCGACAGCAGCCGTCGTCGCGGCCGGCGAGGCAACGGAACGACAGCGGGAAGAGGTGCGCCGCGTCCTCGCGGCCGGCACCTACTATGCTGTGCTGGACGTGGGCAATGACGCGTCAACACGCGACGTCACCAAGGCGTACCGCAAGGCATGTGCACCTAGCGTGCAGGCAGCAGACTAACGGTCCGCTTGAATGTAGATTGTGCTCATCGTCCACCCCGACAAGACGCCGCTCGAGGACGCCAAGGCCGCGTTTGTCCGTGTCAACGAGGCGTTCATGTGCCTGTCCAACGACAGAGCACGCGCAGACTACGACGCCGCCGGCGCCGGCGACCCCGAAGCGTTCCGAGAGGAGCACGAGGCACAGACGGCGACGATGCGCGAGACCGTCCTGGCCAACCTCGCCATGCTCGAGAACCTCGGCATCCGCTTGCCGCCCGAGGAGGTCCGCGGCGACTTTGGCGTGTTTATCGAGGAGCTCGCACACTCGGGCCGCCTGAAGGAGGCCTTTGAGAGCTGGAGCAGGCGGGCTGGCGTGGGTATGATTGTCATCGCGGGGGTGGCGGTGCAGGCCGCGTCAATCTCGATCGGGGTGTTTGCGTGCTTGGTCGCGCTGGGGCCGTTTGTCATTGGCCCGGCCATCGCATGGGAGGAGATCCTTGCATCGTTTGAGAACAAGACGCTGTTGGAGCAGCTGGGCAGCTACAAGTTTCTCGAGGTGACCTCGTCGGCGATCTCGTCATCGGTGCGCCTCTCCGTCGTTTGGTCCATGGTGCTCGTCGCCGCGGCCGTCACCGTGCCCATCCAGGTCACACAGTACACCGCGTCACGACTCTACCGGGCCAACGTCGAGCAGCTCGAGGCCTGGGAGGTAACCGACGTCGACAATGACGGCGAGCCCGTGTTCCACGCCATCAAGACCCACGACCCAGACGCCGGCCAGACCGAACAGCGCACAAACGGCGATGTCGTCTTCACCGACTCCAGCACTGACGCGCCCTCGGCCGCGGGCTCTTTAATGAATGGGGTAGCCCCCTACTCGCGGCTCGATCCGAGCGAGGAGGATGCCCAGATGTGGACGCTTGTTGATGTCGTTCCAACGCAAAGCCATTAAAAAAAATTTTTTTTTAATTTTTTTTTTTTTAAAAAAAGCGTCTTCCGCCTCGTTCCTCTGTTCCTTTCAAGTAGGCCCATCTTGTGCATTAGGCTCATCAGTCTGTAAATCTTCTGTAATCTTTGCAATCAACCATTGTCACAGAGGGGTGCAAATCAACTCTCTTTACGCCGCAGGCCGGCTCAGGGCAAGCCCCGCTTATTGTGCCACGCTCGCGAGTGCGTGGTTCTTGATATAAATGTTTCGTGCGCCGTTGACATCTCTGTCCACGAAACAGATCTTGATCAAGTCGAGTGAGTTGGCCGCCGGGTAATCGTCGTCCTCTTCATCTGCCTCGCTTTTGCGCGTGCCCTGGCGCTTGCCTTCCTCGTCCTTGTCCGACGACTCGTACATTGCAGTGGCGCTGCAGCAACAACAGGGACAACAACTACGACAACAAGCGTCGTCGATCCGTCGCAAATGTATTTTGTAAATTTTCTGCGAACAAGAATCCCCTGACAGAATGTCCATGCGAACTCCACGCAGGGTAAAGAGCACTCCTCCTCTTTCCTCCTCCCCTCCTCCTCCCGTCCTTCTACCTTCCTCCCCCTCCTCCTCCTCGTCCTTTCTCTCTCTCTCTCTCTCTCTCTCTCTCTCTCTCGCTCGCTCGCTCTGTCCCGCTCTCTCGCCAGTGTCATGTGCGGCCTTGTCGCTATTAATAGCACGTTAGCTAAGAACCTTTGAACAGCTGGATGCACAGACCGACCCAGACGCGCTGTACACGACCCTCGAGCGCATTGGCAAGGGGTCCTTTGGCGAAGTGTTCAAAGGGTAGCCGTGCTTTCTTTCCGAGTGGTGATTAATAACGGAAATCAGGTTGGATAAAACGACCAACGAGACCGTGGCGATCAAGGTCATCGACCTGGACGACGCTGTGGACGACCTGGAGGACATCCAGCAAGGTAGCTCAACGACTGTGACCTACACACGATCGTAACCAAAAAAAAAAAAAAAAAACCGAAACGCAGAGATGAACGTGCTCGCGAGCTGCAATTCGCAGTATGTCACGCGCTACTTTGGCTCGTTCATCAAGGGTGAAAAGCTATGGATTGTGATGGAGTACCTGAGTGCGTCTGCTCTCGACCTGGTATCTTTCTGCACATGCAAACAGTGCAAAAACCAACACAATATGAAAAAACTAGCTCAAACCTGGAGAGATGGAAGAGAGCTACATCGCCATCATCCTGCGCGAGGCGCTCAAGGGCCTCGACTACCTCCACTCGGAGGGCAAGCTGCACCGCGACATCAAGGCGGCCAACATCCTCATCTCGGCCAAAGGCGACGTCAAGCTGGCCGACTTTGGTGTCGCCGGTCAGATCACGCGCGACAAGCCCAAACGAGAGACGTTTGTCGGCACGCCCTTCTGGATGGCGCCAGAGGTCATCACCCAGACACCCTACAACGAGAAGGCCGATATATGGTCGCTGGGCATTACGGCAATCGAGTTGGCAAAGAAGGAGCCACCGTATGCAGACTTGCATCCGATGCGAGTACGATGCCCGAAAAGTGAAAAGTCGTCGACTAAACCGTTTCCTATTTTCGTTCTACAGGCACTGTTCCTCATCCCCAAAAACGATCCACCAGTCCTCGAAGGAAACCAGTGGACCCGTGCATTTAAAGATTTTGTGGCCATGTGCGTAGCCAAAAACCCGGACGAGGTGATCGGTCGCAAATTTTTATGTTTGTCAATGATAAATACCTTTCACTTGAAACAGCGCCCACCGGCAAAAGAACTGCTGGGGGCAAAATTCTTTCGCGGCGGCAAGAAAACCACATACTTGGTGGAGATGATTGAGCGGTATCGCCAAACTTTGCCCCTTTTTATTTTTGTTAAAAGTATACCGTAGTCTCCAACACTGGAAGGCTGCAGGTGGTACCTTGGAACTCGACAGCGAGGATGAAGATCACGCCTCGACAAAGGAAACGCAGGCAGACTCGTGGAATTTTGGCGACACGGTTCGTGCCAGCCCCGGTGTCAAGGTCGCGGACGCCATCGCCGCCGCCAACACGAAAGTCGACCCTCCCAGCACCCCATCGACACCAACAAATCGCACCAATGCCCCTGCTGCCTCCACCCCAATCGCCATACCTCCCACGCCTGCACCCGTTGCACAACCTTCATTACTGACCAACATTGATGTTCGGATCACCCCGTCCACTCCACCCGTGCCGCACAAAATATGTATGATAAAATCCTTGTTTTCTTCTTTTTCTTCTTCTTTTTTTTTTTAAACATTAAAATATTTCAATGGCAGTGTCACAGTCTCCTGCCGCGACGGCAGCAGCAGCAACAGGAGGAGCAATGACTCCGCCCAAGCGAACGGGAGGTACTGTCGCCAGTGTTGTCAGCGACAATTCGATATCCTCAAACGAGGGCAGCGAAAACTTGCGCGCCGTTCGTCGAATCAGCAAGGACTCGTCTCCGGTCATCCCAGCCAAGGCATCTGAGAGTGAGGTGTACCTGTCGGCGATTCGGCCCGTCTTTGGCACGGTATCGTCCAAGACATATGGGTTGTTTCTAAAAGAAAGCACTATTTTCAGCTACGAGCGACACACGGAGACAACGAACAGCTCAATCAATTGGCCGTGAGCTTTGAGGATCTCGCAATGAGCAACCCTGCCCTTCTGGACGCGTTTTCTCGTGAGTTTGTGACTGCACTCCGCTTGGCACCCAATCCAAACGTGCGCCGCCACGCACAGTCGTCATCGCGGCCTTTCTCCGTAATTATTCCCAGCCAAGATACCACGAACCAGACACGCGTGAGCGCGTACCTCTACAATCGCTGGCGCGCCCGATACGCAAAGGATTTCCAGTATGCTGCCGTCTCACAGTAGTCTGTTCAAAAGCAGAAAAGGAAAAAAAAAGGATAAATATGTGTTGTTGTCCGGCTTTGAAAATTATTGACACCACCACAAGAACAAGTGGTTCTTTTTTTTATTTCTTCTTCATAAAATCAGGAATCCTACGTGCACTGCCTGTAGAATGCTGAGACAGGGTGGCTTGTGAGTCGACGACAGCGGTTTTCTTGCTGCTTGCGGTCGTGGACTTGGTCGCTTTCTTCGGAGGCGGCGGCGGCTCGTCGTCCTCATCCGCAATCTCTTCGATCTCGTCGACGTCGTCGTCAATGTTTTGCTCCTCCTCGTCGTCATCGTCGAGCGCTTTCCTCTTCTGTGCCAAAAAGAAAAGAAAAAAATTGATTTTTCCGTTTTGCCTTTTGCTTCAGACCTTTTTTGAAGCCGAGGCCGAGGACGCGGCCTTGGATCGACCACGAGCAGAAGATGATGCTGCAGGTGCCTTTCGAGTCGTTGTTTTCTTAATGGGTACATCTTGGTCCATGTCATCGTCGCCGTCGTCATCGTCGTAGCCGTCTTGTGCTCTCGCTTTCACTTGCTGTAGAGTTAGGCCAATACGGCCACCGCCTCGTCCGGAGGAGGAAGAAGAAGCCGCCACCGAGCCACCTCGTCTCCCACGCGTGCTTGCAGTCTTGGTACTACGTTTGGGCTCTAAAAGCAAAGATACAAAGTGAGTTTATTGGACAATCGATAAACAAACTACTTTCGTCCTCGTTGTCCTCGTTGTCGTCATAGGCAGGTGTGTCGTCCTCGTCATCATCTCCACCGCGTTTCTATCGTTGTGTTTCTTTTTATTGAATTGGAAAGACAGAATAAAAAAATACCCGCTTGGCCGGGCCCTTTGAAACTTGAGTGACCGGATCCTCGCCTTCCTTCTTCTCCTTGAAGCGCCTCTCGTTGTCGTTCTTGAGGCGCTCGAGCTCTCTACGCAACTTGCCGTCCTCTTGGATGACGTCTGGCGTCTTCATGAGCGTATTTTTCATCGTCTCGAGCGATTTGTCCACCATCCTGACTCCCACGTCTTAAACGAGAAAACCAACTTGGGGGACGTACAACTTGATGGCATCCTTTTCTTCCTTCTCGACATACAGGCGGACAGACTCAGCCAGCTCAGACTCGCCCAAAATCTCGAGTTTCTTCTCTTGCAGATACTTGGACACCTAACAAGAGGGAAAACAAATTACTCATGGGGAAAGCGGTTGCGAAATACCAAGTCGTCCACACGCGTTGCGTCGAGCTGAACAGGCCGGAGTGCCATGCGATTCATGATGTCGTCCTCGTAGCCGCCCTCTTCATCGTCCACGTCTTCTACGACTTCTTCGCCGTTATTGTTCCGGACTGTCGACGAAAGGGTTGTTTATTTGTTAGTTTTCAAGAGAAAAAGAGAAAAAAATATGGGGGGAGGGGAGGGAAAAAAGAGAAGGTCTGCATTTTCTAGGCGGATTGATAGACACGATTCGCCATTGACTTGGGCGAGCATGTTCTGTTGCAATCGGCCAAAAAAAAAAAAAAAAAAGAGGGATTTCTAGGGATGGACATTTTGCCTTTACCTCGCGTTGGTGTGCGCTTGCGGTAAAAGATAAGGATGTCCTGAGGATTCGCCACGGCCCCAACAAACTGTTGGCCAAACTGCTGCACGTTAAAGTTGGTGAAGCCAGTGATCTCGACCTTGAGACGGACAAGGGGCAGAGGCATTTCGTTGGCGTTCCGGTCAGGGTTGTCCTGCGACCACTTGTGCTTGATGTCGCGGATCAAGTCGCGCACCTTGGTGGCCATAAACTTTTTCACCCCCTCCATATCGTCAGCCTTGAGATCGGGGTAGTCGGACAGGGTTGTTTCTTTGCACCACATCGGTTTAATTTAGTACTATTTTCTTTTTCTTTTTCTTTTTCTTTTCTTTTACCTTGCATGATGAACGGCCGAACAGACTTGAGAGGGTACTTGTCAACCTTGAACTTTTCACCGGCGACCTTGATAATGAAGGCGTGCCTAGAAGAAGGGGGGAAAAAAAAATATATTTTGTAGTTGTAATAACGCCGATAAAAAAATCTACGCACTTTTGCTTGGCCTCGCCTTCAGAAAGCGATGTGGCGACAGAGGAACCGGGCTGGAGGACATAAAAGTCGTTGCCCATGTTATGATCTGTCTCTGGTTTGCACTCGTGCTCGTGACCCCACACGACCAAGTGCAGGAACTCGTCCAGGAACGACTCGGGCAAGTACTGAGTTCCATGCTTGACACTGCGCAGAAGAAGGAAAATCTATTGGTATTTATTGTCTTTTTTGGGTTGCAAGGTACCGATTCTGGTGAACCACAAGCATGTTGAACCACGGATCGGGCGAGTCGACCTTTTCAAACTTGACCTTTCGACTCTCAAACGTGTGGTAGAGTCGCTCGTCGCGGATGCTGCCGAGGCCGTACAGGGCGAGGCGTGTCGTCCCCTTTTTCAGCAGGATCGGCGAGATCACGACGTTGTCGACCTTGTCCTGCTTGCCAAAGTAGTTGAGGAGGCCGGCCGAGTGGAAGATGTCGAGGGCGCACAGACCTCCCTCCTGGCAACGATAGCACACGATTAGTTTTCACGCTCATTGTCCTGGTGCGTACGCCCGAGGGGTCGTCGTGGTTGCCGTGGATCGCAAACACGGGGAAGCCCACGTTGATGTTGGCGTCGAGAAAGTTGGCCGGGTGCGAATAGTCCTTACCCTCAAACCGGATGGGCGGGAAGTTTGTGCGCTGGTTGGACAGCAACTCAAACTGGACGGGACGGTCGTTCCACGTGTACTTGCGCATGAGCTCCATCGTGCGCACCACTGTCGGGGGGACCCCTTTGAGAAACACGCATGCCACACAGTAGTAAACCCGCATACCCGTCGGTCGCGACGGCTTGTTGTCGTGGAATAGGTCGCCGCCAAAGAGGACAAAGTCCACCTTGTGCTGGAGCCCGATCTGCAGGATCTCCTCAAACGAGCGGAACGAGTCGTCCTTGCGCCCAGGGTCCTTCTCCATGAAACCGAGGTGCTGGTCCGTCGCTGTGCGTTTTTGCGGTTTCAATGACGCGCCCTTTTCTGTAAGTCTGTCCTTACCAACGAGGATGCTAAACACGTCTTCGCTGCTGACCTTGCCCATTGGCTGTTGCTGCTGAGCAGGCGGAGCAGGCGGAGCAGGCGCAGTTGCTGCTTGGGACGACGCTGCTGCTGCCATCATCGTCGCGCCACTGCGAAAAAGAAAAGAAAAACTGCGATCATCCAATGATTCTGGCTGTTTTCCTTCGGGAAAAGAACTGACGTTCTTTTTGACCTCAGTCACAACAGCAACGTTTGAACAATCGCACGACTCTCTGATAGGACGTCGTCCAGGGGACGCTCGGTGTTGATCGTGCGGATGAGCGACGGGTCAAAGGCCTTGAGGAGGCGGTCGTAGGCAACACCGGCTCGCATCGACAGGCTGTTTGGCGCTGTGATCGCGAGCAGGCGCTCTTCGGGCGTGATGGCCTCGCCGCGACTGTGGATCCTCGATGTGCGCACCTCTGGACTCGCCTCCAATAGCACGACGAGCCTGGGTCGCAGGAGGTCTTGTGGCCACGCGTACAAGGCGGCGTTTGGACTGGGAAGGTCGTCGACGAGCTGGACAGACTTGGCGATCGCGTAGGCGGCCGTGCTGTGCCAGAACCTATCCACGACGACAAACGGGCTGGCGGATCCTGACTTGGCAACCTCGTGGGCAAAGATGTAGTTGCCCAGTCCGTAGAACGCTCGTCGCAGTGGCTCGGGCCGCGCGTCGAAAAACTGTTATTGCGGTATTATTTTTTTTTCTTAGCGGGGCGTTTAACTCTTCAACTGTGTGTTGTACCTCTCGGAGTTGCAGGATCGAGGTGGGAGGCGTCCGGGCAACCTCTGTGCCGAGCGCTTTGGCAAACTCGCGGGCCACCGAGGATTTGCCGGTCCCGTCCAGCCCCTCGAGAGCCACGATCTTGACGCTTGATGTGACAGTCATCTCGAGGTCGGCAAGGGCCTCGTGCGCCTTCTCGAGGAGCAGGGTCATTTGGGCGGATGAGCGCAGGCTGTCGTCCACTTGAGCCCACTGTTCGACAAACTCGAGCACCGAAGGGAGATCGTGGTAGATGTGGAACGTGTGGGGCGACAAGAAGACAGGGTGGAGTTCGTCCGAGCTCGCGCGGGGTCGGCTGCTCGCCCTGACGACCTCGACGCAGCTCTCCGTGCTGGGGTCACCGTCGCAGTTGACGACCGACTGGATGACCGTCCCTTGCTCCGAGTCGCTGCGCTGCTCATAGACGTACACCGCCTTCTGCCGTGCCTCGCGTGCGAACCCGATCACCTCGTCATAGGAGGAGCCGGCGCCATCGCCGACGGGCACGGCAAACCCCGGCTCGAACCACGTCTCTGCTGCCGCGTCCCAGGAGTAGCTCCCGTGGACGGTGCTGCCGCCTCCGTGTTGCTGCAGCTTTTTCAGCAGCCGGTCGTTTGCGATGGCGTTCTCGGCATCGCCCACTTTCTGCGCCATCGGGTTGTAGGCCGTCAGGCAGACCCACTTGCGCCACCTTTTGTCCGCTGTCAGCAACGTCGGCAGGGGCGGCGGCCTCGTGTCCCTGGCAGCACTAGCCGGCACCCAGTAGCACGTCTCTCCGTCGGCAGTGTCGATCGCTGACGGGCACGTGGCCCACAGCTGTTGCAGCGTCTTGTTGTTGATCATGGCACGTCGCAACAGACCTCTGGACATGCGCACCCGTGACGCCACTCTCACAGAAACGAAAGTGTGCTCGCGATTTTATTTTTTTTTTTTTTTTTTGTGTGTGTGTGCACGGGCTATCAAAGGCCCCAAGACTGCCTGTACGGCAGGACTACATAGGCCGCGTGTGCCTTGTTTGTGCGTGTTGTCGTTGTCGTCGTTTTTCCCTGTTTTTGCGAGTAGTTTTGTGTGCTTGTTCTTTTTCCTGGTGCTCAGACCTGTTGGACCAATCCAAACACCAGACTTCCCCCCCCAAAGCAGTGCGCGGTGACTCGACCAACAAGATGGTCCACACGACCACGTTTGACCACAACCTATCGGACGGAATCCCGGTGTTCCGGCCGACCATGGCCGAGTTTGAGGATTTCTACGGCTACATGCAGTCGATCGAGAGCCAGTGCGCGGCGGGCCTGGCCAAGATCGTCCCCCCGCCAGAGTGGGTGCCCAGACGACGCTACGACGACCTCGAGGAGTACGTCGTCAACAAGCCGATCAAGCAGGAGTTCCACGGCCGCGGCGGCGTTTTCTTCCAGGTATCGTGCACTTGCCAGGCCCCTAAACGGACACGAGTACAACAGGTCAACGTCGTCGGCAAGTCAAAGACCATAGCACGCTTCCGCGACCTCGCCGACTCGACCGGACACAAGATGCCCGACATGGACGCAAAGAAGCCGGCGTCGCTGCGACGACGGCGTCGCGACGTGGTCGAGGGGGCTGCAAAGGAGGACGCAGACGCACCCGACGCCGTGGCACCTACGGAAGCGGCGGCAACGGCGGCAGCGTTGACCACAGAGACAAAGGGACCGAAGGCATCCCCACCACCAAAGCAGGTCTCTCCAGAGACCGAGGCCCTGCTCGAAAAACTCGACGAGATCGAGTACTCTTACTGGAGGAGTATCCACGTCGCACAGCCCTACTATGGTGCCGACATGCAGGTACCCATCGCGCACCTTCCGATGCGAGTGCCACTAATCCTCCACCCCAACGAAAAGGGCTCGCTCTTTGATGACGATGTGACTGCGTGGAACTTGCGCTCGCTCAAGAACGAGCTGGATCGGCTCCCTGCCAAGCTTCCTGGCGTCAACGTCCCTTACCTGTACTTTGGCATGTGGCGCGCGACCTTTTCATGGCACGTCGAAGACATGGATCTTGTATCGCATCTTTCAAGAAGGGAAACGCCAACTAAATAAATAAATAAATAAAATGTTTTTTCAGTTTTCGATCAACTTTCTCCATTTTGGTGCTCCGAAGCAGTGGTACTGTGTCGCACCCGAGCGTACGTTTTTCACACTACTTGGTTCGCTGTTTTTTTTTACAACAAACTTTACTTATTTTTCAAAGACCGCGAAAAATTCGAAAAAATGGCCCAGGGCATCTTTGCAACAGAGTTCCAGCAGTGCTCCGAGTTTTTGCGGCACAAGACCTCCTTGTTCAGTCCAGATATCCTGAACGACTCGGGCATTCCTTTCCATCGCGTTGTCCAGGAGGCGGGCCAGTTCATCGTGACGATGCCGGGCGCGTACCACGCCGGTTTCAACCACGGCTTCAACTGCGCCGAGTCGGTCAATTTCGCCCTCCCCAGCTGGATTCCTATCGGCAAAGAGGCCAAGAGCTGCGAATGTGTCAACGTAAGGCTCTTTGACCTGGGGGAAACAACTAAATTTCTCCACTTTTGACAGGACTCGGTCACGATCGACATGAAAGTCTTTGACCCAAACTGGTCCAAGGAACCAAAGAGCGACGTGCGGATGTCCAAACAGGACGAGGAGGCCTCTCCGATGGAAACGAACCCTCAAGCAACCCCTGCAGCAAAACCACAAAAGTCCAGGAAACGCACTGCTGAGGAAGATGCAAGAAGCACAAAGAAGGTATTTTTTCTCGCTCTTAATCTTTTTTTTAAAAAAAAGTTATATTACAGCACAAGACTGCAAAGGCTCCGGCCCTAGCTACAACAGAGGTGGCTGCTGCAAAACCAAAGCACACGTTTGACAAGATGGCTCCAAATTGGCCCGTGATGCCTGGAGTCTGCACAGTGTGTTTCAGCCAGGTTCCTTCCAAACCCGTCATGTCGTGTGCGTGCGGCCTCTCTGTGCATGCAGGTAGGCGTGATACTTTCTTAAGAAAACTGAAGAATCCTGACCATTGTTTATAGACTGCTATGGACTGGACACAAAGTTGGCGAGCGAATTTTTCAGTTTTGGCCGCTTTGAATGCGATGTTTGCATCGCACACTGCCATGAAGCGGTCTGTGCCCTGTGTCCCGTCCTGGGCGGTCCATTGAAGCCGTCGCGTGAATTCCAGTGGTGTCACGTCAACTGCGCAAATTCTATACCAGAGACGCGCTTTGTCACGGTATGAGCGACTGATAGACTTGTTTTCCTAAAAAAAAAACAGGAGGAGCGGAAAGAGTTTGTCGTTGGCCTGTCTGACGTGCCCCACACGAGGTACGCCGAGACGTGCTCTGTTTGCGGCCAAAGGAGTGCGGGGGCGTGTGTCAAGTGCAAACACGAAGGCTGCAACTCTCAGTTGCACATGGGCTGTGTCATCGCCAAGAGGCTTCTCAAACACAAACACTTGCAGCACCAAAAGAAGAGGGCTCTCGATGGCGTTTGTCTCAAGCATGACTTGGAGGAGCTCCAGCGGAAAAAGCAGCTTGAGCTGGAGAGACTGCAGGGTCTTTCCGTGCAACAGATCACCCCGACCACCTTTGTCTTCAAGCTGCCGCACGCGATTCCCGCCACCCCGTACGTCTTGTCCGCTCCGCCCGTGTCAGCTCTACCGGCACCCCAGCCTATTCCGGCTCTGTCTGCACCCCCACCCATGTCGTTGGCCGCATCAGCATCCCTACCAGTGCCCTCATCTCTCCCCGCCGTCTCATTTTTACAGTAGCGAATAGATTATTTTTTATTTTTTTTTGGAATTTTGTTTTCGTGTCTTTACATGTGCATTTCCTATTTTCACTTTGGTTCCTCCATCGAAGAGGCCAGGTCGAGGACGGCGTGGGCTGCCTCGATGAAGAGACGCGTCGACTGGTCCCACTCGTACGAGATCTCGCGGAGACAGTGGACTGCCTCGTAGACACGGGTGGGCAGATTCTTGCGAGCGACGGCCTGGTCGGCGATCGCCTGCCAGCTGTGCTGGTGCTCGGCGTCGTCGATGCGCGAGGCTCCCTCGGGGAAGCGTTCAAACACGTCGAGCAGCTGGAGGTCGGGTGCGCGGCGTCCCTGAGCCAGGTACGTGGCCATGAAAGCGATCCAGGTGGCCTGGACGAGACGCAGCTGCTCAGTCGAGCTGATGAGCATGCCAAGGCAGTTCTTCATGCCGTAGCACGCGGTGATGGCCTCAAGGAGGACGGCGTCCCGGCAGCCCGTGGAATAAAAGACCTTGACGGCGGTCTCGACGAGCAAGCGTGCACACGCGTACACGTTTTTGTCCACGGGCTCCTCGACGACGGGGTCAATGTCGCGCTGGTGGCTGTCCCAGTGCACGTCCTCCACGCGGGGCCACATCGTCGCATACTTGGTGAGCACGTCGCCCTTGAGCTGGCGCACCATCGTCAGCCGGTGCACAAAGTTCGAGTGCGCAAAGGCCTTGGAGGCAAAGAGGTCTGCCAGGGCCGGGCTGGTTGTGAGCTGAACAATAATGTCGAGGGGCTGCAACGGTAATGACGACGGCGACGGCGATGGCGATGTCGTTGCATAGGCAGCAGCAGAGGACGAGGACAGGGTTTGTTCCTGCAGCGATGGCAGCTCCATGGGCGTGTAGCTGTCGCAGAGGTGCGCGAGCGCCTCCGGAATGAGGACCATGCCCAGCGAGTCGCCGCTTTCTTGCTGCTGCTGCTGCTCCTCCGAGTTCACCATGATAGGTCCCTCAAAGTAGCCGCCGGCGCGGTGGTGGGCCTCGAGTGCGAGTCCCAGGTGGGCGATATGGCACAGCGGCGCGCCTGCGATGCCCGTGATGAGCCGCGGAAGGTACCGGCTGAGCGTGGCGCGGATGCCGTACGTGCGCAAGAGGCCTGCAAAGAACGAGCGGTACTCTTCAAAGTGCTTGCGGCGCTCAATCAGGCTGGGCCCGTGGCCGAGGTGCTTGTCCCACGCGCCGTCGGGCAGCGTCATGAGGAGGCGCTGTGCGACCACGGCGGGCGGCTCCGAGAGCGGTGTCGTGCCCGTCTCGCTCAGTCTTTCGAGGTCGGGTGTCTTGGATGCGGGGAAGCGCAGACAATGGTCTGCGTAGAACTCGTCAAAGCGTTCCGTGGTCGCGCCCAGGGCCCACAGGCTCAGCAGGCCGTCCATGTCCATGTTGGCCTTGGTCACGCCGGGCGCGTCCGGCTCGAGCTGCTGCGGGTGCTGCGCCTGCTCCAGCTGCAGCAGGCGCGTCAGCGCACACACCTCGGGACAGGTGCGCTTGGCTGGCGACGCAGGCAGCGTCCAGTTGACGCGATAGCCGCAGCCGCTGTGCGACGAGCTCATGGCCATGGCAGTTTAGGATGGGGGGGGGGGGGGGGGGGGCCGGGGGGGGGGGGGGGGGGAAAGG
>Ga0302233_10000838_pt1 | contig 23086 bp, 35 predicted proteins | sample II_Palsa_N3_1_FD_193516 | JGI IMG/M metagenome (GOLD analysis project Ga0302233, IMG submission 193516) | Peat permafrost microbial communities from Stordalen Mire near Abisko, Sweden - II_Palsa_N3_1 | ecosystem: Environmental > Terrestrial > Soil > Palsa > Peat permafrost | place: Sweden... | reverse complement strand
GTCGGGGGTGAGAGCTAGCTACGGTTTGGCGGGCAGATCTGTTATCACATTTATCACCACTTGGAGGTGTTGAGAATCGGGAGAAAGTTGCCGACGACGCAGAGGGGCACGTCAAAGATGTCGCGCTTGATGGTGTAGCAGGCAGTGCATGGGATGGTCGTCTTGTCGGGGCGGATCAGAGTACATTTCGTGATCACCTAGGTTTTTATTTTTTTTAAAAAAAAGAAAGCAAAAACAGGTCGTACCGATTGTTGGGCATTGTCGAGCACCACCGATGCATACTTTTCCCAGTAGTCGACTGTGGCCCGATTGTCCATTAACTGCAACAAAAAGTTTGACCCAGCCCCCAATCGCATTGGCGAGTACCTCATAGATGTACGTGCTCTTGCCGAGAAGGTCCTCCACCGACCATTGGGTCAAGAGCGAAAACTCCTTGCTCACCAGCGCTAGCTCGCCCGTACGGCGCCAAACGCACGTCGGAGTGCCGATGGACGTGAGCAGCTTGTTAAACTCCTGCAAACAAACAAAAGCAAAAAAAGAATTTTGTTTTTGTTTTGTTTCTTTTTCCAAAACATTTAGGCTTACCAGGACGGTGCGCTGGAAACACTTTTCCATAAACACGAGGTCTTGGCGGGAGAGGTTGGTCACGGTTGCGATAAAGGGAGGCCGGAAGCTCACGAGGGCCTTGCATATCCTGAGCATGTCGTCCTTGTCCATCCGCTGCCGAGCAAACGAAAGGAGATGATGGAATCCTTGGGAGTACGAGTAGGGCTCGGTGACACGGTCGTACACCGAATCGGACGAGAGCTCGGTCGTGTTGTACGGTGCGGTTGTGATCCCCAGCTCGGGCGCAAGGTCGGCGTCTTGATCTTTTGCCTTTTTTTTCCAACGTGTTTAGTTTTTCCCCCTTTTTGTTTCCTTTTGCGATACGGAAGTGTCGATGGGCGCAGTGACAATGTCGCTAAGCGCACTAAACTCCCGGTTGAGGGCGTTGGAGGAGAAGAGCTTGCCGACGCTTTGCAGCTCGTCGGACGATGATGATCCGGACAATCCAAGCCGATTGTGCAGGAGCCCGTATGGATTTGGCTGCTGCTGCTGGCGATGTTGCTGCTGCTCGAGCTGCTGCTCATACTTTGTTTTTTTCCTCGGGCCGTCGCGGCATGACTCGGCCAGCCCGCGTTTCACGCATCGCTCGCACGGCCGGCCGGGGTCGCAGGGCATGTGCGACCTCTGGCAGTGCGAGCACGCGCGGTTTGTCTTTTTTTTCCGGACGGGGTGGGCGTCCGAGCTGCCTTCCGCACCGGGCGACAGCTGCTGCTGCTGCGCTGTTGCGGCCTTTGGTGATCCATAAAAGGCCGCTTGCTCGCTGTGTTGCGGCGGTGTCGGCGACGGAGGAAACCGCTGCTGCATCGCAGAGCCGCTGGCATGCGCTGGCGGCGAAGGGGAGGAAACCGAGGGCGGCACCCACAGCCCCGGCAGGCGCGAGTGCTGCGGCATGAGCATGGACAGCTTTTGCGTAGGGGCTTGTGGAGGTGGCGAAGGTGGCGTCGGCGGCGTGGGTGACGGCACAGACAGAATCGGCTGCAGCACCCCGGGCAGGCGCAGCACCGCCGGCTGCTGTGGCTGCGGGTGCTGGACCGAGTGCATCGTTGCAAGCAGCAGAGGCGGCGTGCTTGTTTCCATGCCAACTGTGCTTCGCGATCGAACTAAACGTTAGTTCGTCAGAAGGCACCAGTCGCATCGCGTTGCCACTTGCCACTCGCAGTTCAAGTGGAGCGGGGCGTATAAAAAGACTGACGGCACGCTTCACAGCCGGCACCATGTTTTCCCCCCCTCCGTGAGTCAGCATGTTCTTCGAGGACCCCTTCAGCAGCGCCTTCCCCCACCGCCAAACCTATGCCGCCCCCCCACCCCGGAACGCGCGCCACCAACGCGGCGGGATGACCCAGTCGCCCTTTGCCTCGTTCTTCGGCTACCCCATGCAGCAGCCGTACGCCTACCGTCAGCCGCAGTACGACGAGGACGACATGATCGCAGAGGACGACGACCCGAGGACCGTCGAGCGCGCCCTCGCCCACAAGCGCCAGGAGGAGGAGAACCTCCGTCGTGAGCTCATCCGCAAGCAGCAGGAGGAGGACCTGCTACGCCGGCAGCTCCTTCGCAGCAAGCCTCAGCCGCCGTTTGTCCGCGTCGCCCAGCAGCACCCCGCAAAGGTCGCAAGGGCAAAGCAGGACAAGGAGCTGCGCCAAAAGGTGGTCATGTTTTGGTACAATCGGTCGGCCCGCGTCATCCAGCGTGCCGTCCGCAAATTCCTCGCCGCCATCCACGCCCAGCAGCTCGAGCGCGAGAGCGCGGCCGCCGTCACCGTTCAGCGGTTTGTCCGCGGCTTCCAGGCACGCGCGCAGCTCAGGCTCGCCAAAAGCAAGCTCGCCGAACTGACCAGGATTGGAGCCGCCCTCGAGACCGTCGCGACGATTGAGCTTCCTGCCGCGCTCCAGCAGCCCTTTATCGACGTCACCGGCAAGCAAAACAAGAGCCTCCTTCTGACCGAGGACCGCCTCTGCAAACTCATGGCCAAGGTGGACGCAATCCCGTCGGAGGGCTTCTTCCAGATCCGCACCGAGCGAAAACGTCTCATCCGGCGTGCCCAGCAACTACTCGAGGAATTGGACCGGCACAAGTCGGCTCCGCCGCCGCCGCCGCCAAGTGCGCCTGTCGACGCGATGGACGATATAGTGGTTGCACAAGAGGACGCGCCCAAGCTGTCGCCCCAGTCCGAGCTGCACGAGTTTGTCAAGGGCGATTTTTACGCTGTCATCTCGCAAACCAACCCCGCTCCCGACGCGGTGGTCAAGGTCGAACGCAGGCTCAAGGAACTCGCCGCACTGGTCCACGACGATCCGCTTCTCCGTGGCCGGATCGACCAACTTTTTGACCTTTTGTTTATTCATGCCAGCCGGCACTCTCTGTCTAGTCTCTAGGATTGAATTTTGAATTTTATTTTTTCACCTTACAAGACGAAAATTTGAGAGGGGGGGACAAAGGTGAAACGACTTCAACAACCAAAAAAAAAAAAAAAGAAACAACAGGGGGGTAATGCTTTGGGCTCTCTCTTTTTTTTTTATTTTTTTTTTTTTTACTTATTTTTCTTCTGCTATTCCCCCTTTAAGCACCAAAGGTCACCTTGGTTCCCGCGGGAACCGCAACACCGCCGACAGCTGAAAATATTTTTGGTTAGAATTTATTCATTGGATAAATTAAAAAAAAAAAAACATACTGACTCCGCCGACGTCTACGGAAGGTCCGCCAGCGTTGCCACTCTCGAGATCCTGGGGACCCTCGGGAAGCTTGGGCGGGTTCTTGTAGTATCGGAATGCCTATAAAAGAAAAATTGTTTTTGTGTTGGCGAGAAGCAAATAGACTTTCCGGTGATTACGGTGATGATCTGGAAAACGCAGTAGACACTGAGGAGAGCCCACATGACACCCGAGATGAACAGGATGACTCCCGAGCCGACGTTGCCGTCGCTGACTGCGGCCACAAAGCCACTAGTTTTGTCGAGGTTAGGAAAAAAAAAACGAGAGAGAGACAAGGAAATTTCTTACGCGCCGCCAGTCTGCTGAATGCCAATGGCCATGAGGATACAAAAGAGGATGTGGAAGGAAAAGTTGAAGAAGAAGATGAAATAGCTGATCGAGCGGTTTTTCCTGCAGCCAACAGCCCATCACAACACGGAAAGGTATTGGTGGAAGGACGTACCGGACAGCGTAGTAGAAGGGGCGATACCAAAAGGTAAAGCTGACAAAGGGACCGATGATGAGGTAGAGGAGGGAGAGGCCAAAGGCAATGCCAGTGTTGCTGTTATTTTTCTTGAGCAAACCATACGGAAGGGCGTAGTATTTGATTTGTATAGTTACCCAGAGCTCTGCTCTCCAATCATCGCGGCCAAGTTGGCAATGGCGTTCAAGCAGTAGCACACGAGCGAGATGATCCACGCGGCGTACATGCGCTTGACCAAGTTGCGGCCCTCCTTGGGGATCTCCTCGTTAATGTTGTGGTACCACAGCGGCCAGCACTTTGGGAAATTTGGCGGGGGTTTGCCTGTTTTTTTTTGTGTTTCTTATTCTTAAAAAAAAAATTTTTTTTGTCCGCGATGACTTCAAGCGTACCCTTCTCAAGGTTCACCTTGACTTCCTCCACCTTGCGCTCCTTGTACTCGAGCAGCTGCTCGCGGCGCGCGAGCTCGATTTCCTTTGCGCGGAGTTGTTCCTCGGTCTGTAGATAAAGTAAGAAAAAGGCGCACGATAAAAGCACGCACCATCGTGGAACGGCCAGACGGCGGGGGTGCATTGGTGTTGAAGGCGGGGCGCGCTGCAGGACGCGGCGGAGGCTGTGTATGTTTGTTTGTAAGGGGAAAACGGCATATCATATGGAGAGAGACGACTGATTACCATGCCAGCTGCCGCGCCGCTTTGCTGTTGTTCGTCCGTCGAGTCGTCACCAGTAGCAGTGGCAGGATCAGTGGCAGCAGCAGCAGCAGAGTAATAGTAGTTTTCGGGTTGTGCAACGTCCAGAGAGGTCGTAGTGTCGAGAGGCATGGCAGGATTGAACGAGTACGTGCGTTGAGGTCAGTCAAAAACGAACGAGGGGGGTTAAATGAAGAAGAGGGCGTAAGAGTAGCCCGGCACGAAGGCGGCACCCCCTTTTCCTTTTTGCTATCTCCGAGGGGAGGGGGTGCGGGGAGGGAGGGAGAAAAGAGCGCAGGGGGGTAGGATTGAAGACGGCGGTTTGTTACCTGGAATGGGTCGCCTGTACCCTCGTCGTCAAAGGGGTTGCTGTAGTCTGCCATGTTTCCCGCTATTGTGGTGGACTTGGTTAGCACCACTGGTGGACTTTAGAACGCCAGCAGCCAGAGATTTGTTCGAAAAATAAAATAAAAAACACTCGCCGAAATGCGAAAACCGGGTTTCTGCACAACGGATCGACACTTCGTCCTCGTCTTTAATCCTCTCAAATCTTGTAAATATTTCTACGGTGTAACAAGGCCTTCAAAAGGGAACGTAAAACTGGGGCAGGCGGAACTCTTGGAAGGACAGCATGCCATCACCATTCTTGTCATCGTGCGCGAGGATGGCGTCCACCCGCTTCTCCACCTGCTCCAGTGACTTTTGCTCCTTGCGATGCGAGGCCGAGTCCATGAGGGCGATGCGGATCTCGTGGCCATCCAGGTAGCTACAGTGCGGACAGACATCAGTTGCAAATCAGTCGCATGGTCTTGTCCTACCCGTTCGAGTCAAAGTCATGCAGGCTGAAAAAGTACACATCGTCGTTGACAGTGTCGTCAATGTTGAGCATGTGCTCGCGGATGTGGCTGAATGGCGCGCACACACACACACACGATTAGTACAGCGAGACCATCAGTTGTCTCCATTCCCCCCTCTCCTTCTTCACACAAGCCCGCCGCCACCACCAAGCAAACGTACTCGCGACCCTCATCGGCCTGCACCATCGCCGTCGATGCCACCAGGACCGCCACCGCCGCCGCCAACAGCACAAAGGCCAGCCGCAGAGACTGCATCGTCCGATTTAGGGGGACCACTTGTAAAAATGAAGTTCGGCAAGCGTCTCCTCGACCAGTGCGTGCCCGAATGGTCCGAGGACTACCTCAACTACAAGCTGCTGAAGCGGCAGATCATGAGGGTGGCGGCGGCGCAAAAGGTAGCGCTTGTCTGTGTCCGTGAATAAACCGTTTGTTCTGCGCAGGCGACACGACGTGACATCCCCGAGTCGCCGCCGTCGCAGTCACCGGCGTCGGCGTCTGTTTCGCCGCGAGCAGCACCAGCAGCCGCCGCCGCAGCAGCGGTGACAGCCGGGCCGGAAGACAAAGAGGACGACGAGGACGCAGCCGCACTGGATTCGCCACTGCTCAGTGTCAAGGAGGAGCGCGAGGCGTTCCGGAGGTAGCAGACACGTGGATGGACGGCTGCCATTGACCGTATTCCTTGCACAGGCTGCTCAATAGCGAGCTCGACAGGATAAACAGGTTCTATCTGGGCAAGGAGGCCGAGCTCGCGGCGGCGTTCTATCACCAGTTTGAGCCGCAAGTGAAGGCGCGGGTAACGAAACGTGTTCTTGCATTTTCTGATGGCAAAAAACAAACAAAGCTCGCAAAACCCGAGACGATTTCGACGGGGATGGAAGAGTTTGAGCCCTTCTTTGAATTTTGCCAGCGCGTAGACCAGCTGCGCAACTACACCGTGCTCAACTACATCGGGACGCTGAAAATCTGCAAAAAGTACGACAAGAAAACGGACGCCAACGAGAAACCGCAGATCACACTCCTGCTCGTCAAGCAGCCCTTTTACGCGTCTACCAAGCTCGCCATTCTCTTCACCGAGGTGCAGTGTTTCTTCGCCCAGATATGCTTTCACGCGCAAAAGACCACGCCGAACGCACGCGACTTTAGCTGCCCCATCTGGTATCGAAGATAAGATTTTGTTTTTTTGTTTTTTTGTTTCTGTCGGTTGCTAATGGAAGCATTAGTTCAAAACTCTTGCAGGATCCCATTGTCCTTTCGTGCACCCACCGGTTCTGCAGGAGTTGCTTGGCCAAACTCGTGAGCACGTCCGACGGCAAGGCCCGACATAGCTGCCCCGAGTGCCAGAAAGAGTTTGACACGCTCGACCCCGCCAACTATCACGTCGACAGCATCCTTGCCAATTTTCTCATGTCCCACTTTGCAGCCTCCATTGCCCAGCAGGCGCCCATGGCATCGACGTCGTCGTCATCATCCAACATTGCTGCGCCGGCTCCAACGGTCTTTGACCGAATGCTCATCAACATGAGCAACCCCGCCAGCAGGAGGACGAGCCCGCAGTTTGGTCCCAACCGCGACGCCCCTGTCATCATCTCAAGCGATGCTTTCATGCTCGACAGGCCAAAAAGCGCGGCCCCGGACGCACGTCTCGTGCATTCAGTTGCAGACTTTCGCCGCCTCAACACCGCTGCTGACCTCATTCGTTCGTCGTCATACATGCAGCTCCAGCGCGAGCCCACGTCCAACTATTTTTTGCCCTACGAGAAGAAGCAGAGCTCGCTGGCCCTTCCAATTTCACTGCAGAGGGTTCTCCTCGATAGCCAGAGTGCCAGCCGCGTTTGGCGGTGGGCGATCCTGGCCACGTTTGCCGTCATGGTTTTTTCCCTCGTATGGGCAGTGTCGTACATCACCAGCACTGCTGGTCTTGGGCTCAGGCGGAGCGCAAAACTCGACGCTCTCGGTACGCGCACGCACACACACACAAAAAAAGTTTGTTTTTTTAAAAGCAACGTGGAAATAGATTTTCAAAAACTGCAGCCGCCGCTGCCAGTTTTCCACGACACGGTGTTTGTGGGGCACAAGGTCAACGACGTCGACTCGATTTGCTCTGCCATCGCGGCCGCACATCTCTTCAATGGGTACGCCGCGCGTGCCGATGCCGTGAGCAAGGAAGCCTCGTTTGTTTTGGACACGTTTGGTCTCTCGGCACCGCGACTCTCTTCGGATGTGGCCTTTGAGGGGAAAAACTGGTGCTTGCTCGATCACAACCAGCTGGTTCGTTCCAGCTTGACCATTTTTAATTAAATTAAATGAATCACTTTTTTTTGGCTGTTTTATCAGGACAAGGTACCCGATGGCGTGATGCTGGACAAGCTCGTGTGTGTGATGGACCACCATCAGCTGCAAGGCAATGCGATCGAGTTTGCCGAGCCGAACGTGGTCGAGATCCAGCCCTGGGGCTCGACAACGACGATTCTGGCCTTCAAGTACTTTCAGTCGAATCGAGACATCCCTCGTCCAATCGCGGGCTGCCTCCTCTCCGGGATCCTTTCGGACACGGTCAACTTGCAGAGCTCCACCACCACTGAGCTCGACCGCTCGGCTGTCCAAGTCCTCGCAGGAATGGCAGGCATAGAAGATCTGCATGCGTACAGCCAAGACATGTTTCGCGCCAAGTCAAACACGGAGGGGCTGAATCTTGAAGATGTACGTGTCTCATTTTTTTCTTTTTTTTTCAAAAATGAAATAATAAATACATGGCCCCGTAGATCATGACGACCGACTACAAAGAATACACCCTCGGCTCAAAGAAAATATTTTTCGGCGTCTCGGAGACACTCAATCCGTCTCAGCTCTTACAACAGCGCGATGAGATGCTTGCCCTCCTCCCGACGATCCGCAGGAAGAAGGGCGCCGACTTGGCTTTTTTTGTGATCGTGGATGTGCGCTCGATGACCTCGGTGATCCTTGGCGCGAGTTCTGAAGAGGTACTCGAGGATTTTCATTAGAAATCTTGGCCTAATCTCGCCACGTCAAAGGAATTAATCCTCCACGAAATGTACGACGCCCCCACCGTCTTCCCGCACGTGTACGACGCGGGCAAACGCGTTTCGCGCAAAAAGGACTTTATGCCAGGTCTCATTCGCTACCTCCGCGTTCAGCAACGTGGTGACAACCCCTAGGACACCATTTTAGTGTACGATTTGTGTAGAAACCTAAATGCATTATTCAAAGTGTAAACTTAAAAAAGAAAAATAAACGCTAGCACAAAAAACAATTCGTTCTACTGTTTTACTGAAGGTGGGCTGTGCCATGCTGCACTTGCTTCATAAGCTCCTCCGTGCGTCGAGCGGACATGTCGCTGAGGTAGTGGCTAATGGCCTCGTGCACCCAGGGCTGCGAAAACAAGTTTGCGTGTCGCTGCTCGTCGGCCGAGATGGACGTGTCGCCGAGCATCATCTGGTTTTGGCAAGTTCAAAAAGGAAAAAAAAATTTTTTTCTCGTTGTACCTTTTGGTCACGAGCCTGCGCGTCCAACCATGCCTGGATAAAGTAGACGGGTGACGATGCAAACGCAAGCATGAATTCGCGCTTGAGCTTGGACTGTTGGATCACCTGGAGTCGTGCCGTGATCTAACGAAAAGCGAATTAAAAAAAAAAAATTATACAATGAAAAGGACCAAAACCTCGGCATCGAGTCGCGCCAGGTCTTTCTGCTCCGTTTCGCTAAACATATTGGGGGTCGAGCCAAAGTTGTCCTGGAGGTCAAAGTCGATGTCGTAGGCTAGGTTTGGCGTGTTGACATCAGTGTCGATGCGCACGGTGAAATTTATCACGACAGGGTCGGTGGGGCCGAGGCAACGCGCGAGGAGCTCGGGCAAGTCGACAAACCGGGCGGCTTCGACACCGCCAAAGGCCTGCCGCAGAGGCTCGTCAAAGATGACAACGTTGCGGTCCTCGGGTTTCTGCAGTTTGCGCAGACGGATGTACTGGTAGAGCGCGACGAGGGCAACAGAACGCGTGTCGCTGTGCACGCCGATAACGCTGGCCAGCTGTTGGTGCACCTTGTAGCGTTGGGGCTTTATAAATTGGACGTGTCAGCAACGCAATTTTTTTTTTTTTATTTTTTTTTACCTGGTGCTGGAGGTCTATGATGACGCGAGCGTTGACGTTCTGGTCGCCGGTGCGCTTGATTTCAAAGCCGTCCACGGGCTGGTGGTCCACAGTTGGGATCCACTCGATCAGGTTGTTGCTGTCCGGGTATAGACTGGGGTCGCGGTCGAGCTCGACGACGATCTTGCGCACGAGCTGGGAAAATTTGGGGGCGCGCTTGGTGGCCAGATTCAGCTGGTAGGCCGTCGTTGTTCCAGCCGTGGCCAGCGGCTCGAGAAGTCGTCCCTCGATGCGCATCGTCCACGACGGCGGCTGCGGGGCGCCCTCGTTGATGGTCGCCTGGTCCAGCGCCTCGTACTCGTTGTCGCTCTGCTGGTACGGCTGGTTGGCCACGATGTTGGAAAGAAAAACACGCAGTGTGCGCCGGGTCCGCTGTGGCCGCCGCGTCGCCTCCTCGCGCTCGATCCACTTGCGCAGCAGCATCGCGTCGACCTTCTTCTCGGTCTGCACGAGCTGGTTGAACAGCGACGACTCGGGCACAAAGGCCTCCACCTTGTTTGGCAGTTTCTTGTCCACGCGACCCCTTTTGCCCGCGACGCTCGCCGCCGAACTGCCGCCGCTCCCGCCGGACGCCGCCTGTGCAGCCCGCTTGGCAGCCTGCTGGGCCAGTGTCGCAGCCGAGGGGCCTGGCGGGCGGCCCAAACGCGGACCAGCAGTCGCCGCTGATGGAACCGTTGCCATATTTGACGTAAGTGGGCCGCCCATTTTATCGTTGTCTTTTTCACGCTTCGCCAACATGACCACGACAAAGGTGTACATTGGCAACCTGAACCCCAAGGTGAACTGCGTGCGTCGTGTTTTACTTGTGCTGACCATTTTTCCGCTCTGCCTTTTCTTTTTTTTTTGAATAAAAAAACAGGCAACCGAGCAAGACGTCCGCGAGGCGTTCAGCAAGTACGGAGCCATCTCAAACTGCTGGGTCGCCCGCCGTCCTCCAGGTTCAACAACAACCTCCAACTCCTCCACCACCAACACCTCTTGACGCTCGTCAAATTCTACTCGTCCACACCCTTCTCCTCCTCTTCCTCCAGGCGGGTTTTTTTTTTTTATGGTCCTTCCAAAGGATTTCGACCTCCCCTTTTTTTTGCTTTGAAAGAAGCAAAGAGGGCAGGGAAAAAAAAACCCTGCACGGCTCGCTCATCCCTCGCCACGTGCCGTGCCGTCTCACCCCATTCTCGGGCCTCGACACACACACTCCCTTCTTCTACCTCGCTCGTCCTCGTCTCGCCACTCCTCCCTTTCATAATTTTTACTCACGCCGTCCATCCCTCCCCCCCTACCCACCGTCAGGCTTCTGCTTCCTCGAGTACGACGACTCGCGCGACGCCAAGGACGCCGTCGCCGACATGGACGGCCGCCGCTTCATGGACGCCACCATCCGCGTCGAAATCTCGCGCTCTGCCGGTCCCCGTGCCCGTGGCTCGCGCGACGAGTAATCTCACTTAAAACAACTAACGGGGGGGGAGGGCCTTGTTTTTTGGTAACCCTTCTTTCTTCTTACAGTCGCCGTGGTGGCAGCAGCCGCTACGATGACCGCGACCGTGACCGTGGACGTGACCGCTCCCGCGAACGCGACCGTGGACGTGATCGCTCGCGTTCCCGCGACCGCGAACGTGACCGTGACCGCGACCGTGATCGTGATGCCCCCCGCGAACGCGAAAGCAACGTACGTTAATTTGACTCCAAGACAATAAAAGAGAAAATGTTTTTGTTCTTCTTCTGCCTCTTCCCGCCTCTTCCTCATCCTCCTCTTTCTTTGTTTTCGCACACCCCCAACCATCAAAAAAATATATATACATATTCTAATTGTAGCCCGAACCGCAGCGCGATGACGACCGTGGCCGCAACCGCTCCCGCAGCCCCTCGCGCAGCCCTTAAGCAAAAAACAAGCAGCAAGAAATCTCTCCTTTTTTTTTATATTTTTTTTTTGTTTGTGCACAAACGCGTAAAAAAAAAAGAACAAAATCATTTGGTCAGTTGAGATGGAAAGTCGCCTGAAGCGGGAGATGGTCAGAGGCGAAGCGCGCGCTGGGAAGGCGCGGGTGCGGGATCTCGTTGGGCGTGGGCATCGGCGTCACGGCAACAAGCTGCAACGACTCTGGTGAATAGAAGATGTAGTCGATCACACGGCAGGCTTCTGAGGGCGGCCTGATCTTCCACGTGGTGTACTTGAGCGAACTCAGATCGTACGCGGACCGGAAGCCCTCCTTGGTCACGAGTGCGATCGCAGTGGAGGCTGGCTCGGTGTTGAAATCGCCGGCCAGTACGATCGGTAGGCCGTTTGCTCTGTGTGCTGCCAGCAAGGACAGCAATGCTTTCGTCTGGTGGAACCTCACATCGTCAAACTCGGACTTGGCCTTGAGGTGCGTCACGGCCACGACCACCCTCCGACCAGAAGCCACGAGCTCCAGCTCGGCCACGATGGCGCCCTGCCGCCCGTCTGCGTTGGGGACGGCACGAATGTCGATGTGGTCGCGCAGACAGACTCTTTGGACTTGCGCAGAACCAAAGCGCACGCGATCCCCCTTGACAAACATCGCACACCCGTCGCGGCCGGGCGCCTTGGGGAAGAACACGCCCGTGTACCCGTGCACAGCCAGCCGCGGCGCAAACCAGTCGTCAAAGTGGTCGACCTCTTCCATGCACACGACATCGGGCGCGGCCTTTAGAATTTGCTCCACCAGCAGCGTCCTGCGATGCTCCCACTTGAGCACGTTGCCGTCCACGAGCGGAAACGAGTCGCTCAGTGCATCGGCCAGGGTGTTGAATTGCAGAAGTGAGAACCGGGCCATCATCCGAGCAAGTTTTTCAAATGTTTTTACAAATGTTTTTTTTTTCAAGTTTCCGAGTTCACACTTTCCGCCCCCGGGGCTCATCACGATCGCGCTTGGGAACGTAGGCCGAGGTGGGGGTCCACCCGAGGGCCTGCAGCTGGTCCGACAGCTTGCACCACTCCGCAGTAGTCAGGGACTGGGGCCGGGCGAGAGGGTCGATGCCACTGGCGCCGAGGGCCTCGACATACTTGGGGCCCACGGTAGCGAGGGTGTGGCGGAGTGCCTTGCGACGCATGTGGTAGCAGTACCGTAGGACGTCCTCAAAGATGACGGGATCACTGACGGGGAGGGGGGCCTCCAGGGGCTCGACAGAGACGACGGCCGCGTCCACCTTGGGCGGCGGCACAAACGTCTTGCCCTTCAGCTCCATGACGATCTTGGACCTGCAAGTGCGCTGAGAGAGGGCCGACAGCCGCCCGCGGTGCTCAGTGTTGGGTCCGGCGACAATCCGCTGCGCGACCTCCTTCTGAAACATGAGCGTCATCTGCACCGGCGGCAGGCCCTTGGCAAACAAGCCGTCTCTCCTCGTTATTGCGTGCATCCAGCCAATATACAGCGGCGTCGCCACGTTGAACGGCAGGTTGCCAATCAGGTGCAGCTTGGATGGTGGCCTTCCCACTGAATGCAACCCCCGGTTAGTCTGCTTCCTTTTGTCATTGGGGTGGACGGTACACTGCGTAAAGCACTTGTTGATCGTCTCCAAAAGCGACTCGGGCGTAACCTTGAGGATGTCCCCCTGCGCCACGATCAGCCTCCCTTGCGACGCGTCCTCCAGCATCTGCACAGCCTCCAGTGAGAGAGAGAGAGAATAATAATGGCTGTGCAGTACCGAGAGAGAGGGCGCAAACCGCATGTCCTTTTCGACAGCGATGACAAGCGGCGCACCGGCAGCGAGGATCGACCGTGTCAGCGACCCCGGCCCCGGCCCAATCTCGATCACGGCAGCGTCCTTGAGGTCGCCCGCGTGGCCCACGATTCGGTCTGCATGCCGCAGATTAGAGCTTCTTTCGGCGATTCGTCGCACCCGTCACGTTCAGATCAAGCAGAAAGTTCTGGCCGAGCTCGGCCTTGGCCGAGAGCCCGTACAGCTTGATGAGCTCGCGCAGGCCGAGCAGCGGCGGAAGTGCGCTCCTGACGGCTGCCATTTAATACAAGTGCGGTCTCTTAACACTGGCTGGCGCGGTCGTCAACCGGCGCGACGCACAAACAGTTCAGCAGCAGCAGCAGCAGCAGCAGCTCCTCCTTGTTGGGACAGACGTAGACAGCAGCGACGACGACCGTCTTGAAGTCCACGACGACGACAACGACAACGACAGCAAAAAGTACAAGGCGAGCAGGCGTCTGTACTACCTCAACGGCGACGACGAACTGATCAACCCCACGATGGACCGCGCGACCGTGTCCTTCTTGGCCACCGTGGCCACCGTCACGCTGTTCCTGACGAACGGGTTCGTCTCTTTGAGGGGGGGGTGGTACTCAACATTGTTCCAAACCCAGGCGGACGATCCTGGAGATCCACAGCGCCAAGACGGTCGGCAACGTGCCCTTTGTGCCGTACATTGCCACGTTCCTCAACTGCGCGCTCTGGCTGGGCTACGGCATCCTCAGCGGCGACAACACTGTCGTCGTCGTCAATGGCATCGGCCTCAGCTTGACCCTCCTGTACATGTCGATCTTCTACAACTATGCCAGCGAGCGCGTAAGTGCCCATCATCTCTGGCTGACACCTAACAAGAAAGACACAGGCCGTTCTTAGACAACTGGTTGTGTATGCACTGGGATTCATCGTCTTTGTCGTCTTCTACCTGGCCATTGCCGAAAAGGACACGCGAGCCTTCCATCTGGGCCTGTTTTGCGCGTGTGCGTCCATGTTTATGTTTGGCTCACCGCTGACGGCGCTGGGCGACGTCATCCGCACAAGCGACACGGGGTCGCTCTCGTTTCCGCTGTGCTTTATGAACTTTGTCGTATCTGGTATGGCCTGCATCAAGGGGGAAAAACAAAAACAAAATACTGAACTCCATATTCTGTAGGCCTTTGGACATACTATGGGCTGCTAGTCGGCGACTACTTTGTCATCGTTCCCAACGGTGTTGGCTTCCTCCTCGCCATCATCCAGCTTTCGCTCTTTGTGTTTTTCGAAAAGAAGAGTGGCGGCTCGCCCGGTCCGGGCAGGAGCACGCCGCCCCCCTACGACAAAGCAAACCTTGTCTGACTGAATTTTGTATTTTCTATTATTTGGTCTGCAAGCCGCCCTGAATAAATAAAAATAAATAAAAAATAAAAACTTTCTAGCACGAGGACAGGACGGCCGCGCACTGGTTCACGGCGTCCAGCTCCTCGATCAGCGAGCAGGTACGGAGGTGCCACTCGTTTGACTTTTGCTCGATGGCGCTCGTGGTCTTCATCAGTGCTGTCGTCGATGTCATGGGCGGCTTTGGTGCTGGCATCGAGGCGAGGAAGGGAGCCTGCAGGGCAGCACGAGCGGTTAGCCGTGCGAGTGGGTTGTACGCGAGGCAGCTCATGATGAAAGCGACTGCTTGGCCAGGGCACAACTTTAAAAGCTCGTGGATTCGTGGGCTCGTGTACTCCTATAACAGAGTTGCAATTAATCGGCTGTTACTCGGCATGGCACAATACCCTCGTGGTAAGGTTCATCTCCTTCATCCGGGCGATTCCTGCCAGCCACGTCTTGTCGGTCGGCGTTCCGAGCGTACGGAAGATGCACGCAAGCTGATCGATGTCGCTCTCGCCCGGCATGAGCACTTGCAGCGTCAGCATCTCGGCCGCGATCACGCCAATGGCCCACATGTCCACGGCTGGCCCGTACGGCATCTCGAGGATGACCTCCGGGGCGCGGTACCACCGTGTGGAAACGAGCGGCGAGTAGCGTCCCAGGTTGGCCTCGCGGCTGGACGCGCTCGTGTCGTTTGAGCTGATCTCACGCGCCTGCCCCAGGTCGGCCACCTTGACAGTCTTGGCGTTGCTCGAGATGAGGATGTTCTCGGGCTTGATGTCGCGGTGAAAGAAGCCGCGCTCGTGCATGTACTGCACGGCCGACGCGATCTGGCGCACGATCAGCACGACGTCGTCCACGGGCATGGGGCCGTGCTTCTGCTTGTCCACTTGACGCAGGTACTGCAGCAGGTTGCCGTCCATAAACTCGTACAGGAGGAACACGGTCGCGTCGTCGCGCACGACCTTTTTCAGCTTGACGATGTTGCGATGGCTGAGCTTTTGGAGACACTAGTGTGCCGAACCAGCCAACCCATGCTCAGTAAAACGACAGACGGTGGACGTACCTTGACCTCGGGAAGCGCAACACACCCTTCCCACGACGTGAACGCGTGGTGCATCTGCTTGACCGCGATCTTTCGGTGACATTTCAAGAAGCAAATTAATTGTCCGTGCTTTCTTTGCTGTGCGTGCCTTTTCACCAGTCACGCGCGATCGCGCCGCAAACACTGACCCGAACGTGCCCTTGCCCAGGGCGCCCTCGTTGACCCACTCGTCCATCTGCCCAGAGTTCGAGGCCAAGCGAAAAAAATTACACTTCTTTTGTATCCAACTCAAACAAAATGGGCAATCCGCTGGACCATCGGGGGAACCATCCGCGACGGGAGGATGACACGCTCGGCGATGGGGGCGTCAAACTGGATGGGGATGGGCAAAACATGGAACGTGTCGACAAAGAGTCCGTCGCCCTCGGAGGCCGCGACGGCAGCGGCAGGAGAGCCCGTCGGCGGCGAGTTGACGCGCGCAAGGGCAACGGGCGACGAGCCTTGGCGAGACAAGAGGGGGGCGGGAGCAGCGGTGCCCTGACGTTGCATCGCGTCCACGATCGCGTTCTGCTTGGCGGGCGAGATCTTAAAGTCGTCGAGCGTGCTCAGGAGCTTCTGGACCTGCTGCACATTCAAGTGTGTCACGTGCTTGACGACATCGTTGGGCTCACGGGAGGCCAACCGGGGCGTCTGTAGCAGTCGCAGGGCCTGGTTGGTGCGGATCAGCGTCTTGTTGCGATCCAGCAAAGCCGTGGCAGGGCCTCCCGTCACCGTCAGCACAAATCCGTTCCTGAAACGACAAGGAAACAACGTTAGGATCGAGCAAGCGCAGCCATCTGATTTACCTCCTCTGCATAATCCAGCTCTCCCACTGGCTCAGAGTCCACGTGAACGTGTTTAAGAAAACAGCAGAGCACTTTTTGCGGATGAGAAGGCTGTTTAGGAGCACCTGTAGAAAATAAAAAAAAATACATACTTAATCCCACTCAAAAGACACTTGCACGACATACGGCGTCAATGTAAAACATCCACTGCGACAACAGCGCGTTGACAGTCTCGGCGGGGATCGCACTCGTCTCGAGGTGCGTGAGCGTTGCGTGGATGAGGCCCATGACCGGGTCCAGCGACTGTGCCTGCTGGCTGCCTGAGACGGAGGGCGCTGTGCCCTGGGGCTGTGCTGTACGATGACGCGGAGTGGCTGCAGCGGACGCGTACGACGTCGGAGCAGCGGGTGCAGGGGTTGTGGCTGCCGACTCGACGCCGCTGTCGTTGCCGTTGCCATCGTCCGTCTGGTCGAAAAAGGCGCGCACAATGTTGGCCGATAACCGCGCCTGAACGACCTTGGCGATCACTCGTACGACTTCATTGGACAAGTCTTTGAGCCCTTGAAGGAGACTTGGCGAGATCGCGGCTGTCCCACTCCAAGAGGTTAGGCGGTTGGCGAGATGGATCAGGTTGGAAAGCCAAAAGCCCAACTCGCGAACATCCATCGACTCGGTCTTGACCAGGTGACCCAATTGTTCCAGCAGGGCGCTCACGATTTCGTCAGCCCTCGTCGACTAGTTTTGTTTCACGTATGTTTTTTTTTAAAAAAAAATTATTTTTTATTTTTGGCGAATACCTCGCCCTCGTTCGAGATGCCGACGATCGTCTGGGCCAGCAGCTCGCTGGGCCAGGGCATGAGCGGAAGTCGATCCGTCCTTCGGAGCAAATAGGTGACAAACTGGTCCTGGTCCTCCTTGGCGACAAAGAACGCGTCGTCAGAAAAGCCGGACGAGGACGAGATAAGCGCCGAGGCGGCCGTCTTTTTCGACGACGCGGCTGGGACAAATTCAGGTGTGGTTGGTGATTCCGGTACCACGCCTGCCTCGGCGACCTTTTCAAACACTTTGCGGAGGTTGTTTACGCTGCTGGGGCCAGGCGCAGCAGGCTTCTCGCTCTGCTGCACTTGCGACTGCAACGCCTGGTACTTTTGCGTCATCTGGGCAAGTTCGGTCGACAGCAACAGGTTCTCCACCTCGAATTGGTCTTGCAGGAGGGTTTTCCTATCCGTGACGGAAATCTGGCGGGGGTACGGTGAACACACTCCCCCTTTGCCTCGGGTTACCTGGAAGGGACTGCCGTGGATGGGAACGAGGGTGCCATTGTCTCTGCGCTGTAGGCGGACGTGGAGGAGGAACACGCCGACCGATTTGATGCAGTAGGTCGCGACGTGCTCGCCATTCTGGTTATCGAGGACTGATACGGGGTACTCGGCGACGTTGGAGTCGACCGTCGTGATCATCGCGTCAAAGACGTCTGTCCCGGCTGTGCGCGCGTTACCAAACGCATCGCGGGCCTGGATCACAAAGCTTGTTTCCGTGTTGAGGACCGCCGACCGAGTGCCGGTCACCGAAATGGTGCACTGCGCAGGCGAAACCGGGCCGGGCGTGACTGTGAGATCCAGAGGAGACGCTCGCAGGGCCGCACCTTGCAGAGCAACTGCGATCCTGTAACGACCAGCCAGCATTCCCACCACACTAATCACATCGCGCCTGACCGTTGGCCCCGACTGTGCCTTCACGATCGTAAGCTACGTAACAAAAAAAAAAATTTTTTTTAAAGGGGAATAAAAAAAAAAAACGTACTTTGAGGGCTTTGGAAGGATCGGCGGGCCGCGGAGATGCCTCGATGAGTTGGACAGACAGCTCCTCAGCCGGAGTGTTGCTGTTGCCCGCGAGGGGAATGCGATTGCCAAATTTGTCGCACCGCAGGACGGTGAACGTGTCTTCCTTGCCAGCTGGGAGGACCAGAGCTGTCCACGATAAGGCCGAACCCGGTGGCATCTTGAGGTCACTCGAGCGAACCACAACACACGAGGGCGGGTGAAGCGGGCCGCACGTAACGTTGACGTGGAAAGGACTTCCGGGCAAGTGCGTCTTCGGCCCCGTCATCACTCGAATAATGTAGTGGCCGGCGACGGTAGCATCGTACGACGCCACCAGCGTGCCCAGTTGTTCGTCAGCAAGCGTCACCTTTACAGGCAAGGACGCTGGAAAACGCCACATTTTAATAAAATCCCCTTTTCTCTGTTCGACGTACCCATTGTCTCGTCCGCTTCGTCCGGAGCCTGGATCACGTCAACCTGAACAGACAGGGAGCCCGGCACGATAGGGAGGGGCCGCTGCTTGCTATCGGTTGCGTTGATCATGAACGAAAGCATCTGAGCGGCCTCAACCGTGCGGGACAGTCCCTCGCCTGTCAAGGAGTAGGTGCCGTCGGCGGGGATGTTGGCCTGACGCGCTGACTCGAGGTACTTTAGCATGGCCTCGACTCCGCGTCGGCAAACGTCCGGCGGTGGTCGCACAAACGAGTGGACATCCACGAGGAGGTGCTCCAGTGCTTTGAGCCTTGCGCACTCGAGTGGTAGCATTTTCACTTGGGACTGTGTGAAGCAGCTTAGCTGCAAAAGAAAAAAGAAAGTATATTGATGTCGAACCTGGAGGAGATCGAGCGACTCGAGCCTGGCCAGGTCAGCAATGTCAATTGGGAGGTCGGAAAACCCATTGCCGCGGAAGGAGAGCTCACGGAGCGATACAAGCTTGCCCAAGGTATCTGACGGCAGTCGTTCGATTGAATTGAACGACAGGTCCAACTCTTCCAGGGCCACTAGCTTGCCGAGGTCGACTGGCAGCCGCCTGATTCGGTTGTGTGCCAAGGAGAGCTACAGTCGGAAAAATATTATTTTTTTAAAAAAAAATTTTTGTTTTTTTTCACGATGTGAGCACCCACTACCTTGACTACAGACCGGAGGCTGCCGATTGCGCCGGGAATCTCGGAGAGGTTGTTGCGCTCGAGGTTGAGTTGGCGAAGGGACGTGCCGAGGGACCACAGGGACTTTGCAATGGTTTCGATCGAGTTGCAGCTGGCATCCACGACTTGCAGCGATCGCATGTTTTCAAACACGTCTGGCAGGTCCTGCAGCTTGTTGCGGTGCAAGTAGAGTCGAGTGAGTTTGTTGCACGATTTCTAAACGGAAAAAAAAGGGTGGGTTGTTTTCTCATTTGTATACTATTCTCTTTCTTAAAGAAAAAGAAGCGCACCAGGGCGTTGGGAAGCGACTCGAGCACATTGGATCGGAGGTCGAGCTCTGTCAGCTCCGCGAGGACGCCAACGACGTCGCTCAGCTCGCCGAGCTGGTTGAAGCTGAGGTCGAGCACTTTGAGACGACGCAGACGCTTGACTTCGGCCGGGACCTCGGTCAGCTTGTTGTAGCACGTGTGCAGCGACATGCACGTGTCGTCCTGGTCGACGAGCGACGCCTTGAGGTACACCGCCTTGCCATAGCTGCAGGAACCGCACACGAGTAAGCGCTGCGACCGATCTCACTATCACACTACCTCACGTCGACGACCACACCGCCGTCTGGATACGGCCTCACGACGCCCGCGGGCGCAGTGAGCACCGCCTGTGGCGTGTGGGAGCTGGGCGACTGGACGAGGTTGGGCGCGGTCGCAGCCACGCGCGGCACGAGCGTCTCTGTTGTTTCCAAAGTGAAAAACAGCGAATCGCGCGACGGCGGTTGTTACCTGTGCCGTCGACCTCGTTGCCGGAGCCGTCGTCGCCCAGCAGCGCCGCCCACGCGGACATCACGACGCGCTGCCCAGGCCCCTTGGCCTGGAAGCTTTTCAGCGTCGAGTCATCAAAGCTCGAACGCGACGACGACGACGACGCGGAGCGAGACACACCGGTCGACATGATGATGTTTCAAGTGTGCTTCCCTGACGCTGCCGAAAACGATGTTGCGGCGCCTGCTGCAGCTCGCTGGGGGCCGCAAGGGTACGCGTTGTGCGATGTGACCCTTCTCTAACGCTCGTGCAGTGCCCGGGTGGTGGACAAGGAACGTGCCGTCGCCGTCTGTGCCGCTGCTTTCGGCGTCGCCTCTTCAGTCGATCGACGCGGTTGAAGAGGCCGTGACTAGGTACAAGCAGGCCGCGAGCCAGGAGAGCGACCGGCTCGCACGGGATCTGGTCACCCACGAGGTCGACAAGACGATTCATGCCGCACGGATGAAGGAATACGCGGCGGCGATGGAGCAGTTCAAGCGGGACAACGATGCGTACAGGCTCTACAAGCAGTGCACAGACGAAGACGCGCACGACAAGGCGCGCAGCGAAGCCAAGCATGTTTCCATCCTCGTGGGCGATCGCCTGCCGCAGCCGTCAGCAAAGGTGCTGAAGCTGCTGGACGAACTCAGCGTTGTCTACCCGACCAGACCGATGATGTTTGCCACCCCAGTGCCTCCCAATGACGTCGGGCCCCCGCCGGCCAGACCCACTCTGCGTAAGGTGCCGGCCCCAAGCCGCACCGACTTTCTTGCCTTTCTCCATTCGTCCTACAAGCAAGGTGCACCTTTTAAATAAAAACAAAAATTTTTCAAAAAAAAAATTTTTTTTATTTTTTTTTCTGTTTGCTAGGTAAAACGTTTGAACAGGGCTGGAACGCGTACCGCGCGATCTACCCAGAGGTGGAGAATGACGACCGTGTGACCTACTTCAAGTTTGTCCTCGCCGACAAGGGCATCGACGCTGCTTTCGGTTACATGGACTCGCTGCGCGGTGAGGCGTTGCCGCGGCATCCGCTCATGTACAGTGCGTTCCTGGCCTGGTCCGAGCCACCGCTGACGGTCGTCCAAATCAAGAGGGTTGTCGACCTGCTGCTCGACGACGATACCGTGATCCCCCACGAGGCTCTGCTGTCGCAAATTGTCCGTACTCTCTACAGCTGGGAGCAAGGTGTCGAGGACGACTGGGTCGCGGAAGTGGCGTCGATGCTGCTGGGGGCAGGGCTGCCTGGCATGGATCTCCTGGTGCTCCGCGCGGTCCTGGTCCGCAAAGGCCAGACAGGCCTTGTGCCGGCTATGATCCGTCTGCACTCTGAGCTGGCCAAGGCCTCACCGGGTGATCCCTCCCACTTTGCCAAGTTGACGCGGGACCTCTTTGCGATGTGCCCTCACCACGACCTGGCCACGTCCGTAATGGAGTCGATTGGCAACCCGCGCGCCTACACGAGCGACTTTGTAGGTTATTTTTTAACGGTGCTGCGGGGGCTGGAGCGTCCAGTGAGCGGTGCAGCGGAGGCCTGGCAGCCCCTCGTTGAACGCGTGCTCGCAAGTTCCGATGTCGTCGTTACCGCGGATGACTATGAGCTCCTCGCCCGTCTCGTCGTTTCGTCTCCCCCCAGCCCGTCCACGTACGCAGCAGTCAAGCGTCTCTTTGACAAGGCCCTGGGCTCCGGCGTCCCCATCAACAGGAAATTCATCGAACTGCTTGCGAGTGTCACCGTTCACCAGGCAGCGTCTGAGAGGGCGAGCATGGCCGCTCTCATGCGCAGGCACACTGATGTGGGGCTGCTGGAGCCCAAGGCGCAAGTCGACCTGCTCGAGTGCCAGCTGGAGCCCGTGGCGTTTGATCAGCCACTGGCGGACCTCGCGTGCGCCTGCTCGCCCGACGACCGCGTCCGTCTCCTCCAGCTCCTCGCCAGCCGTGGACGTCGCTCTCCGATGGCGACCGTCCGCGACGTCGTCCTGCTGTGGAAGAGCGTTCCCGCGATGCCCAAATTGAACGAAAAGTTCCTGGATCATGTCCTGCCGTTCCTCGAGCCCGCGCGGCGTCACAACTACATCGACACTGTGGACGACGTCGACAGGAGCAGCGCGCGTGCTCGGTTTGCTGGCCGGATCTTTGAGCGCTCGCAGGACGGCGTCGACAAGGTGCTCGCCAGCAACCTGATTGTCGCGCGCGGTGTCGGGATCGACACGGGACGTCCTCCGGCAAGCTCTCTGGTGGACTACTTCCGTACCTGCACCCTCGACAACGTCCTCGCCGTCCTCGGGAACAAGGCGCTCGCGGAGCGGCTCGGCCGGACAGAGCTCAGGGTCGCGCGGCAGCGGCTGAAGAGCGCCGGGCCGTCCATGGTCCTTGAGGCCGAGGCCGTCGCCACCCGTCTTGCCAGCACAAAGGGCGCCCCCACTGCTACTGAGCACGTGTTGGCGCCTCGTCCTAGTGCCGCCCCAGAGCTGGACGACGAGGACTGGGCAGATTTATTAAATCTACTGTGACAAATAAAAAACGTCTTTCCCATAATAAATGCGCCTGGACGCCGGAAGCATTACCCCCGGCGTGCTTGCGTTCGGTGCTGGCTCATTACTTACCTATCTTTAGCGCGGCCGTGCTCACGATGGCGGTCAGCTGATATTTGTCCTTTGCCATTGCACACCCGCGCAAGGGGCACTTGTCTCGGATTCCGAAAGGGATGCGTAAAGAGTCATTTTTGATGTGCGGTCGGAGCGCGTGCGCCCGGCCGCTACTCTTCCATAAACCAAAAGAAAAAACAAAACGCGAATAAAGAGGGGAGACGGACGGAGCAAAGAGCAGAGAGCAGAGAGCGAGCGTTCAGAGAAAGCGCAAAAAAAAAAAAAAAAAAAAAAGGCCCAAGGAATGA
>Ga0302233_10000837_pt1 | contig 23109 bp, 17 predicted proteins | sample II_Palsa_N3_1_FD_193516 | JGI IMG/M metagenome (GOLD analysis project Ga0302233, IMG submission 193516) | Peat permafrost microbial communities from Stordalen Mire near Abisko, Sweden - II_Palsa_N3_1 | ecosystem: Environmental > Terrestrial > Soil > Palsa > Peat permafrost | place: Sweden... | reverse complement strand
GGTGTCATTTTGACGCACCAACTCTGCCAAGACGCGAACACTCTCGTCCTCGTTTACGCCATTCAACCAGACCAGCGGAAGTCCGCCCGCATCCAACGTGCGATCCGGATTCTCCACATGAATCCTCGTGACTGCACCATCCGCAATCTTTAGCAAGATCACTGCGTGATCGAAAGACTTGGTGTCTTCTTTCGACGAGTCGCTCGAGGTATAGCTATTGTCGCCTTCGAGATATGCAACGCGGTTCGCTCCCCAGCCTGAAGAGACCCTTTCCTTGACGGGGATCGAATAGCCCACCCATGTCGTGCCTTTCTGCGTCTTTAGCCCGTCCAATGCCGCACTAAGGCCATGATCGACAGTCTGCGTCTTCAGTTGTGAGTGAACTATCTCCGGCTGCTGCGCGATAAGAGCGGTGGCTGCGGACAGCACTATACTGGCGGCAAAAATACGCACGAGGGTTCGCATCGATATTCTCCTGAACATCTGAATCGGTTACATCGCAGATTGTGAGTGGGAGAAGCTGCGTTACTTCAGCAGCTCCATCATGTAGTCCGTTGCAGCCTTATCATTCATCAAAGCAAGCTGCGACACGATGCTTCGCTTCAACTCGAGATCTTTTTCGTTTCGCGCAAGCTCTACCATTTTGGGCGCATCCTGCGTAATAAACAAAGCGGAGATCACCGACTTCTTGATCTTCAAGTCGTTAGTCGTCTTATAGACCTCTACCAGAGTGTCGTTCGCACGCTTGCCCTGAAAGACTGCCATGGATTGAATGGCCTCTCGTTGCAGCTGCGGATCCATCTTCCCCGTTACTGCATCGTGCAGAATGCTCTCTGCCTCAGGTGATTTACTCTGCGCCAGCACAAACAGAGCATGCTTCTTCATCGCGGGAGAGCCGTTCCCATTGAGAACTCCTCGCAAGAGCGGTATCGCCCGCGCCGGATCCTGATTCAGAAGTGAGTTCAGAGCCAGCATCTTCAGGTCTTCGTCGGAGCCGCGCGCCGGACTGTTGCTATCCCAGAATCCTGGCCCTTCTCCCGCAAAATCGGACGCCGCACCTATCTGGGAATTCACAGTTTTCATACTCTCCACTATCGCCTGCGTATCGATATGAACGCTCACAGTCAAGGCGGAACAGTCGCGATTCCATGGACTGTTCGTATCCTGCGCGTGTAGTTGATCGCATGTAGCCGCAGCCAACTGAGGTTTGCCGAGCTTGTTCAGCGAATAGGCCTTCCAATAAAGGGCCGAGTCCACGCGTCTCCCTTTCGCGTTGATCACCTTATCGAACGAGGTAACCGCATCCTGCCAACGATGTTCATCCATTGCCTTCGAGCCCGTCGTGTAAGCGGCATCGTCCTGCACCGGTGTCGCGCTAAGCTCAGGCATCAATGCATAAAGAGGCTCGGAATAAAGCAACGGTGTACCTACCGAGAATAAAAACAGAGCCGAGGAGAGTGTAATGCGAGCAAAAGACATCATTGGGTTGCTCCTTGATTTTGATCGTCGTTCTGCCGCAGGATCCTTATGTCCAAAAGCAATCCGCTTGTATTCATCTCCAGCCGCAGCCGCCATGTACCGTGCGAAGTTTCGGGTTCGTTGTCCAGCGTAGTCAGCACGCGGCCAAGGTTTTCCAAGACCGCTGCCTGCGCTACATCGCCGCTCTGTCTCGCCGTGTGGACATAAACCGCATTCTTTAATAACAAGTTATGTGCCTGTTCCCGTGTCGTCTCATCGAGCGGCCCTTGAGTGTTGTTGACCTCTGTTAGCAAGCGCTCTGCGGCATCCAGATGATCAGCAACTGCCGGATCGCTGGGCTCCGTCGTCAGCGGCCCGTGTCCGTTGATGGCTAGATTTGGCCGCGTCTTCACTAAGTGATGCCCGTGCAACGCGACGAAGACCACTACGAGGAACGTTGCCATCGCCAAACCGATAGCAGGCCATGCCAACCACCGAAAGCCAAACCACTTCGGCTTCGACCGCTCCACACTCAATATGCTCAGATTTCCGCGCAGCCGCTGCCAGTTATGCTCCAGATCAAGCTGTGGAACCGGCTCCGCGGAAAACACACGCAGGGTTTCGGCGATCGACTCCGACACTGCGGCGCACTCTGCACATTCTTCCAGATGCTTGCGGATCGCAGTCTCATTCGAGCTCTCATGCAACTGATAGGCGATCAAGTCTTCTTCGGCAAAGTGTTTCATCGCACCCCTCCTGCTAGCGGCGCGAGCGAACGCCTCAGCTTTGCAACCGCCCGGAACACCGCCTGCTTCGCGGAGTTCACCGTAATATGGAGCGCCTCCGCAATCTCCGCCATCGGAACCTCTTCCATATGTCTCATCGTGAATGCAGCCCGCTCCATCGGCGTCAACTCCTCCATCGCCGTCTCACGCAAAGTAGCGGCCTCGCGGCCAAGCAACTCGCTCTCCGGCCCTGCCTGCTGATCGGCGACACGCACCGTGCCTTCTGCCTCTGAGGGCTCGTCCGCAATGCGCGGTGCCCGATAGGAGAGATCGCGCTTGCGCCGCTCGACGATATTGATGGCTGTATTCATAGCGATTCGAATAATCCAAGTGGAGAAAGCAGAGTCCTGCCGAAAGCTGTGCAGCTTGTTATAAGCCCGCAGGAACGCCTCCTGCGTTGCCTCTTCCGCATCCTCCTCATTTCCGGTGATGCGAAACGCTACACGAGCCACCGAAGAGAAGTGGCGATCCATCAGCACACGATAGGCATCTCGATTGCCGCCGAGTATCTCCCGGATCGCCTCTGTCTCTGCTCTATCCATTCGCCGATTAGACAATGAGTTTCCTCACCGGTTAGGTTCCTTTTCGAAAAAATCGCCGAAAGGGCTGCATAGGTTTCAGCCCGCTTGATTATCCGGCGCTGAGGCCAGAATTGACCCAGTACAGCCGGCGAAGACACTGCATCGCATTGATCTGCCGAAGTAGTTCTCTTACGGGAGAGTTATGTTCAACGGTGGCTGAGCGGCATCAGGCAGCTGCACTCCCAGGATCTTCGCGATCGTCGGTGCTACCTGCAGGTTGGAGATCGGACCAAGGTGAATGCCCGGTTTTATAGCCGCGCCAGACGCAACGAACAGAGCTTGCATGTCGGTCACCGTATTGAGGTAGCCATGTTGACCACGTGGCGGGTGACTGTAACTCAGCGGCCCCGTCAGTTCGTCGCTGAAGGCATAGTCTGGTGCAGCGGTGAGGTAGAGTTGCGGAGCCTGGTCCGATGCCGTCTCCGAGGGAAGTCCAATGGAACGGGCTTCTTCATTCGTGTAGACGTGCTCGATGCCGGGGATGCTGGTGAAGTAGGCTTTTAGCTTCGGCACCAGGGACGCCCGAAGTGCCGGGTCACGAATGTAGAGAGAAGCTGCACCGCCTTCAGCCTTGATCCATACCGACCCCGCGTAGATATCACCATTCTTTTGGAGCAGCCCCTGTTCGATGAGAGCGACGTTCGGGCTAATCGTGTGCGTGTAGGCTGCAAAGCCATGATCGGAAAGGATGAAGAAAGTGGTGCGCTCAAGAACACCCGCGGCTCGCGCGGCTTCGACGACACGTTCCAGACAGTGATCCGCAAACGCATAGGATGCATACGCGGCGGGGGTCAACGGTCCATATTCATGCTGGATGGAATCGGTTTGAAGCAGATGGAAGAGAAGAAGATTCGGCTTGTGCTTTGTGAGGATGTCGACGGCAGCATCGGTCCATACCTCATCTCGCCATGCGGGGCTGCTCTGCTCTCCAAAGTGCTCTACCTGCTCCGAAGTCAAGAGATCCTGAGCGATCAACTCCTGCGGTATTGCGTCTTGGATATCAGGTTTCTCTCCAAATTGCCAGCGCACCCCCTTTGCCCCCTGGATCGCGACCCAGTCGACCTGACCAGTCGTCAGCCCCTTCTCTGCAGCGGCATCGTAAAGGGTTCGTGCATGAACCAACTTGTCTTTGTCAGTCCAGGGCTCGACTTTAGGAGCTGTCCCGTCGGCGGGCAACACAATCAATCCGTTTGCCATGACGAAGTGCTGACTGGCGTTGACGCCGGTGATGATCGAGGTATGGTTTGGCCAGGTCACCGTAGGGTTGATCGGCTGCATCGCGGTTGCGACAGCGCCTTTAGCAGCAAGAGAACGCAAGGTGGGCATCGGCAGACGCGGGTCGGCAAGTGCGCGGGCCGGAAAGCCATCAATGGTAACGACAATCACAAGGGGCTTCTGCGCATCCGTGGTTGACTTGGTTTGTGCTACGACAGAGCTTGTCCCACCAGGAATGAGAGCCATACAGAATAAAACACAAAAGAAGAATTTGCCCAAGGTCATCCTGTCCTTTTATCGGTACCCTACGAATCAATATGATAGCGGCACGATATGAATAGAGTAGAGATATGCGCCAACATGGTCCATGCATCGGGCTTCATGTGGGCAATCACAACTGCGTATCGTGCCGAATGATACCCTAGGAAGGTTTCGAACCTAGATTACTGCCCCCGGTTTATGGTAGCGAGCGAGTTAAATGGCTGAGGTTACTAACGCTCTCCCAGTGGGAGAACTAATTGGGAATAACTACGAGATTCTCGGTATCGCCGGTGCCGGCGGCATGGGTGTGGTTTACCGTGCGTGGGACGCCAGGCTCGAAAGAGCAGTGGCGCTCAAATTTCTGCCATCTTCGCTGAATGATGACTTTCGGGAGAAGGAATATTTCGTCCGTGAAGCCCGAATGGCTTCGTCTCTGGACCATCCGAACATCGGCGTCATCCATGGAATCGAAGAGACGGCGGATGGCCGTGCGTTTATTGTCATGGGATTCTATGACGGACTCTCGCTGGCTCAAAGAATTCTTCGCGGCCCACTGAGTTCGATCGAAGCTGTCGATATAGCGATCCAGATCGCGCAAGGTCTGTGCGAAGCACATACTCATCAGATTGTTCACCGCGACGTTAAGCCATCGAATGTGATGCTGACGAACACGAAGGCTGTCAAACTCGTCGACTTCGGCTTGGCTCGTTTGATCAGTGCAGAGACAGCGACAGCGAGCGGCATCGTTGGGTCTATAAGGTATGTCTCGCCAGAACAGGCAATGGGTCAACGAACCGATCAACGAACGGATATATGGTCGCTTGGCGTCGTTCTCGCGGAGATGCTGACGGGACGCAATCCCTTCGACCGACCTGCGGTTCCAGCGATTTTGATGGCAATCCTCAGTGAGCCGCCGCAGTCGCTTGACGGGTTACCCCTTGGATTGCAGAGAATCATCTACCGAGCCCTCTCGAAAGATGCTGAGAAGCGCTATCAACACTGCTCGGAGATGCTGGCTGATTTGCAGAGCGTGCGAAGCGAGCTTTCGGCCGAGCCTGCAATACAAAAAGAATCCACTGGTCGGAAGACTGCAAGCCGATCAAACGATATCCGTAAGTATGTAGAGCAAGCCTCTATCTCTACGTGGTCCAAGAAACAGAGACCTCGGAACAAGTGGCTGCCCTGGGTATTCGTCTTCGGTGTGACGATTCTATTGGGCTGTTTGTTCTTATTTCCCCGCGTCCGAGAACAGCTCTTTGGCAGCCACATCGAAGTGAGCGAAGAGCACATCGCTGTTCTGCCCTTTACCAGCACTGGAAATAACCCTGAGAACGAAGCGCTGAGCGAAGGTCTGGTGGATACTCTTGCCGGAAAGCTTTCAAATCTCGATGTGGGGAATAAGTCTCTGTGGGTGATTCCTACGAGCGAGATTCGCCGCATGAAGGTGACTGACCCCGCTACTGCGCTCAAGGCTCTTGGCGCAAATCTCGTGATCGGCGGGAGCGTTCGGCGCGATGGAACAGCGGTAAACCTTAACCTCAACTTGATCAATACGGAGAATCTTCGGCTGATTGGGTCTGTCGATGTTGTGGATCAGGCCGGGGATCTTTCAGCGCTGCAGGATGAAGCGGTGTCGCGGTTGGCGCACTTGATGGATCTGCCTGTATCCGCTGAGATGCTGCACAACACCGGTGGCTCAGTGGTGCCTGCAGCTTATGAAGACTACCTCACAGCTCTGGGATACATGCAGCGCTATGACAAAGCGGGCAATCTGGATCGGGCGATCGACGTTCTTAATGCCTCGACCAAGGCCGACCCTAAGTTCGCTCTTGGTTACGGCCAGCTTGGAGAGGCTTATCGAATCAAGTACCAATTGGATAAGAACCAACACTGGCTTGACGAAGCACAGGGCAATCTTGAAAAGGCGATCGAACTCGATGGTAGTTTGCCTGCAGCCTATGTCACCCTTGGGCGGATTCATGATGTGAGTGGGAAGCGGGAGCTTGCGCTGCAGGAGTTTCAACATGCTCTCGAACTTGATCCGCGAAACGCGATAGCGATGAGAGGGCTTGCCCGCGCGTATGAACGGTCTGGTCGCGTTGCCGATGCGGAAGCTGCGTACAAAAAGTCAGTCGCGCTGAAGCCGGACGATTGGGAGAGTTATAACCTCATCGGCAACTTCTACGATCGCCAGGGGAGATATCCGGAAGCGATCACGGCACTACAAAGAGCGATTGATATGACTCCGGACAATGCGGAGGTTTATCTGAATCTAGGCGCTACTTATGTGGACTCGGGAGATCCCAAGGAACTTCCCGCCGCTGAGCAGTCATTGAAGAAATCGATTGAACTTGGCCCTAGTTACCCGGGGTATGCGAATCTCGCGAGCCTCTATCTCGCTCAACGGAGGTATAAGGAATCTGCTGAAGTTAATGAAAAAGCCCTGCAATTGAATCAGAACGACTACATGGTGTGGAACAACCTGCTTATCGCATATGAGAGGTCTGGAGACAGCGCAAAAGCGACGACTGTGCGCGAGCGAATTGTGCCTCTGCTCGAACAGAATATCCGGCTGAAGCCACAGGACGCCCAGGCACAGTCTTTGCTGGCGACCATGCTGGCAAAGGATGGGAAACGAGACGCCGCAATAGAACACGCTCAGACATCACTTGCGCTTTCACCGGATGAGCAATCGATTCTCGCCAACGCTGCGGAGGTATACGAGATATGCGGGAACCGCAAACAGGCACTGAGGTATCTTGAAACGGCTGTGCACAAAGGCTATCTTTTGACCCAGCTCCAAGATGATCCGGATATGCAGGAGATCATTCGCGATCCTGCACTTCACAGCGGAAAACCATAACTCTAACCGGTAAGTACCTAAATTAAAGGAGAATTATCTTGTCGATCGTTGTAGTGCCTCTCACGGATTCGACTGCTCCAGTTGAAGTGACCATAGAAGCTACGGACACTCTACAGTTTGTCGCTCAAGTCTCGGGCGTCTTCACCAGTACCTACGCGAAATATTTCTGCCCACATCTCCCTCATGACAAATCGTTAAAACAAAATGAGACTTGGCCGAACGCTACGAATTATCCGTTAGGGACAGAACCAAACCCATATGCCGCAGGTAAGACCTACACTTTTACGTGGACTCCTGACGGCATACAACAACCGGGTTTAACATCCACTCCAGGAACGATTCATGTGGATACCGGCACTATGGGAAATAGCTGATTTCGTTAGAGTGTGGCGAACCTACGCTAACGTGATTGTGCTAGCGTAGGTTCGCCATTCCCATCACGAAATAACATCAAAGATTGAGCGGGTTTATTGGTTTAGCGGGGACCGCAGCGAGATGAGTTACTTTGATATTCTTCGCCAACCCGAGCAGCGCCAACAGTTTGATACCCCAATAGTTGATATCCACCTCCCACCAAGCCATCCCGTGGCTGGCAGACACGGGGTGGGCATGATGATTGTTGTGCCAGCCTTCGCCTCCGGTCAAGAGCGCGACCCACCAGTTGTTGGTTGAGTCATCGCGCGTCTCAAATCGACGCGAACCCCATAGGTGAGTCACCGAGTTAACCAGCCACGTGACGTGAAAGCCAATGGTGATGCGAAGAAATGTTCCCCAAAGCAACCAGGAAAGTCCGAGCTTCCATCCGCCCAGTGCGGTGCCACCGCCCAACAAGATAATGCCTGCCAGGGTGATAGGGAGCCAGTGCCAGACGGCCAGCCATTGATAGAAGCGATCACGCTCCAGATCGGGTGCGTAGCGAGAGAGTGTGGTGGTTTCGCTATGGAGAGAGCCACGCAGAATCCAACCCATATGCGACCACCATTTGCCATCGCGGGGCGAGTGCGGATCGCCAGGCTTGTCGGTGTACTGATGGTGCATACGATGCACCGCGACCCAGTAGCTGGGACTGCCTTGCAACGCCATAGTTCCACAAACCGCCATCGCATATTCCAGCCACTTAGGCGTAGTGAAGCCGCGATGAGTAAGCTGGCGATGATAGCTAATGGCAATACCGACGTTTTGACCAAGCAGCCACATCACAAAAAATACAACAACGGATGACCAATAAAAGGTAAACAGCGCCGCGATCGCTCCCAGGTGAAAGGCAGCGATTACAACAAAGAACACCCAGTTAAACTCCGCCGACTTTGCCTGGGTGACATCTGCTACGTCAGGACTGCCTGATATTTGTGTTGTTCCGAGAGTTGCCATCGCGTGTCCACCTGTAAAGCCGAGGCTAACGCCAGACATGGAGTTAGGCTAGTGGGCACGCGTAAGAGTTCGGTAATACTTACTGGTCTCGGCAGTCAGGCGCGCCCAGCAAACTCCCGCGTTTCGGTATTCACTTTGATTTTTTCGCCTTTCTTGATGAATAAAGGAACACGAATCTCAACCCCGGTCTCCAGCTTCGCCGGCTTGGTGACGCTGCCACTCGACGTGTCGCCGCGTACACCGGGTTCGGTGTACGACACAGTCAATTCCACCTGAAGCGGTAACTGCAGCCCGATCGGATTGCCGTTATATTTGTCTATTTGAATCAGAACCCCTTCGACCAACAGATCCAACGCATCCCCTACAATCTCATCTCCCAAAGAGAGCGTCTCAAAACTCTCCTGGTCCATGAAATAGGAGCCATCTCCGTCGCTGTAGAGATACGAGGCACCAACCGTCTCCAGATCAGGTTCCTTGAATTTATCGCTCGCCTTGAACGTCTTATCGAAGACCGCGCGCGTAAGCATGTTGCGCATCCTCAGGCGGACCAGCGTTTGCCCACCTCTTGCTGTGGGCGTGGATATATCCGATTCCAGGCAACAGAACGGAACATTCTCGAACTCAAAAAACATCTTACGTTTTACGTCGATGGCGTCGATCAGTGCAGCCATAATTTCCTCAAATTCATGATTGAAAGAAGAGATCCGCCGGGTTTTTTGCTCTTCGGCAGTCCAATGCAAACCACCATAGAATAACAGGGTACGATGGCCCGTATGGACTTCGGCGACGTGCCGGTCCGAGAAATTACCGGCCACAGCCGGTGAATCAGAGTCCGCGGAGACCCTCAGCAGGCCACCTGCTCTGGTCAGCTCCCAATTGCATGATCCCACCTCATGTTGGGGTTCGACCCGAGTTCATCCATCGCGCTTCGGAGCAGAACAGGTGAGACGTTTTCTGGCTGGAAAAGCGCTGCAAAACGTCGTAACCGAGACGGGATACTAACCAGCTTTAGCGAGCTGAAAAATCTGAGTCAATCAAGCTTGACGGTAGCGTTAGCGTCTCCGTACCTGAAGCTCGTCGACATCGTCGTCATCCTCATCTTCTTCGTCGTCATCCTCATCTTCCTCTTCGTCGTCCTCATATTCATCCTCATCGTCGTCGTCATCCTCTACCTCTTCGTCGTCATCCTCAAATTCACCATCTTCTTCATCGTCGTCTTCTTCTTCCTCGTCGTCATCGTCCTCGAACTCGTCATCATCGTCGAGTGGTTTCTTGGCGGCATTGAGAAGTTCAGACGCGGAGTACTGGTTGGGCGCATCAGGGAGGCAGTCTTCAAAGGCGGCAATGAAATCCGGAACCAGGGGGAAGAAGGTTGCGTTGAAGTCGAAGGTTAGGGTCTCAAGTGCCATAAAAATCTCCTGTTGAAAATGTGTACTCGGATAGGATGCAACAGACTGAAAAAAGTGAGTGTGAAAATTCACTTTTCCTCGAATTAGGAGTTTACCGGAATCTGCCGCTTTTGCTGATACATGCGCTGATCCGCCAAACGGCGCAAAAATATCTCATCAGTCGTATCATCAGGAAAAACAGCGACGCCGATGCTTCCGCCTACTGTAAGCGCGTTTCCATTGATGTTGACGGACTTGCACAGGGCGCCGGAAAGACGGGCTACGCAACGGTCGACGATGTGGTCTACCGGTTCATCGACAGGCAGATCGGTGACAATCACGATAAACTCGTCGCCGCCAAGACGGGCCAATGTGTCCGGGCCCCGGACGGCAGCCTGAAGGTTATGCGCGACATGCTGCAGCAGGTCATCGCCTACGTCGTGTCCGTAAGTGTCGTTGATCAGTTTGAATCCGTTGAGGTCGAGCATCAGCAGAGCAGTACGGGTGTGGTCTCGCTCTGACCGCCGCAAAGCCTCCTCCAAACGCCCTTCAAAGAGGCGCCTGTTTGGAAGGCCCGTCAGATGGTCATGAAAGGCATACCACGCGTTGCTCGAAACCTGATGTTCAAGCATTACCAGCAGCATGCCGATCGTAACCAGAAACTTTTGCATGTCCCAGATCTGCGCCGCAATATCAATGTACTGCGGTCGGTTAGTGACCCAGGAATGAAAGAGAAAGACTAACGCCCAGATCGTGAAACCGAGAACGATCGCTACCTTACCGAGGCTTTTGCTCGGCAGGCTTAGTTGAAAGACGATAGCCGCTGCAAGGTAGATAGCAAAGAGTGGAATGTACGCCGTATCCCGAAACATGCCGTTCGAGGCAAAAAACCAGGCCGAGCCCCACACGCAGATCTGGCTCGCAACGATCCACCATGCACGGCCCAGCTTCCAGCTACGGACAAGCAGGAAGGGGCTAACCGCTCCCACGAGAAGACCACAGACGATGAAGAGACGGTAGATCCCCGGCGTCCGGATATCCAAGCCGTAGGTAGTAAGAATGCCCAAAAGGGACGGAGCATTCAGAAACAGATAGTAGAGAGTCGGTTTATGCGGAAAGAGAGGCTTCGCAGCAGCCCACAGAAAGATGCCACCGGCTATAAGATACGCATCCAATGCCACGATGTGCGAACTGAGGTGCCATTGGCCTTTGGGCGTGTAAAACGCATGCGCGATCGACTCCAAAAAGATGAAGAGCAGCCCACTTATCCAGAGATCGACCCTCTCCTGCGGATGGCGTTTGCGCAGAAAGTAGAGGATCGTAAGAAGTGCGGCCATTGCGGCCAGGTCAGGAGTTAATCGGTAGTTCATCTATCTTTTATGCAATCCTGGTCGACGGCGGTTGGTTCAATGATTCACATATTCGCTGGGAGAAGAAGAAGTATCGAACAGTATCGTTAACACGCTGCAAATGGAAGAGCTCTCACACTTCAGAAAATGGTTGTAGTTGCTTCTCCGTAGGCGGGGTGGTCAGCAGACTAACAATGATCAGGCAAAGAAGAGAGGCAACAAGGGCCGGAAGAATAGCATCCCGTTCGCTTACCACCGCCGGCAGGTGCGAATGGACAAAGCCGGTATCCCAGAAGACGGTCACGAAGGTACCGACCGCAATGCTAGCGACGGCGCCGGCCGCAGTCGCTCGCTTCCAATAGAAGGTGGCCAGGATAACTGGAGTCAATGCGGCCCCATAAATCGTATAAGCGTAAAGTGACTTCTTTAAAACCGACTCGATATGCAGCGACTGATAGAGCGCCCACACCCCAAGCAGGACGACCATCAGACGTGAAATCGCCAGCGTCTTCTTATTCGAAGCCTGAGGATTGATATAGCGGAGGTAGATGTCGTTGACGAGGTTGGTTGAAGGGGAAAACAGCCAGTTATTCGCGGTCGAGATGATCTTCGCAAAGATGGCTCCCATCAGTAGTGCGCCCAGCAGCCGAAGTGGCGCTGATCCGGAGAAGCCGTGCAGCCCAAGATAGGCGAGAATCTCGCGAGGACGCGCATGAACCTCCCCATTAGGAAAAAGGCTTGAGCCGGTAACTGCGAGGGCAACGATTACGGTTTCCAGAATGACTGTGCCGATGATCCAGCCAACAACGGCGCGTGTCGCATCCTTCTCTGACTTGGCCGAAAAAAACTTCTGATACATCGACTGATTGCCGAGCAGCAGCAAACAAGTCGGCAGAAAGAGTTCAAGCCCTTGAATGAACGTAAGATCGCCGAGCACTTGAAAGTGCGTAGCAGGAAGACTCGCGTGAATTGCCGGCCATCCGCCCCCGCGGTGAACCAATATCGGGAGTGCGAGGATCATCGTGAACGTAGCGAGCAACCCGATTGCAACATCCATGTACGCAACTGAAGCCATACCTGCAATGGCGGTAAAGACGATCACGAACGCCGCAATAATGTACTTCCCAAAGTCGGCTGAAATCAGATCTGGAAAGATCAGGTGGAGAATATCGCCGCCACCGACGAATTGGTAACTGGTAACAGCCGTGTAACAGAAGAGGATGGCGATAACACCAAGGACACGTGCCGCCTGGTTATAGCGAGCCTCAAGCAGATCGGGAATGGTGAACTGTGCAAACTTCCTCGCACGCGGAGCGATGAAGTAGATCAGTAACAGCCCAGCCCAGCCGCCTCCTCCCTGCCAAAGCGCTGCAAACCCATGCTTGTAGGCATTCTCCGCGCCCCCAAGCAGCGAACCGGAGCCGATCCAACTCGACAGCAACGTGAACACCAGAACAAACGCAGGCAGCGAGCGGCCCGCCACAAGATAGTCTGCCTTGGTCTTCACCTTGCCCAGACGGGTGAGCGAAACCGTGAGCAGCGTGACAACAATAACCGATAGAACGATAGCGTAGAGATTCATTAGGTTAGGCCAGTGTACTGTCTGGCGGACGATTCCCGCACCAGCGGCCTCGCATTAGCTAATTGCGGAGCCGCCAGAACGGGATAATGGCTGGCTCCGCTACCAGACCTTACAGGTCGGGGCATGAACCATAGGTTGGCCAGCCTTGCAACTGAAGGCCTTCTGGAAGTCGGGCATATTCGAAACCACGCCGTTGATGCGTGCGTAGCCTGGCGAGTGTGGGTCCGTGATAGCGCGAACCCGTAACACCTCCGGACGTTCATTCTCGCAAGCCCACTGCGCCATACCGACAAAGAAGCGCTGATCCGGAGTGAAACCGTCGACGCTAGGCAATTGCTGCCCGGCTGTCTGCTTCTTCCATGCGATATAAGCAAGCAGCGTTCCACCAAGGTCGGCCACGTCTTCGCCACTGGTCAGCTTCGAGTTGATGTGGATGTCGTCGACGACAATATACTGTGCGTACTGATCGCGAACGCAGTTAATCCGATCCTCAAAACCCTTCGCATCTGCGGGCGTCCACCAGTCACGAAGATTGCCTTTATCGTCGAACTGGCGGCCTTCATCATCAAACGCATGCGTCAGCTCATGGCCGATGGTCGCCCCTGTATTTCCGTAGTTCGGCGCGTCATCAAGCTTCGTATCGTAGAGTGGCGGCTGCAGCACGCCAGCAGGAAAGTTGATGTCGTTCATCTGCGGATTGAAGTAGGCGTTGACCGTCGGCGGCGTCATCCCCCACTCGTTCAGGTCGACCGGCTTGCCCAGCTTGTGCCATTGGCGTGCATCTTCAAAGCGAGCAGAACGCTCGACGTTGCCAAAGTAATCGTCAGGCTTGATCTCAAGCGCCGTGTAGTCGCGCCACTGATTCGGATAACCTATCTTATTGCGAATCACGTGCAGCTTGCGCAGTGCTTCCTGTTTCGTCGCGGGACTCATCCAATCCAGGTTCTCGATCTCCTGTTTCATCGCGGCTTCAACCTGCTCCGTCATCAGCTGCGTCTTCGCCTTCGTATCGGCGGAAAAAGTGCGCTTGACGAACTCCTGTCCCAGCGCCTCCCCAAGATCACCATCCACGCCGCGAGTACACGTCTTCCAGCGTGGAGGCATCGCAGGAATCCCACGCAACGTCGTCGAGTAAAAGTCGAAATCGGCTTGTGCCAGTGGATGAGCCAGCGAAGGCGCGGCAGCCGTCAGCATGTGGAAGCGCAGATAGCCGCGAAGGGCCTCGACAGGCTCCGTTGAAAGCTCTGCTTGAGCGGTCTTCATAAACTCCGGCTGCGCCACGTTCAACTTCGTTACTCCAGGCGCACCTTGTATCTCGAAGTACTTCGGCCAGTCGAACGCAGGTGCGATCTTATGCAGTTCCTCCACGGTCATCATGTGATACGTCTTATGCGGATCGCGCAGATCCACCCGTGTAAGAGACGCCTTCGCCAGGGCGGTCTCGATATGTAGAGTTGCATCCGCGTCAGACTTCGCCTGCGCTGCAGACTCGCCGCCAAGCACCAGCAGCTTCTGAATATAAGCAACGTACTGCTCACGCAGCTTCACACTCTTCTCGTCGGTCTTCAGGTAGTAATCGCGATCAGGAAGACCAAGTCCACCCGCCCCAACTGCCACGATCACCAGCGACGAATCGAGCGCATCCTGGTCAGTGCCCGAACCAAAGAAAAAGCTACCGGCATACTCATGGTGCAGCGAAGCAATCGCTGCAATGAGCTCTGGCCGCGTCTTCAGCGCATCGATTCGCGCAAGCGCAGGCTGCACCGGCTTTACGCCCAAGGCGTCGATCGCAGCGGTATTCATGCAAGCAGCAAAGTAGTCTCCAACCTTCTGTTGGACTGCGTCGCGATTCGTGGCCTTCGCATCAGCTTCGAGGATGCCCCATAGAAACTGCTCATTGTCGTTACCCAGCTTGGCATAGACGCTCCAACCGGACTGATCGGCAGGAATCGGGTTCTTCTTCTGCCAGCCGCCGCAGCTGAACTTGTAAAAGTCGCCGCAGGGATCCGCAGAGCGGTCCATGCTCGAAAGATCAAGCGACGGCGAATAGGGCATCGACTGGAGAGGCTGAGCAGCCTCTTGTGCAGGGAGGTGTATGGCGGCAAGGAATAGCGCAGTGGCAGCCAGGGCGACCGGAAGTTTCGAGGGCATGAGTTCTCCTGTGTGCACCATCCTAACTGCAAAAATGCCCCGAAAGCACGTCCGTTCCGCTCTCGGCCCCTCTTAGAACGGGGGGTAGACTGGTTGTGGTTACAAAAAAGAAAGCGGAAGGCGGAAAATGGCTGGTTTTTGGAAGAAGTGTGCCGGAGCAGTTCTGGCAGCAAGTGCAGGAAGTCTAATTGCAGGGGCGCAGACAGCGCCAATCACACTCAGTGTCGATCTCACAGATGCTCCTCGCAAAATTCTTCATGCAACTGAGGTCATGCCGGTATCTGCCGGCCCAATGACCGTCGTCTATCCCAAGTGGATCCCCGGAGAGCACGGGCCAACTGGCCCCATTGAAAACATGGCCGGATTTTTCATCACGGCAAATGGCCAGCCTGTAAAGTGGGAGCGCGACAAGGTCGACATGTTCGCCTACCACTTCACCGTTCCCCAGGGGGTGACGCAGCTTGAGATGAAGATCGACTTCCTCGCATCCTCCGCCCTCTCTGGATTCTCCGCAGGCGGATCCACCAGCGAAAACCTCGCTCTCCTTAGTTGGAACACGCTGCTGGTCTACCCCGCCGACACTGACGCGAGCCAGGTCATGTTCACGCCTTCGGTAAAACTACCCAATGGCTGGAACCTCGGAACTGCACTGGATAAGGACGGCGGCACAGGCCAAACATCGACCTTCAAGACAGTGAGCCTCGAGCAACTCATCGACTCTCCTGTTCTCGCTGGACGCTACTTCCGCGAGATTCCTCTCGCTCCCGAGATCTCGCCGAAGCACTACCTCGACATGGCAGCCGACGGCCCCGAACAGTTGAACCTCTCCAAAGAGCACATCGCCGACTTCGACAAGCTGGTTCGCGAAACCGGTGCCCTCTACAAATCACGTCACTACAACTCCTATCACTTCCTCGTAACCCTCAGCGACGAGGTCGCGCACTTCGGCCTCGAGCATCATCAATCCAGCGACGACCGCGTCATGGCAACCACCTTCACCGACGACCGCGAGTTCGTGCTGGACGGCCTGCTGCTCCCACACGAGTTCACTCACAGCTGGAATGGAAAATATCGCCGCCCCGCTGGCCTTGCCACCAGCAACTACCAGAAGCCCATGGAAGGCGATCTCCTCTGGGTGTACGAAGGCTTGACCGAGTATCTGGGCGACGTGCTCGCCGCTCGTTGCGGCATCTGGAGCCCCGAGCAGTACAAGCAGCGGCTCTCAACCATCGCTGCCGAGTACGACAACCGTCCCGGCCGCACCTGGCGCGACATTCAGGACACCGCAACCGCTGCCCAAACCCTCTATGCCGCTGGCGGCGGATGGGATAACTGGCGTCTCAGCGTGGACTACTATGACGAAGGCGAACTCATCTGGCTCGACGTCGACACAACCATCCGCAAGATGACCAACGGCAAAAAATCAATTGACGACTTCGTGGCTAAGTTCCACGGCCTGGGCGGAGACACAGCGCCGAAAGTTGTGCCCTACACCTTCGAAGACGTGGTTGCAGGTCTGAACGGCGTCGTCGCAAACGACTGGGCCACCTTCCTGCGTTCCCGCCTCGACTCAAACTCCTACCACGCGCCACTGGGCGGCCTCGAGAACGGTGGCTACAAGCTTACCTACACCGACAAGCCGAACTCATGGAGCACGCTGGAAGATCAGCAGTATGAATCCTTCAACTTCTGGTACTCCATCGGCCTGCACGCAAACAAAGCCGGCAACATAGGCGACGTCCTCAAAGGCGGAGTCTCTGACAAGGCCGGCGTCGGTCCCGGAATGAAGATCGTGGCCGTCAATGGCCGCGCCTACACTCCTGACGTTCTCAAGGCAGCGATTCACGATGCAAAGGACTCAGGCCCCGCAATCGAGCTGATCCTCCTGAACACGGGCTACTACAAGGTAGTCAAGCTGAACTATCACGACGGCGAGCGCTATCCCCTGCTGGAGCGCGTCTCCTCCGTACCTGATCGCCTGGATGACATCCTCAAACCAGCGACCAAGTAGCTTATGCCGCGGGCTTCGGAGCAGAGGTCGCACTCGAAGGCACCGCGGTAGAGAGTGATGATGGCGCAACTGGAGCCGCCGCTGCAGCAAGGTCGTTTTGCTCAAGAACGAGCAGACGCTTCGCTGCAGCGGCGGCTTCAATTTCGCTATTGATCTCAGCACCCAGCAGCAGCATAAGGCCCGTCAGATAAAACCACGTAAGCAGAATAATCACAGCACCCAGCGAACCGTACGTCACCGAATAACTGTTGAAGTAATGCACATAAAGGCGAAGCGCTATCGAGGTCAGCACCCATCCGATGATGCCGATAGCCGCACCTGGAGTAAGCCAGTGCCAGTGGGTCTTTTTCACGTCAGGCGCAAAGTAGTAGATAACAGCGAAGAATAACGACAGCAAAACAACGGCAAACAACCACCCCACAACATGAGATACGAGCGCCGTAAACGCAGCCAGAAAATGATCGTAGATGTGTAAGTGTGCAAGCCGTGCGAAGAAGTCTGCTCCCAGCAGCGAGGCCAGCATCAGCGTAACCAGCCCCATCAGAATGATGGTTACGCCGATCGCAGAGAATCTCGCGGCAAAGTAAGAGCGAGTCTCCTTAATCTTGTAGACAACATTGAGCGAGTCCTGAATCGCCGAGAACCCAACCGATGCGCTCCACACCGCCGCCACCAACCCAAAGGTAAGTTTCCCGCTCGTAGCCGCAGCCGTGGTCTCATTGAAAGTCCCCAATACCATCCCCATAGCGTCTTGCGGGATCACAATCGAAAGATAGCCCAGCAGCGAGTAGTAGATATGCGAAGCAGACCGTGCTGCGAGACCAAGCAAAGAGGTCGCAGTAAACAGGCTGGGAAACAGCGCGAAGATAAAGTAAAACCCAAGCTCCGCAGCACGGCCCACCAGGTTGTCGTCCAGGAAAGACCTCCACGTATGTTTCGCCACTACACCGAGCGGGATGCCTTCCAGGTTCCAGAGCGAGTGAAGCGGAGAGCGTGACACGAGATCCCAGATGCGCCGCTGAATGCGCGCTCCACGAACAGGATCGAGTATCGGGCCAGTAGTAGAGATAGCGTCGCTCCCTGCCCGTGATTTACTCGCTGACTCGTTCTCGAGGCCTTCAATTGGGCGTTATGGCAAGGTAGATGCAGCCCATACACGCTAAGGTAGCCAAAACACATTGTTTTCCACCAGCTTCTGGTGCGTAATATCGCGAACAAGCATCTATTTATTGGTGAGATGAATGCAAAGAACCTGGCGTGGCAGACCGTTTGCGGTAAGAAAGATGGAGCAGCTCTGGCGGCTGGTGCGCGAGAGCCACGAGCAGCCGATGACCGGCTCGCCACGCCCCGTCGAGTTGGCAAAACCCGAAGAGCTTGGAGTCACCTTCATCGGGCACTCCTCGTTCCTCCTTCAAGTGCACGGACGAAAACTACTCGTTGATCCAGTATTTTCAAAACGTCTGATTCTTCTTCGCAGGCAGCGCCGCCCTGGCGTCGTGGTAGATGCGCTCCCTGCCATCGACGTGGTTCTCCTCACCCACGCGCACATGGATCATCTCGACATGGCCTCCCTTCGGAGTGTCATCCGCGCAACTCGTAGACTCACCGGGAAGACTCCCGAAGTGGTGGTACCTCGCGGGGTGGAAGATCTCATTGAAAAGCTTGGCTTCTCACAAATTCACGGATTGTCCTGGTGGGAGCAGATCGAAGTTCAAGGCCTCAAAGTAACCATGACTCCCTGCAAGCATTGGGGCGCAAGGATGTTTCGCGACACCCATCGCGGCTACGGCGGATACGTCGTCGAAGGCGGCGGCCAGTCCGTCTATCACTCCGGCGACACTGCCTACTTCGACGGCTTCCGCGAAATCGGAACCAAGCTAAAACCCGAAGTAGCTCTGCTCCCTATAGGCGCCTACTTTCCAGACAGCTACAGATCCGTACACACGAGCCCGGAAGAGGCCGTACGCGCCTTCGTAGAAGTCGGTGCACAAAAGATGGTGCCGATGCACTATGGAACCTTCCGTTTGGGCCGAGAACCAATGGAAGAACCCATACAGCGCCTCGCAGCAGAAGCGGATCGACTTGGAATTAAACGTCAAATAAAAATTCTCGCCGAAGGCGAGACGATGCACCTTAATCCGGCAGTCAGCATCCGATAGGGTATGGCTACTACTACGGTAAGTGCGAAATCTAGCGGAACGTTTTCGATTGGCGGCGATCTCCCCGTCAACCGTCTGGGATATGGGGCGATGCGGATTACCGGAGACGGAATCTGGGGCGAGCCCAAAGATATCGAAGGTTCAAAAAGAGTACTGAAGCACGTCGTCGAACTTGACATCAACTTCATCGACACCGCGGACGCCTACGGACCCGACGTCAGCGAACGACTTATTGGTGAGGCGCTGGCTCCTTATGCGAAAGACGTTGTTATCGCGACCAAAGGCGGCCTGACGCGGCAGGGGCCTAATCAATGGCTCCCCGTTGGACGTCCGGAGTATCTGACCCAGCAGGTCGAGATGAGCCTTAGAAGACTCAAAGTAGAGCGAATCGACCTGTGGCAGCTACACCGTATCGACTCCAAGGTGCCAGTGGAAGATTCTCTTGGCGCGATCAAAAAACTTCAGCAACAAGGCAAGATACGTCACGTCGGTTTGAGCGAAGTAAAGCCGCACGAGATCGACCAGGCCCGCAAGGTCATCGACATTGTAAGCGTGCAGAACCAGTACAACATCGGCGACCGCCAACATGAGGATGTAGTCGAATACTGTACGAAGCACAAGATCGCCTTCATCCCGTGGTTTCCGGTAGCAGCGGGCAAACTAGCTCAACCGGGCGGCAAACTCGACGCAGCTGCAAAGAGGCACGGGGCGACAGTCTCACAGTTGTCCCTGGCGTGGCTGCTGCACCGTTCGCCTGTCGTGCTGCCAATTCCAGGAACAACGTCTGTTCAGCACCTGGAAGAGAACGTCGCAGCAGCGGATGTAAAGCTTTCTGCATCGGAGTGGAAAGAGATCGAAGACTCCGCGAAATAACCCAAAGCTACCGAATGAAAAGGGCCGCCATCGTGCGGCTCTTTTCATTGTCGAATGTCCTCCAAAGGGCATCCATGTCTGGCATGCGATGCCGCTATGTTTTTGGCGAATTCATATCCAATGGTTTCGTAGTCAACACTTCGCTAGTATGTTTCTCCTGCGAGTTCCACCCTGGCAGCTCCTGCGAACCTGTGATTAGCCGCACTCCATCGTTGAAGGTCAAGTAGGTCCACGCCCACTGTCGAAACACACTAAGACGATTGCGGAACCCAATCAGAAAAAAGATGTGAACCACCAGCCACGTCATCCAGGCTGGAAAGCCGCTCCAGTGGGCCTTGAACGGCCACTCGATCTTCGCCACCGCCGCCTTGCGCCCAATCGTAGCCATGTCCCCTTTATCGAAGTAGCGAAACTCTTCATCCTTACCGCTGCCATCGCTCCCAAGATGCGCGGCAACTAGCCTGCCAATACGTTTCGCAGCATAGCTTCCCATCTGCATTGCAGGCTGCGCCACTCCAGGCACCTGCTTGCCGTCCTGCTCGAAGTGAGCAAGGTCACCACAGATAAAGATCTCAGGGTGTCCCGGTGGGTTCAGATGCCCATCGACAAACACCGCTCCACGCTTGTCAGTTTCAACGCCAAGCAGTTTGCCAAGCGGTGAAGCCTGCACACCCGCGGCCCAAAGAGTGACAACTGCATCGATGCGTTCGTCACCAACCATCACATAACCGGGCTGTACATCGCTCACATGAGCGCCAGTGCGTACCATTACATTTAGTTCTGCCAGCTGTTCCAGCGCCTTCTTCTGCAGATCTGCTGGATAGGCAGTAAGAATATTCGGGCTACCCTCCAGAATGAGAATCTGAGCCATCGACGGATCAATATGACGAAAATCACGCGCCATGTAGAGCCGCGCAATATCGCTGATAGCACCCGCTAGTTCTACGCCGGTTGGCCCACCGCCAATGATGACGAAGTTCAAAGCAGGATGCGTTCCGGTCTCCATCATCTGGCGCTCTGCCAGTTCAAAGGCCAGCAGCACCCTCCGGCGAATCTCGGTCGCATCTTCAATGGTCTTCAGGCCGGGAGCAAGCGCGGCCCAGTCGTCTCTGCCAAAGTAGGAGTGCGTCGAACCAGTAGCAATGATCAGGTAGTCGTATTCAAGTTGAACGCCAGTCTTCAACTGAACCCGCTGCTGCGCCAGATCGAAACCGACTGCTTCGTCCATCAGCACATCAACATTTGGATGATGACGCACAAGCGAACGAATCGGCTGCGCGATGTCTCCTGGAGAGAGCACAGCCAGCGCTACCTGATACAGAAGAGGTTGAAACAGATAATAGTTTCTGCGGTCTACCAGCGTTACGTCGACCGGAAGTTTGCCCAGGGCCGTCACCGCATTGACCCCGCCAAAACCCCCACCTATGATCACAACCCGCTTTCGTACAGGTCCGCTTCTTGCTCCCGCTGATGCCGCCATCGTTCAGGCTCCTCAATGTAATTTATCTCTTATTGTGATGCCGAATAGAGCCTTTCGGCGTTGTCAAAAGCACTAACGTCTGGTTCGACGGTCTCCTCCTTAAGGAGTTACATAAAACCGGAACTTCATGGCGAAAGAAATCAAGGCTCTTTTTGTAACGTAAGCGAAATGAATCCTTGTGTGCCAGTGGCTACAGCAAGGTTTGTCGTTTCGACAATGCCCGAAATCTGCTGTGGAACAATCGTCACGATTCCATTTACATCGGAGACGGCAGAAGACTGCGATGCAGTAAGGATAGGCGCAATCGGACAACGTCCTCGATCCGGGCAGGCTGGTTGCCACGCATCGACCGTCTGATAGATCTGAACCGCGGCACCGGCAACAGGATGATAGCTCGTATCTGTCACCTGCAGCACCACCGGAGTAAATGTGCCGTCTGCTGAAACCGTTTGGCCAGCCCCACTAACCGCAACCAGTCGCAGCTCCGCAAGATCCACGCCCTGCGTCGTAAACGAAGCGCAGATGTTCATCCACGCACAAGCAGATAAAACCGCCTGCTCTCCCGCAACTAAAGGACCAGCCGTCGCCAGAGTCTGCGCGATTCCCTGCGCGTTCACCTGAGAACTGCTCGTCGCCACCAGGACCGGACCCGAAATCGCGAGCCACCCTACCGACAGACCCGTAGTCGATGCAAAGTTGTCGGCGACACTAACCTGCGGAGTCCATGCAACCGTCGCCCCCGCCGCGATGTATTCGATCGCCTGCACTGCCGTCACCGTCTGAACGCGCACTGCTGCGTTAAAAGACGCGTCCACCGTCCCGTCGACTCCAGCCGCCTGCAAGGTAATCGTCCCCGCACTCAACGGAGTAACCAGCGTCGATACCATCCCATTCGTGTCCGTGCTTAGTGTGCAGCTGGCCGCGCCGCAAGCAGCAAACAGCACCGAACCCGTTGTCGCAGTAAAGGTCACAACCTCACCCACCACCGGCGTCACACCATCGCCGCTCAACACCTTCACGGCAAACGGAGTCGAAGCAGTTTGCGCAACCTGCACCAGCCCCGACGGCGCACTCACTAGGCTGAGCACAGCAACAGGCGCAGCATAGTTCAACGAATGCCTCATCACCGTCGTCCCGCCCGTAGACAGATCCGTAACTACAACATCCGCAACCAGTCCTGTATTTGAGCCCAAAGCGTGAATCGAAGGCACAGTTGCCACAATCGTGTTCGCAGACCAACTCAAAACCGTGGCGGCAACGCCATTAACGGTCACCGTATTGCCCGTTCGAAATCCCATCCCAGTGATCGTAACCGTCCCCCCCGCCGCGCTCACCGTAGAGGGAGCCAAAGAGTCGGCATAGAGCACACGTGCCTGGTAGTTGAAATCGGGACGTCCGTCTCCGCGCTGATCTGCAATTGCAATTCGTAACTGATCCGGTTTCGTAAACGAGGCACTCAGCGTCGTCATGCCATTAGCCACGCCGTTAAAAGCCGTCCCCGCAGCGGCAACCCCGGGCAAAGAGCCCAGCGCGTCCGTCGAGTTCCACAACCCAATCACCGGCATCGCCTTGGCTGTTGTCG
>Ga0302233_10000834_pt1 | contig 23143 bp, 33 predicted proteins | sample II_Palsa_N3_1_FD_193516 | JGI IMG/M metagenome (GOLD analysis project Ga0302233, IMG submission 193516) | Peat permafrost microbial communities from Stordalen Mire near Abisko, Sweden - II_Palsa_N3_1 | ecosystem: Environmental > Terrestrial > Soil > Palsa > Peat permafrost | place: Sweden... | reverse complement strand
ACAAACTCATCAACCTCGGGGGCCACGGCAGTCCGGCAGTTGCTAGAGTTGGATATGGAGCTGTACGACCGGACGCGGTTGCCCGAATGAGTGCCGGACGAGGGCACATCGAGCAACATTTTCCCGGAAGGTCCGCTCGATACTGCCACTGCAGCTGCTGCTGCTGCTGCTGTTACTGCTGCTGCCGCCGACGCCTGATACGACCCGCCAAAAAATGCCGACAGAGGCGACGACGCGGTCAACCTGCACGGCTGCAGCGACTGTTGCTGGTGCTCGATCAACAAGCACTGCTCGCTACTATTCGCCCCCTCGTCGTCCTGCCCCTCCTCTTCCTCGTCGTCGTCGCCACTGCTGCTGCTGCTGTTGCTGCTTCTCCTGCTGTCACTCGGCCGCCTCCGGCCATTGGTGAGTGGGAGTGATGCAGAAGCAGGCAATTGGTGGACGTGCAGTCTACTGCTGGAGCCATAGTTGCTAGTGTGCTGATTGCGCGGTTGTTTCCTCGTGCTGCGGTGCGTCCTGTCCTCGTCCTCGTCCGACGACCCCGACGACGACGAGTCCAACGTCTGCATGTTTTTTTTTTGGTTGATTTGATTTGTTGTATTGCGTCAACACACGTCAAAACCGCACTCTGGGGGATGTTACCATCGAAAAGGCCATTGAGCTGCCGTGAAAGTCGTCCTCCAGAGACCCCGTCCGCGCGAGGTGCCCGCTTGCGCTGCTGCTGGGCGCGCGGTGGCTGTGCAGCGGCCCCGTGTTTATTGTGGCAAGAGCCATATGCTACAGAGGACGCACTCTTTTAAAATGGACGTGCTAAAGAGTGATTCAGCCTGAATCACTGCCCTTGTACTGTGGTTCTATGGTAGACCTCCCCTCGTTGCTGTTGTCTTCTTTGTGCGCTCTGCTTTTTTTTTTTTCAAATGCTTTTTTTTATTTTGAAGAAGTGTTGCTGATCCCACTTGGACCCCCTTCGTTTTTCTTTTTTCCACCAGCGGAATGCTCTCTCTCGCACGACGTCTGACTTCTGTTCGTAGTTTGTCAGCAGCAGCAGCAAAGATGGGTGTTGTGCGTACCGTGATTAAGGAAGGCGACCTGAAGAACTACCCCAAGAAGGGCGACACGGTGCGTTGTCTTTTTGCGACATGGCATGACATCCCCATTTTACTAATCCTTGCTTTTTTGCGTCGTGCTTTTGCTCGCCGTGATCAGGTCGTCATGCACGTACGTTCTTATGTTGTTTTGACGTTTGCTGACCAAGGTCTGCTTTCTGTAGTACACCGGCACGGTAAGAAGAACACCACCCGGCTCAAAAGACAAAGTCCTTAAACCATCTGTTGCATAGCTCAAGGACGGCACCAAGTTTGACTCGTCCCGCGACCGTGGAAAGCCATTCGTCGTATCCGTCGTGGCTAGTGCTGTCGTTATTTTACAACCTTTTTCAAATCTAGACCAAGATTGGCGTCGGCCAAGTCATCAAGGGCTGGGACGAGGGTGTTCCCCAGATGTCGCTCGGCGAGCGCTGCACGCTCGCCATCAGCTCGGACTACGGCTACGGCGCTAAGGGCTACCCCGGTTCGTTTGGTCCCGCCAACATTGAAGCTATTGACCAATTTTATTTTTTATTTTGAATAAAGGCCTCATCCCCGAAAACGCAGCTCTGACCTTTGACGTCGAGCTCCTCGAGATCAAGAAGTAACTTGGCTTCTCGGCTCTCAATGCTCTGTTTTGTGATAGTCAAATGAAAATCATTCACATTTCCGGCTGTGAGAATTGACCAAAACAAAAACAAAAAAAAATAACTAAATTGAAGTATCATTCGGATTGCGCACGCGCGGGCTGTACGCAGGGCGGCGGTGGTGAACCTCGGTGGCGTTCTTGCTCACGTCCGAGGATACCTGAACACCCTCTTGAGAGCCGCCGATCGGGCCCACAGCAACATCCTCGTCTCGCTTAACCGCAGGGGCGACAGAGGCGTCCGAGGCCACGGGCACCCAATGGACGACGGCAAAGAGCAAAACTGCGGCCCCGACGTGGATGCAAAAGCCAAGCGATGTGTACAGGACAAAGCAGTCCCTCGCAGACAGCAGCACAAACCCGGCGGCAATATAGTTGTTTGCCATCTTGGGGGGAAAAGATGTTTATTACACTAAAAAAAGCGTCCTGCATTGCCGTGGCGTACCTGGGAGAAAGCCCAGCCGACGACGTCGTAGGCAGTCTTGACGGGTAGACGCGACCGTGAGGCATAGGCGAGCACCTTGGGGCGGATGCGCAGGCGGACAGCGCGGTTGACAATGGTAATGAGGGCGGCCGAGATGAAGAACGAGTAGTAGCCAAAGTAAAAGCCGTGCCACACCGCCGAGACCACGTACGTGACGAGGGTCGCGCGCGATGACGACGATCGCTCGTTCTTGAGCAGCTCACACACACGCCAGTACACGTAGAATCGGAGCCATGTGTTGATGCTCTTGTTCCACGTCTCGACCAGGCCCTTGAAGCTCGTGGACGTCTCGAGGGCGGTGATGTTGACGTTCTCCACGGCGGTCCACTCGTCGGCACCGCCGTCGGTGGGCGTCATGATGCCGTTGTAGCCCATTCCGGCCATGACGCAGCTGCCTTCGGTCACCTTCCACGCGAAATAGTACTGGAACCGGGCGAGGACGGCGGCGATCTGGACGTACATGAAGCTACGTGAACGAGCATTTACAGTAAATAATAAAAAAGAGCACGGCATACCGAAAGAGGAACGAGGTCTCGGTGCGGAAGAGGGTCGTGCGGGCGTACGACATTGGGAAGACGCGCGAGGCGAGGAGGATGCCAGAGACACAGGCTAGGCCGACCAGGAGACGTTTTAGGGCAGGCCATGTGCTATCGGGCAAAGGCTCGTAGACTGCGAAGGGCGTTGGGGACCTGTTGCGGGACTCGTCCGATGGTCGTCGCGGGAGGGGCTCTGGCTCGCGCATCTGCTTGCGGGCCACAAAGGCGTGACGGTACTCAAAGTAGTCGTGCGAGGGCCCGGCCAGGAGGCTGCCGAAAAAGTAGACATAGGCGCCAAACTCGAGCAGCGACGGCACGATGGGGAGTGCACGTAGACGCAGCTCCGGGGCCATGGCGACCGCGTCGGTGTCGGCCGTCCGGGCGAGCCGCTGGCCGTCGTGCACGTTCCACGCAAACGAGATGAGCTTTGTGGCGAGGATCATCTGCAGGCCGGTGGCGTTGAGCGTGCCCGGCGTGAACTCGAGCATGGCCGTCCACTGCCGATAGGCCAGGTGCAGCATCGTGACGGCAAACACTGCGTAGGGCGTGAGCGGATGGTGTCCAAGCCAGAGCACAGCATAAAACGTGCACACGACCATGAAGAGCGTCGACAACATCTCGCCCAGGCCAAAGCACAGCCAGCCCAGTGCAAAGCCCGTGCACAGCGCCCAGAGATGCTTGGCCCACGGACGCTCGGTGGACGACATGGTGCGGAACACGCGCGCGGCAGGGTAGGCCAGAAGCATGCACGTCACATAGGTCAAGTGCTGCACAGCAACAGAAATGTATGTATTTGGTTGGTGGTGGTTTGGTGGTCGGGCTTACACTGGGTGAAAAGCCGACGTACTCGGCTATGGTCTCGAACATCGTAACGTGTTGTCCAGTGGTTTGGCCAGCAGTGAGCAAAAATCCGACGACGCCCAAGCTCACATTTGCTGCTGGACGAACACTACGCAGTGTTTGGTTTGCCTGCGTAATTTTTTGAAAAAAAAAAATTTTATTTATTTTTTTTTATTTTTTCAACTGACTATTCCTCTGTCGATGAACTGGGTCGGAGGAACAAAGTCGCGGTATGGCAGCTGCATCCACATCCCCGTAGATGGATGAAATTAATCTAATCATGAATAATTAACTAGCTACGAGAAAAAGTCGGCCAAGGCCAAGGGCGGCAGCAAGGCGGCGATGGCCCTCAAGCGACGCGAGTATCTGGCCAGCTACAGCGCCAATCGATCGGCCGCGAGCACAGCCCCGGGCAGCGACCAGATGACGGCAAACGTGAAGGCACCTGCCGAGCCGGCCTCGGATGCCCAGTTTGCCCTCACTCTCGCCAAGGCAACCAAGGCCGCCGCAGCCAATCGCCGCACTGGATCGACGGCTGCTGCTGCCGGACGCGATGTGGCCATGCTGGCGGCCGCCATCGCCGCCATCGAGGAAGGCCGCGAGCACGAGCACGCGCCAGCGTACGATCCGCCGTTTCCAAGAAAGCATGCGACCGACGTGCTCGTCATTGAAGCAGCAGCACCAGGAGCAGCAGCATCCGAGGACCAAGACGAGAACGCGCAAGAATGAACATCGTTAATTAATTGCACAGAATTAATTTATTCGCTGACAGCCACAAAGCACATACGTACTGACAATGCGAGAATACACCTTACTTTTCAATCGAGATGCGCACGACGTCGTTTAGATAGGTCGAGCTGGAGCCGCAGATGACCAGGATCACCAGCTCGTCGCCCTCCTCGTCGTGGACCTCATACGAGTGGATCGTGTGGCCGTAGCGGGCCAGCGGCTGGAATCCCTTGCTGCTCCGGAACAGCGAGGGTGCGTTCGGGTTGGCCGAGTCCATCCAGAGCTCTTGGACGCGCCACGTCTTGGCTAATTTATTTTTATTTATTTTATTTTTATGAAGAACAAGTTAAAAAATTATCCTTTTACTATCGAGGTTGAACACGAGCAGATCGGCGGCGGGAAGCTTGCCGTCAAAGCCGCCAAAGAGGAACAGTTCGTGTCCTTGACGGGTGTAGGACAGTGGACGCGCTGTGGGCGGGCTCTTTTCGGGCGTGTCGATCTTTGCCCAGTGGGCCGTCCCCTCGTCGTCGAGCGTGAGCGTCCACGAGTCCTTGAGATACTCGAACCCGCCATCGCCGTGGTAGCCGCCATAGAGCCAGAACACGTCCTTGTTCTGGCTCTCTGCCAGCAGCGGACCGGCGCGCTCGTCGGGCTTGGGTCCGTCGGCGTACTCGACCTGATCCCACGTCAGTGTGTCTAAAAAAAAAATTCCTTATTTTATTTTTTGGGCTCCTGGGTCAGCGTACCAGTGGAAAAGATCCACAGATCGCGGAGGTAGTTGCTCGTTCTCGCACTGCCGCCGTACACGAGGATGACCGAGTCGCGCACGACGGCGGCGTGCTCGTGTCGCGCCGACGGCCACACGTCGGCAGGCTGCACCTGCTGCCACTTGAGCTGATCTGAACAAAGTGCAGTGATTAATGACACAAAAGAGAGCCCAGTACTATGCGTTTGCTGGGGTTACCCAGGTCGAGGATCCACATCTCCTTGTTGGTGACCTTGTTTGCGACGCCCCCAAACACGTACATCTTGTTGCCGACGATGGACGCGCTGTGTCCGCATCGCGGTCCCGGCCCGTTGGGCAGTGTCAGCTCCTTCCACGTCTGCGTCTCCGCGTTGAGCACCCACAGGTCGTTCAGGAACACTTGCGAGCCCTGCTGGCCGCCAAACAGATACACCTCGTTCTTGTACAGGACAGACGCATGATACCTACAGCCATGACAGCCTGTCAGCGCATATCCTTTCTGTCTCGCGCCCAAGTACCGACGGATCTTGGGCACGGGCGCGTCCTCGGGCTGCCCCTTGATCGAACGCCACGCAGCAACAGACATTCGTACCAACAAAAACGACAGACAGATTTGTCATTATGACGTCAATACAACAGGCTCGACGGCCCGTTCTGGCTGCGGCCCAGCAGGTGACGGTTCTGCGCAAGCGATGGACCGCATACAGCGTCGATGGCGTCGATGTGGCCGCGGCGCTGGTCAACGCTGTGCTCCGTCTTCAGTACGCCTTTGGCCTAAGACTGAATTAATATTATTTTTTGTTAAAATAGACATGTGAGAAACGAGCTCGCTGTGGGGCCGTTGGGGCAGTTTGCCGGGCTGGAGGACTTGTATGTGGACCAGGCCACGGCAGAGATGGATCGGCTCAAGGCGACGCTGGCGGAGGCCGTGGCCAAGCTGGAGACACAGGTGGCCGCGATGCAGGCGCAGGTCGCGACCATGGAGACGCTCGTGGCCGAGCTGACGAGGGACTATGGGCCTGCGGGCGTACAACTGCGGGCGATCTATAACACTGTGTCGGTGGGCACGTTTGTGGACGCGATGCGGGCGATGGTGGCGTCGTACGCAAGGCAGTGCAAGGTCAATCGCGACTGTGTCGACATTCTGAGCAAGACAAGAGACAGGACGACCGCCCTCCAGTGCATGCTAGCGTGGCAGTACGAGCCCATGATCTCGTCGCTCGACTATGAGCGTATCGTTTCAATCATTGCCGCCGAAAGTGTAGGATGATGTGACAATGGATTACTAGTAAAAAAAAAAATAAAACTACGCAAGCTCAAATGAGTGGCGGGCAACAAAAATCGTGCTGGGCACCGACTTGGTCACCCATCTCTTGTAGCGGCCGCGAACAGTTGGAAAAAACGGCTGGAGATAGGGAGCAAATTGATGACGTTGTTTGGCGCGCATCTCAGCCCCAATGTCGACGACGCCCTCAACGCCGGTGCAGATCGACGCGCAAAAGGAGGAGCTCATGGAGCGGCGCCTGCGCAAGGGCGCGCCCCAGCCGAGTGCCGTCGTGACCACGGGATTCCCGCTATCCACGTCGCAGCCACCCGTTCTGGTGAGCTTGCCAACCCCTTCCACCCCTGCTGCACCTTCTGTTGCACCTGCTGCTGCTGCACCTTCTGTTGCACCTGCTGCTGCTGCACCTTCTATTGCACCTGCTGCTGCTGCACCTGCCGAGGTCACCGACGGTGGTGCCGGTGGTGCCCAGCAGCCCAAAGGAGCTTCCCTCGTCCAGTCAAAACTGCCGTGGTCAGCCAAACCGCCGCAAGTACCGCAGTTTGACAATGACGCCGGCGAGTTTGAAGAGGCCACGATGGACAGCTCGTCCGAGGACGGCGGCGACGACGACGCGATGGCCACGACAGCGCACAACATAGCATCGTCCTCCCTGCAGCCCTTCTCTGCAGCCGCTGTCTCAAACAACAACAGCGTCAAGGCGGCATCCAAGCGAGCGCTGTCGGAGGCCGAGCCACAGCCGTCCGCAGCTGCACCTAAACCAGCGACCACCCCTACGCCCAAGAGGCGCAAGTCTGGCGTCTCCGCAGACTCCGGGGACGTCACCACACCGCCCTCGTCAAAGCACGCTTCGCCATCCAAGACCTCGGTATCGCCCAAGACGCCTGCTGGCAAACAACGTGGCGGGAAGGCATCTGCAGTGGACCCAGTCGTGCCAAGTTCACCCACAACGCCAACAACAGGGACGGATCCCTCGGCGGCGGCGTCGGTCGTGAGTCTTTTGCGATCAAGGCTCGATGTACGTTTTTTTTAATTTACGAAGCAAACTTCTCAAGTAATATTTTTTTCTCTCTCTCTCTCTCTCCACGTAGGAGCGAGAAAGGGAACTGGCGATCGTCAAGTCTGAGCTCGCCACGGCGCAAAAGGACCTGCACCGACAGACGGACGTGATCGACCGGTTCCGAGAGGCCGATGCAGCGAGAGACACCCAAGCGCAGCGACTACGGCAGTTGCTGGCTTCGCTCCTGACCAAGCAGTCGATCGAGCTCAAGAAGGCCGCAAGGGCAGCCGTGGGTGAGAACCTGGCGCGCCTCGGCTACCCGTCCATGGTCATGTCGGGCGAGATCCGCATGTCGGGGGGCGCCGAGTTTGATAATCTGCGCAAACAGCAGGAGGCCTTGAACGAGCAAAAGAACGAGATCGAACGACTGATCCGCCTGGTCAAGAAAAAGTCTACCGCGCTCTACAAGGACGGGATTGCGGGCGCAGCCACGCCCTCTGCCTCAACGGCAACCACGTCCACGGCAGTGACCTCGTCATCGTCTTTGGCCGCGGCGGCCGCAGGGACACCCGCGTCGGACGAGGAAGACGGCAACCACGTGTTTGCTGCACCGACTGGTCCGGCCAGGAGGAGGCGCGAGACCAACAAGGACAAGGACAAGGAGGAAGACATTTTCGAGAGCTTTTCCGGGCAGGACGTGCTCGACCAGAACCAGATCCTCATCCTGCGAAAGGCTGCTCTGAAAAAGGTACAGCGAAATAAAACCCCATTTGTTAAATATTTATACTGCAGGACGAGGCAGAGCTGCAGGCGCTCGGCGAACGCCTGGAACGTGAGCGCGATCTTCACATCCGTGAGATCAGGCGAATCCATCAGGTATTTTGTTCTTCTTCTTACTTGTAATAACGATAAAAACAGGAGGACGAGTCGCCTTTCAACAACCACGCGATTCTTAATAACCGATACCTTTTGCTGCACCTTCTGGGCAAGGGCGGATTCAGTGAGGTCTACAAGGCGTTTGACCTGGAGAACTATGTCGAAGTCGCGTGCAAGATCCACCAGGTCAATCCCGCTTGGACCGTCCAGCAAAAGGACCATTTTGTTCGCCATGCCATCCGGGAGTTCCGCATCCACCAAGGTAGGCACGAGTGAGAGGTCCTGCTGGGTTCTAACCCTTCCCCCCCTCCCCCCCTGTTCAGATCTGAGTCATCCGCGCATCGTCCGATTGCTCGATCGCTTTGAGCACGACAAGACCTTTTGCACCGTGCTAGAGTTTTGCGAGGGGAGCGACCTGGACCAGCACCTGCGCAGCCACAAGACCCTTCCCGAGAAGGAGGCCAAGTCGATCATCAGCCAGATCGTGAGCGGCTTGGCGTACCTGAACGAGCTCAAGCCACCGATCATCCACTATGACCTCAAGCCCGCCAACATCCTCTTGACGGACGGGAACTGCCGCATCACCGACTTTGGGCTGGCCAAGATCATGGAGGAGAAGGAGGGCTCCGAGGGTGTCGAGCAGACCTCGCACGGCGCAGGGACGTACTGGTACCTACCGCCCGAGTGCTTTTTGGGCAGCAAGATCTCGTCCAAGGTTGACGTTTGGTCGGTTGGCGTGATCACGTACCAGCTCCTCTTTGGCGAGCGGCCCTATGGCCACAACATGACCCAGGCCAACATCCTCAAGCAGCAGACCATCACGAACGCGCCGCCGGTCAAGTTCCCCGCCAAGACTGGCGTGAGTGACGAGGCCAAGGTACGCAACAGCCTCGTCTTATGTCGCCTTATATTTTCTCCAATAGGAGTTTATTCGTGTGTGTCTGACCAAGGAGCCCCATGCGCGCCCTTCCGTCCTCGAGCTAGCCCAGCATGCCTTTTTGAAGCACAAATAAATGGCCCCTGTTTGTTCCAAATCTACCCCCCAAAAAAATACTTTAAAAAAAAAAAACGACGGGAAAAAATATTTTTTTTTCGACTATGTCGCCATCTTGGCGTCGTCGGCACTGATCACGGTGGTGCATTTCCACTGGCCCAGATAGTTGGCTTTCCATAACCGGACCTTGCCGTCGTCCCCGGACGAGGACAGGACCGTGCCAGTCACGTTCCACTCGACGCGCCAGACCTCGGCCTGGTGATCATCAAAGTTGCCCACGATCTCAATCTTTAACTGATCGCCCTGTTCGCGGAGCCGGAAGATGCGCACCGACTTATCCTTGCAAGCGGTGGCGATGAGGTGATAGTCGCTATTTTTTAAAGAATTAAAACCGATGCTTTTTTTCAGGAAAGCAATACCGCCCGATATTGGGCGCCCATGCGACGTCGTTGACAACCCCGCAAAAATCTTGGAACGTTGCAATGCTCACCCACTTTCGGGACACGTCGTTGTAACGGAAAATCTGCCATTAACGTTAAAGTATTTCCTAACAAGAAAAAGAAAAAAAAAACCTTGGGAGAATCACGACCACACCCAACAACCAACTGGGGCTGGTGGAAACGAGAGGGGCACCATGACAGGCAGAATCCGCCCGTCTGCTCCTTTTTGTTTGCGGTCTGCACCTCGAAAGATTCCTACCAGCAAGGAATAAAGGCATTAGACGAGGGCGGTAGAACAACGCACCATCATGTTCCAGCGGGCAAGGTTCATCACATCCATCGCCTCGTAGATGCGCACGATGCCGTCCGCCGAGCTCACCGCCTTTGTTGCACGACAGCAAGGTGAGCGGGGAAAAAACACAAACGCACACAATCGGGACGCTTACCAGCTTGAGGCCCATGTGCTTTGGCGCAAACTTTATGTCCAGGATGGTCTCGCGGCTCTCGACGAGACGAGCGCTCTCGGTCCATCGCTTTCCGCTGTTGAGCGGCTCTGTTGGGGTCGGTTTTTCAGACGCAGTAAGAAGAGACTTTGATACCCTGTTGTTGCTCCTCCCAGATGCGAACGATGCGGTCGACCGAGCACGTCGCCAGCACCTGGCCAAACTCGGGATGCGCCCACGCGACGCGCAGCACCGATGCGTCGTGCGCCTTGAACTCGTCGTTCTTGTTCCACACATTCTTGCCCGTTTCATCCTTGGGCACGTCGTGAGTGTTGTGGAAAAGAAAAAAAAAAGGTCAGGGCCTACCTTTCCGCTCAGGTCAAACACCTTGACCGTCTGATCGCTCGAGCATGTGGCCATCCGCTGGCCGTAAAAGTCGAACGCGACGTCGTGGATCAGGTCGTCGTGGCCCACATCCACGCGGGAAACGGTCGTGAGCATTTTTTTCAGTTCTTTGAAAATGGGGGTTGCACTTGCGACAAAGATGGAGTTTTGTCACTTTTGTTACAGGATCGATTGTTGGGTCGATCAGTGGCTGTACGTAGTAGGCATTGTGCGCCTTTGCGGCGGCCTTATCTTCCAGCGGATGTAATTGCAAAAACGGGCATGGATCGATTCAATGTGTTGCATCATCACCAAAAAAGTGGTTTCGTTGCATCACTTTGCACCAGCACTGTCGTCGGCAATGAACGAGGTGGACGAGGCGGCGGAGGACCTGTTTGACCAGGACGAGGAGGAGAACCTGGAGCGAGTGCTGGCACGCGTCAAGCGGCTGGGCAGCGTGTGGGCGCTGGAGGGCGCCGATCGCGTGCAGGGTGGTCGTGTGGACGGGTGGGAGACGGTCGTGCCGCTGACGTACCAGCCCGGCGACCTGGGCGTCTTCTTCGAGATCGACTCTGTGCTGCCGCGCCACGATGAGTGGGTCATCAACGCAAACCTGGCCGACGCCAAGTACATCAAGACGCGCAAGATCCGCGGGATGCTGTCGCAGGGCCTGTTCCTGCGCATGGACCAGCTGCCGGCGCACGTGCACGACAAGCCCGAGGGCGACAACGTGACGGCGCTGCTCAACGTCACCAAACACGCTGCCACGCCCCAAATCGAAGCGGGCCCACAACGTGTCAGGGCGACCACAGCTGGGTCTTACAGCAAGGTGCTGCCACTGGGCCCGCCCAAGACGGACGAGATCCGCATCCAGTCCGAGCCCCGTCTGCTTGCCCAGCTGGCGGGACGGCCCTGGGTGGCGTCACTCAAGTTGGACGGCTCCTCGATGACGTTTTTCCATGATGTCGCAAGTGGTGCCCTGGTCCTCCTCTCGCGCAACCTCCTCGTGACCGATCCCAAGACTGTCTACGGTCGCGTGGCCGCCGATTACGCCTTTGCGTCCAAGGTGGCACGTGCGCCTGCGGGCTGCGTGTTCCAGGGCGAGGTCTATGGTCCACGGATCCAGGCCAACCCGCTCAACGTCAACAGGCTCACGTTTGCCGTGTTCAGCGTATGGTGTGATGGCAAGTACCTCGGCCACGACGAGTACCGTGCGCTCTGCAAGGATCTCGAGCTGCCGGTCGTGCCCGAGATCGCCAGGGGGGATGCGTTTGACCTGAACCAGGCCCAGCTGCTCGAGTTGGCCAAGGGCAAGTACGCCGACACAAAGAACCATCGCGAGGGACTGGTCATCCGCAACCTCGATCAGGGCCGCCGTGTCTCGTTCAAGGTCATCAACAACGACTACCTTCTCAAGAAGGCCTCGGCCGACAAGTAGTTTTTGCATGTATTTTTTTTTCCCGTCATTTCTATACAGTAGGACAAGTTTGCTTTTAGGACGAGGGCGTCACAGACGGCTCTGTAGTGGTGGTGGTGGTAATTGTAGAAATTGCGGCTTGATCGTTGAGGGTGGTGAGGGTCGTGGAGGCTGCCGAATCGCTGGTGGCGGTTCGCGACCCGATCTTGCCGGCGGTCTTGTCGTCCGTGTTGTTGCTGCTGGTGCTCGGTGCCTCGTCCGACTTGGTATGGTAGAGCTTGCGCAGGGCCTTGCGCTGCTGGTGCGAGAGGTTCTCCTTGCTCTGTACGTCAATGTCGATTGCATCGGCCAGCGCAGACGACTTGAGGGCCTTGGCAAAGCTATTGGTTGTGCGCCATCGGTAGAACGAGTCCTGAAATAAAAATAAAAAAAAAAATAAGTAAGTCAATCCAGATTATTTTTCAGTGCCTACCGAAATCAAGAGATAGGAGATGCGTCGCTCGGCAGTTTCAAAGAGCTGGGTCGAAAAGTCGCCGTTCTTGATGCAGTCATTGACGGCGTGGATGATGCTGTCATCCAGGTTGAGCTCGAACGGACTGTTTTGGAGAAAGTAGAGCTCTTGCATCCGCAGGGCCTCTTGACGCATCGACGCCTGGTCCGAGATGACAGAGTACTTGCGCACGTCGACCATAAAATTGACGTTTTCGACGCAAAACGACGAAATCTAGAGGAAAACAAAAACAAAATTAAAAACAAATTCTTTGGCACTCTTGACTGTCTGAACGTACACAGTAGGTCTTGAAGGCGGCGAGCAAGTCGGCATCGCGGAAGACGGCCTCCATGAGCGTGGACGAGTTGACGGTGCTGAGGGGGATGCGCTCGGCCACGGTCTCGAGGTCGATCGAGGACGTCTTGTCCTCGGTGCGGCCCCCAGACTCCTCATCGGTGACGGACGAGGGGCGGTGGAACTCTGCGCGCTGGGTCAGGAGGAGGGGGACCCACATGGTGACGACGAGGAAGCCAAAGATGAGGATGTACTGTTTTATCGGGACAGAACGATTAGGTCGACACCAAACCAACCAGTCTTCATACGATAAAGACGTCGAGGTTGACGTTGGGCCCGTACACTCCCTGGAAACCGACGACCCAGAGGACGATGGTCGGGATGGCGACGGCGATGATGCCCTTGAGCTCGTCCTTAAAGTAGTACTGGTCGCGCGTCTTGAACAGGACTGCGATGAGGCCTGCCATGAGGACGATGGCGAGGACGGTCTGCGATACGATGAGGTAGGCAAAGTTGCCGTAGCAGCCCTGGCCTAGCACGAGGTCGTCCGACTGGATGTGCGCCCCGTTGAGCATCGCGCCCGTGAACACGACCGAGAGCACGAGGATGACGGTGAGGAGCCCGCCCCACACGTACCGCTTGAGGAACCAGCGGTAGCGGTACAGCCACGTGGCATCCATGTCGGTCACGCCGTGCGCACGCACCGACGCCAGACGGTAGTGGTAGTACAGCATGAAGGCACGCGCAAAGTGCGGGAAGACGATGAGCGGCGTGGCCATCACCGAGGGCCAGATGATCAAGTTGCAGGACGTGTTGTAGAAGGAAGGGTTGACGCCCGCGTTCGTGGTCAAAAAGTCGGTCACGCACATGATCACGAAGAAGGCCCAGCCGTACAGGGCGCTGCCCATGACGGGGCGCCACTCGCGCGACCGGATCGGCTCGCTCGTGCTAAGGGGGGGGTTAGATTTAGATTTAGCCTCGTGGCACCCTCCCAGCATTTCACAGTACCGTTTGTAAAAGAAGAGGGCTGTGGTGACAAAGTACACGAGCGTGTAGACCACCAGCAGGGCAATGTAGCCGTAGGTGTACCCGGGCGAGCTCATCCTGAACGTCATCCAAAAAGTCAGACGGGGTCGTTTCATGAACGAGTACGTCAGTACGAACGAACGTACCTGCTATGAACGTGAGCGTGGTGTGTCGGTGTGTCGGGTACGTTGGCCTGCAACTCGAATCTAAACTGGCTGTGGAAGTTCCCCTCGCGCAAGAGCAGGGTGCAGAGGGCTTACGAAAACAGGTGTGCAATGACGTCTTCGACCAGCTGAAACGCGATAAACGAACCTCCGGCCACGTGGTTGTGTTAAATCGCCTGAATTCTGTGGAAAAAAAAAAAAGAAAAAAAGAAAGGAAAAAGGGGTCAAGTGGGTGACAGCGGCCTTTGTTTTTGACATGAATTGTTAAATGATAAGCCGCCGTCTCCGGACCTCCCGAGGCTAGTGGTGATCGCCTTGGCCTTTTTATGCGTGTTCAAGCGCATGGCAGCACTCTGAGTGTGGGATCGGATGCACGAGTGGAGTGGGGTGGAGCACTCCGAATGTGGGATCGGCGGGGGCGGGGTGGACAGGACGTCCAAAAAAACAAAACAAAAAAAAACGTCGACGCAATCAGTATGGGCCAAGTAGTCGCACTAAAATGGTCATTTTTTGGCGCGCGCTCTTTTTTTTTTATTTCAACTTGGCATGGACCACCGCACGGGCTCTCCTCCACTGGCCTCGTCGGCCGGTGCCAGCTCCCCGCCGCGCAAGAAGGCACGTGTCAACGCTGCCAGCAGCGCGACCCCGCCCAAGAACCATCTCATCTCCAGCTTTTTCAAGCCCGTGTCGAAAACCAGCGCAACATCAACGGCCGCGTCGAGCTCTGCGTCGAGCGCGTCCTCGTCCGTCTACGAGAGCACCCCCAGCCAGTCCAGCAGTACCGGTGGTGGTGGTGGTGGTGGTGGTGGTGGTGGTGGTGGTGGTAGCAGCTTCGAGTCGATTGCGGTCAGCGCGGACACGTTGGCAAAGATGGTCACTGACATGTCCTCGCCGTCGTCTCAAAGAGTAGGCCCGTCTGTTTTGCTATGCATTTTAACAAGGGCGTGTGTGCCTATAGGGCGACTCGGTGTATTACGACGCCCCACCGATCGCGTCGCCCTCGGCGCGAAAGGCTCGTCCGTCCTCGTCGCCTGCCCTGCGAGCCATCGTCCAGCTGCCGTATGTCCCGGCCTCGGAGCCGGAGCTGGTCTCGTCAGATCCAATTTCGCAAGATGCCGCTCAGGAGCCCATGCAGGTGGAGCCGCCAGTGCAGGAGGCGGCCCAAGATGAGCCGAAAGAGCCCGTCCAAGAGCCAATGCAGGCTGAGCCGAAAGAGACGGAGCCAGAGAAGCCAAAGGAGCCAACGCAGGCTGAGCCGAAAGAGACAGAGCCAGAGAAGCCAAAGGAGCCAACGCAGGCTCAGCCAATGGTGTCATCGAAAGCAGCAGACGACTCGGATGACGACGAGGTAGACTTTGAGGCTTTCTTGCGCAGGAGGAACCAGGTGCCAGCTGAACCGTCGAGCGACAAGGAGGACGATGACGACGACCTCCTGAACGGTGACGCCGTGCTGAATCGCCTGCTCAGCCGTGCTCCCACCGCCGAGCCGCAGCAGACGCCGACGCCCGAACCGGAGAAAAACAACGCCGGGCTTGCCCTGCTGGACGAGGTGAGCGGCGACGATATGAAAGCGTACGTTTTAGTTGACCATAAAAATAAATAAATAAATAAATAAAAAAATGCAAAAACAGACCAGACACGGCAGAGTCGACAAAACTTAGGAGGTCAAAGACTGCACCCCTGCCAACACCGGACACAACGCCCGAAACCCCCGATACGCCCGACAGCGCCGACAGCGGCGACGGCCGAAGGCACTCTTCACGTCTTCTGGGCTCAGGCTCCAGCAGCGGTTCCACAAACTCGTCCACTTTCCCCACCCCTGTATGCGAATGTATTTATTTTTACAATATAAATTAAACTTTTTGTTATTTCTAGGGGCGATCTCTTTCCTCAACCGAATCGACCCCATGGCAACGTTGGACGCCGCCGGCTCGCCCCGATCGCAGCATTGAGCTGCTCAGCCGGCTCTCGTCGATGTCGCGCATGGCAGTCGATCCCACACTGAACCTCTCCAAACTTTTGGTTCGATTTTTGTTTGTCACATATTTATCTGACTTTTTTCGAACAGAATGAAGATGCCACCAACTCGCCAAACGAAAAGGCTGTACTGGAAGCGTCCGGTCTTGGTGCTAAGGCCTCCTTGGTGCGGTCCATGTTTGGCAGCACGACCGATATTGACGAGTTGGCTGCGTTCCTGCCGCGCTCGTCCAACCTCCCTGGCCGCGACGTCCTTTCGCAGCTCTGCCGTCCGGTCGACTGGGCAGCGGCGCTGGCGTCCGCTCCTCCCTCGTGGCAAAAGATGCTACGTCTCCTGCAGAAGGCCTCGTCCCCAGACTCGAAAAAGAACAGCAGCGAGAACGCGACGCTGCAGGCGCAACTCGTCAACGGCGGCTGGCTGCGGGACTTTGTCGTGCGTCACGCCAGTCTCGGACTGCCCGCGATGACGACGATCGTCTCCTGGCTCCACAACCTCGTCCTGACGGCCACCTCGAAATCAGTCGCCACAAGCGCATTCAAGATCCTGGCCGAGCTGGTCGTTGGTCCTGGACGCGTACAATCATGCCTATATTTATTTATTTATTTGTTTATTTATCCGTCGTGATTGCAGATCGACAGTATTCCCCTTTCAGATCTTGACAACTGGGTCAAGGTCGATCCCGTTGAGCGCCAGCATGCCGTGTCGGTTATGGAGCCGCAGCAGTTTTTAGATGTCCTGGCTCGCTACAGCCCTCTGTCCCTGGCTGACCGGCAACACACCGAGGCTTTTGGCGTGTCCCTCGCCGCTCAGACAAAAGAGCGCAAGTATGCGGCAGCAGCATTCGATTTGACTCCTGACAAGGGTACGTTTCCACGAATTGAAGTAATAATTTATAAAAAAAAAACAATTAGATCTTGAGCTCTCACGATTCGTGATGTTGCTGCAAATGCTAGTGTTCGAGTGCTGTGCACCAGGCCTGAACGAGCGCCACCGCGGCCCGTTGGCGACTATTTTTGCGACCGTGCTTGCGTTCAAGATGGACGGTGCCCTTTTGCCCATTTTGACTGCACTCGACAGTGCTCTTGCATCTATCCTGCTTGTCTGGGACGCAAACCATTGGTCTCATCTGGTACAGCCACCATAAACTATGCCTCCTACTTTAACAATAAGTATTTTTTTTTTTTTTTGTACTAATAGGTGCTCGTGCAAGCCATCAACCAGTCGCTCTTTGGCTCAAAAGGATACACAATCGACCGGTCGATGAAGTGCTTCTGGCTCCTCGACGTATTGAAAGCATTGCATGTATTCTCTCTCAACTGACAACGCACTGCTTGCCTAGACGACGGTCAAGAATATCCCTCCGGTGCACTCGACCAACTCGGAATGCACGGGCTACATGGTTCGACGCTTCCTTTGCGAGTCGTGGATGGTTTCCCTGGTCGCGGCCAATGGCGACGACCAGCTGAATGAAGCGAATCTGGATGCGCGTATTCGTGAGCTCCAGCGGCACCTCCAAGCCCTCCAGACAACCCCCGGTCCTTTCCAGACACTGTCCTATTCCATGATCCACCTGCTCGTGAGCAAGTTTGCAATCGTCAGGACCACCAACTACCAGCATTTGTACATGTTTTGTTGGCTGCTTTGGCACTCGTTCGCGACGTACGCCTCGACCACGCCGAGCAAGCCGGACAAGCCCATCATCGCAACTATCACAAGCGCGCTGCGCAGTCTCGATGGCCAAATCCAAGACTCGTTTGCAAAGAGCCTTGACCGATCCAAGGTACTTGGTATAGAAAATAAGAAAGTTTTTCTGCAACCTGTTTTTTGCACTAGGTCAAGGCGATTTTGCTTTCTCTTCAATCGGCCTTTGAGAACCTTGGCAACAGGTCAGAAGCCTCCCACCAGGCAAAGGTGGACTCGTTTTTCAAGGTGGTCTAGATAGTTTCGTGTATATGTACAAATAAAGCAGCCGCATGTTGCCTTTTTGATCAGTCTATTTTCGTGTTGGCTGCGAGCACGAGGGCCGCCGGCTGGTCGAGCATGACGCGGCAGAGGTCCTCGATCGTCTGGTCGATGGCGGTGAGGAGGTTGTCAGTTAGGAAATTGTCGACGACAAATGCGCCCGCGAGCACCTGCAGCCAGGCAGTGATGTCGGCCGAGAGGACGGGGAATGCCCGCGCAAGGATCGGCAGCGCCGGAAGCACCTGGGTCCAGAAGTCGATGGGCTCGCTGCCCGACTTGGCCTTGCGATCGAGCACGAGCAGGAGCGACCGAGATATCTCCAGGCTGCTGGCGATCGGGTACTTGAGGGCGAGGTGGGCTGTCAGGTGGGCCGCAAAGACAACACAGTGGCGGTACTGGCTGTTGATGAGCTCGGGGAGAAAGTCAAAGCAGACATCTAAAGTAGGGATTAAAAAAAAAAGTTTTTTTTTTTTTTTTGCAATTACGCATCGAGGCGACACCGTTGACCGTGAGCGAGAGGAGGGCCAGATCGTAGCCCTGGTAGTGAACGAGGCGTGGCAGGGTGGACGCCACCTCGGCGGCACGTGCGCTGTTGTCAAAGTCGATGAAAAGCTGGTGGAGGAACTGGCACGTCATTGCGGCGATTTCCTCCCAGTGGCCAATGTTTTCGCCGTTCGCGGCTGCAGTTTTAGCGTGGACGAGCGGCTGGCACACCTCCAGCAGCATCTGCACGATCGCGCTGGCCTGCATGATCTCGAGCGTGGTCTTGCCAGCGACCGAGTTGATCGACTTGGTAGTTGCTGCGGCAGCCGTCACACCATCGCGCTTTGCCCTGGGCCCGGGGAGGGATGCGAGCCACCGATGGTTGCCAACAATCCAGCCCTTGAGGCACTGGAGCAGCATGGCATAGAGCGTGGGGCACTCGAGAACGTGCTTGCGGCACTGCAGGACCAAGAGCGGGTTCTGCTGGAGAGCGTCGATGCTGGCGATGGGCTTGTCGGTGTCGCTCGCTGTGGCTGGGCTGAACGCGATCCACGTGTCGAGCCACACCGCCGCGGGCTCCACGATCGACAGGAGTCGCCAGACGGCATAGTACGAGTCGAGTAATGTCCGAGGGACGCCGGGCTCGACCAGCTGCGGAAGCGCAGTCGAGAGGAGCAGCGATCGAAACGGCCGCAGTTCCAGCGGTCCCAGTGTTGCCAGCCACTTGAACACGGCCTGTGCACTCTCGCGATTGGCCGCGATGGACGAAAGGGCCTTGGTGAGCGCGGGGACAGGTGGGCTACGAAGGTACTCGTCAGGAACGAGGATGCACGCGGCTGTATTTTCAAACGACAGCTGGATTTCGCGGTAGCTTGCGAGTCTGATGATGATGACAATTTGTTTTTTATTGATTGGATAATAATAACAAAAAGTCGTATTACGTTTCGAGAGATGACTCGAGATGGAGGGTCTCGTCGACGCCGAAATAATGGGGGTATTGTGAGACGGCCAGTGCTGTGAGCGGAGGCAGGATACTCTCGTAGTCGGACCTGTTGGCGTGCTGCTCGATGCACAGCAGGATCGCTCGCAGAGATAGTTTATTGACCAAGCCAAGCGGATAGGCTTGTAAGATTTTCAGTTCACCTTTTATTTTTTTACTTGCACGTACGTTTATGAACGGCGGTATGGACCGCTAGCTGTGGCGTCGCGCAATAGTTGTTATACAGGAGGACATAGTACAGGACGAGGGATTTGGCGACGAGGTTTCGCTCCATCGGCTGGACGTCAAAGATGGACAGGACGTCCTTTTCGGAGAAGCAGGGCAGACCACTGGTGGCGTACTGCTGCATGATCCCCTGTAGCCGAGGGTCTACAGACCCCCCGAGGGTGCGAAGCTGTGCCAGCAGCCATGTCAGCGGGCTGATCTCAGAGTTTCTGAGTGCCCCGCTGACGATCAGATTGTGGACGGCCTGAAGGATCGGTGCGTGGACGACACCCTTGGCCAACTGCATCAGGGAAATAACAACACATTTAAAATAAAAAAATTTTGGCTTCATTTTTCGCGTTGCCTTTTCGACCGGAGGAAGCGAGAGAACGAGCTTGGCCAGGGTCTCTCGTGAGATCAGCGAGACAACGAGCTGCTGGTGGAGCCACCTCAGCTGGTTCTCAGCGAGCTGGAGCTGGCGGCCATCGACGATGCCCAGGGTCTCGCGGACGCGCGCGGATACAATGGGGGTCAGCTCGGTGTGGTGGAGTGGGTTGAACGAGTACAGGTCCAGGATCCACGGAAGAAAGTCGTGCTGCTTGCTCTCGTCCGAGAGGATCATCTGCAAAAACGAAAGCAGTGGCTCTTCTGTTTCTAGCTGTTTTGGCAGCAGACACACGAGGCTCAGGCTGAGGTGGATATGGCCCCGCACGAGGCGCAGCAGCCGAGCCAGATCCTGGGGCGCGATAATCACGGTGATTCGAGCAAGCATAAGGCAAAACAGACGCCCCAATCGAGCGGCGGCGGTTCCTGTGAGCGACTCGGACGACTCCAAATGCCGTTCTGCGACGTTGTAGATAGCCTGCCCAAGCTGGTGGTTCTGCTTTATCCAGTCGCTCTCGCTCACCAGCAGCACGCAGCACATTGACACCTTATTGTCATTTTTGGTACGATTGGACATGCGAAATAAAAGCCAATAACGAACTGTACCTCGTCGTCACACCAGTTGGCCGACGAGAGCTCCATGACGAGGTCGGGGAGGATCCGCTCCTGGACGAGCGTGCGACGCGTGCTCCAGCACAGCGAAGGGTCCAGGGCGAGGAGTCCCGTGACGACATCGCGGTGAACCCTAGCTGCACTGAGCTGAGTCGGATTCGCGTGAGCATTTAATGGAGCCCCATTGGATGACCTGAGCAGGCACCCCAAAATGGTCTGCACCATGGACGGCTGCATGCGCGCCCACTGCACCAGGAGCGTCGTCGCCGTCTGCGCGTTGGCCAGCACCTTGGTCACCTTTGGCACGGTGAGCATGTTTGGCATCTTGCAGCAGGCCGTGACAAGGATGAGGGCGAGCTCGCTGGTGTACAGCGGCGAGTCAAACAGGTCTGACGACGCATCGATCGCAAGCGGAGGTGGTGTAGCTGCTGTCGTAGTGGTACTCCCTGCCTTTGCCTTGCCACTACTGCCACTGTTGAACAGCGCCTCTCTCCGCTCAATCGCGTCCAAAACACGCACAAACTCGGCCAGACACAGCCTGGAAGCATGTGTCTGGTGAGCAACATCGCACACGCACCAAAACGCAAAACGTACCGCACACGCGTCTGTGGCCCGGCGCCCTCAAAGGCCACGCCCACTCCCCGCGACGCTGTCAATGTTGCCAGATCCTCGGCGAGGTCCTTGAGCTGGACCCCGTGGTTCGGCACCTGATTCGTCGCCTGATTTGGCTGCGACGGGTGCTGGCTCCCGTGGTCCCGCCACTTGTCAATGACGCGCTGCACGCTGCTCAGCGCCGCGGCCTGCCACGCGAAGTCGACTTCATAGGGTGACTCCATTTTTGTAAAGTGTGGCCCCGTGCCTGTGGCCGTGTGTTGTTTTTTTGTGGCTCAAGGTTCTTTTTTGGGCGTGCGTGCCTCTTGCGTCGAGGCGGCACAAGCGGCGTGTGTCTTTGTGTGTCTGTGTGGTCGGTTGCCGTCATTTAGGCGTGGTGTTTTTCCCTTTCGGTTTTTTTTTTTTTGTGCCGTGCTTCAACAGAACTCTTTTAACCCCCGCTCTTAGTTGCTTCCGCCGCACAACACACAAATGGCCCACAACCTCGCTGCCGAGCTGTTGACGCCGCCACAGGGCGTGCTGGAGATGCTCTCCAAGTCGCTCAACTATGGTGCCCTGGGCCACACGCCCCGGCCGTCTTCCAGTGAAAAGGTGTATCCATGTGGCCCCTGCTCCATCCCCAACTCACAGACGTCTTTTTACCCTGTCCAAAACAGAAATTCATCGACGGTGTGCGAGACCTGTCCAGCAACAAGCTCGACAAGGCCGTGGAACACTTTAGCGAGGCCGTGGCGGCCGCCAGCAGGGAGCTGGAGGGCGCCGGGGCCGACATCCCCAACAACATTGAGCTCGCCGCCTTGTCCAAGGGCGCGCTCGGCTACGTGCAAGCGCTCACGGGCCAGACCGAGTCGGCCATCAAGCTGTACGCAGAGGTTCTGCCACTGTGGCAGAAGATCCACGGCGAAAAGTCGGCAAAGCTCACCTCCGTTTACAATGATATTGCCGTTCTGACAGAGCTCTCTGGGGCTCCTCAGGCGGCATTTGACAACCTCAAGGCGTACCAGTCGATCCTGATCGAGGCCAGCGGTGCTGACAGCATGGATGCCCTTGCGTACGTCCCTGCTTTTTTTTGATTATTTTTTTTTTTTTAAATTTCTAAATGACCGTCATTCATTTAGCCTCTCGCTTTCGCTCGCATCAATCAAGAGCCGACAAGGGCAAGTCGACGAAGCCGAGGCCATCTTCCTGGAGACGATCGCCACTTTGAAAAAGCAAGACAAGCCCGAGGTCCTCCAGGGACTGTCCATGTACCAACAACACCTTCTCGCCCATAAGAAGGCCGACAAGGCAAAGGAGGTCAAGGCAGAGATCAGCTCAATCCAACAGGCGCTCAAGGCACAAAAACAGCAACGCAAATAGACTTTAAACCATTTTTTGTTCCTTTTTTTTCCCCTCCCTCAACAAGGTACTACTATCCCACGGTTTGTTTTTTTCCTCTCTCTCACACACACTGATCATGATTGATGTTTTGTTTTTCCTCTCATCCACATCTGTTACACGGCTTCCCGTGATGGACGAAACACGTCGAACCATTTACGTATTGCGTGATTAGAATAATTCTTAGTCGTTGTTTGGGGGTCCCAAGTCAGGGCCGCCTCGCTCTATTTGCGCGTCGTGCTGTTGTCTTCTCCTGCTTTGCTCTCGTGTCCCTTCTCCTGCTGTGCTGTGCGTGCACCGCCCTCTTATCTCCCTGCTGAACTCACACGCCCCTTCTTCTTCTGCACGTCGTCGACGGACCCAACTCATTCACTGGATCGTTCTGTCGCCTTCCCCGTCCAATCGCTCCATCGAATTGAATCCGATTTCTTTCATTTATTCACTGGCGCAGTCGACTAAGATTTGGCGAGGTTACTAACCGACGCTCTCCTAGTTATATTTTTCGGATGGACGAGCCGTCGACGTGGCAGACACGCCTCGCCGACTTCCGAGCGGCCGTTGTGGCCGCCGCGATCGAGGTGCGGCACTCTCCGTGGCGTCCGCACCTGCTGGGCTGGCGTATCATCAACATTGTCGTCATCGTGCTGCTGGTCCCA
>Ga0302233_10000829_pt1 | contig 23246 bp, 23 predicted proteins | sample II_Palsa_N3_1_FD_193516 | JGI IMG/M metagenome (GOLD analysis project Ga0302233, IMG submission 193516) | Peat permafrost microbial communities from Stordalen Mire near Abisko, Sweden - II_Palsa_N3_1 | ecosystem: Environmental > Terrestrial > Soil > Palsa > Peat permafrost | place: Sweden... | reverse complement strand
AAATTGGGACACGGCGAAGGAAATCTTCCGCATTCCGTTGGCTGACGAGTGCCCCCGTCTGTATAACGCCCCATTTTTCCACGTGCACCGTGCCGATCTGCATCGGTTGCTTGTTGAATCGCTGCCGGAGGGCGTGGCCACGCTTTCTGCCGGGTGCGTTGATGTCAGGTCGAGTGACGACGGCGCGGTCGCAATCTTCGAAGACGGTTCGGAGTTCGAAGCAGATCTGATCGTAGGCGCGGACGGTGTGCGATCGACGGTGCGCAGCAAGCTTTTCGGTAACGATGCGCCGAAGTTCACCGGCAATATGTGTTTCAGAGCCGTAGTGCCTGTGGATGGATCGTTCGATTTCGTCAGCCCGGATTCGTCGTTTTGGCTCGGACCGAAGTCGCACGTCGTCACGTATTACGTTCAGCGTGGGCAGGCAGTCAATATTGTCGCGGTCAACGAAACTGCCGAGTGGGTCGAGGAATCGTGGAACGCGCCAAGCAGCCGCGAGGAGTTGCTTGCTGCGTTCGCTGGCTGGCATCCCAACATTATCAAGCTGTTCGAACGCGTCGATTCCGTATTCAAGTGGGGCTTGTTCGACCGCGACCCAATGACAACGTGGTCGCAAGGGCGGGTCACCTTACTGGGCGATTCCGCGCATCCGATGCTCCCGTTCCTCTCTCAGGGCGCGGCGATGGCAATCGAGGACGGCTATGTGCTCGCACGTTCTTTAGCCGCACACGGCGCCGATGTCGCTGCCGCGTTGCGCGACTATGAAGAGGAACGGATCCCCCGTACCAGCCGCGTGCAATTGGAATCCCGCGAGCGTGGCCGGACTTATCACCTGCCAACTCTTTTCGCTCAGCGCAAACGCGACCTCATTTACGAGTTCAAGTCCTGGATCAATCCGCACGCTTCAGGGATTCAGACGGACTGGGTATACGCATATAACGCGGCTGACTTCCAGCCACGTGTTGCGGCAGTGGCTTAACGAAATCTTGGCTATCCCATTAGGTGAACAGATATGAGCAAGGTTTATCGTATCGGCCAGATCGTGCCGAGTTCCAACACCACGATGGAAACAGAGATTCCCGCCATGTTGCGACTGCGGGAGGCCATTCGCCCGGAGCGCTTCACGTTCCATTCGAGCCGGATGCGCATGAAGAAGGTCGTCAAGGAAGAGCTTGCCGCGATGGACGCCGAATCCGACCGCTGCGCGCTTGAGCTCTCTGACGCCCGGGTCGATGTGCTCGGCTACGCATGCCTCGTTGCAATCATGGCGATGGGCCACGGCTACCATCGCGCATCGCAGGAACGACTCACGAAGCACACCGCCAGCAATGGCGCGCATGCACCCGTGCTGACCAGTGCCGGCGCTCTGATCGATGCGCTGAAGGCGATTGGCGCGAAGCGCATCGTCGTCGTTGCACCGTACATGAAGCCATTGACGGAACTGGTCGTCGACTATATCCGTAATGAAGGCTACGAGGTGCTCGACTACCGCGCGCTCGAAATCCCTGACAACCTGGAGGTCGGCCGCCACGATCCGGCCAATCTGCCGGCCATCGTGCAGACGCTGCGCTATCAAGACGCGGACGCGATCGTGTTGTCCGCCTGCGTGCAGATGCCATCTTTGCCGGCGGTTGCAAAGGTCGAGGCAATGACTGGCAAGCCGGTCATCACGGCTGCGATCGCGACCACCTGGTCCATCCTGCATGAACTCGGTCTTGAAGCCGTCGTACCAGGCGCAGGCGCGTTGCTGTCCGGCGCCTACTGAACTCAGCATCTTCACAGGGCACCGATGTCTACCACTTTCCTGTATGGCGCAAACGTCGCCGCGAACGGCATTCGTCAGCACTATCTCCGCTACGGCGGCTCAGGCGGCGCGCGCGGCGAACGCGCTGCGATCATCGTGATTCCGGGTATCACCAGTCCCGCTATTACATGGGGTTTTGTCGGCGAGGTGTTCGGCCGGGCATTCGACACTTATGTGATCGACGTGCGCGGCCGCGGCTTGTCTGAGGCCTCGCCGCTACTCAACTATAGTCTGGACGCGCAGAGCGACGACGTAGTCGCGTTCGCGGCCGCGCTGGGGCTAAAGCGCTTCACGCTCGTGGGTCATTCGATGGGCGCACGAATCGCTGCGCGCGCGGCGATGCATAAGCCGGCCGGTCTCGAATCAGTTGTGCTAGTGGACCCGCCGGTTTCCGGCCCAGGCCGGCGCGAGTACCCCGGCAAGACGCCGTGGTACGTCAACTCGATGGCGCTTGCGCGTGATGGTATGGATGTCGAATCAATGCGCGCGTTCTTGCCAACTTGGACGGACGATGAACTCCGGCTCAGAGCAGAATGGCTGCACACGTGTGACGAACGTGCCGTGCTTAAATCGTACGAGGGGTTTCATACCGACAACTTTCACGCAGACGCCGCACAACTGCACGTACCGTCTCTGTTGATCACCGCCGAGCGCGGCGATGTTGTGCGTGACGAGGACGTCGCTGAACTGCAACGTGCGACGCCGTCGATGGAGCATGTACGCGTGCCGGGCGCTGGGCACATGATTCCATGGGACAACGCAGAAGGCTTCTACACGGCATTTGGCGAGTTCCTTGGTACACCGGTCGTTTAAAGCTGTCTTGTCCGTCATCCCTAGAGGAGCTGCTCATGCCAATCAGCGACTATCAACTGGTTGAAGCCTGGAAGGAAGTGCTTACGCTGTCTCGCCTCGAACGCGGGCACACTGTCACGATTCTGACCAGTTCCTCCACCCATCCCCAGACTCTCGCCTGCGCTCTCATCGCAACGCAGTCGATGGGAGCAATCGTCAACCGGCTCGACTTGCCGCCGGTAAATGGCGAGAAGGCGTTCAGTCGCGACTCGCTAGCGTATCTCGGCACGACACCGCTGACCGGTAACCGCGCTGCCATTGCCGCGTTGAAGGAGAGTGACCTTGTGCTCGACCTGATGACGCTGCTTTTTTCGCCCGAGCAGCACGATATCCTGAAGTCTGGCACGAAGATTCTGCTTGCTGTCGAGCCGCCCGAAGTCTTGGTGCGGCTGATGCCAACACTCGCCGACCGTGAGCGAGTGCTTGCTGCCGCCAACAAGATTGGCGCCGCGCGCGAGATGCACGTGAGCTCGCCGGCCGGTACAGCGCTGGGGTGTCCGATGGGTGAGTTCCCGCCGATTGCCGAATACGGGTTTGTCGACGAACCGGGCCGCTGGGACCACTGGCCGAGCGGCTTCGCATTGACGTTCCCGAACGACCGGGCAGCGAGTGGCACTATCGTGATCGACCGCGGCGACATCCTGCTGCCGCAGAAACGCTATGTCAGCGAGCCGATCGTGCTCACAGTGGAAAAGGGCTACGCGACGAAGATCGAAGGCGGAGTTGACGCAGCGCTGCTGCGCGATTACATGGAGACGTTCAACGATCCCGAAGGCTACGCAATTTCTCACATTGGCTGGGGACTGCAACCTCGTGCGCGTTGGTCGACGCTCGGCCTGTATGACCGGGAAGCAACCATCGGAATGGACGCCCGTGCTTTCGAGGGTAATTTCCTGTTTTCGCTTGGACCTAACAACGAAGGTGGTGGCAGCCGCACCACCACCTGCCACATTGACATTCCGCTGCGTAACTGCACCGTAAGACTTGACAAGGAAGTTGTCGTCGTCGATGGTCGCGTGACGGATAAGACCCCACACGGATAAGGACCACGATGACCGATTTTTCAGATCACGCCGAAGCGGGTGTTTATCATGCGCAGGGCTTCGGGACACCGCTTCCAATTCGAGGTAATATTGGACTACTTATCATTGATTTCGTTGTTGGGTTTGCAGATCCAGCCGTTTTCGGCGGCGGCAACATCGGACCGGCAATCGCGCGCACCATCGACGCACTTGCACTCGCACGCCGTAATAGCTGGCCTGTCGCCCACAGTCGAATCGTCTACGCAGACGACGGAAGTAACAGCAATGTCTTTTCGATAAAAGTTCCGGGTATGGCGTCGCTGACCGAGGACAATCCGAACAGCGCAATCGTGGAAGTTCTCACTCCTGAAAAGGGCGAACTGGTAGTTCGGAAGACGGTCCCTTCAGCGTTTTTCGGAACGCAACTCGCCCCTTGGCTCACGGAACGCGCAGTGCAGACGCTGCTTGTCGCCGGTGCGGTGACGAGCGGCTGCGTTCGTGCAAGCGTCGTGGACGCCATGTCGTACGGCTTCCGGCCGCTTGTCCTTGCCGATTGTGTTGGTGACCGCGCCATTGAACCGCACGACGCGAATCTGTTCGACATGCAGCAAAAGTACGCGGCAGTGATGCCGCTTGCCGACGCGATCAGCATGATTGAAAAAAGCAGCGCCAGGATCGTCCGCTGACATTTCGCCATGAAGATGTCGCTGTCCATCAGTGAGCCGGCGTCGACGTGCGAAGTCCGCCATGCGCGCTAGGCCGATTCAGTTCAACGCCGCCAATGGATCTTGGCGTGCGGCGTCCATGCCCGGCTTCACCCCCCATCAAAAACACTGGCTGACACTGGGGGGCTCACTGACTGCACACCTACGCATGCTGGGGGCGGTGGAGGTACGTGTTACACGTGAAGCAGTGGGACTGCCTTGGCCCGACGAACGTGAGGCTCTGAAACTGGCGTCACGTGAGCGCGCGTGGATACGCGAGGTAGTGCTTGCCGTTGACGGCGTGCCTTGCGTTGCCGCTCACAGCGTGACACCACTCAATGCAAGTGTTGGCGTATGGCAGGGGATTCGGCGGTTGCGTGCACGCCCGCTAGCAGAACTGCTTTATGGCGACGTTAGCGTAACGCGGTCGACGCTGTCGAGTCGACGCATCAATGCGCGGCATCCACTCTACGAGTTGGGGGCGGCGCAGGTCTCAGGATGTTTGCCCCATGGTTTCGTCGCACGACGTTCTGTGTTCGAGCGGCAGCAGTCACCGTTGATGGTGACAGAGTGCTTATTGCCAGCGTTTTGGGAGCGTCTGACGCGCAACGTCGATCTCGAAACGGAAGCGGTTGTTGGCGGCGTTTCTTCCAATACGCAAGCGCGGGGCAAAAGCTGTCACATAGCTTACTCTGGACATTCACAGGAAAATCGCTCGAGGGAAAGTCGTTCGACTTGTGCATGATCGTCATTTGACTGTCGTTGGGATTCGAAATTGAAGTATTAACAAATCCTTGTCTGTCTATCTATCCGGGATGACGCTTCCTCCCTATCGCCGTATTTCGAACGCTCGCCGATAGGGATGGCTGCTGAATCAAATCCGATGCCAATTCCCAAGCGGCCGTGATCATTAAAGCCACCGCCGAAATTCGGCATCCGCTCAGAAAGTTGTTGAGTCCGCCGACCTTGCGTCCGCCATGACCGGAGTGATGTCGTTTCCTGTGAGGGCGGGGCATTGCGTTGGATTGGGTTGTCGCGATACGAGAGGCAGCGCGAACGCATGGTGTCGACCGGTGCGGTTCGCTTCGCTGAGCTACCGCGCGAGACGTGGAGGGCCTGTGTCGGCGGTTCTGAAAGAGGCCACCGTCTCTTGCGTGCGAGAATGTTGGCCTGGAAAGCAATGCCTTCAATCACGCTGATTATCTCGCCTGTATTGGTCGAACTGCCTGAAATCCTGTGCATTGTCTCCACTACACGTCCGACGACGCCCCGCCGTGAAGCGCGACTTCCGATGCGGTATTCGCCGAAGTGATAGCCGGCCTCGCGTTATCCGCATTCTGACGCACCGTCGCTGTTAGCTCGCCCATGCGTGCCGCAGTCTGTTCGAGTGACCCTGCCTGCTCGTCAGTGTGCTGGGACAGGTCGGTATTGCCGGCCGCGATCTGACGGAATGCCACGCCGACCGAGCTGGCCGAGCGCCGCGCTTCACCGACCCCAGCGTTCCGCTTCCAAAAACGCTAGCAGGGGCTTCCCAGTTCTGCCACGCGTGCCAGCAACGCATTGAAGGCCATGGCGGTGTGGCCGATCGCTGATGCGGCCCGATCGCTTTAGCACTATCTGTTTTGAGCGTTGCTTTTCTTCCGCGCAGGGATGTCAGGAGGGAGCGCTGGTGTCGGGTTATCGACGAATCGTTTGCCTTTGTCTCGGCAAATTCAGTTGAGCGATCTGCATCAACCAAACCGCATAGAGAAGCACGCAGGTCTTTGAAACAAAAAACGACGTGCTTGAGACTCGATATACGTCGGCGAGACTGACGCTGAATTTCTAACTCGCGACAGGTCACGTGGTACGAATTCATTAGATGCTCGGACAGCCAGAACCAAGCGTCAGAGTGAAAACATTCGGTGAATATAATACGCTTGTAAAATATGCTGGAGTAGGGAAATCGTGCAACGGTGATTTCCTTGAAATGGTGGAACCCTTGGCTGCAGGGCAATCGGCTTATGCACATTCCACTGATACCAATGGAGTAACCTTTTTTACTGGGCGGGCCTATAATTATCTTTCAGAGTTGAGCGGATTTACTTCGAGCATTTGCTTTTCCTAAATTGGATCCAACACGACGGTCATGAATAAATCAGAACGCCCTCAGGGCGCTTTGCGACGGCGAGGGGCGCTTGGCCGACCTGCCGGTGCGACAGAAAATCAAAAAGAAAGCATTCTGGACGCAGCCGAAGTCGACTTCTCTCATCGCGGGTATGCGGGTACGACCCTGCGTGAAGTGGCGGTGTCGTGTGGTGTGACGCAGGCGCTGATTACTTACTATTTCGGAACGAAGCAGGAACTCTTTGAAGCAGTGTTTTTGCGTCGGGCGACGAAGATTTCGGCTGACCGGGTTCAGTTGCTCGAGCAGATAGAGGCGCGTGGCAAGGATGCCGATCTCGAGGAACTTGTGCGTGCCTTCTTGAAGCCCATTGTTGATTTGCGCGCGACGGCTTCGGGAAGGGCATTCATCCGGTTGCAGGCCCGGCTGCACATGGAGCCACCGGAAGTGTCGTACAAGCTGCGCAACCTGGCCTATAGCGAGTCGACCCGGGCGTACGTGGAGGCGCTGCGCAGAGTCCTGCCAGGGCTACCGGAAAAGGATCTGTACTGGCGCGTGACGCTGATGATCGGTGCCTATCTCTACGCATTTTCGGACAGTCACCGGCTCGAGGTGCTGGCGAAGGACATTTGCAATCCTGCCGACGCAACGGAGGTGTTTGAGCAGCTAACGAGTTCCATTGTCGGTAGCCTGCAGGCCGCTGCTGCGAAGTAAGCTCGCGGAATCCGTGCTGTCGGACTCACTCGCATCGGGCGGTTGCGCCAAGCCGGCATCGGTGAGCGTAGCGGCGCCCACGCCGAGAACGTGGGCACGTACCAACTCGAAGGCGCGTGCCGGTTCTCCATCGGCGATTGCCCGGATGATCGCCTGATGTTCTTCGCCCGTTCCCGCCTCGCGCCCGAATGGGCGAACGCGGTTGATGGTGTGGCGCACGCGGTGCACGTGCCACATCAGGTGCTCATGAGTCTGGCGCAGGACTGGATTGTCGGCGCCCTCGACGATCGCATAGTGAAAGTCGTCGTTGAGTTCGAAGTAGCGGCGATGATTGCCTTTCTCCAGGGCAATCTGCATGAGCTCATTGGTTTTGCCGATCTTTATGAGCACCTCGGGTGGGCGCGTGCGTGCGACCGTTTCGGCGGCGGCGCCTTCAAGCAATGCGAGTACCTCGAACGCTCCGATGATGTCCGACGCGTTGGGAGCAGTCACTACAGCGCCCACGTGCGGTATCAGTTCGACCAGACCCTCGGTTTCGAGAATCCTGAACGCGTCGCGCAGCGGCGTGCGCGATACGCCGAACTCCTCACACAGAAGGGGTTCGGGCAAGCGCTCGCCGGCTTGCCAGCGGCCTTCCACGATATCGAGCCGGAGCTGCTGCAGGATGGCGACATGCATCGACTCCCTGGGCGCTAGCGCACGCCCAACTCGAGCTTTCAAGGGCATTTCTCGCAACTGAACCTCGACATGTCCGGGTCATTAATGCCTGGTACGGCGCGGCATGGTACGAAATTATAAGGGCTTGGTGCTGCACACGGTAGCAGCGAGCAAAGAGTATCCGCCGCCACGCGAGTTACCCGTCGAGACGGACGCCGGCATGATCTCGTATACATCGGGTATGACGGGTAGGCCCAACGGTGCCGTGCCGACCCCGTCCAACTATATCGTGATGAATGGTTTCCTGAACGCGCTCTACTGGGGCATTCAACATGAGGGCCGGATACTGCTGGCCACGTTGCTCGCACACCGTACCGCATTCGCCAGGCTCGGCAACTTGCTGGTGTTCGGTGCCACATTGATTCAGCGGTCGAAACGATGAAATGCAGAAGAACCAGCGAGAGCGCTTCGATCAACAACTCAGGTTCTGGTCGCAACTCATTGCCGATGGCATCGAGCGTAAGGAACTCCGCGCAACGCTGAACCCTGACAAGACGGCACGTGAGCTGCTGATCACGGTGCATGGCTTGGTGTCCTTGCAATTGATCAAGCGGGATGCGGAGACCCGCGCCATGGCGCAGGAACAAATCGATCGTGCAATCGACGCACTCAGAAGAGCGTAGGGGCGCAACTGCGCGGCGCTCGGTGTCACCGGTGAAAGCTCACCGCTGGCAATTCGTTCGAAAATTGAGCGACACCCATCAGCGCTCTGCGACGAGCTTACGTTCCGTCACACACGTCAGCTTCCAACAGACGATCAGTACGAGCACGTTCAGACCCAACGCAATCAGCCCGATATTGACGGATGCGATCGATGCCGCCATGTTCGGAAATGCTTGAGCAAGACTGCCGCCGAAACCGATTGAGACATAGGCCAACAGTGCAATGCCGGCGACAATTCCGGAAGCAACAGGTATGGGCCGCTTCGTGGTCCGCGGCATCAGTCCTAGCACGAAAGCAGGAAACAACTGGTCGAGGAGATTGGATGCGAACAGCGATATCGGCACCATCGACCAGCCTGAGTAGAACAAAATAGTCACGCAAATTAGCGCATAGACGGGAACGGTGAGTCTGGCGACAGTCGTGACTGTTGCTTCCGACGCTTGCGGCAACACGTATCGTTTGACCACGTTCTTCGAAAACATGGTCGACGCATTGAGCAGAATCATCGCACCCGGAACGAGCGCGGTGAGAAGACCCGCTCCGCCAATGATGCCGACCACCCAGTCCGGAAACGTCTTCTTTACGATCACGAACAGCGCGATATCGATTGATGATCCGGTCAGCCCCGGGACCACGATAATCGCCGTGAAGCCCACGATGTACATACAGACAATCAGCATCTGATAAAGAGGCATCAGGATGGTGTTTTTTCTGACCGCGTTGCGCGTCTTGATTGCATAGACGCTGGTAAAAGCATGAGGGAATAGATAATAGCCGAGAGACACCAGCAGGACCGTCGAGTTGTACCAGGTTGCATTGAGACCCGTGTCAGGGATGGTGAAGTGACCGGGGTGGGCCTTTTCGACGGCTTCGAAAAGTCTGCCGTAGCCACCGAGATAGTGGATCGGCAAATAGATCGCAAGCGATAGAGCAACGACCAGAATCAGCGCGTCTTTGACCACCGCCACCGTTGCCGCTCCACGAATACCGGAAACGACGATATAGCCGACCATGATCGCGAGCCCTATCCAGATCGCCGCTGCTTCTGACAGCCCGCCGTATGACGACTCGTGCACGATGATGCCGAGGCCTTTCATCTGGATCACGAGAAGCGGAATCATCGCGCCGAGGCCGATGATGGCGGCCATCGCGCCGAGCATGCGGCTCGCAAAAACCTGCTCGAAGTAGTCTGAGAAGGAGACGAGCTGATGGGCCTGTGCCACGTCCCGAAGGCGCGGCAATGTCCAGTAGCCGATCACGAAGGCAAGCGAGGCGCACGCCATGTAGTAGAAGACAGGCGCGCCTTTCGCGTATGCCCACCCCGTTGCGCCCAGAAAGGAATAAGTTGAGAATATTTCACCGGCAATCAGCACGAACGAGATGACGGCACCAAAGCCACGGCCGGCAATCGACCACTCTTCGAAATTCATCGATATTCCGCGCCTGGCCGCCACGCCGACGGCCAACGCACCGGCAAAGAAAATGCCCAGGATGCACAGTGCAATATTCATGGCTGTTCCGTAGACGATTTATTATCGGCTGCATAGATGATCCAGAGGATGCCGGCAGATGCCAGCATCCAGGCAAGATTCCATATCAGGAGTGTCGGAGCACGAAACAAAAGCGGTCCCCAATACCGGACGACCCAGGTTCCCGAAAAAAATCCAACGAACGGCAACACAGCGAGTAAGTGAACTGCTTTCACGTTGATTATTCCTTCGGCGTTAAGCGATGCATTATCTTTGCGCCTTTTTAGAAGAGCCGGCTTCGAGAGTCGGCTTCACGCAGATCTAGGAGCCGGTGTGGTCCAGCCATCGGTAGGCACCGTCAGCGTAGAGCAGCGGATCGACCGGCTCGTTGAGCGCTGTCTGCATGACATTGCCAACGAATACCGTATGTGTACCGTGTTCAAAACGCCGTGCCAAGCTGCAAAAAAACGTCGCTTGAGCACCCTCCAGATAGGGAAGCTGCCAGCGGGGGGACGTATTCCATCGGCCGGAGGCGAAGCGCTCGGGATGCGAATATCGGCTTCCGAACCGGTCGCTGATGTCGCGCTGGCCTCTGCACAGCAAGGTCACCGAGAAGCGGCCGATCCGCTCGATGACGGCATGCGACGATGCGTCCCTGTTGATGCAGACGAGGAGGGAGGGCGGCGCGGCACTCAGCGAAGTAACCGCTGTGGCCACCATGCCGTACGGTTGCTGGTGTTCTTGCGTTGCCACGACGCACACGGTAGCGGCGAGGCGGCGCATGGCTCTGGCGAAATCGACGGGGCATTCGTCAGTTTGAGTTGCTTCCATATTGGCCTCCTTCACTTCGGACCGCGGATTTTGAATTGATTTTCCGGGCGGTCGAGTCCGAGATTTTCGCGCAACGTGGTTCCTTCGTATTCAGTGCGGAAGACACCGCGCTTCTGCAATTCAGGAATGACTGTTGCGCAAAATTCGTCGAGGTCGCCAGGCAGGACCGCGGGCTGGATGAGAAACCCGTCCACAGCATCTGCCTTGAACCACGCCTCCATTTCGTCGGCTATATCGGATGGCGTCCCGACAATCGTTCGTTGCCCTCGGGCGCCTGCGAGTTTCTGGTAGAGCTGGCGAATCGTCAGGGATTCGCGTTTGGCCATTTCGAGTACGGACTGGACCGTGCTCTTGCTGGTGTTAGTGTCGCTGGCAGAAATCTTTTCGGGCAGCGGACCATCGAGGTCGAGACCGTTCAAGTCGTATCCGCCGAGCGCGTTAGATAATAGTTCGAGGCCGACGTCCGGCTGGATCATCGCTTGCAGTCTCGCGTGCCGCTCTTGCGCTTCTGACCGGCTTGCCCCTATTACAGGATTCAGGCCGGGCATGATCTTCAACTGACTGACGTCGCGTCCATACCCGCTCATACGGCCCTTCAGATCGTTGTAGAAGGCCTTGGCCTTTTCCAGGTTGTGTTGGGCGGTGAACACGATTTCGGCCGTTTCAGCCGCGAGTTCCATGCCGTCATGCGACGATCCTGCCTGTGCGATTACGGGATGCCCCTGCGGTGGACGCGAGATATTGAGCGGTCCGCGAACGCTGAAGTGCTCGCCACGATGGTTGAGCGTATGCAATGCTTCGGGACGAAAATAGACGCCGGATTCCCGGTCGCGAATAAACGCATCGTCTTGCCAGCTGTCCCAAAGACCTCGCACGACACCAACGAACTCCTTCGCCCGTTCGTAGCGATGCTCGTGCGAGAAGTGTTCTTCGCGTCCAAAATTAAGGCTTTCGTCCACGTTCGACGAAGTGACGACGTTCCAGCCTGCGCGTCCTGCGCTGATGTGATCGAGAGACGCGTATCGCCGGGCGATGTTGTACGGCTCGTTATAGCTGGTGGTCGCCGTTGCGATCAAGCCGATGTGGTGCGTGACGGCTGCTATACCGGCGAGCAGGGTCGTCGGCTCGAAGTACGCCATGTACTGCGGCCAGCGGCTCAGCGCCTCGAGATTGCCGCCACGCACGGCAGCGGCGTCGGCGAGAAAAAGCAGGTCGAATCGCGCGGCTTCGGCAGTCTTCGCCAGTCTCACGTAATGCTGGAAGTTGCTACCCGCATCGATTTGTGAATCAGGATGCATCCAGGCTGCGATGTGATTGCCGGTGGGATGAAAGAGCCCACCGATTTTCATCATACGTTGTGTGTTCACGTTTTCCTCCAAATGAGTTGTGACTTGATTATTCGAGCGCACGACGGGAGTGACAAGCAACGAAATCAGAACGCTGCGTTGCCCTCATGTGTTGCCGTCGGGGCAACGCAATTGGCTTCACGCTGAGAATTTCCCGGTCAAGTGAACAAATAAATCGAACGCGCTCCTCGAAAAACGGTGGTTTTCGGAGACGCTCATGCGCGATAGATTGCTCATCATGTGCATGCCGTTATTGCGAGGCCACACACAAGCGCACTGTAAAGCCACGATCAGCAACTCTCTGGAAGCCCATGAGAACCATCCTGATGTCTCCGCTGATGCATTACGTCCGGGAAGTGGCCCTTGAAGGGTCCATTCGTCGCGCGGCCGATAACCTGCATATTTCACCTTCGGCGATCGCGCGACAGATCCAGCAGCTTGAGGAACAGTTCGGTGCGGCACTGTTCGAGCGGCTGCCGCGTGGCATGAGACTGACCGAAGCGGGCGAGATCGTGTTGGAGACCATTCAGCAATTCGAGCGGAACGCAGCAACCGCCCTTTCGCACGTTGAAGAGTTGCGTGGACTTAAGCGCGGACGCGTTTCGATCGGCGCTCTGCAGACGCTGGGTGAAGAGGTTCTCCCTCGCGCGCTGAGCGATCTGCGCAAGCGTTACCCAGGAATATGTTTCAACGCATATATTGGGAATTCCTCGGAAATCGTCCGCAAACTGCTCAACGGCGAACTGGACATCGGCATGTGTTGGGAGCCTGTTGTGGCCGTGCCGCTGGAACGGTTGCGCGTCGTGCAGAGTGCGATAGGCGTGGCGATGCAAAGCGGGCATCCGCTCGCGCGCAGGGATGTAATCGGACTGCGCGACTGCGCCCCTTATCCGGTGATTTTTCCGTCCCGCGACATGCTGTTTCGCGTCATGCTCGACCGGATCAACATTGGTATTGGCAGCAGCCTGACGCCGGTGATCGAAACGAACTCAATGTCGATGATGCGCACGTTAGTGCGGGAAGGAGCGGGGCTCGTACTGACGACATCAATGTCGCTTCTTAGCGATCTCGCGACGGGCAAGGTCGTCCACCGGCCGCTGCTTGAGTCGGGCCTGCATTCCCTGCCCCTGTGTCTGCTGGTCCGATCCGAACGCGAATTGCCATTGGCAGTGAAGGTTGTCGTTGAGCACTTCATGACCGAGATGGACAAGCTCGCGGCCCTTCAAAATCGCTAATGAACATATTTCATGCGTGCGTCGTCTTGTTCGCGATCCCGTTCGCTGTTCTAGAAAATCGGCCGACGCGTTCGAATTTTGATTTTTGACGCGCATTTATCGCTGGATACAGTGGCTCAACCCGAGTGAGCCAGAGCGGGCCATAAGAAGTTTCGTCTTACAACGCGGTTGTCCAGCGTAGTTACTTCGTATAACGAAGTATTTGTAAGTCAAAATGCATCGTCGTGCGTTCGGCGAACAGATAGGTCTTGGAGATCGCATCATGAAGAGAAGACAATGGATCAAGCGATTTGTCGCAACATCATCAGTCGTGGGTGTTGCGGCGGCCTTGCCGCAAATAGGTCAAGCACAAAGTTCCGTCACGCTATATGGACTTATTTCCACAGGTATCCTGTACACGTCGAATGCGGGTGGCCATTCTCAGGTATCAATGGCAAGTGGTCCGGAACAATTACCTCGCGTGGGCTTCAAAGGACGCGAGGATCTGGGAGGTGGAAATGCCGCGATCTTCATGCTTGAGAACGGCTTCAATTCGACGAACGGTTCACTCGGACAAGGCGGAAGAATGTTTGGGCGATGGGCCTACGTAGGGTTAACGAACGACGCAATCGGTACGGTGACCATGGGTCGCCAGCTCGAGGAAATGGCGCAGCAACTATACTGGACTGAGTCAGGTGTCATCTTCGCGGCCTTCGCGACGCACATTGGCGACAACGACAATATCTTCAATTCCAACCGGTTCAATAATTCGATCCGGTATGCATCTCCCAACATCCACGGTCTATCGTTCGCTGGCTCATACGCGCTTTCAAATCAAGCCGGCGCATTCTCCAACAACAATGGCTATAGCGTCGGGGCAAACTACGTCGTGGGTCAGTTAAAGCTTGGCGCGGCATTTACGCAGTTCAATCATCCCTCGGTTGCGTCGAATCTCAACGGAGCCGTGGACGACGACACATGGGGATTCTCGAATCCCTTCGTCAAGAGTCTCACCGGAGCGGTGACGGCCCAGCAACGGATCATGGGCGTTGGTGCAAGCTACGACTTCAACGTCGTTCAGGTGGCGGCAAACTACACCAACGTGCTCTACAACTATCTCGACAATACGGGTTTGCGCCTGCAAAACGCCGAATTGACGGTGACTAAAAGAATTACGCCCGACATTCTGTTAGGCGCAGGCTATATCTTCACGGCCGGAAACTATTCCGCAGACCTGCAACCGCGATATCACCAGTTGAACCTTGGCGCTGTGTATTCGCTGAGCAAGCGCACGGATCTCTGGCTGGTTGGCATGTACCAGCGTGCGGTGGGTGACGCGCATCATGCGCAGATCTATACGACCACGGCATCGAGTTCTAACAATCAGACGTCGGTTGTAGCCGGCATTCGCACGCGGTTCTAACGGATTTTCCTGTGCAGCCTGGAGCCGCGTGGAGAGGCTCCGGGCTGGACGACTCCCTATACCTGGACGTTCTCAGGGAAAGATTTGTCGTAGTCGTCGACGTACTGAATGTACGCGTCGGCAACTGAACGTTCGATAAACGATGCCTCGAAGCTGTTTTTGGCGAGCTGAACGATTTCGCTGCGAGAGAGCTGCAGGTTCTGCTGGACGAACATGAAGTTCTCGTTCACATAGCCGCCGAAGTACGGCGGGTCGTCGGAGTTGATCGTAGCGCATAGACCGGCATCGAGCATGGCGCGCAAAGGATGAGGCGCGGTGGCATCGACCACGTTCAGCTTGACGTTGGAGAGCGGGCAGACAGTGAGCGGAATGCGCCGGGCGGCAAGAGTCTTCACCAGGTCGGTATCATTTAGACAAGCGTTGCCATGATCGATGCGATTCACATGCAAAAGGTCGACTGCCTGACGAACATAGTCTGCCGGACCTTCCTCGCCAGCATGAATAGTGACGGGGAAGCCATACGATCTGCATCTGCGGAAGAACTCAACAAACTTGCTGGGCGGATGTGGCAGTTCTGCACCACCCATGCCAATGCCGGCAATCTGTGTTTTCCACGGCATGATTGACTCGAGAAGCTCGAGCGCCTCCGCCTCGCTTCGATGACGATGCGCGCTGATCAGCAAGCCCGACGTGATGCCGGCATCACGTCGGGCATCCCGCATCGCGCCCAGCACGCCTTCCATTAATTGAGCAAGGGGGGTGCCGCGCTCCACAAACGTTTGAGGGCCGATGAACATCTCCGCATGACGGACGTTCTGTTCGTGCGCTTGGCGAAGATATCGATAGGTCACGTCGTAGAAGTCGCGTTCCTTGACCAGGACACGGCAACCCTCGAAGTAAAGATCCAGGAACGACTGGAGTTCCTTAAACGCGTAGGCGGCCCTGAGCGCTTCTGGCGACGGCCATCGCAGTGAAAGACCGTTGCGTTCGGCGAGCGCGAACATCATGTCCGGCTCTATGCAGCCTTCCAGATGCATGTGAAGCTCTGCTTTGGGAATGCCTTCAATAAAGGTATGGATGTTGGTCATCGAAATAATCCTATGGCTTGCTGGCGCAAACGAATGAAAGGGCAGTGGGTTCAGTATCCGGCGGCGCGATCGACCAGACCCGCCGCCGGCAGGTTTTTACGAATGGCTAACAGCCGCTTGACGGTTTGACCAGCGAGCGCAATCGGGTCGCAACGGCTTGCAATGTGCGGCGTGACGCAGATCCGCGGATGTGACCAAAGCTCACTGGATGGGGGCAACGGTTCGGTCCGGAAGGTATCGAGCGTGGCTGCGTCAACACTGCCATCGGCGAGGGCCTCCAAAAGGTCGCGCTCGTTCAGGTGTTCGCCACGGCCGACATTGATCACATGGGCGCCGGCTTTCAGCGTCGAGAAGACGTTGGCGCCAAGAAAGCCGTGAGTCTCGTGTGTGAGCGGCAGCAGACAGACGAGGGTATTGCATTCGCGAAGGAATGGCTTGAGTTCCACATCCCCGCAAAAGTACGTTACGCCTTCAACGGGGAATGCCGGTGGCCGCCGCACCCAGCCTCGAACGGTATAGCCAATTGCCGAGAGTGCGTGCGCGGTCGCCCGTCCAAGCTCTCCCATTCCGGCAATACCGACAACGTGACGCTGCGGCGCAACGAAAGGAAGCGCTTCCCAGGCGCGGACAATGCCGTGGCCCAGATAGCCCTTCATTTTGCGCTGATGATGCACCACCGCCCAGCTCACATAAGCCGCCATGCCCGCCGCCATACCCGGGTCGATGGCGCGGCAAAGCGGGACGTGCGCCGGTAGATCCGGGTCGGCGAGAATATGGTCGACGCCCGCACCCGAGGATTGTATGAGCCGTAGATTCGGCAGTTGATGAAGCAAACCAGCGGGAGGTCTCCAGCAAACGACGGCTTCGATATCCGACAAACTGCCGAGATCGTCTCCCCAGCGAAGATCGAGCGCCTGAGGCAGCCGTCTGAAAGCCGGCACGAGGAACGACATGTCACTCGAACCGCCGATCAGCGCGATACAAGGGGGCTTGCGCGCCGAGCGTGCCCGGCGTCGGTCCACTCCAGTTCGAGACGGGGACAGGGCGACTGTCTCGCTCATTGCCGATATCCGGTGCCGACCTGCGCATCGAGGAGACGACAAAAGCCGTTCCATTCCCGCGCGGTCCCTTCGAGCTGGTTCGCGCTTGAGCCCCCTCGTTCATATTGCCGGGCCGTGTGCTCGCACACCTCAGGCGCAACTTCGCGAATCTTGCGGCCCGATGCCTGTATCGCTAGCTGTACTCGACACGCCCGCTCCAGGTTATGCATCAGGATGAACGCTTCAGCGACCGTGCGCCCGATCGTCAGCAGGCCATGATTGCGAAGTATCAGACAGCGCTTCTCACTGCCGAGGCTCGTGACGAGGCGCTGGCGTTCTTCGAGATCGAGCGCGAGTCCTTCGAAGTCGTGATAGGCCACCCGGTTATAGAACTGAAAAGCCCACTGATTGCATGGCTGCAGCCCTTCGTCCAGAGACGAGACGGCGACACCTCCGATCGTGTGCGTATGCATCACGCAGGCGGCATCAGGACGAGCGGCATGGATCGCGCTGTGAATGGTGAAGCCGGCGGGATTGACCTCGTAGCCGGACGGCCCGACGAGCTCACCGTCGAGGTTGATTCTGACGAGCGACGAAGCCGTCACCTCACGGAACAGCAGGCCAAAGGGATTGATCAGGAATTGCTCGTGTGAGCCAGGCATGCGTGCCGAAATATGCGTGTAGATTCCGTCATCCATGCCGAGCAGGGCGATAAGCCGATAGGCTGCTGCGAGGTCTTCGCGGGTTTGGCGTTCGTCGCGATGACCGGCCGTATCATTCGTTTTCATGGTGAGTTTCCCTCCCGTCAGTTTGCCTGGCCCGTGCGCTTGAGAGCACGTTTCTCTACCGCCAAGCCTGGCACGACCGCTCTAGCGTGAGAGCCTTTGCCGATCACGCCTCCCGCATCGTCGGCCCAGATGTCGAATAGATATAGCGGACCGTCCCTGCCCGTGAACTTCGCATGTGCCGTGAATTGCGCACCGGGCGGAGTGGGCGCGAGATGCTCGAACACGACGCTCGAGCCGACCGAAAGCTGTCCTTCCTGCAGCACCGGATGCAACGCTTTGGCGGCCGCGCGCTCCAGATGTGCAATGAGCCAAGGTGTCGAAAGTACGCCCGGGAAACGTTCCCCCGAATCGAGTTCCAGCCGGCTCGCCAGATGTTCGAGCGTGACCGTGACGTCAAGGGTGATGGTCGTGCCGTGTTCAAGTGTTGTCATGATATGAGTGTGAGTGGAGTGTGAGCAGCCCATGAAAATTGACGTGACGCGCTTAGGCGCCCGATACGTGATCCGCGTCGTGGTTGACCCAGAACACGACCTTTTTCTTGATGGCCTGCATGACCCAGTGCAGCCCAACCCCCATCAGCGAAAGAATAAGGAGAATCGCGAACACACCCGCGGTATCCATCGAAAAATTTCGCTGCAAGATGAGATAACCCAGGCCCGCCTGCGATCCGACGAATTCACCGACAATCGCGCCGATAACGGCAAGCACGATGGCGACGTCGAGGCCAACGAAGATATACGGCAGCGCGTTGGGAATTTTCACGTAGCGGAAAATCTGCCATTTCGAGCCGGTGAACGCGACGAGCAAATCGATTTGCTCGCGCGGCGCGGACCGCAGGCCGACGATGGTGTTCGCCAGCACCGGGAAGAACGCGATCGTGGCGGTGATGACGATCTTGGACGTGACGCCGTAACCAAACCAGATCACGATCAGCGGCGCGATCGCCACTTTCGGGACTGTCTGAAATGCGATCACATACGGATAGAAGATTTTCTCCGCGTAGGCAGACTGGCCGATTATGCCGCCGAGAATAAGCCCAAGACCCGCACCGGCAAAAAAGCCCGCCATGGTTTCGTAAAACGTCACGCCCAGGTTGGATATGAGCGATCCGTCAGCGCATCCCTGAATAAGCGAAACGAATGTGGCGCTGGGTGTGGGAACAATGAGCGTCGACACGTTGAAGTAGCGAACGCCGAATTCCCATGCGCCGAGAATCACGACCAGCAAAGCAGCCGACATCAGGTGATCCGAATGCTTGCCTGGGGACTTGTCGCGAACCCCGTCGATCCGGGTCGCCTGTTCGATAGAAGTGCTCATGAGTCGAGGGTCCCGTGAGAGTTGAAGTGGCTGCGGATCCGGGTTACCACCTTCCCGAAGGGTTCGGAGTTGATCATTTCGAGCTTGCGCTCGCGCGGAAGATCGACCGCAAGTACGTCGGCTATCCGCCCTGGACGCGGGGACATGACAATGACGCGGTCAGCGAGGAAGACGGCTTCCGGAATGCTGTGTGTCACGAGAAGCACCGTCTTCCCACTCTCGGCGCGAATCCTGAGCAGATCGAGATTCATCATCTCGCGGGTCATCGCGTCGAGCGCGCCAAATGGTTCGTCCATCAGAAGCAGATTGGGATCGTGGCACAGGGCTCGAGCTATCCCCACGCGCTGTTGCATTCCGCCCGACAGCTCCCCCGGATACTTGTCCTCGAACCCTTCGAGACCCACCATCGCCAGGTATTTATCCGCGCGCTTGCGGTGCACGCTGGTGAGCTTGCCGTGCAGCTCGCTCGGCATGAGGATGTTTTGAATGACGGTGCGCCACGGCAGCAGTACAGGCGCCTGAAAGACGACACCGACCTCATGATTGGGCCCGTCGATCGGTCGCCCGGCGATAGATACGCTGCCGGACGTGCGCCGCAGAATGCCGGCCAGAATTTTCAGCAAGGTCGATTTTCCGCACCCGCTAGGTCCAACGACGGTAATAAATTCACCGGGTTCGACAGCGAACGCCACTTCATGCAGGGCATGGATTTCGTTGCCTTCGCGCGTCTGATAGGTCTTGTTCAGACCGGATACTGTAATCATCGATTGCTCCGTTTATACCGCGACGCGGTATTCAGAGTGATGTCGGATTGGCCGTCGAATCGACGGTGCTAAAACGCGCATCCCGCCATTTGAATGCCGCCTTGAGGCCGTCCCGATTCATGCGCTCAAAAAACTCGTCTGCTTCGCCGGATGTCGACATCAACACCTGAGTGAAGATTTCGCTGCCGTATTCGATGGTCGACGCAAAGCCGCGGAGTTCGTAATTGCGATTGATGCCGAGTTTGTTGAGTTGCACCGCGGGCGGAGGCAATCTCGCGATCCTCAAGGCGGTTTGCGTTGCTTGCCCGGCCAGTTCTGCGAGCGGCACAATTCGATTGACGAGCCCCAGCCGCTCACCTTCGACGGCGTCCACGCGATCGCCGAAGAGAAGAAATTCCTTGGTCTTCTTCATGCCGAGAATCCACGGCGTAATGTTGAAGGGCGGTGCGGACTGGAACTGGATTTCCGGTTCGCCGAAAGAGGCCGTGTCGGCAGCCAATGTGTAATCACAGACCATCGTGAGGTCGCAACCGCCGCCCAACGCGTAACCGTTCACGGCGGCAATATACGGGACACGCGACTTCCAGATTTTCCACCACGTGTCGTTGCCAAGTTTCACGTGCTCGCGCCAGTCCTGAACGGTGACAAGAGGATGCTCGCGCGGCGACAGATCGAAACCGGCGCAGAAGGCCTTGCCTCGCCCGGTGATGACGGCTGCGCGAATCTGCTGGTTGTTCTCTATGACATCAAGCGCGTCCTGCATTTCCAGCAGCAACTGGTCGCTCAGTGCATTCATCTTGTCGGGTCGCGACAAGGCGAGGGTCGCCACGGGACCTTCGATCACCAGTTCGATCGTGTCGTACATCATTGTCTTGTCTCCAGGATTGTTTTTGCTTTCGGAATGATCAGTGCGTCCAGAACGACGGCGCCTTTCCCGAAGGGCTGGACTGATACCGGGTTTAGATCCACGGCGTCGAGTTCGTGCTGATAGGCGATCGCAATGTCGGAAAGCCGGGATACCATGGCTGCCAAAGCGCCACGGTCTGCCGGCAGTGCCCCGCGGTAGCCGCTCAAGAGCCGGTCAAGGCGTGTGAGCGAAATCATGCCGTCGGCCTGATCCCGGCTGACCGGCGCGATTTCAAAGGCGGCGTCGTGCAGCAGCTCGACCAGCACGCCGCCTGAGCCGACGACAACACCAGGACCGAATGGCCGATGCGTGGCAATGCCTACGATGGCTTCAACGCCCGCAGACACTTGTTGCTGTACCAGCACGCCATTGATACGGGCATCGGGCAAACGCGCTTTGACCCGTTCGATCATGTCGGCGAAGGCGGACAACACCTCCGCTTCGTTCTGCAGGTTTAGCATCACGCCGCCGACTTCGGTCTTGTGAGGGATATCTTCGGAGTCGATTTTCAGTACGACCGGAAATCCCAGCCCATGCGCAGCCGTTGCGGCTTCATCCGCATTCGTCGCGAGATGTTCGAGCGTGACCGCAATGCCGTGATCGGCGAGAAAGGCCTTGCTTTCGCGTTCGGTAAACGGATCGGCGGATGCAAGCCGCGCTACCCATCGTTCATCGCGCAGCGCGGCGAATGATGCCGGTGCGGATTGGACATACTCGTGGTACTGGATCAGATGGCCAATCGCCTTCAGCGCATTGCGCATACCGCTTAACGCGGGAATCGCCGCGAGTCGAAGCGGCGCCAGCACGTCCGGGTGAATGGCATCGGACACATTGTTGAAGAAGACGACCGGCTTGGCCGCATTCACCGATGCAGTCACGACCGCTTCGGCAAGGCGCCCGTAAATTGCCGCCTGATCGCTGCCTAGCGTCCAGGGACAGTCCTGGGAGATTGCTACGAGAGAGATCCCGGGATCGGCAAGCAGCGCCCGCAGGCAGTTCGCGTACATGACGGTATCGAAGACGGCCACACCCGTTGCATCTAGCGGATTTCGAGGGGATCCAAACGGAGGCAGGATATCTTTTAAAGCGTCGATGGTGTCGCGCGAGAGCTCTGGGATGTTCAGGCCGACTCGCTCCGCGATATCGCAGGTGAGCGCGAGTTCACCACCGCTGACATTAAGCACGGCGACACCGTTACCGCCCGGAATACGGCTATTCGAAAGGAACAGCGAACAGGTTTCGATCAGCTCGTCATAGTCTTCCACAAGCACGACACCGAGGCGGCGGAAAAAGGCCTGCAGTGCGGTATCCGGCGTGGCAATCGCGCCGGTGTGCGCAGCGCTGGCCGCCGCCCCGGATGTCGACCTACCGACTTTGAGTGCGACGACCGGCTTGCCCGCCTTGCGCATCTTCAATGCGGCTGTTGCGAATTTGTCCGGGTCTCGCAACGTTTCTAAAAAAAGCGCCGCGACCGTGCAATTTTCGTCTTGAGCAACAAAATCGAGGTAATCGCCAATGTCCGTCACCGCGCCGTTTCCAAGCGAGATCAGATGGCTGAAGCTGAATCTGTTGAGGTTGCTCAGTGCAATGCAAGCCGACCCGGAATGAGAAATCAGTGCGAGGCCGCCGAGCTGAAGGTTCTCCGGCAGCGACGCGCTATAGAGTGAAACGTGCGAGGCGACGCTGTAGAGGCCGAGGCAGTTAGGACCGCAAAGATTAATCGAATGATCGCTGCAGTACCGGGCCAATTTTTCCTGCAAGGCCGCGCCCTCTGCGCCGGTTTCCGCAAAGCCGCTTGCATAGAGCACGGCATTGTGGATTCCGTGTTCGTGCAGTTCTTCGAGCGCTGGCAATGCCTTGTCGACGCTTAACGCAATAACGGCGCAATCGACGGTGCCAGGAATCTCCTGGACGCTCGGATAGGCCTTCAGCCCGAGGACATCCCGCGCACTCGGATGAATGGGATAGATCCTGCCAGGGTAGCCGACGCGCTGAAGATTGCGGATGACCGTGTGCCCTAACGCTTCCACACGCGGAGACGCACCTAGCACTGCGATGGAAGTTGGATTGAGAAGGGGGGAGAGCGGATGCAATCTGGATTCCTCAAGAGAACCCCGACGTCTGGCTTCATCGGGTGATTCGAGCAGATGTCTTTGACCGGTCCACGGGTCGGTGACCCGCGGTCCCAAAACGCTTCCAGGAGGTCCGAGGGTGATTTCAAGGTAAGCGCGTAAAAAAAGCAGGTCAAACAGAGATTTTCGTCGACGCTGCGCGAATTTTTCGCACCATGGCGACCGGATCAGGACGCAAACTACGTACGATTTCCCGAGGAGCGTTGCAATCCTGACCGGTATCCAGGTCGCGGGATGAGGCTCGGGCAGGTCCATTTAATGGATCTGGTGAACGACGCTCATCCGCTGGGATGCGGGTGGGGTAATTGCTCGCGTAGCGGCGGCTTCTGCACCTTTACGGAGAACCA
>Ga0302233_10000817_pt1 | contig 23497 bp, 27 predicted proteins | sample II_Palsa_N3_1_FD_193516 | JGI IMG/M metagenome (GOLD analysis project Ga0302233, IMG submission 193516) | Peat permafrost microbial communities from Stordalen Mire near Abisko, Sweden - II_Palsa_N3_1 | ecosystem: Environmental > Terrestrial > Soil > Palsa > Peat permafrost | place: Sweden... | reverse complement strand
CGGGAGCCACTCACGCAAGTGGTCGCGGAGCGGGCGCGCGCCATTGCGCTGCAAGAGGTCGGCGGGGTAGCGCACACTATGAGTTTGGAGGACCAGCGCCCTGCTACAGCCCGCCTTCGCAAACAGGTCGAGCAGCGCGCGGAAGAGTTGCTTCGGGGTCGATGGTCGGCACTATGGCGATAGATTTTGATGAGCAGGAGGGGCAAACGCCTCTCGACCCCGACGAAATCGCCGGACTAAAACCAAGGCACCTGACCACGAAGGGTGAACTTAATGACTGGGAGCAGGAGAACATCCTGGCGGCGGTGACATGGCTTCGCCGTGCCCGTCAGCGAGACGTGCTCAGTGAGGATTTTTGCCGCACCTTGCACAAAAAAATGTTCGATAAGACTTGGGCCTGGGCCGGTACATTCCGGAAATCCGACAAGAACATCGGATGTGATTGGACGCAGGTGAGCGTCAAGCTGCGAAATCTTTTCGACAATGTGCGCTACTGGATTGAGAATAAAATCTTCCAGCCGGATGAAATAGCGGCACGATTTCACCGTGAGCTGGTCTGGATTCACCCTTTTCCAAACGGCAATGGCCGACACTCACGGATGATGACTGATGTGCTTTTGCGCGGTATGAAAGAGTCTCCTTTTACGTGGGGTGGTGGAGGCACGCTCGTCGAAGCCGACAACGCTCGCGCGCTATATCTAACCGCGCTGCGTGTCGCAGACAAAGGTGACTACACGTTGCTGCTTGCCTTCGTTCGCAGCACCGCTTAGGTTTAACGAGTGAATGTCATTGACAACGGTATTCGCGACAAGCGAGCTAGACGGCGGCATGTCTCGATAACCGAGCAAACAATCCCTCAGCTTTTACCTCTACAGCAACCTACTGCGCCACTCCTTCAGTCACCCCTCCCCAAACGTATCCCCAACCCACCGCAGCGCCAAAAAATCAATAAACGCCCGAGTTCGCGCCGGCAGCTTGACGCTCGACGGCCACACCACAAAAACCGGCATGCCTGGGGTGCTGAAGTCCGCCAAGACTTCTTCCACCACACCCTGTTCCAGCTCGCGCTGCAGTAGCCAGCGTGGCGACGATCCAATGCCGAGTCCATTGATCACCGCAGCATTGCACGTCGCTAGATTGTTGGCGCTGAAGCGGCCACTGACGGCAACTTGATAGCGCTCATCATCGGACTGAACCATCGCACGATTCTTCCAGTTCAATGGAAAGTCCCTCTCGCGCGACGGCAGTACCGCGTGGCGGGCCTTCATCGGATACTGGGCCAAGCGTAAAGGAAGCCGGGTGATGCGCGGTTCCCGCGTTGCTTGTGTGCGCTATAGGTCGGGTGCTGGCTGCTGCTGGTGTCGCCGGGGGCGAGCATGCCGTTGTGTATCTACGAGTGGAGGAAATGTCATGATAAAAGTCATCGAAATTACGCGCTATGGCACTGCCGACGTATTGGCTTTGGGCGAGCGTCCCATGCCCGAGCCGAAAGTTGGGGAAGTCCTGATCAAGGTTTCGGCTGCGGGTGTGAATCGCCTCGATGTGATGCAACGCTGCGGCAACTATCCGCCGCCGCCGGGTGCCTCGGATATTCCAGGGCTGGAAGTGGCCGGCGAAATTGTCGACGGCGACTTGAGCCATGCATCGAACCAATATGGCTTGCATCTTGGCGACCGGGTTTGCGCCTTGCTGCAAGGCCGCATCCGCCCAGTGATCTACCGCAGCTTTCCAGCGGCCGACGCGGCCGAGGCGCATCGCGTCATGGAAGGCGGCGAACTCTGTGTGTTCGCCGACTCCGATACGCATATCGTCAACGAGCCGGGCATTCATGTAATTCGGATGCCTGAACATTACGGCCCGCTGTCGCCGATCTTGCATACGGTGCCGTTGTAGTTGTTGGCGCATCACACGGCGGTTGCTCGTGGCACCGATGTGGATAAGCCGCGGAATTTGGCGAAGTCGGTGACGGTGGAGTAAGAGGCGGGTTGCAGAACAGCACACGCCCTCGACACCGCCAAAGCGTCGCGCCGCTCCCTCTTGCGCTGCCGCTCGAGTCGCATCAGCGCGGCAGGTAATTGATGAAGGCGACCGTGCCGTCCATGACGGGCTGGAACAGGCCGATTTTATTGTCGTTTGCCACGGCCGTCAGGTTGAGCGTAAAGGCGGGATTGGCCGCGCCGACATTTTGCGGATTGGTCGACCACGTGGCGCCCGCTTGAGATGTCAAATTGACCTGTCCACCATCGGCTGACCCAATCAGATACGTTGTGTTGCCGGTGCTCGTCAATACCATGGACGCCTCGGGCATCGGCGCGTTCGGATCGGCTGCGAAAGCCTTCCAATCGGAGGAGTTCGGCCGCTCGAAGCAATAGACCACCGGGCTGTTATCGACCTGTGGCGTATCGTTGTAGGCCGCGAAAATCATGCACTGGATCGTCGCATCGAAAACCACGGTCGGTGCCCAGATGAAGCTGGACGACGACAGGTTCGCATACGTGCCCACCACGGCGAAATTGCCGTAGAAGCCGAATTGCTGCGGCATTTGCAGCGCCCGATACATCTTCCCGTCCCGGCTCAATGCCACTACGGCGACGAGGCCCGCATTCGGTCCGGAATCGATCAGTAATGCTTGGAATTGCTGTGCCATGGCGTTCAAAATCGGTCCCGGAATCTGCTGCCATCTTGTCCAGTTCGCCGGGGGGGGATCCCGCGCCACTTCGGTCGCCTGCCACATCCTGCCGGCGGTATCGAGCGCGAATGCTTCGAGACGGCTATCGGCGTTGCGCACGAGTTGCACCGGTCCGGCAAAGACCGTGCCGCGCGGCAGCCCTCCGACAACGGAGGCCTGCACGATATTGATGGGTTCCGGAGCCGACGGACGGATGTAGTCGATCTCGACGGTCGTCGGTGAGGCCAGGCGGGCCACGCCCAGATAGTCGGGGCTCGTTCGCGCGACGGCCGTAGCGGGGCTAGAGTTGCTTGTGAACCCATAGCGCCGCCACGCTTCGGGTCGCCCGAGCGCGTCGATTTTGCACAGTGCCAACGTATTGCTTGAGGACTGCGCGAACGCATAGATTGCATCGCCGAAATAAATCGGCGCAATCAGGCTTTGGGGTTGGGCGGTTCCACCGATATTGTTCCAATCCGACGTTGAAGGCAGCGGCCTTTGATCGATTTGCGATTCGTTCGGTGCAGGTTCGCTTGGCATGATGTGTCTTTCCCCTGACGTCCTTTGCACGGCCCGTGCTCCGGCACCGCGCGACGGTTGATACGCCGGCCGATGCGCTGGCATGCGGGCGGTGCCCGGCATGCGCTTCGCCACCTTCGGCAAAACGCAGGGGCCTGGCACCGCCATGGTGCTATGTCGTTCTCTTGCGAAACGGTTCGAGTCCTGTCAGCTCGGCGAGTAATTGATGTAGGCGACCGTGCCGTCCGTGATGGGCTGGAACAGGCCCATTTTTCCGTCGTTGGGCACGGCGCTCAAGTTGAGCGTACCGCCGCGTTGCACCGTACCGACCTCTTGCGTGGCCGACCAATTCGAGGCGGTTCTGGACTTCAGATAGACCTGTCCGCTGCCGCTCGCCCAAACCAGACACGCTCCGCCCCTGCCTGCGTTGGTCAATAACACAGGTGCCTCGGGCGGCACTGGAATGTTCTGGGGAAGAATAGCCTCCCACTTCGAGGATGCCGATTGCTCGAAGTAATAATCGAGTGAGCTATTAGTAGGCAGGGGAGTCTGGTTGTAGGCTGCATAAACCATGTACTGCGCAGCGGAATCGAAGAGGGCGGCCGGCCCCCAGATAAAGTGGGTCAGAGACGACAGGTCGGTATAGTCTCCTACCTGCAGGAAATCGTTGTAGGTGCCGATGGTCTTCGATTCGACTGCCTGATACATTTTTCCGTCGCTACCCAGCGACACCACCGCGATGCAGTTCTTGTTCTTGCCGGACGTGACGAGCAGCGCTTGGAACGTGTGAGCCGAATTGTCGAGTTTCGGCCCGGGAATTTGCCGCCATGAGCTCCATCTGACGGTGGCAGGTGCGACCTGCGACAGTTCGTACGCCGACCACATTTTTCCGGCCGTGTCGAGTGCAAAGACTTCGAGACGATTGTCGACACTGAGCACAAGTTGCAGTGGTCCAGCGAAGACCGTGCCGCGATCCAGCCCGCCGGTAACGGAGCATTGCGTCTGCGCCCTTGGCAGCGATGCGGGAGATATGTAGGTGATTTGTACCGCTTGCCCCGAAATCAGGCAGGCCACGCCCAGGAAGTCCGGGCTCGTACGCGCGACAGCAACCGCAGGGCTCGAGTTGGCCGTATAAGTGTAGTTGTACCAAGTCGGCGTATTCGAACTGTCGATATTGCACAGCGTCAATGTATTGGTGGCGCTTTGCGCGAATGCGAAGATCTCGCCGCCGAAATAAATCGGCGCAATTTGGCTTTGGGGTAGAACCGTGCCGCCGATAGAGTTCCAATCCGTGGTGGGAGGAATCGGCCGTACGTTGAGTTCGGAAGCCTTCCGTAGGTGTTCTGTTGACATGATATTTCCTTTTTTACATCTGGCGCTCGGTCAGCCCCGCAGCGCCGCGTGTTGGAGGGTGGGAGGCAAGTTAGGCTTGCTTCGGAAAAAGGCTGACACCCGATCTGAAAAGGCGCGAATTCGTTCGTTGTCGCACCCATTTTTCCGGCGGTCGAATTATTCAAAAACCGTGATCGTAGGGTCCCATTGGAAATACAGCGCATTGAACCTGGTATCCGTTGCCATGCCGTGCGTGATGTAAAAGCGAACCGAATAATATTCCTTGCCGTGATCGGTCACGTCGCAGGATAGGTAATATTCCGGAAGGACCGTGGGCGTGTAATCCAGCGGATCGATCGTGTGATCCTGCTTTTCCTTGGGAATCGGAACCTTCGGATGCGCCAATTCAGGCATCGGCTTGCCCGTCACTTCGACGTTGCCTGTCACGCCCGGCGTCGGGAAGATGTCGTAAATGACGACGCTGTACTGAATATCTTCGGAAAGCGTAATCCCCGACCAGCGGATCTGATCGCCGAGCTCCGCGCGGATGGCCAGGTCCGCCGTTGCTTGCGTTTTCGGGTCCTGAAGATAGACGTCCGGCACGATCATGCGAATATTCTCGTGCGGAAGCGGGTACGGATTGTCCGACGTCGAATTTTTCGCGTCGGAATAATGCAGGGTCCAAAGCGTTTCTGCGTCGAAAACGATTTGTGTATCGATGATTGGCATTTCGACCTCCTCGGTAATTTGTGAGCGGGACAAGTGAGTAAAAGCACTTGCCTGGATATCAAATTACGTTGGACGGGCCGCAAAGCCAATTACAAGTGATTACACGGCGCCGACGTCGGATAAATACTCGCCACTTCCTTGCGCGAGCGATGACGTTCAAGGCGGCAGATTGCCGGGCAGTTATGGCAGAATGTCTGGCCATTGCTGGAGCAAGGCCGCATCCGCACAGTGATCTACCGCAGCTTTCCAGCGGCCGACGCGCATCGCGTCATGGAAGGCGGCGACCATGTGGGTAAACTGGTGCTGACCTGGCAACGATGTATGGACATGGCGGGCTTGCAGTGGGTCGTGGATGCCTATGTGTTGGCCTTTGCGATGGTGCTGCTGGCCGGCACGCTGTTTGTCAGCAATCTACTGAGTGGTCATGTTATCAATCGATGCGGCTTGGGTTTGCCGGTGGTGCTCGGTGCGGCACTGAATGCCGCGCGTTAGTCGTCGCGAGGCGCCGCATGTCGAGGAATATTCGAGGTAGGCCAAGTGCCTTGGGAAGGTTCTTTAAACCTCTGCAAAATATCATCCGCTTACAGCCGCGTCGCACCGGCCTTGATAATCTGGGTTCGCCGTCGAGCCCATACGAAAGTACCCACGGTCAAAGCGGCAAGCGTCAGACCTTCAAGGCTGAATTGCCCCATACTGGCTATCGCGGTTAGTGGCGGCAGATCCGCATAAAAAACATTGATAAACGGGGAAAGCAGCACGCCTCTTATCGCCATGATAAGCACAATAAATTGCAGGCTTCGAATCCACGGGCGCGAAGACAGATTGTTCCATACGTTATAAACGATGACGAAACACGCGATGACGGGTTCAATGAACGTCAGATATGCCGGTATCTCGACATTCCACCCATAAGGTGCCGTATACACGACTGCGTGGCTCAAGTACGAAAAATGATCGAGCATTTTGTCGGAAAACAGTTCAACCATTGGTTCGGTGATGAAGGAAATGATCGCCGCCAGAATCAACGAAGCAAAAATTTTTCTGGGCAGTGTAGTCAATGTTGTCGAACACAACACGACCAATGCGCAAAGAATGAACGCGTTAACCAAGCGCCAACTGGTATCTAGAACCGAGAATGCCCACGCGGTCGTGCATACGCTTTCCATGATGGGAAGGCGAAACAGGAGCTCGCGAAGCATGGTGTATGTGATGAATAAAATGACGAACCTGATTGGCCAGGTTTTAGTTTTGCCGCGAAACCACAAGTCGTGCAGATATACCAATCCTAGCGTTATAAGTACGCTATTGACAAAAGCATGCGGTCCGAATCGCGGGAATTTGTCCGGATAGGGCACATTGAGTACATTCAGCATAAGGACATGCACGGACAAGGCGAGAAAGCCGGTCAATATCATTCCGCAAATGACCCGTTGCTTTGATAACGCATGTGAGGATTCCGTCATTTTATTCCAGTGGATATTTTTGCAAATGATAATGGTTTCTGTTCGGAATTGTTCATGATGAACAGAATCCTTCATAAAGTACGATGGTCTGGTTTCTCTTCGAAGAACCAGACCATAAGCAGGCAATCGACGGCGATAGCGGGGATGGCTCGCATAAGATTCACAGATGCAAGAATGAAGCTTGCCGCGGTAGCAAATTAAATAGTTATTAAGCTATCCATAGATTGTCGTCCAAATCAGGGCATGACCACGGTATCGGAAAGCAGCTTGTGCAGTTTTTGCTTGGTGTTATTGGCATCCAAGGGCGTATAAACGGTGAGCATGCGGTCCGAGCCATCGGTCAAAGCGAAGCTGGTGTATTCGAAGCTCATCAGGCCCTGACGCGGATGTTTCAAGCGCTTGATATTCGATAGCGGTTTGAGCACCTCATGCTTGGCCCACCACGCTTTGAACTCGATACTTGTACGCGACAATTCCGTTATCAAGCGATCAAAATCCGGATCGCCCGCATAGCGGGCCGCATCAAGCCGGAACATCGCCAGCGCAGTCCTCGCCACATCGTCCCATTCAAGCAACAAACGCCGGTGCCGGGTATTCGCAAACACCAGATGCATCAAGTTTCGAGCATCGCCCTCCAGCCGTTGGTAGTCGCCAAATACTGCTACCGCCGCGGGATTCCAACCCAGCACATCCCAGCGTCGCCCTGTCAGATAGGCCGGCTGAGCGGACAAGCTTGTCAGCATGCGTTCGATCGAGGGTTCGAGTATTTCCGGGCCGGTCGGCTTGATTGCCGGTGCGCTTCGGCCGCTCAGCGCAAACAGATGTTGGCGTTCTACGGGATTCAGTCGCAAGGCATTCGCCAGCGATGAGAGCACCTCCTGCGATGCTCTGACCTCCCGGCCTTGTTCAAGCCAGGTGTACCACGTAGTACCCACATCGGCGAGCATGGCCAACTCTTCCCGGCGTAGACCCGGCGTGCGACGTCTAAAACCGCTGGGCAGCCCGACCATTTCCGGGGTCAATTGCTCACGGCGCGAGCGCAGAAATGCGGCTAACTCGGCGCGCTTTGCGGGGTTGGGAAAAGTGTCTTCGTTCATTTTTATCATAGTAGTACCAATACCAGGATGAATCCACAACTGCATATGCCGCGAGCAAAGTCAGATCATAAGCGCAGTCTCACTTTTTCGGGGCGCTGGTGAAGTATCCAAGCAGGATAGATGGAGGCTCGCCGGCGTTTTGGGTCGGTTATTTCTTTTACGTATAGGAAGAACATCATGCGGGAGCACGTTTTTATTGTCGGTGGCTCGTCCGGAATAGGCTTGGCAACGGCCGAACTTTTAAGCGGCGACCGATACCAGGTCACCATCGCCTCGCGGGATCAGGAACGCTTGAGGAGCGCATCGGCCAGACTCGGCGATGGTGTTGGCACGATCGTGTTCGACGCGGCAGATCCCGACTCGATTGCCGCCGGGTTCGCCGCCGTAAGCCCCATTGATCATCTGGTGCTCGCTTTGGGCAGCAGCAAGGGGGGCGGAGATTTTTCGAGCGTCAGGATGGATCAAGTACGGGCTGGTTTCGAGGAAAAGGTTTTCCCGCACATTTCTTGTGCTCAGCAAGCCTTACCCTTTCTCGCGCGCAGCGGGAGTATCACCTTTGTGTCCGCCGTGACGGCGCATGCGGCAATGCCTGGAACTGCCGGACTTGGTGCGGCGAACGCGGCGATTGCCGCGCTGGTACCTACGCTGGCGGCCGAATTGCGCCCTTTGCGCGTGAACGGCGTGTCACCCGGCGTGATCGATACAGCATGGTGGGACTTTCTGCCGGATGCGGACAAGAAGGCGGTGCACGCTTCTTACGCGGAAAAAACGCCTGTCGGCAGGGTCGGCACGGCATATGACATTGCCCAAACCATCGAATACCTTATCTCATGCACCTTTATGAATGGGCGCACCTTGATCTGCGACGGCGGGCTGAGCTTGCTATCTTGAAGTCAGACTAAAGTTTGTACGGCAGAGTCATGGTCTCTGCCATCAATTGTCGGGCGTCCTTGCCAAGTTTCCTTGGTGAGGACGCGCCGTGCTGCCGATCGGTGTGTGTATCCGTGCGCTACGCCGGTCGGGGCGTAGCGCAGTTACCGACGCAAGTACGACCTACAGCCCCAGTTTCGCCGCCAGCCCGATGCGCTGCAATTTCCCCGTGGCGCCCTTGGGTATATCGTCCAGAAACAAAATCTTGCGCGGCACTTTGAAGTCGGCCAGGCGAATCGCCGCAAACTCGCGCAATTCCTTTTCGGTGGCGCTCGCGCCTTCCCGCAATACCACGGCGGCGCCGACTTCCTCACCGAGTTTATCGTGAGGAATGCCAAAGGTGACGACTTGCTGTACCGCCGGATGGTCCATGAGGATTTCGTCGACTTCGCGCGGCGAGAATTTTTCTCCGCCACGGCTGATGATTTCTTTTAGGCGGCCGGTGATGCGGAGGTAACCTTCGGCATCCATCACGCCTTGGTCGCCGGTTCTGAACCAGCCGTCGGCATAGGCTTCGCCATTGGCTTTCGGATTATTTTCGTAGCCGGCCGTAACGTTGGCGCCGCGTATGACAATTTCACCGGTCGAGCCGCATGGCAGTAAATTGCCTTGCTCATCCATGATGCTCACTTCCGGGCCGGCCGCGATGCCGACGGTTCCCGGAATGCGTTTGGCCGGCGGCAGCGGATTACAGGCCATTTGATGCGCGGCTTCGGTCATGCCGTAAGCTTCGATCAAAGGCGCATTGAAGACCGACTCCAATTCGGCAATCACTTGCGGCGGCATGGACGACGACGACGAACGCAAGAAGCGCAGAGGGTTCGCTGCAATGACATCGCGATTGTGCGGCACGCGGGCCAGGATGGTTTGATGCATGGTCGGAACCGCCGTGTACCAGCTCGGTTTGGCCTCGCTTATCCAGCCGAAGAATTTCAGAACGTTGAAGCCGGGCGTGCAAAAAATATTGCTGCCCGCAGCCAATGGCGCGAGTAAGCCCGCGATCAGTCCGTGGATATGGAATAGCGGCATGACATTCAAGCCGCAATCGGCCGCGCTCAGTTGTAGCGTGTCGCGTATGTTGCAGGCCGAGGCGCAAATGTTGAGATGCGACAAGGGCACGATCTTGGGGCGTGACGTGGTGCCCGAGGTGTGCAGGATCAAGCCGATATCCTCGGGCTTGGCCAAGCCGGGAAGTTGCGGCGCGGCTGCCGGCGACGCTTGCAACGGCGTCAAGGTGAACGCGCCTGCGCCTTCCTCGGATGGACTCAATTGGAGAATTCGGACGCCGAGTTTTTCGGCCACTGCCAAGGCGGGCGATTCGCTACCCGCTTCGACCACCAAGGCTTTCGCCTGTAAATCCGACAAATAGAACTCGAACTCATCGGCGCGATACGCCGGGTTCAGCGGTGCTGCCGTAGCGCCTGCGGCAATGCTGACAAACGCGGTCGCCATGGCAGGGCCATTTGGCAGGACCAGCGCCACGCGATCTTGCCGCCCGATGCCGAAGCTATTTAAGGCGGCCACTGTTTTATGGACGTTGGCGCGCAAAGCGCTATAGCTAAGCGGCTTTGTATTTAATGCTTTGAGTGCCGGCGCATCGTCGGCGCCGACCGATAATAGATCGATCAGGGTGGAAAAGCGTTGCATGGCAGCTCTCTTGAATAATTGTTGTAGGGCAGGATTCGGGGCGTTCGCGTAGCGCTAGCTAAGGTCCGGGGCTTGGATCCGCAGCCTGCCGTTGGCGTCCTTGAGGTTACGCGCGAGCAGGGCGGCGAGCGCATACACCGCTTCGATATTCGGTGTCGGCGTATCGGTGATACGACCCAATTCGATCACGCTACCAACCAGGGCTTCCAGTTCAATTGGACGTCCGGCTTCGACATCTTGCAGCATCGAGGTTTTGTGTTTGCCCACGGCTGCGGCGCCATCGATGCGCTTGTCCAGGCTGACTTTGAAATTGACGCCCATTTTTTCGCCGATCGCCTGACCCTCGCGCATCATGCGCGCAGCCAATTCCCGGCTGGGTGCGAATTCGCAGATATCGACCAAGGTTGCGTGAGTCAGCGCGCTGATAGGATTGAAGCTGAGGTTGCCCCAAAGCTTGATCCAGATTTCGGAACGGATATCCGAGGCTATCGGCGCTTTGAATCCGGCTTGCCGCAACACGTCCGCCAGCATCCTGATGCGCGGTGTATCGGCGCCATCGAGTTCGCCGATGGTGAAGCGGTTACCCTCGATATGCTGAATCACGCCGGGTGCGGCCATTTCGCACGCGGGATAAATAATGCAGCCGATCACGCGTGCCACATCGAGATGCGACGAGACCACCCCGCCAGGATCGACTGCCTCGATACGACGATCTTGATATTGACCGCCGTGTTTATGGAAATACCACCAGGGCATACCGTTTTGAGCGGTGACGATGATCGAATCCGGGCCGAGCAGGGCGGGGATATCGGCTGCAACAGCCGCCACCTGATGGGCTTTCATGCCGAGGATGACGATATCTTGCACGCCCAGATCGGCGATGCGGTCGGTCGCTTGCACTTTTGCCACGTGCTCGACGCCGTCGCTCATCACCAATTTCAAACCATGTTCGCGAACCGCGAGCAGATTGGCGCCGCGTATTACGACGCTGACCTCATGACCCATTTGCGCCAGTTTGACGGCCAGGTAGCCGCCGATGGCACCGGCTCCGACAACACATATTTTCATGATGCATTTTCCTCAAGACTATTTCGCAAGCTGCCGATACCATCGATGATCACTTCCACCACATTGCCGCCGCGCATCGGGCCGACACCCAATGAGGTGCCGCAGGCAATCACGTCGCCTGGAAAAAGGGTCAATTCGCGTGATAGTATGCTGACAATCTGAGATGGCGAAAAAATCATATCGCTACAGGCGTAACTCTGCCGTTCGCGGCCGTTTAACAGGGTTCTTACAGTCAAGCTTTGCGGATCGAGGTCGGTCGCAATTACCGGCCCGAAGATGCCGAATGTGTCGCAGCTTTTGGCGCGAGTCCATTGTGCAAAAGACGCATCGCGATTGAGTAATTCCAAGGCTGTTATATCGTTGACACAGGTGTAACCGAAGATACTGGCCTGGGCTTGATCGAGGTCGGCATTGCTGCAGGTTTTACCGATCACAATGCCGAGTTCGCCCTCGAAGACGATTTTCCCGTCGTATCCAACGGGGCGCTTGATCAGCCCTTCGTGAGGTAGATAGGAGTTCGATGCTTTAATAAAATATAGCGGCTCTTGCGGGATTGCCTGAGCGAGCTTTTCGGCCAGCGCGTGGTAATTATTCCACAGAGCTATCATTTTAGAGGCTTGCGTCGGTGGCAGCAGGCGTACTGCGTCGAGCGCGAGCTTGTGCCCAGTCGGCTTGGGATCGTCGAACATATCCCCGGCAAAAACTGTGATCAGATCAGCTTCAAGGACGCCAAAGCCGATGTGCTTGTCATGTTCAAAGCGTAGCCAATGTGTCATATAAACCAGAATAATTTCTCTAGAGCCAGTTCAAGCTTTTTGTCTTAGCTCAGGCAATCAAAGCGCAAGGATCGTAGGCCTTGGACCTCGATTAAATTTTCTTTCGTAATTCCCAATAATCGCCTACATTTTGCAATTCGTGCGAAACAGCGTTTTGCCACCCCTCATCGGGGTATGAGAAAAATTACTTGTAATTCACCATGTGTGGAAAACTCAATAGGATGGATCGGATGACCTCGGACGCACTCGACAAAGACGCATACTCGATCAAGCCGGCCGCTTCTCATTATCGGTGGCTGCAATTATTGCTTGGTATTGTCTGCATGGCAATGATTGCCAATCTTCAGTACGGGTGGACTCTATTTGTCGACCCGATGGACCAGAAATACCACTGGGGCCGCAAAGCAATTCAAGGTGCATTTTTTATTTTTGTGCTTGCCGAGACCTGGCTGGTGCCGATTGAAGGTTATTTGGTGGATCGCTTTGGACCGCGGCTGGTAGTTTTGTTTGGTGGCTTATTGATCGGCGGCGCCTGGGTGATGAACTCTTTTGCCAGCTCCTTGCCGGTCTTGTACCTGGCTGCGGCTTTAGGGGGTATCGGAGCCGGGGCGGTTTACGGCACCTGTGTGGGCAATGCCTTGAAATGGTTTCCCGATCGTCGCGGCTTGGCCGCCGGCTTGACGGCTGCGGGTTTCGGCATGGGCTCGGCCATGACGATTATTCCGATTTCGACCATCATCAAAACCAGTGGTTACGAAGCTGCATTTTTGTATTTCGGCTTAGGCCAGGGTTTGATGGTGTTCTTGCTGTCGTTTTGGTTAAGTTCTCCGAAACGTGGCGAAGCGCCGGCGGCTGCGCCTGCGCGAGTCCGTCAAACCAAGCATGATTTCACCTGGCAACAAATGATCCAGTCTCCGGTGTTCTGGGTTTTGTATGTGATGTTTGTCTTGATGGCGGCAGGCGGTTTGGTGGCGACGGCACAATTGGCACCCATCGCCAAGGATTTCAAAATAGCCAATATTCCGGTTTCATTGGCTGGATTGACGCTGCCGGCGCTTACCTTTGCGCTGTCTCTCGATCGCATTTTCAACGGTATTACGCGGCCATTTTTCGGTTGGGTTTCGGATAGTCTGGGCCGTGAAAATACCATGTTCGTGGCTTTTGGCCTGGAAGCGGTCGGGATTCTGGCGCTCAGCGCTTTCGGTCATAATCCGCTCTACTTTGTGCTGCTTTCCGGCGTGGTATTTTTTGGCTGGGGAGAAATTTATAGCTTGTTTCCCTCGACCTGCGGCGATACCTTCGGTGTCAAATACGCCACGACCAATTCGGGCTTGCTGTATACCGCCAAAGGCACGGCAGCGCTGCTGGTGCCCTTGTCTGTCTATGTAGTGGAAGCCACGGGCGGCTGGCACGCTGTATTTTTGATTGCGGCAGGCATGAATGCCTTGGCGGCCGTCATGGCCGTGCTGGTGCTCAAACCGATGCGGGCGAAAATGCAGCAGGCCCAGCCGCCAAGTGCGCCGGTAGATCCGTTGGCGTTTGGTGCTGAGCGCATTTGAGCTATGCAGCGCGTGATCTAGGGCGGCGCATAAACGTGTGCCGCCTCGGCTGCCATAGCCGGATTTAACTTCACAGTATCTACGACTATGCGATTAGCACTGATTACCGGCGGTTCACGCGGTCTGGGCCTGGCCTTGGTGGAGCAACTGCGCCAGTTGGGTTATACCGTTATCGATTTTTCCCGTTCGGCTCCGCATCCATTCTCGGTGGCGGTCGATCTGGCCCAGCCGGCCGACTACGGTGTATTGCTGGCGCGGGCACTAAGCGGCATTGATGCCGATAAGCTGGAACAGCTTCTGGTGATTAACAATGCCGGCACGCTTGACCCGATCGGGCCGGCTGCGAGCAAAGATCGGGCTCAGCTGATCGCCAATCTCAGCACCAATTTCACCTCCGGGATTGTTTTTATCGCCGAGGCGATAGCCCGATTCCAGGGCGCTCGCTGCCGGAAAATTATTGCCAATATCTCATCCGGTGCGGCGCTCAAGGGCTATGCGGGCTGGTCTCTATATTGTGCTGCCAAAGCCGGTTTGGATAATTTTATCCGGGCGGTCGCGGCGGAACAGCAAGCCGAAGTCACTCCATTTCTGCCTATCAACGTGAATCCGGGCGTGATGGATACCGAGATGCAAGCGTTGATACGTTCCTCGTCGTCCAGCGATTTTCCCGATGTATCGCGTTTTATCCGGCGTCAGGAGCAAGGCGAGTTGAATCCACCTGCCGTCGTGGCCGCGGCGATCCTGGCGATTTTCGCGCAGGATACGCTACAGGCGGGGGAGCGTTACGACATCGCCGATTTTCTCGGATAAAGACCCGGTCGCGGGGCGATTTGAGCGGCCGGCACCGACATAGGCGCCGGCCGCTCGCGTGTATACTGAACTGCGTTTCGGCGGTTTGATGGCGCGCATTCAAGTTGCCGGCGTAAGCGCCGTTCCACCTTCCTTATTTTCGACCTCAAGCATGATCGTCCGTCCTCGCTACAATTGGCTGCGTATGTTGTTTATCGTGCGCGGGTCGGTGATTAAAAATATCGCGCCGCAATTGCTGATTGCGATCTGCTTCGCTGCGTTCATCACCTTCTCGCATGGCCGGCTCTTTCAGTGGAAGGTGACGCTGACCTTTGTACCGTTCTCGTTGATCGGTCTGACGTTGGCGATTTTTCTCGGCTTTCGTAATAACACCAGCTATGCCCGCTATTGGGAAGCGCGCATCTTATGGGGTACTTTGCTGATCGAATCGCGTGTCTTGGCGCGTCAAGCTCTGACCTTGGTCGACGATCCACAGCAGGCGCCGGTCCCGGTGTATCGCCTGATGGCCTTTGTGCACGCGCTACGTCATCAGTTGCGCGGCACATCGGCTAGCGCCGACCTTGCCCGACTCCTGCCTGCGGCCGAATGCGAACGCCTGGCGCAAGCGCGCTTTCAGCCGGCAATGCTGTTGGTGATGGTCGGTGAATGGTTGCGCGATATGCGCCTGCAAGGCTTGCTTGCGCCGCCGCTGGCGCAAGCCATGGAGCTGCCGTTGAATCGTCTGAGCGAAGCCTTGGGCGGCTGCGAGCGCATTGCCAATACGCCGATCCCCTTTACCTATGCGGTCATCATTCATCGCACCATTTATCTCTATTGCCTGCTGCTACCGTTTGGGCTGGTCGATTCGATCGGCATTATGACGCCGCTGATTGTCGGTTTTATTGCTTACACTTTCTTTGCTTTGGAAGCCTTGAGTTCGCAGATCGAGGAACCCTTCGGTATCGAACCCAACGATCTCGCGCTCGACGCCCTCTCCGAGGGAATCGAGGCGTCGTTGCGTGAAACACTGGGCGAACGCGACTTGCCCGCAGTTCGTTCGCCAGTTAATTATGTGGTGACCTAAACTCCCCGGCCGATTGATTGTGGATGAGTCGGCATCAATCTCGATAAGGACACCATTATGGAACGCCCTGATTTTATCCGGCACTGGACTGAGCTGGAGAACGAGGACGACAAACGTTATCCCGGCGACACCGAGTTGCTGTCGATTAGTGGACCGTTGGCCAAAAAGCTTGGACTGACACGAATCGGTATCCATCATCATCGGCTGCCGCCGGGACGCCGTACTTCCTATCCGCACGCGGAAAGTTCCGAGGAGGAGTTTGCCTATGTGCTTGAAGGCCGGCCGCATGTTTGGATCGACGGCCATCTGCATGCACTGGCTCCGGGCGACTCGGTCGCGTTTCCGGCGGGCACGGGTGTTTGCCATACTTTTATCAACAACACGGATCAAGAGGTTCAGCTATTGGTGATCGGCGAAGCCAACAAGCCGGAAAACCGCATCCGCTATCCGCTGAACGAGACCTACGAAGCGACCCGCGCCGATCGCTGGATCGATTGGCCGGTGCGTCCCTTGGGTCCGCATGACGGTAAGCCGGAGCGCAAGCAGTCGTATTGTGCCGAATACATTTTGCCGTAGCTTGCCATGACATAAGGGCCGGGAAACCGGCCCTTATGCATTTATACGGTCGGCACACGATTTTCCTCAACCTCGGTGGCTTGGGGGCTTCTTTCTGTCTTGAATTCTTCAGGAACGAATCATTCGTGACAATTTTTGCGGAAAATACGGGGTTTCGCGTTTATCTCAAAAATGCATTGAGTTGCTGTATGCCTTTGTCTTGAGTCGAACCGCAGGCGCCCAGCGCTCCGGCTAATAAATGTGTCATGCCTGTGCCATAGCGAGTGCTCGCCTTGTGTTTTAACGTGCAATAAATTCGTAGTACTTATTTTGGAAGTGATTTACAAATGTCTCATTGGCTCGTGTTGATGGTTGCTGTGGTAACGGAAATTTGCTGGGCGCTGAGCCTGAAATATGTGCAGCAACATCCTTCGTTTTTGGTGGCGACGGGCAGCGTGCTACTCTCGTTCGTGAATATGGGATTGTTGTCTTTTTCGATGAGAGGCTTACCGGCAGGGACCGCCTATGCGGTTTGGACGGGGTTGGGTGCGATCGGCGTAGGTATCGGTGGCGCTATCTGGTTTCACGACCCAGTCACGCCGGCACGGATCGCCAGCATGGGGCTGATTGTAATGGGCGTGATCGGCATGAAATTTTGCACCTGATAACTCGATGCAGCATCGGAGAATTCAACCTGCATTTCAACCCTCCATGCGTATGAAGAAGGTTTTGCGGAAGTCGGGGCAATATATTGCTTTTGATTCGGTTCTTGTTCCCTGCGATGAGCGCTTGTCAGTCATCTAGCGCACATGCATGCTTGAAAAGCATGGGTAACATTGCTCACAGAAAGTATTCCTATCCGTTCCTACCTAAAATCAAATGCGTAGATTAAGCAATATGTGCTTGCTGTCATGCCTGGGGATTGCATTGTGCACGCCTGCTTGGGCTTATCTTGACGCAAACCTTGAGCATCACCCCGATCCGGTAGCGATGCATAGCCCTACATCGTCCGGGTATGCAGCCGATCCGGCGCCAAGCCGGCATGCCGCCTACGTTGCACTATCGCGCAGCGAAGTCACACTTGCTTTGCAAAACTACCTCGATGCCCCGAGCGAAAGTAACTATCGGGCGGTGGCCGACGCGGTCGCCGATTACGATGCATTCAGGTATTAGCGTAATCGCGTAAAAAGTGATAAACAGGCTGTTATCCAAAGTGTGTCTCAGTCCGAGAAGGCCTCGTTTATCATGAAACAACGCCGCTTCAAGCAGGTTGACGTATTTACATCCGTGCCTTTCAAAGGCAATCCTCTGGCCGTCGTGCTGGATGCCGATGGTCTGACGGATCTCCAAATGCAGGCGATCGCGCGTTGGACCGAATCTATCGGAGACCACTTTCGTATTGCCGGCGATCGACGCCGCAGCCGATTACCGTGTGCGAATTTTCTCACCGGATACCGAATTTCCATTTGCCGGCCATCCGACGCTGGGTACAGCGCATGCGCTGCTTGAGTCCGGCATGCAGACCAAATCGCCGGGACGGATAATTCAGCGGTGCGGCATCGGTTTGGTCACGGTCGAACACGATGTCGGCGGTGCGCTGACCTTCCAGGCGCCGCCCGCCAAATTGCAGACGCTGGATGCCGACTTGCACCGATTGCTGGCGCCCGCGCTCGGGAGTGAGGCGCTCGATTGGGCGACGCCGCCCATGACGGCGGATATGGGTATCAAGTGGCTGGTGGTGCGCATGCGGTCCGCCGCCGCTTGTCTTGCCGCGCGGCCGACTTGGCACGCTTTGGCCGAGCTGACGCAGGGCTGCGCGATGGATGGGGTCGCGATTTATGGCCCTCACGATTCCGCCGCGCCTTGCGATTATGAGGTTCGGGCGCTATATGTCGAACACGGCATGCTGGTCGAGGATCCCGTTACGGGCAGCGCCAACGCGTGCATAGCGCGCATTTTGCAAGCGCAAGATATTTCGAATTATAGTGTCCGTCAGGGTACCTTGCTGCAGCGCGATGGCCGCGTGTCGGTGCGCTTCCGCGAAGCAGCGCCTTGGATCGGCGGGCATACCGTGACAGTCGTCGATGGAATGTTGCTGGCCTGATGAAGTCATTTAGCAAGACATCGCTGGTCGGCGTCGATCATCGCATCCGATAAATTGGCCTGTCCGGCTCTGCGCGAATTGTCTATGTCCGATTGCCGCGTATCGAGGCACACTGCCACCGACCAAGCACTTGACACTCAACGCACCGCGGATGCTCCCCATGAAAGCCGATAATTTTGTTCTACAAAGCTATTTTGACAGAATCGGTCTGCGCGCTACGGCGAAGGCAGATATCGACACCATAACCGAGATGATGCGTTGCCAGTTATTTACTGTGCCCTTCGAAAATCTCGATGTCCAGGCAGGGAAAATCGTTTCGCTGGTTCCTGAGGAAATTGTCGAAAAAATCGTGATGCGGCGCCGCGGCGGATATTGCTATGAAGTCAACGGGCTCTTTGCGATGGCGCTCGAAGAGCTTGGCATTCCGTATCAATTTGTGGCTGCGCGCCCGATGTTCTACCCGGTCAAAAGACCCAAGACCCATATGGGGATCGTGTTGACGGTGGAGGGTGAGCAATGGCTCTGCGATTTGGGCTTTGGTAGTTATGGTATTAGAGCACCGATGCGCCTGAATCGACTCGATGTCGCCGTCGAGCAGGAGTTCGATAGATTTATGCTGAGCCAAGGCGAAACAGGTGAGTATCTATTGAAAGCATGGGTTGAGGGGGAATGGGTCAATCAATATGCATTCGACTTATCGCCTCAAGATTGGATCGACTTTGTGCCTGCCAACTATCTTAATTCCACGCATCCTGACGCCATTTTTGTGCAGAAGTTATTAATTGTTCTGCATAACCCCGCAGGACGGGCGATCCTGGTTGGCGACACGCTGAAAACCGTGAATCACGGCGTGGTGGAGAAACGAACCATCGCCCCGGAAGATCGTGCCGGCATCTTGGCTGAGAAGTTTGGTCTCGCCTGGAAATTTGATGCGTGACGGAGCTGAACGGAAATCAGGCGCTACGGTTGGCAGCCAACTGTAGCGCATCTTCCAGTCTATCGTTGCCCCAGAACATATCGGCGCCCACGAAAAACGTCGGTGCGCCGAATATGCCGCGCTGTAGTGCTGCCTGGGTCTGAGCGCGCAAGCGCAGCTTGTGCTCGTCGGTTTGCGCGGCAGCAAGCAACTCCGGCGCGGGTAGATCGAGCTCCAGTAGTACCTCGGCAACTATGCCGGGTGTGTCGATATCGCGATCTTCCGCGAAGTTGATCTGCATCATGCGTTTGCTGTATGCGCCGATCCACGGTTGTTCGGCTCCGAGGAGGGCGACTCGCATCGGCAGTAGGGCGCTGCGCGGGAAGGTGCTTGGCGGGGTCCAGGGAATGGCGTATTTATCGCATTGGCGCGCCATGTCGATCAGAGCGTAGGCGCCTTTGGCTTGGTGCAGCACGAACGGCGAACTGTCCCAGCCGAACGATTTGAAGATAGGGCCTAATAAAAACGGTTTCCAGGCGATAGCCACGCCGTATTGTTCGGCCAATGCCTCGATGCGCATCACGCTGAGATAACTATACGTGCTGCCGAATTCAAACCAGAATTCGAGTAAGGTCGGTGTGCCGCTTCGAGGTGTCGTGATCGTCGCATCCAACATGCCTGTCCCCACGTGATTTCACCTGACGCCCGGTTCAAGTCTGCTCGTTGAGCAGAGCCGCTTTCACCAGCCAGCGCCGGATAATCTGTTCTTCGTCTGCCGGGATGCCAGCCAGCAATTCCTTTTCCACGGATTTCACGCGAGTGCGGCATTGCGCGAGTAGTTGCCGTCCGGTTTCTGTCACTTCAATTTGCTGGATTCTCCCATGGATTGCGTGTGGCCGACGCGATACAGCTCCGGCGCGTTCCAGGTTGGCCACGATCACGCTCATGGTTTGTGGAGTGAGTAGCGACAAGCGTGCCAAATCGGCGCCGGACGCGCCTGGGTAGGCTGTGAGCATGGTCAACACCGAGAATTGCGGGAGCGTAACGGCAAGATCGGAGAGGGCATGCTCCACTCTGAGTCGATGGGCTACGCCAGCCTGCCTAAGTAGATAACCCATGTAGCCCGCTTCACCTCGCTTGCCCACGCCTACCTCAGGCACAGCAGTTTTGATTCGAGCTTCGCTCATCGTATCTGCACTCGCTCAGAGTATAAGAATGCTGCGATTATCGCAGGGGCTTTGGAGCAGCACAATCAAGCGTTTGGCCAAGCACAAGATATAGCGCGATCGGTTACGGACGAATAGCCAAATGTCCGAACGGACGATGGGTGGCAGGCCCATAGTTTCCTTAGAATTTGTCAACCATCGGTCTCGCTGACCGTGCTGGCCACTGTCATGGAAGTCAGTCTGCACGCGATGACGTGTGCCCTATGTGCCGTGGAAAATTATCGTGTATCGGCTGCGGCGCGATTGGGAAATTATTCGGCAGTTGTCACTTGACAACTTCTTGTTGGGCCCTTAATATGGATTTATTCGATGACTCGATCTGCTCATCCCAAGAAGGAAATCGAAGCCGCACTCCGAAGCGCAGAAGCCCAAGGTTGGCGAGTGGAACAAGGGGGCAGCCATGCGTGGGGCAAGATCTATTGCCCCTATAAGAGTGATGCATGCCGTTGTGCGGAGTTCTGTATTACGAGTGTCTGGAGTACGCCTAAAAATCCAGGCAACCATGCTAGAGCATTGACGCGTGTTGTTGATAACTGTGCCTTGCATCAGGTGCAGTAAAGAGGCTTTGTGCGAAAAATGCCCAAGGAGTAAAACAATGGAATATATCTTCACACTCAAGTATCAGCTTTCCGAGCATGATCGCAATCACGACGAAATCGTGGAGCGTCTTGCACAGGCCGGTTGCGAAGATGCCTTGATCGGTATCGGCCAGCCGGGGCGCATTGCCTTGGAGTTTACACGCGAGGCGGAAAATGCCGAGGCAGCGCTGATGAGTGCGTTGCGCGATATCAAGCAGGCACTTCCCTCAGCCAAGCTGGTCGAGGCGGCCCCAGACTTCGTCGGACTTACCGATGTTGCCGATGTGCTCGGAATGACGCGCCAAAATATGCGCAAGCTTATGGTTGGCAATGCAGCCAATTTTCCCGCGCCGGTTCACGAAGGCAGCGCAACGGTATGGCATCTTGCGGAAGTGCTGCATTGGCTGAAAGCAAAAGGCAACTATCAGTTTGAACAAGGTGTATTGGACGTTGCAAAGGCAGCCATGCAAATCAATTTGGCAAAAGAGGTTTTGCAGCTGGTTCCGCGCGTGCAGCGCGAAGTGCGCGTGCTGCTGGCTTGAGCGCACGGTATCGTGGTGTCATTCGCCCGCATGGCAAAATCAAATTTCCAGTACGCCGGCTGCGAGGAATCCACCGTCAACCGGTATCGTCTGGCCGTTGATATACGACGCGTCTTCCGAGGCGAGAAAGGCGACGGCTGCGGCGATTTCATCAGGCATCGCGTATCGGCCCGTAGGAACGGCGCGTGCGAAATTCTCGCGGGCCACGGGTGAATGCAATATATAGGTCATCGGCGTATCGACCGGGCCCGGTGCAATACCGTTGGCGGTTATGCCCAACGGTGCCAATTCGATGGCCATCTGACGTGTCAGGCCGATAAGCGCCGCTTTAGAGGTGCCGTAGGCAGTGCGTCCGGCACTCGCGCATAGCCCGCTGATCGAGGCAATATTGATAATGCGCCCCCATTGCTGCGGAATCATCATGCGCGCTGCATGCTGACCGCACAGCATCGGGCCGGTGAGGTTGACATCCAGTACGGCACGCCAATGATCGAGCGGGTAATCGACAAACGCATAGGTTTTGGCGATGCCGGCATTGTTCACCAGAATATCGCAGCGTCCGAAGCGTTGTTCTATGGCGCTGAATGTGTCATGTATTGCCTCGGGCCGGCTGACATCCAGGTATAGCGCATATGCTTCGTGGCCGGCTTCGCATAGGTAGGCCGCGAGTTCCTGTGCCGCGCGCTCGTCGATGTCGCCGATCAAGACAATATGGCCGGCCGCCGCCAGTCGCCTGACGATGGCTTCGCCTATGCCTTGCGCGCCTCCGGTGACAAGCGCCACCCGGAGACCTTGCAGAAGTTCGCGCTGATCGGCAAGCCGCATGCCGGTCACCGTATCGTCGATGTCGTTTGCCGCGGTCGTTTGCTGAGTCATGTCGTTTACTCCTGCTTGAAAACCAACGCAGCACCCAGGTTCGGGCGATAGGCGCGCGCGCCATCTGCCGAGCCCGGAGACTTACTGCTGCGGCAAAAATCCTGTCGAGAGCCATGGAATAAATGTGACGAACAATAGCGCCACACCTAACGCAGCCATATACCCCCAGACCCTTTTCATGACGCGATCCGGCGAAGTTTTGCCGATCGCGCAGGCGGCATAAAACCCGACGCCCAGAGGCGGCGCGAATAAGCCTATGCCCATGGAGAGTATGACCACCATGGCGTAATGCACATCATTGATACCCAGCGCGCGTGCCACCGGGAACAATAGCGGCCCGAACAGGACGATGGCCGGAATGCCTTCCAGCATGCTGCCCAAGACGGTAAACGTGACAATGCTAATGATCAGGAAGCCGTTGGCGCCGCCGGGTGCACGCTCCATAAGGGCGACCAGTGAGGCGGAGAATCCCGATTGCGTCAGCGCCCATGCCATTGCAGTGGCACAGCCGATGATCAGCAGGATCGCGCCGGACAGCGAGGCGGACTCGACCAACATGGGATAGAGCCGTCGGAAATCGATGCGGCGTCCGCAGAAATGCATGATCAGCCCGGCGACAAGGGCGTACACCACGCCGACCGTCGATACTTCGGTGGCGGTGGCCGCGCCTTCGATTACCGCAGCCCGTATCAAGACGGGTAGCGCCAACGCCGGCAAGGCGATGACGAAGGTTTGTGCAATCCGCGATAGCGACGGCCGTACACCGCTCAGACGCGGCTCGCGGCGCGCACGCCAGGCGCAGACTCCGGCGATGCCCAGCGTTGCGACCACGGCGGGCAGCAAGCCGCCGATAAACAGCGAGGTAATCGAGACGCTACAGACCGCACCGATGGTGATCAACACGAGGCTGGGCGGAATAGTCTCGGTCATCGCGCCGGTCGAGGATAATAGCGCCACCAATTCTTCGGGTTGCGCGCCGCGTTTTTGCATTTCCGGAAAGAGCGCCGGTGCGACGGCCGCCATGTCGGCGGCCTTGGAA
>Ga0302233_10000810_pt1 | contig 23645 bp, 41 predicted proteins | sample II_Palsa_N3_1_FD_193516 | JGI IMG/M metagenome (GOLD analysis project Ga0302233, IMG submission 193516) | Peat permafrost microbial communities from Stordalen Mire near Abisko, Sweden - II_Palsa_N3_1 | ecosystem: Environmental > Terrestrial > Soil > Palsa > Peat permafrost | place: Sweden... | reverse complement strand
TGTCGGGTCGCCTCTACCTCAACAACATGAACCTGCGCGAGTTCCCGCTCAACCAGCTCCTGGAGGCCGAGGCGCAGCTGGCTGCAAATGCGTATGTCCTGCTTTTCTTTCCTTGTCCCTTGTTTTGTTTTTTCTTATTTGATTCGCATGCACCCTCCCCCCCCAAAAAAAACAGTAAGGACACCAGCAAGGGCTCCGCGCCGCTGCCGCCAAAGACGCTACAGATCATGGATGTGTCGTTCAACCAGCTGGAGCGATTCCCTCGTCAGCCGCTTCCCTTCCCCACCGTCGAGGCCCTCGAGTATGACCCCTCCAATCCTCCACCCGTCTCAATGCATGGTTGTTCTTTTTTTACGTAGTTTGAGCGGAAACCAGCTGGGTCGCAAGGTGCCGCAGAACTTCCTGCAGCTGCAGACGGCCGCGAGCATGGACTCGATCTCGTCCGGCGGCGGCGCGACCAACAGCCCGCCCGCCACCATCTCCAGCAAAAAGGGCACCAGGCGGTCCAACAAGTCTGACACGATCAAGTCGCAGGAGGGAGCAAACAGCAACGGCGGCTCAACGGCCTCGCGAAGGGCTAGCTCGTCGTTTGATTTGAAGCGCAACAGCTTGATCGGCAGCTCGCGCCTGTCGCTCCAGGGCGAGCTCGTCCAGCCCATGGGTGAGCTTGTCCAGGTTGCAGAGGGGTCGGGGCTCGTGGAGGCACTTCAGGGCATGGATCAGCTCAAGATTATCACCCTCTCGTTCAACATGCTCACAAAGGGCTTTGCACTCAACAACGCCGTCAAGAACCTGCTCGAGCTCAGGCTCAACTGCAACGCGCTCACAAACCTCGACGACTTTGATCTCGCCCAAATGCCCAAGCTGCAAACGCTCCTTGTCAAGGTTGCCCATAAAATAAATAAAATAAAAAAAAATAAGATAAAATATATTAAGAATGAAAAAATAGGGAAACAAACTCCAGCAAATCTGCACGAGGGCGCTGTCCGACCTCCTGCCCGATCTGCGAAAGCTCGATCTGACGGTCAACGATTTGGACGGCTTTGCTTTCGAGGCGAGTCTGCCGGCGTCGCTCACACACCTGGAACTGGGCGACAACCATATCCGCTCGCTGCCTGCCTCGTTTTTGCTCAATCTGCCCAACCTGGTCTCGCTCAACCTCGAGGCCAACTCGCTCAAAGCGCTCCCGCCCTTCTCGGCCGAGCACAAGGCCCTGGAGACGCTCTACTTGTCCAACAACCGTCTCACGGAGCTGCCCCCGTCCATCGGTTTCCTTGTGGTATGAGAATGTTTCCTGTTCACTCTTATTGCCGGTTTGTTTACAATTGTTTTTCTTTTTTTTTTTTTAAAAGGGCCTGCAAAAACTCGAGGTCAACAAGAACCAGTTGACCGACTTGCCCGCCGAGATAGGCAGCCTCAAAGAGCTCGATCACCTCGATGTTTCACAGAATGCGCTCAAGGCCCTGCCCGAGACGATAGGAGATCTCGCCAACCTGCGCATTTTGCTCGCGGGCGGCAACATGTACCTGTTTCCCCACTCGCAATCTCCTTTGAACTCTTTTTCTGCAGGATCAAGGCACTGCCTGCCACCATCTCCAAGCTCAACGAAAAGTTTATCTGCGTCATTCTGCGAAGAAACCCCCTTGGCACCAACCTCGAAACGCTTGCGCCTCTTTGGGGCTGTGTCTCCCTCGTTGAGCTGGTAAATCGTTTTTGTACTCCCACCAGCGCACACTCATGCGTCAAACCCAGGATCTGTGCGCAACCAACCTCAGACAGCTTCCCGAGGACATCAACAAGCTCACGGCGCTCACGATCCTCCGTCTTGCTGGCAACCATCTGACCGAGCTGGGCCGACTTGACGGCATTGTAAGTGTTTCCACCCCTCCTTGAAAGAAGGCTATCGACACTGATGCCATATGTTTATTGCAGTCAAACTTTGTCAATACCGACTCTGGCCAGATGGTCCATCCGGCCCTGTTCCTCAACGACAACCGTTTCCAGGAGTTCCCCAAGAGTCTCCTCCCACTAAAGGCGCTGCAGACGCTTATTTTGGACAGCAACCCGATCGACAGTGTGCCAGCAGAGATCACGACCATGACCAAGCTCACGACCCTCTCCATCTCGCTCAAGGTGCAGAGCGGCAAGGGCTCGTCCGCCCCCCTCCCCAACCTGTCAACTGGAAACATCAAGCGCCTGTACCTCGGCGGCACCCTTCCGACCGGCCCCGGGATGCCCGTCCCGCCTCTCCCGCTCTCGCTTGCCGACACCGACATCCCCCAGGTACTGGCTGCCCCCCTTTTTCTCTGCTTACAAAGGAAAAATGCATACAGTCGGATAGGTTACCCACGGCCACCAAAGCCGCAAACCTCATCAAGAACCGATCGCCCACGAGCCGCGCCGTCGCGTTCTCGCAGATGCTCGGCAGTGCCCCGCACTCTCTCGAGGACACGGTCGCGACCACGTCGGTCCCGTGGCGCAACAATGAGCGCCTTGACTTTGTCGCGATCTTTGACGGCCATGGCGGGGCGACCGTGTCGCTCTACTGCCAGTCGCACTTTTACGAAGAGTTTGAGAACCAGCTCAAGGAGGTCGCGCAAATCGAGGACGAAGTACTGTTTTGTCTTGTTTTTGGTTTGTTTTTTTATTTATTTGTCTCTAGGAAGCCGCCATTACTGCTGCCTTAAAAGCAACGTTCCTGGAGGTCAACTTCAAGCTGCGCCAACACCTGGACAACTCGAAGCGCCCCGATGCCGTCGTGGGATGCACGGGCGTGGTCGTGGTTGTTTCCAACACGCATATTTATTGTGGCAACGCGGGCGACTCTCGCGCAGTCCTCGCGCGCCGGGCCAAGCTCGACGAGCAGCAGGCCGATGACGACGGCAACCCACTCGCCAAGCACGCCAAGCAGATCGAGGCCGTGCGCCTCTCGGTCGACCACAAGCCCAGCCTTCGCGACGAGATCGACCGCATTGTCAAGGTGGGCGGCTTCATCACCCAGGAGGCTGTGCGCGGAGCCGCCGTGCGCCTTCACTCGCCCAACGTCAGCAACGGCCTCGCTGTCTCGCGTGCCTTTGGCGACTTCCCGCTCGCGCCACCGGTTACGGTCGAGCCATTCATCAGCTCGCGCCGTCTCGATGCCGACGACCTGTTTGTCGTGGTGGGGTGCGATGGTGTCTGGGATGTCCTTACCGATCACGAGGCGGCCATCGTCGCCGTCGGCAGTGTCCACGACGTCACAGTACGACAACAAAAACCTAATAAATAATTAATAAAATGTGTTGTTATAGAAAAACAAATCGGAGGGCGTGTCGTCCGTTGCCAAGGGCTTCTCACTCAGCGAGGCGGCTCATCGGCTGCGTGGCTGGTCCTACACACTCGATAGTTTTGACGACATCTCGACCATCATCCTCGATGTCGGTCGCTTCTATACCCTTCGCTGAGCGCATGAGTCTTTTTTTTTTTTCCCTTCCTTCCTTCCTTCCCTCCCCCCCTTACTCTGAGCCGGACTTCAGAATGGGTCAATGGGGTTCTATTTCAGTAAAATAATTCAATAATGCAAATAAGTCGATTTGCTGATGTTTGCTTCTTCTCGTTTCGATAGGTCCTAAGCGCCTTTTTTTTTTTCCTTAACCCCTCGGCGGGCCAAAAAAAAAAAAAAAAAAGAAAAATAAACCTGCAATTTTGGCAGCTGAATGACATCGCCGTTGGATCGGTACCTCGAGCGCGAGCGCGGACGGCGGGCGGCCGCTGAGGCGGAGGCCGGCATCGATGCGGGCAGCAACGGCAGCGGCAGCAGCAGCGGCAGTTTGCTCAACGGCAATGGGCGACAAGAAGACGCACCAGCAGCGTCCCTGGACGACCCGATGGGCGGGCTCAATGCGTTGATGGACAGGCTCAGGAGACAGCGGGGCCAGCAACAGCGGAGCCATCGTTCGCAGCAGCAGCAGCAACAACAGCAGCAGCAGCAACAGCAACAGCAACAGCAGCAAGAGAGGAGGATACCGGACGATGACGAGCTGTCATCACCGTATTTGCGCGGTGTGGCGTCGACGCTGCGAGTGTTTGTGGACAGCCAGGATGCGAATAAAAAGGCCCTCACGGGGTATCTGCTGTACCTGATGCGGCTGCACCTCGTCGTGCTATTCCTCTTTGACACGAGCATGTTTATGTTTTTGCTGAGGTTCACCATCTATCAGGTATCGACGATGTATGCCTTTCTTGGGGCTGATGTTGTTTCTTTTTCCTGATGTATAGTTTTTGTTCTTTTCAAGCCCGGCGGTCGGATGGACCAGGCCGTACTTTCACACATGTGGCCTTGCATTGGTAATATTCCTGCTGGTGGACTGGCATTCCGAGCCGGGCGTGTCATCGACCTCGTTCTACCTTGATTTTATCGGGACATGTACGTTGTTTCTGATCTTTTCTCGCTCATTGATTCCCTCCGTTAGCGGTGCCGAGCACGTTTTACATTTGCTTTCTGGAGCTGTGCGCGTTCTCGCTCATGCTGCTCGCCGTCGTCGTCCAATTCACCAAACCCAACGGCGATCCCAGCGACGTGTCGACACAGTACGAGCTCACTCACGTCCACGACACCTATTTCCCCGTCCCGCCGCCCACGCTCGCCTCGATGGGCCTCTCCACTCGCTATCCCGTCTAGTCAGCAGAGTCATTCAAGCTTAAAAATGATAAAGTTAACATGTAAATGCTGTACGATTTTTTAAACTCCTTTTAAATCCAAGGCGATGGGTGGCCTGGGGTCAACAAAGGGCCAAGGCTCCATCCGTTCAACCAAGTGCGGGATGCGGAGATATTTTATATCTTATTTCTTGGAAATTTTGATGGTGCAACGTCACTGCCTTATTATTATTTTTATTTTTCCTCGGAAGTGCCATCGGGCGGGCTTGGCGCAAATTGCGTTCATTCTCGCACCACTGGGCCAGCTCAGACACCAGCTTGGCAAAAATCAGCGCGCCAAAATATTTTGAAACGTCATCCAGTTTTTTCGACCATCCTTCTTAAGTGGCCTTGTCTGAAAAAGACGCCTCTTGACAAACCTAGAATGGACCTGAACAGCGCAAGGTCCCCGCCGTCCAACGGCCACAACTATGACGGCTACGACGACCAGCAGGCGCCCAACAGTGCCTCCTCGAGCACGTCCACATCCTCCACTTTGTCATCCATGATGGGGATGGTGGGGAGCTCGACGGCACTTGCCGCCAGCCTCTTCCCCAAGCCGGACGACTCTGGCTTCAGGTAAACGTGGAAGGGTGTTCTAGTTGCGGCACAGGGAAAGTTAACCAGCCTGAGGAATTAATTAGGACGTCTGGCTTCAGCAAGAAGCGGTTGAGTGCGGCGACACCGGCAACACCGATGAAGCGCAACTGCACGCCTCGGATCCTGCGCAAGGACGACGAGGCCGCGGTCCTGCGCTCGCCTTTTGTCAACATTATCAGCCCTCGCAACGCTGCTGCTACCAACAGCCCTCTCGGCACCCCACAACATCCGCCGCCACAGGACCAGCAGCAGCAGGACCAGCAGCTGCAAACGGTCCCGTCGCCAACAAACTACTTTACCAAGAACTTTAAGATTGTCAAGCTCCTCGGGAGCGGGTCCTTTGGCGACGTCTTCCACGTCGTCAACGGGGACAACGAGCCCTTTGCGGTCAAGTGTTCTAGGACGTCCTACAAAGGCCTAAAGGACCGGTACATCCTGCCCTGCCAATGAATTTGGGTTGCTGAAGCCCATCCCCACCCAATTAAAAAAAAAAACAGACAAAGGAGACTCGAAGAAGTGCACAACCTCGAGCGGATAGTGATGCACCCAAACTGCGTGCATCTGGTCGAGGCGTGGGAGCAAAAGGGCCTTCTGTATATCTGCACCGAGCTGTGCCCGCTGGGGAGCCTCAAGGCGTACATGGATGGCTTGCGGTCAGCGGGCGCAACGTTTACCGATCGCGCCTTCAACAACTTTTTCGTCGACATCCTGCTCGTACGTATTGCTCTTTTTTTTTTTTTTTGAGTATATTTATAAAGAAATCTTTTTCCGTTAAATAGGGGCTCGAACATATCCACTCGTACAAGATGGCCCATTTAGACCTCAAGCCCGAAAACCTGTTGTTGCAAACGAGCACCACTCTGAAGGTAACTAAAAAAAAAAATTTTTTTTTTTTTCATGTTTGCCAACCATTTTTATTAGATTGGGGATTTTGGGATCGCCACTCAGCGAGACGAGGGCGGTCAGGACGGCGACATGCTCTACATGGCACCGGAACTGTTGCATTCGCACTACACGTGCGCCGCAGACATCTTTAGTCTTGGAATAATTCTGCTGGAGATGCTCACGCTGCAGTACCCGCCGGACGAAGGGAACGAGTGGCAGAGCCTGCGCCAGGGCGACGCGTCGATCTGGCCGGGATTTCACGAGTTTTCCCCCGAGCTACAGGCCCTCGTCCTCGGCATGCTCAACCCTGATCCGTTCCAGAGGCCCACAGCCTCAGATGTCCTCTCTCACCGTCTCTTTTCTGACTGCCTTGCGGAGAGGAGGACAGCTGGCAGCTCGTCTGAGGTAAAAACAAACAAACAAACTAATAATAAAACGAAATTCCAAACCCTTCTTTTTTCAAGGCCATTTGGACAAACGTACGCGGTGCCCCTACCATGCTTTCCACATCGTCGCAACTGTCGCAAGAAGTTCCTGTCGATCTGGACCGGGACGTGGACATCCCCGTGAACGCACCGTACCTGTTTTCGTCGTCAGATGCAAATTACAGCAGGTATCAACATTCCATTCTTAATCATCGTTTTTATTTATTTATTTATTTATTTTCGGCAGCCCTGGAAACGACTACGACAACCCGAATCACAGCTCGCCGTTCAGCACGCGCAACCCAAACGATTTTGTGCTGACTCCGCCCTCGAGCTTCACCGGCCACGGCGACAAGGCAGCATCCTCGCCCATCGTGTCTCAGCCCACGAACCTCTTCTCGCTGGGCGGATTCGACATGGGGATGGGAGCTCCCTCTGCGTTGAACTATGACGACGAGTAAAAAATGGGGGGGCCAAAGGAAAAAAAAAAAAAAATTCAAACGGGCATCATGTTGTAATATTCATTTCTGCATTAAGCATGTAGGACCTACACCTGCCCGATGTGAGAAAAAATTTTCTTTTGTGTGAAAGTTAGGGAGGGGGGGGGATTTCTTCAAGCAGACGGCGGTAAAAGTCACTTGATGTGCGCAATTGCATCAATGAGGAGGTGCATGTCGGCCTTGATGGACGTGGCAAACCGCAGGAGCTTCTCCTTCTTGTCGAGGACCTCGATGGTCTGAGTGTAGGGGTTGTACCGGACCGAGAAGGGGCGGTTGAGCGACGCAGCGTACTCGCGGACCTTGTCCTTCATGTCCTTGAATGACTCGGCCACAAAGTACAGCGGTTGGTACGTCGTGATCGGGTACTTGGTCGTGCTCGTCACGACGGGGTCAAATGGCTTGACCTGCGGCTTGTCCGAGACGCAGTACTATGAACGAAGAATAAACTAAATTACGCTTGATGCTTTATAGTGACAGCGTACCTCGAGCTCACCAAAGGACGAGAGAAGACCAGCGCCGTATGCCTTGATGGCATCGCCCTCCTTGCAAATGCCAAACTCGACGGTGAACCAGTAGATGGTTGACAGCTTGTCAATGTCGTCGTCCGAGGCGCCAAGTGATGCGAGGCCGATCTCCTGCGAGAACTCGGCAAAGTCCGGGTCGGCAAAGAGCGGTACGTGGCCGAGGAGCTCGTGGCAGACGTCGGGCTCGGGGGTGTAGAGCGGGCTCGAGTGGTGGCGGATGTACTGGGTCGAGTGGAACACGCGGAAGGCGAGGCTGTTCAAAAAGTCACGCGAGGTGAGCAGGCCCATGACGGGGCGCAGCGTAAACCCGGTAATGTCGTGGAGGAACCGGGACACGTCGGCCAGCTGCGGGATGTTGTTCTTGCGGTAGCCGCAGTTTTGCACGAGCAGCGGGAAGATGTATCCGTGCTCGCGACACGCGTGCGACGGGAACATCTTGGTGAGCTTTTCAAATACAACGCCCCTACAGCAGCAACACTGAACAACAGCGATTCATTGTTCAAAACACACCATGTCTCGACCTCCTCGGGCAGGTACTCAATGTGCGGGAGAGGCTCGCCCGACTTGTACTTTTTGGCATTCTCGACGATAAACTTGCGGCGCTCGCGGTAGGCGCCGTCGGTAAAGCCGGGGTGGTCCGCATCGAGCTCCTCACCGTACTCGAGCACCTTGGACGAGAACTCGTCGAGGTCGGCCATCTTGCGCGGGAACCACGGGACTGGTGTGATTAGGGATATTTAGGCATTTGTGCGAGAAAGAGAGAGAAGGGGGGATGCATACTCTTGCTGCCAGCTCCGTGGCTCACGAGCTTGACGTGCTTGACGATGGGCTCGAGGCTTTTGACGATGAGCTCGACTTGGGACTGTGCACAGACTGCAATTAGCAGCAAAAAAACACGGTCGTTCACACACCTTTTCCGAGTCAAAGTCGATGAAAAAGTCATAGTCCCACGACTCGAGGAGGGACGGGCGCGACTCGATGCTGGAGAGGTTGATGTTTTGCGCCTTGATCACAGCGAGGATCTTGTCCAGCGCGCCAATCTCGTCCTTGATCGAGATCATGAGCGTCGCGCGCGTCTTCTCGTCACTACGTTGTTGTTGTTGTTGTTGTGTGTGTGTGTGTGTGCGTGTCAAACCAACCCGGTTGGGAAAGGGACCAGGCAAGGGCTTACCTGCGATGATAGGTCGGGCCAGCGCCGCCAGACGTCTGGCTCGACTCTGCCGGGTCACTTGCGGCAACAAGCTCCTTCTTGTCAGACACAGGAGGCATGCTTTTCCGGTTTCGTGTGTGCTTTGGGTGCTGTTTCTATTGCGGCGGACGGGATGTGTCAAAAATCACAACGAGGGAGGACCAACGTGGGAACGTTCATGTTTGCTCAACGAGGACCGATAGAACACCCCCACAAAAAGTGCACATGAACAACAAGAACCAAGAGAGAGAGAGGGATAAGAGAGACTGGTCCCCACAGAACACAGACAGAGACACAGACGGCCAGCAAAGCGGTCCTCTGCCAAACGTAAAAAGTGGCAAAGGACTGCCATGACGTGACGTGACACATGACGTGCCCAGACCATTTCCCAAAAACAACAACAGGGGATGGCAGCACCGACCGCCGAGAGCCTCTACGGCAGTGCCTTCCGCGTACGCACACGCCGCGCACCCATCAACCCTTTTAGCTTATCCTGGGAATAAAAACACAGGAGGAACGTCCACGAACGCGGGTCGAGTTGATGCAGACGCGGTTAGACCGTGGGCGCAAGCTGAACGCGCATGTCTCTGACGTGCTGAAGAAGCGGTAACGTGTTGTGCCCAGTTGCGTATGTGTGTATGGGTTGGCTGACGTGGGACGACCGCGGCGCGTTAGGGCCGAGGCGGAGAAGCAGTACGCCGAGGCGCTCAAGAAGATTGCCAGCGATGCCAACGGCGTCATCACGGCTGACGAGGCGGCGACGTTTGCGCCCGTGTGGGCAGAGATCTCCAAGGACCTGACGACGACGGCCAAGGCGCACGAGACCCTGGCGACCTCGCTCAAGCAGCATGCCAAGGACGCGGTCGAGTTTGAGAAGGAGCCGCGGTGGGCAGGGGTCAGCCACCTGGACAAGAAGTTTGAGGAGCATCTCAAGGAGGTGGAGGAACGCGAGGCCAAGCACGAAAAGGTACACGGTCGTCCTGTAGCACGTTGACCATGTCTGTGCAGGTGCAAGAGACCTTTCGCCTGGCTGCATCGCAGGTCGGATCGGCAAAGAAGGACAACAACAAGGACACGCTCAAAAAGGCAAACACAAAGTACGAGGCGGCTGAGGCCAAGATGCAGTCGTCGTTCCAGAAGATGCGCAAACTAAACCAAAAGTGGGAGAAGGACGCGGTCGAGATCTTTCACGTATGCCCCTTTTCGAAAGAAATGTTGGTTTTTTAATTTTTATTATTATTGGGGACATAGTCGTACGAGGTCATGGACCAGGATCGACTGAATAGACTCAAGGTTGCGCTGTTCACCGCGTCCAATGTCGAGAGCGAGACCCTGACGTCTGAGATCTCGTCGACCCTCAAGCTTGTCGAAACCATCAAGCACTTTGACGTTGCCGCCGATCTCGCGCACTTTGCCAAATCAAAGGACGCCGCGACCTACTTTAACGACGGGCGGGCCGTGAAGAAATCGACGGCAAAGTACGATCCCGCCGAAAAATCATGACCATTTTTTTTAAATAAATCGAGTTTTATGTTAGTTCGATCCCTGCCGAAATCGCCAACAGCTCTGCGGCCACAAGCAACGTCGACGACGTGAGCTCGGACGAGGAGGACGACCAGAGCAAGCCGTCGCCTGCTGCCCAGCATGAGCAGAACGGCGCTGTCGTTCCAGATCCTGTGGTTGTGGCCCCAACAGAAGCCCCCAAGGTGGTTGAGGAGGCCACCGCGACCAAGCAGAAGCGCGGATCGGTTGACGCCAGTGCCGCCAGTACGTGCTGGCTCGCCAAAAAAAAGCATTTTTCTAATACTCGCGCGTAGAAGTGGATAGTGCAGCGACCAAGCGCAAGTCCTCCAAGGAGGACAAGGCGACTGAAAAGGCCGAAAAGGCCGCAGAGAAAGCCAAGGTCTCGGCTGATAAGGAAAAAGACAAGAAGGACAAGAAGGAGAAGGACAAGGAGAAGGCCGAGAAGGACATCAAGGACCTGATCGACGCGCCGCTGGAAGAGCCCACGCCCGCAGAGGAGAAATCGGCCACGCTCACACGCAGCAAGTCGACCAAAGAAGAGTCTGGCGCATCCTCGCTCAACCGGGCCGTGTCCACCAAGTCGGCCAAGGATGACGACGAAGGTGACTTTTTTTTATAGAGGTAACTAATTAAGAAAGTAAACGAGTGCAGATGAGGACGACCAGACGGGCAAGAAGAAAAAGGAAAAGAAGAGCGTATTTGGCACGCTGCTCGGGAGGAAAAAATCAACCAAGGTGGACGCTGCCCACGCTGTGCACGATGAGCAGCCTGCACAACAAGCTCAGCAGCCAGTTGGCGACGACAAGGAGGCTGCCAAGGAGACCCCCGCTGTTCAAGTAATATTATTTTCTCTTTGTTTCTCTAAAAACAAAAACAACAACAACAACAGAGGGACGCAGAGGGCTACATTATCCGCAACAACGAGGACGACTACAAGAATCCGTTCCAAAAGTCCAAGAAAAAGGACTCGGACGACTCGGACAGCGACAGCGACGGCGAGGACAAGGCCGCAAGCAACAAGCCAAAGTTCCAGATCCGCATCAAGACCGCCGAGGAGATTGCCGCGGCCAAACAGGAGGGCGCCCAGGAAGTGGACTTCAAGAACATTCTCAAAGACAATGATGCGTTTGCCCTCAAGGCGGCCAAGCGGCGTTCGGTCCGCTTTGGTGGCGACGAGGCCGACGATGAGCAACAGCAAAAGGAGCAGCACCAGCCAACGATCGACACTGCAGGCGCCTCCTTTGGCGGCTTTGCCAACTTTGCCTCGTTTGATGTTCCCAGTTCATCGAGCAACGACGGTTTCAGCGCTGCGCAGACGCCAGTCGTGACGTCGTTTGCGACCTCTTTCAGCGATGCCCCCGCGTTTGCTCCCGTCGCCGCGTTTGCCACGACGTTTGACGATGCCTTTGGCGGACCTGCCAAAGTGGACGATGCTCCAGAGGAAGCGGCGGTCGAGCGCACCGTCGACGGCAAGGTCACTCTGGAGACCAAAATCGTCGAGACCGTGAGCGCCTACTTTGACGGTGGTGAGCTGCAAAAGTTTATGGTCACGGGCGAGTTGCTGGTCGTCAAGCCCCAAGGGGGTCTCGACGAGCTCAAGGGCCTCGTCCCCATCCGTCTCTTCTCGGAGGAGCTCTTGGACAAGGTCGCGCCAAATGCTGCACTGATTGCCCCGATCGAGGGCACCGTGGACGAGTTCAACCTCAACGGCGATGCGCTTGCCACGCACTTTGCGAGCGCTGACCGCCTGCCCATCTTCAAGTATCAGTTCTCCAGTGGTCCCGGAAACGAGGCCGCCGACCTCCTCGTGCCTCTGCTCGTCAACATCGTCTGGAAGATCCAGGACAACCTCATGTCGTTGCACATTGGCTACGAGCGCAATGTCGATTCTCCGCTTGGTAAACAAAAGCAAAAGATAATTATTTCATTTCATGTTTTTATTTATTTATTTGTTTTTTTGCTAGCTCCGTTTGCTCTCACGGGCGTGTCGTTCCTCGTGTCGGTCGAGGGCGAGGTCCTCAAGACCGTCTCCAAGCCTGCGGGTGTATGGAGCAAGGAGAAGGGCAAGATGCTCTGGAAGGTGGGTGATCTGCCCGCGGTCGAGGAGGAGGGCGCGGAGGTCACTGGGCGCATCATGGCGCGCTTTGAGGTCAACGGGCCGTCTGCACCGCAGAGCGTCGCCATCCGCTTCCAATGCGACGAGATGAACCTGCTCGACGTGGACGTGGCAGAGATCGACGTCAACCACACTGTCGCCGTCACCAGCGCGACAAGGAGCCTCGTCTCTGGCAAGTACATTGCGGCCCACTCGGCCGACGCCGACGACACCGCCGCTCAACAAGAATAAAGCTCACTTTAGATGTTCTTTTTTTTGTTTTTTTTGTGCTCTTGTTTACAGAAAACCGAGATAATTTGGAGAAAGAATCCAACATTTCGAATGCATTTCTTTTCAAGAACAACGGGAAAAAATTGGGATTAGGATCCCTACAGCTTGGCCTTGGCAATCCCAGTCTCGCGGCTCTTGCCCTCGACCCTGTTTGTGTTGTTAATTCAATTTATATTGATTTCCGCATACTTTCGGGAGAACGAACGGACGGTGTCACGGTCAATGGTGGCGTGGCTCATAAGCCAGTTGCCGCCTGGAAAAGGAAGAAGAAGAACACTGAGAAATAAAATAATGATCCCCATTTTATACCGTCCACAACGATGGTGTGACCGTTGATGTAGTCGCCCGCAGCCGTGGCCATAAAGAGGACTGCCATGGCAATGTCAAACTTTGAGCCCAGGCGACCTACGGGCACGATTGCCTTTGCGACCTCGTCCTCGCTGTCCTCGACGTTGTCCACGCCCGACAGCTTTGTCCATCCCGCCGTGTCACCAATGGGCCCGGGCGCGACACCGACGGTGCGGATGCCGTACTCGCCCCACTCGAGGGCCAGGTTGCGCGTCATGCTGTCGATGGCAGCCTTGGCGGCCGAGGGGTGGATCTGGTACCACTGCGCGCGGTAGTGGAAGGTGATGCTGATGTTGCAGATGAGCGCATCGCCGCTCTTCTTGAGGTGGGGGAAGGCGGCGTGGCACATGTTGAACACGCCCATCGTGTCGATCTCCATGACCGTCTTGAACGCGCGCGGCGACAGGTCCTCCGCGGCCGACAGGAAGTTGCCGGCCGCGTTGTTGACGAGGATGTCGAGCTTGCCAAACGTGCGCACGGCCGTGTCGATCACCTTTGCACACGCCTCTGGGTCGCGCACATCGCCCGAGACCGCGGCCGCGACAATGCCCTCCTTGCTCAGCGCCTCCACCGCCAGCTTGAGCGGCTCCTCGCGGCGGCCCATCAGCACGACCTTGGCGCCGTGGCCGCCGAGCTGACGCGCGATTTCAAAGCCGATGCCGCTGCCACCGCCCGTAATCTAAAACAGCATTAAACAGGGGTGGGGGGTGGGCGCAACACACAGAACACAACGCGTACCACGGCAACCTTGCCCTTGACGGCGTCGTTCTTGAACGGCGACGTCTGTACTCTGCCTTTGCCCATGCCTTTCCTCCGTGATAAAAAACGTGACCAGCCGGCATGGGTGAATCACATCGTTTGCTAATATGGGTGGCAACAACTCCAAAGAGTCGTTGGCAGCCGTGTCGTCTCCCTCGGGCTCGGGCCCAGGCTCGGGCGGCGGCGGCGGCGGCGGCGGAGGGGGCGGGGGCACCGGCGGCGGGGGCACCGGCGGGGGCAGCGACGAGGCGTCCGTGCCGGGGTCGCGCAGCACGGCCAAGAAGCACAAGAAGTCTGGAAGGTACAGGGAGGGAAATACGCCGCCAAAATAACAATAGCGACCAACACCACAACAGCCGCGTCGTGCTCAACAACAACGTCTCTGCGGCCACCATGGGCTTGCCCAGCAACATCAACGTCGCCATGCCGCCCGAGGACGAGTTCCTGCCCGGGTTCGAGGTAAATCACACAAAAACAACACATCAATAGCAACAGCAAGCGTGCTTACACGAGTTACATCCCGCTTGCAGGCGCTGCTGGACGAACTGGGCTTCACCGGGGCAAAGAGGGAGCAGATGCAGGCCATGCCCGCCGAGCGCAAGTGGCATCTCGTGCTGCAGCAAAAGGGCCGCGAGTACCACCTAAAGGTGCGCTTGTGTGTGCTATTCTTGGCTTGCTCACGGCGCGCTGGTTTGGTTTGGTTTGGTTGGCTTGTTTGTAGGAGGGGAGCAGCGCAAAGGGGATTAAGGACGCCAAGGCGGCGGTGGACATGCTGCAGAGCGGCAGCGTGGACCCGATGCAGCTCGTGTCGCTCGAGATCTCGCTCAGATCCGAGGCCATGAGCTGGCTCAACGAGTTCCTCGAGGTCGACGGGCTGGCGGCCCTCCTCGATCTCGTGGTCGAGCTTGAGACGAGCGAGACACGGTGCGCATTGGTCGCACTACCCTGACTTAAAGCGTGTGTCGTTTTTAGAACGGTGGATGACATCGAGACAGAGTACCGCGCGATCCTCTGCCTGAAAGCGCTGATGAATAACAATGACGGGCTAATGGCTGTCCTCAACGACGAGAACGGCATCAATACGATTGTCCTGGGTCTGTGGCTGCCGCATCCCAAGCTGCGTATCGCCATTCTTGAGCTGATCGCGGCCGTCTGGTAAGCGTCCCCCCTTGGGAATACTGTCTTGATCGTTTTGCCGCACGTAGCTTTGTGCCGCCGACAGGCCTCAGCCTCGTCCTGGACGCGCTCACGTTCTTCTCCAACGTACGCAAGGAGCAGTTCCGATTCCAGACCCTGATGCAGGCCCTCCGCGAGGACTCCCCGATCGAGTTCCAGGTACCACCCGATTGTTTTTCCGTAACAACAAAGGTCGACTCAAATTGATCGTTGTAGATCTCGTGCATGCAACTGTTCAACGCGGTCGTGAACGCCCCCGACGATCTCGATTTCCGAATCCACCTGCGCAATGACCTCATCGACCTGGGCATCGAGGATCTCATGGTCGAAATGCGTGCGCGCGCCAACGACGACCTCAACACCCAGCTCAACGTGTTTGAGGACGAGGCTCTGGCTGATGACGAGGTCCTGCTCGAGCGCTACAACGTGTTCAACGTCAACAAGCAAGACCCCAACGACCTCTTCAAGGCGATCAAAGGTGTCGTCAACGACACAGACTCGTACCAATGGTTCCTGCGCACGCTCCAAGAGCTCTTGCTGATCCCGCAAAATCGAAAGCAAAGGTACCGGGTCGTTCTCATTGTTTTGTTTTCTTACAACAAAAAATAAACCAAAAAAGGGCGCACTACTGGCGAATGATCCACACGATCGTCATGCAAGTCGTGTTGCAGCGTGACGGCGTCGACCCCGAGCTCACCAATTTCGACATAGACGTCACCTCGCTCCTCGCGGGCTTTGCGCGGACCGAGGAGCTCGAGGCATCCAAGACCACAATCGCCAACCTCGACAAGCAGATCGGCGCCGACTCCAAAGAGCTCAAGAAGACCCAGGCCGAGCTGAGCCAAACGTCCACAGACCTCGAAAACACCCGTCTCCACTTGGCAAAGAGCCTGGCCGAAACCAAAGCTATCAGTAACGCGCCCCATTTGATTTGCGTTCTCCTGCTTACTGCATTCTGTCTAGCCGACGCCACAAAGGCCATCAAGGTTGACTGGACCAAATTCCAGGCTCCCGCCGGCGTCAAAGTGGACGACAACGTCAAGAACGCGTTCATCAAATTTGTCGAGGAGCAACTCAAGGCCTCTGGAGAGGCAGCGCTGAAGGACGCAGCGGCAGCAGCCGAGCAGGCCATGCCAAATGTTATCCTCCCGCCTTTGCAGACTGTGCCTGTAGAACCTGAACCGGAAGACTCTGCGCCTCCTCCACCGCCTCCAGGTCCTGGGGGCCCCCCACCGCCACCGCCGCCGCCACCACCACCGCCGCCACCATTTGGACTCCCAGGTGGTCCACCGCCTCCTCCTCCTCCACCGGGAATGCCGGGAGCTCGTATGTGCAGACATCGTTTTATTTCTTTCTTTCTTATTTAATTGTAAATCCAGCCGCACCAAACGTGCAATTGGTCCCCGGGATGCCCAACAAGCCCAAGGTCGTGCCTGGCGTAAAGATGAAGCAGCTGCACTGGAACAAGGTGCACGAAAGCATGATCAAGAACTCGGTTTGGGCCCTCACTCCCGACGACACGTCGCTTCGCGGCAACCTCGACATGAAAGAGGTCGAGGCTCTCTTTGGCCAGAAGAAACGTATCCTTTTATGAGAAAGATGGCTGTTTACATTTTTTTTTTGGTGGGGGGGGTAGCGGCTCCCAAGGACGGAACGCCCGAGGCTCCCAAGAAGGTGGCCCCCAAGACGACCGAGATCTCCATTTTGGATGGCAAGCGCTCGTACAACATCGGTGCGCTGTTCTCTGAATGACGTAGACTCCTATTCTAATATGAAAAAAAAATAGCCATTATCCTCTCGCGCATTCGCATGAGCTTTGTGGAGATCCGCGAGACCATCGTCCAAATGGAGGAGAGCAAGCTGACGGAGCAAGAGGTCAAGCAGATCCTGACGTGCGTGCCCACGTCGGAGGAAGCCGACATGCTGAGCGAGTACACTGCCAATCCTTCTGTCCTAGGCAAGTCGGAGCAGTTCCTCTGTGAGTTGATGAAAATCTCGCGTCTCGAGCACCGCATGAACGCCCTGTACTTTAAACGACGTTTCCCGGACCGTCTGGACGAGATCAAGCCGAGCATCGAGGCCGTGATCAAGGCTACAAAGGACCTCAGAACCAACAAAAAGCTCTTGCGACTCCTCGGTGTATGTCGCTGCTTTTTTAAATTTTCTACGTTCAAATGATATAGTTTTCGGTTAGTTGGTCCTGGCTATCGGCAACTACATGAACGGCAACACGTCCCGTGGGTGCGCCTATGGCTTCCAGATCGACGTCCTCAAGAGGGTATTTTTTTTTGGTTTTGTTTTTAGAAATGCGTTTAGTTTAGTATTTGATTATCGATCTAGATTGGCGACACAAAGGCGGCAGACAACAAGTCGTCCCTGCTCAACTACATGGCTCAAGTCATCGAGAAGAAGTGGCCGGATCACATGGGCAAGGTCGTTCGCGAGGAGCTCTCTGCGCTCAAGGTTGCTCGCCTCAGTACGACTATCTTTGTTTAGCGGGGATTTGTCTAACTGACTATTCCATCCAGTCACGACACAGGCCATCCTCGCCGAAATTACCGAGCTCCGAAAGGGTCTTGAAAAGATCGGAGACGAGCTGCCGTTCCACGAAAGCGGCTCGGGCTCCAAGGACCAGTTTTACGATGTCATGAAGGGCTTTTACGAGCGCGGCAACAAGTTTTTGACGTCCGTGGCTGAAAAGGTGCTTTCGATGGAGAAGAGTACGGCTTTTTATCTTTGATAGTTGCGAGTAGATAATAACGAATGAATTATGACAGCGTTCAAGGAGCTGGTAGAGTACTTTGGCGACGACCCAAAGACCATGACGCCCGAGATCCTCTTTGGCACGATCGACGACTTTTTGGAGTCGCTCGAGAGGGCCGATGCCGAAAACAAGGCCGAGATTGAAAAGGAGCGTCTGACCAAGCAGCGCGCCGAGCAGGCCGAGCTTCTCAAGAAGAAGGCGGCCAGCGTGAAGCCCCGTGGCCCCGCAGCCGGTTCTGCAGCGGCAGCGGCGGCAGCAGGTGGCAGTGGTGGCGCCGACGAGTCGCGCACGATGATGGACGATTTGATTGCCACCATCCGCTCCGGCGCCGTCTTTGAGAACCGCAACGACGTCGGCGGGCGACGTGCAAGCGAGACCACTGGGCGCCCACTGGGCGACCCCTCGAAGCAGCCGCGTACGTTTCAATTTTTATGTGTCTTCTTTATTTCTTTTAATTTCTCGTTTGTGCAGCACAATCGTCCATCCCTAAGCAGATCACCCGAACAGGCTCCCTCCTCAAGGCTCCTCTGGACCGTACTGCCTCGAAACGTACCGCAAATGCTGAACTGGATATAAATGTCTCTAAACGTCCTTTTCCTGATCAGTGGACAACTCGTCGACCATCGTCCCGTCCAAGGTCAACTCAACGTTGGCGGCAGCAGCGGCCCCATCTGCAGGCGCCAGCAGCAAGAGCAGCACCCTTGCCAGCAAGATCACCGAAGACACCAAGGCCAAAAGCTCTACACTCGCGAAATCAGTCGATGCAAACAAGGGCTTGACGCTCACCAAGACCAACTCGGATGACGGCAAGAGCAAGAGCGCCACGATCGACAAGAGCAAGAGCGCCACGATCGACAAGAGCAAGAGCGCCACGATCGACAAGAGCAAGAGCGCCACGATCGACAAGAGCAAGAGCGCCACGATCGACAAGAGCAAGACAGCCAAGTCTTCGTCATCCCTTTTCGGTAGTAAGAAATAACCAACCTAAGACTTTTTTTTTGCCTTCTCCTTTCACCGCGTTTGTATTATTTTCCCCGCATTAAGAATTGATATGTCTTTTTTTTGTTTTGCATGACGAGGGTAAGGAAGAGGAAAAGCCCGATAGAGTGAAGTGAACTGTACTAAACAAACGCAAAGGAAGAAAAAGAAGAAGAAGAAAGAAAGAAAGAAGGCTGTTTAGATGGGGAGCTCAAAGGATACATGAATATTGGCCTTCTTGGCCATGGTCACAATGTTGCTGAGCTGGCAGACCTTTGCGGCGGCCTCGTCGAGGTTGTCGCACGAGATGATGCGCATTCCAGACTTTTCAATGAGATCCTTGGCCTCCTTGACGCGGGTGCCTGTAGAAAGAAAAAAAAAACAAGCGTAAGCAACTAGTTATCCCTCTGTCGCCTACCTTGGAGACGGACGACCAGGGGGAGTTTGAGGTCGAGCACTTCTACGGCGCTAATGATACCCTGTGCAATAATGTCGCAGCGCATGATGCCGCCAAAGATGTTGACGAGGATGCCGGTGACCTTGGGGTCGGATGAGATGATCTTGAAGGCTTCTGTCACCTGCTGGGCGTTGGCACCGCCACCGACGTCGAGGAAGTTGGCAGGCTCGCCGCCATTGAGCTTGATCAGATCGAGGGTGGACATGGCGAGACCAGCGCCGTTGACTGAACAGTTGTTAGATGTTTATGATTGTCTTTTTCTTCAATGTACCGAGGCAGCCGATGGACCCATCGAGGCCGATATAGTTGAGGTTGAACTTTGAGGCAGCGACCTCACGCTCGTCCTCTTGGCTGGGGTCGCGGAGGTCAAACACGTCCTTCTGTCGGTACTCGGCGTTGTCGTCAAAGTTGAGCTTGGCGTCCATGCAGAGAACTGTCCATTCAAAAAAAACTATCAGGAGAGAGCGATGCCCATTTGACGATAGATACCATCGCCGTTGGAGACCTCGGCCATGGGGTTGATCTCGACCAGGGTCGCGTCCTTCTCGATAAACAGCTTGTACAGCTTGAGCATGTTGTTTGCGGCCTAATGATTTTTTTATTTAAAAAATTGGAATATAATAAGAAAAATATATATATTTGCTCATACCGACTCGAGGTACTGGTCGCCAAAGCCGATCGACTTGGCAAACTTGAGTGCCTGCTCCTTGGACACGCCCTGTGTAATGTCAATCTTGTCGGTGATGATGGCATTGGGGTTCTCGGCGGCGACACCCTCAATGTCCATGCCGCCCTGCGACGAGCCGACGAGCACGGGGCCCTGGCTGGCGCGATCAAACAGGATGGCAAAGTAGAACTCGCGGCGGGGGTACAGACGCTCGCACACGTAGACCTTTAAGATAAGGGTGTACTTAGTATTGTAATCGCCCCGGCCCATATCGGAACGGTACGCTGTTGCAGATGCGGCCCTGGGCACCGGTCTGCTTGGTCACGAGCTTGTGGCCGATCATCTTCTCTGCAAACATCTTGGCCTCGTACGGACTAGCACGCCACAGCGGGTGTTAAAAACGACACACACGAGAGGCGTAGTTACGAGTAGCCCAGCTTGACACCGCCCTTGAGACCGCTGTCAAACGTGCCCTTGCCACGGCCGCCTGCGAGCACCTGCGCCTTGATCACGCAGTCCTCGGTGGCTGTTTTGTATTTTTATTTTCGGGCATGGTGGTTGAGAAAGGTCGGATTGAGAGAGGCACGAGAAAAAAGAAATAAAGCGTGGGCGTACCAAGGCTCTTTGCCACGGCCTCGGCCTCGACCGGCGTGTGGGCCACGGCGCCCTTGGGGATCTGGACGCCGTACTGCTGCATCAGCCCGAAGCTGCGGTACTCATGGATGGACAAGTTGCGCACGGGGGCGGCCTAAATAAGTTTTTTTTTTTTTCACGAGCCAAGAAAGGAGGGGAAGCGTCAAATTCACCCGCCCCACACCCACACAGAGCAAGCGGCAGAAAAAGGGGAGGGGAGCGGGGCGTGTGGGGCGTGTGGGGAAGGGTGCCTGCCTGTGTGGACGTACGTTGAACACGGCCGTCTTCGAGGCAAGACGCAGGAGACGAGACGCCATGGGTCGTGCACTTGTATGAAATGGCCATGACTTCAGAATGACATCAGCCTCACCCCGCTTGGTCCCGTCACCGCGGTCCCTCCCGCCGTCGCCCCGTGGCTTTGTTTCCACGCCCAGCCCCAACATGGTGCCGGCGAGTGCTGCTGCGCTGCTGCTGGCACGCGAGCAGGCGATCGCCAACGCGCCGCAGAGCGTTTTCGAGGCGGTGGAGACGGCCAGTGGGGTGCTGCAAGGCATGACTTATCTGGGGCGGGGGGAAGTAAACAAGGGGGTCGCTGATTCCGAACAACAGGCGTGAAGGTGACCGTGTTCCTGGCCGACGACAGCGACGAGACGACGATTACGTGCGCCAACGCGGACGTGACGGCCAAGCAGCTGTGTGCGGAGATGGCCAAGAAGGAGGGGTTGCGGCCAGAGTCGCACGGCCTCTTTTCGCTGTGGATCGTGGGCAACGAGCTAGGCACGTCTCGGAAAAGAACTGAAGGCGGGGGAGGGGCTAACTGGTCTGTTGGGACAGCAGAGCTGCAGCTGAAGCCGGACCAGGACCTGCTCGAGAGCGTGGAAAAGTTCCCGCGCTACGTCGAAAAGTACACGCACCGCAAGGTGAGCGATGTCGAGATACGGTGGCGGTTCGTGTACAAGCGCGAGGCAATGGTCCGGCTGGAGACAGACCGCAAGGTAAAGGACCCCAACGCGATCCGCCTGCTGTACCTCGAGGCTGTGGCAAACGTGCTGTCGACGCGATACCCGCTCGTGAACGAGAACGATGCCGTCTATCTGGCCGCGATACAGATGCAGATCGACAACGGGGACCACACTCCCGAGGTGCACAAGGCCGGCTTCCTCATGTAAGCCGTCCTCGTTTATTTTTATGTAATTGAAAAAAAAAATGATTTTACAGCTCTGAGGACAGACTGCGGGGCTACGTGCCCAAGTGCTACTTTGTCACGTCCTTTTTGGCGCAGATCACCAGGCGGGCAATGAGGCCAGCGGACTGGGAGGACCGGATCCTCCAGGAGCACAAAAAGCTCAGGAACAAGCCGCAGATGATCTGCCAGTTGCTCTACTTGCAGTTTGTGCGGCAGTTCCCCTTTTACGGCGCGACGTATTTTACGGCCTGCTTCAACCTGCCACCGCGCGGCTTTTTCGAGTACAGGGATGAAAACATCCTGCTGGCGGTCAGTACGGACAGCATTAGCCTGATCCACGGCGACCAAGTCGTACGTACCGATGATAAACATGATTTTTAGTCATTTATTTTCCTATTGCAGAAACTAATAAAGTCCTACCGCTTTGACGACATCAACTGGGACGCGACCAAGGACACGTTCATCATCGAGAGTGGCGACGAGCACAACCCGGATATCACGACGCTAATCAGCCCGCAGTCTCACCTCGTGGCCTCGCTCGTCACCCGGGCCATCAAAAACCTCGACAAGAACGACCGCAAGATGGAGGCACTCCGGCAGCGCCAACGGCACCTGCACGATGCTGCTGTCTTGTAATGATTCTTTAGTAATCCGATTTCAATACCCTTCTATCCTTTTGCTTTCACTATGTATGCTGTATCCAGAACCTGATTTGCAAAGTGCTTTCTCATTTCGCTTGCCAGTGCGCTGCTGCTCTAAAAGCCGGCGAGACGCGATGGCATCGATTCGGACGGAAAGATTGCTCGACTTGTTCTTGTGCACCTGCGTGAAATCAAGACGAACGAGTTCGTTGTAGCCTTTGAAAATCTGCAGCCGTTAAACAGGCAGATAGAGCCATCCAGCTGATCTACAAATAAAAACAACTGAACAACCAGAAAGATAGAGTTCTAAAATACTAGGACTCTATGGCTACTGTAGTGTGTCACAAAGATCGTGCCGTCCGGGTGCACTGCAACACCATACGCACTCGTGCCCTGGGCCCAACGGTGGACGAGTTGGCCCTCCAGGGTCCACGCCGAGATCTTGTCGGATTCACCCACAACAAGAACGCGGACGATGGGGTCGTATGCAATCGACCAAGGGGAACTGAGCTGGCCATCACTAATTGTGCGGATGTGACGACCATCCGCAAGGGACAAAATCTGGACACGCTTACCATCGTACTCACACACAGCAAGACCATTGATTTCTGGGATGTGACAGACCCCACGCGCATTCGAAATTCCATTCCCCTGGGACTCCCATTGCTGAACACCAGCAGCGTTAAACAAATGGACCTTGTTGGCATTGTTGGTCGTCACCAGAACAGATCCATCTGGCAGCGATGCACAGTACAAAGAAGACGGACACGTGATTGTGCGGACCTTGGCGCCGTTTTGTGAATTCACAAGGTAGGTTGTGTAACAATCACCAACCCAAACGTCCCCGCTAGGAGCGACAGAGACGCCGAATATGTTGGACACAGCACAGTTGATGAAGCGCACGTGAACGCCATCTTTGGTGAAAACCTGCAGACGCCTGTTTGATTTATCCCCCACCATCAAGTTTCCGTCCCGATCCACAGACAGGCCCGTCGGACCAATCAGTTCGCCTTGACCACTGCCATACTTACCAAACGATCTCAAAGGAGCCCCGATGGTCTTGTAGTCACGCCCAATGACGACTGGTTTGGGAGGGGCCCGCAAGGCACTCTTGGCGATGCCGCCGAGTTGGGCGACCTGAACGGCTTTGATGGCCTCGAGCAGCTTGGCGACGTCGGCGGACTGAGAGTACACAAAGTGACTGGTTTCCTTCACCGCGGGGGTCGGGTTGATGACGACCTTGTCGAGGGCGCTGAGACGGGCAGCCACGAGGGCTTGGGTGCTGCTGGATAACGACGAAGCCACGGTGGCCTTGACGAAATCGAC
>Ga0302233_10000807_pt1 | contig 23703 bp, 15 predicted proteins | sample II_Palsa_N3_1_FD_193516 | JGI IMG/M metagenome (GOLD analysis project Ga0302233, IMG submission 193516) | Peat permafrost microbial communities from Stordalen Mire near Abisko, Sweden - II_Palsa_N3_1 | ecosystem: Environmental > Terrestrial > Soil > Palsa > Peat permafrost | place: Sweden... | reverse complement strand
ACCCATTTTCGGCATTACCAGATCGACAAGCGGCATAACGATTGTTAGATTTTAGATGTAAAAGCGGGCCTGTAGCCCCCGGAACGAGATCCAAAGGTAATTATTTTGGATTAACTGGCCGACAGGATAAATTTCCTGAGAAGATTCAATGCATTTGTTGCCGTCAATTCGATATTCCGTTGCCGGTCAAAGCGGAAACTGAATTTATGGGCCTGGACCTGCTGATGGTTTCCAACCGCTATCCAGACGGTGCCGACAGGTTTTTCCGGGGTGCCACCATCGGGGCCCATGATACCTGAAGTGGCGATGGCGAAATCGGTATCCAGCTGTGCCAGCGCTCCTTTGACCATTTCCTCCACGGTGGCCTGGCTGACTGCCCCATGCTGTTCGAGGGTCTGAGGGGCAACATGCAGTATTTTTTTCTTGACTTCGTTATCATAGCTCACGACGCTGCCCTTGAAGTAATGGCTCGACCCGGGTATGGAGGTGATGAGATGGGCGATATAGCCTCCGGTACAGCTTTCGGCTGTGGCAAGGGTCTGCCCGCGTGACTGCAGCAGGCGGCCGAGTGCTTCCTGCACGGAGATATCCTCATCGGTCACCATCCATTCGGTCACCAGCCCTTTCAGGGTATCAAAGCGTTCCTGCAAGAGAGTTTCCATCGCTGCAGGATCTTCGCCCTGGATGGTGAGCCGGAGACGGACCATGCCGTAATTGGGCAGATAGGCCATTTTTATAGCGGTGGGTTGTGCGGCTTCAAAGTCTTTGAGATGTTCGGCCAGAAAAGACTCGCCGATGCCGGCTGTAAGAAGGGTGCGATGGGCGATAAAAGGGAGGCGAAAGCGTTTGCGCACTTCCGGGATGACGGAGTCTGTCATCATTCCTTTCATCTCATGGGGTACGCCAGGCATGGAGACGAAGATGCGGCCTTCTTTTTCAAACCACATACCGGGGGCGGTCCCCCGCCGGTTGGGGATGACTGTGCAGACGTCAGGCACTTCTGCCTGCCGGAGGTTACTGTCGATCATAGGGCGCTGCAGTCTTTCGAAGATCTTCTTTACGTTGTCGAGCGCTCGGGGATCGACTACCATTTTGCCGCCGAAATAATCGCACAACAACGGTTTGGTGATGTCATCGGCTGTAGGGCCAAGACCGCCGGTAATGAGGATGATCTGTGCGCGTTGAAATTCCTGATCCAATGCCTGCCAGATGTCTTCGCGAACATCTCCTACGGCGATGCGGTGACCCACCCAGATACCGTTTTTATTGAGTTCCTGTCCCATCCAGGCGCTATTGGTGTCTACTACTTGTCCGATCAGCAATTCATCTCCGATGGTGATGATGCTGGCAACTATCTTTTCCATGTTGTAAAGATAAGAACTGGAGCTCGGATTATTCCCGGGCATGAGGGGTGGGATGGGGGGCTGTATGGCGGCGGCGAAATGGGATCAGCGAGATGCGGTCAGGCCTCCTGCGCGTCGAAGAAGGGGCGTAGCTTTTTTTCCATCTCTTCCGGCATCGTCGTCTTTTCCATGGTGGCGGCCTTCAGAAAATATAGTAATACTTTGCCGACAGTGAGCAGCTTACCTGCTTCATTGTATACTTCCTGGTGGAATTCGACACGATAGTCTACGGGCCACTGCTTGACACTGGTACGAATAGTCAGGAGGTCATCATAATGGGCCGGCCGGATAAATTTTGCTGTCCACTCGATGACGGGCATGATGATGCCGGAGGCTTCAACGTCCTTATAGCTGAGGCCCAGCTGGCGGATGGATTCCACCCGTCCCACTTCGAAATACTGGGCATAGTTTCCATGATAGACAACATTCATCTGGTCGGTTTCAGCGTAGCGGACACGGATCTTCGTTTCACTGGTGAACATTAGTTAGCTGCTTTGTGATCCGCTATCCAGCCGGATGGCGATCGTTTTATCAATGAAATTTGTCAGCGTAGGAGCTGCATATATAAGCAACGCTCCGATGACGATCCGGAGGAGGTCGATGGCAATGGAATCCCTTGCCGGCGTTTTTGTAAAATCGGTGCTGATCTTATCCTTGAACAGCGAGTAAGCCTGGGTCAAGACGGGCGGTATTGCTTGTATCAGGGAGTAAAGGCCAAGGCCGATAAAAAGTACGAACAGGATGTTGCGTCGGTCCAGCTGCCATTCGACGGCGTCGTCTTCGGAGGATTCTTCGACAGGATCGATGCGCAGGAGGGCTGTGGCGTAGGCCCTTCCGTTCCTTATAAGGATAAAGCAGGCAATGGAAAAAACTGCAGCCTGGATAAGGCTTACGGATATGAATGTGAATGGTGATGGCCCGTATATACTTGTAATATAGAGCAAGCCGGTTAGCATATCGAGGACCATCCGGAGGGCCGAATAGCCGCACAGGATGGCTACGATCAGGATGGTCGTGTGGACCAGGTCGAATTTCTTCATAAGAAAAAGTTAAGATGGTTATTTGCCCATGGCTGAGTCCACGCTGATGCGGCCGGGGCCTACCAGCAGGAGGGAAATGAAAGCGGCCAGGTAGGTTGCGGCGGATTCATGGCCGGCCAGTGGCTGTCCTTTCAGGGCTATCAAGGTGGCCACCCCGAAATTGATGACCAGCGCCAGGGCCGCGAACCGGGTGAACAGCCCCAGCACCACCAGGACGGAACAGAATACTTCTGCAAAGATGCAAAGTATCAGGGAAATGCGGTGACCGACATGGAACAGGTCAAAGAAACTGTATTCGAGATTGCTGAAATGGGTGATCTTGCCCAAGCCATGATCGATGAGGAGGAGCAGCCCGAAGGTAAGGCGCAGGGCCAGGGTGGCGATATTGAAGGCGCCTTCTGAGTAGGCGGTTGAGAAGAACTTTTTCATGTGATAAAATGAATTTAGGCCGAAGATAATATTTTTGGGGTCAGTTGGCGCCCCAACCTGTAAGAAAATGTTAATTGATGCAGTTATCCACAGGTGTTTGGAACGATCTTTGGCTAAAGGTAAAATAATTAGAATCTTTAACACGTTGAAAATTGCGGAAGGAGGCCAAACTGGACGGAGTCCAGATTTTTTTGTGGCAAATAAATCAAACTTTTTTTCCAGTGAAGTATACAGTATTCTTTCTTATCGTCATGCTTCTCCGCGTTTCGTCATTTGCTCAGCAGACCCACTATTTTGACGACCCGCAGGCCTATTTCCGGGAAGGAAAGGAATACTTTGAGCATGAGTACTATAGTTTGGCGTACCCCATTTTCAGGGACCTGAAGTATTCGTTGCGGGAGACCGACAGGAGCAATAATTCCGTTGAATACGACGACGTAAAATATTATTACCTGGTCTGCGCCCTTGAGCAGAACGACCAGACGGCGGTAGCGGCGGCAGAGGACTATATCACGCTGGAGAACAATGCGCCCCGGGTAGGGATGCTGAGCTTCCACCTGGCGGAATACTATTTCCGGGAGAAGAATTACGGGGAGGCGGTCAAGCTGTATGAGAATGCCGATATCGACAACCTGAGCAACCGGGAAATTGCCGATATGAAGTTCCACCAGGGGTATTGTTATTTCACGCAGAAGCAATTCGATAAGGCGATCACCCTGTTCAACGCTATCCGGCAACTGCCCAAGGACCCTAACTATATCGACGCGAACTACTATTACGGTTTTATCTGTTTCTACCGGAAGGAATACGGCGAGGCCCTGACGGCCTTCACGGTGGTGCAGGACAATCCCACCTACGAGAAGGTGGTACCTTATTATGTCGCGAATATCTATCTGGCGCAGGGAAAAAAGGATGAGGCCATCGCGTATGCGGAAGCCCGGTTGAAAAAGGGTAACCAGTATTATGATGCCGAACTGCGGCAGCTGGTGGGCCATGGCTATTATGAGAAACAGGATTTTACGCGTGCGCTGCCTTACCTGGAGCAGTATGTGAACCGCTCGAAGAAGGTGAGCCGGGAAGATCTGTATGAGCTATCTTATTGCTATTACCAGACGAAGGACTGGAATAAAGCCATTGCGGGGTTCAAGCAGCTGGGCGGAAAGGAAGACTCCCTGGCGCAGAATTCCATGTATTTACTTGGGGATGCGTATCTGCGGACCGGGCAAAAGGGGAATGCGCGGAATGCCTTTCTGTTCTGCTCGATGAACAGCAGTAACGTCAAACAGAAGGAGATATCCAAGTTCAATTATGCCAAGCTGTCCTACGAACTGGGATACCAGGACGTAGCATTGACGGAGTTGCAGGGCTTTCTGCAGCAATATCCTCAATCGGACTATACCCGTGAGGGCAGGGAACTACTGATCGGCGTACTGGCAGGCACCAATAATTACAAGGACGCGTTGTCACTGCTGGACAGCCTGGACCATCCTTCCGACAATGCCCGGCGGCTGATCCCACGCATCCTGTACGGTCGTGCGACGGAACTGGTGAATGACGGGTTGCTGATCGAGGCGGACGGGTTGCTGGATAAAGTGCTGAAGGACCCGAATAACGGCAGCGTACTACCTTACGCGGAGTTCTGGAAGGCGGAGATCTCTTACCGGCTGAACAAGATCGATGATGCTATCCGCTATTACCTTGAATATCTGAAGAATCCGGCCGTCAATGGTGAGGTCAATCCTACCGATGCGCGCTACAATCTGGGGTATTGTTTCCTCAAAAAGGAAAACTATCGCCAGGCGCAGGGATTTTTCGAACAGGTGGCCCGTACGCCCAAAATAGGTTCGTCTCCTTTGGAACAGGATGCCTATGTCCGGGACGCGGATTGTTGTTATATGAACCGGGATTACAAGACGGCCTTGAACATGTATAATAAAGTGGTGGACCTTTCATGGCCTGCCGCCGATTATGCAACCTTCCAAAAGGCGATGATTGCGGGGGTGAGCAATGGCAAGCAGAAGATTGCCTTGCTGAATTCGATCAGCCGGATGTACCCTTCGTCGAGCCTGTCGGCGGATGTCAACATGGAGGCGGCCGGTACTTACCTGGCGAATGAACAGTACCAGGAGGCATTGCCGTACCTCAAGAACGTGCTGCGGTCGCCCACGGCCGATGCGCTGAAGCCCAAAGCGTATCTTCAGTCGGGTATTGCCTTATACAATCTCAATAAGAATGCTGAGGCGCTGAACCAATACGATTCCCTGCTGCGACAATATCCGAACTCGCCTGAGGCGCAGGACGCCCTGGATAATGCCAAGACGATCTATGTGGAAGAAGGGCGGAGCAGTGAATATGTCAGTTTTGCGAAGGGCATGGGCGTAGAGGTGACGGCCAGCCAGGAAGATCAGTTGGCGTATGAGGAGGCGGAGGTGCAGTTCAACAACGGTAATTTCGACGGCGCCATCCAACGGTTCGAAGCTTATCTGGCTAAATTCCCCGACGGAAAATATTCCCTGGAGGCCAATTATTATAAAAGCGAGATCTATTTCTCCCGGAAGGACTGGGCGAAGGCTGTGGTGGGTTATGCGGCGGTAGCGGACAAAGTACCGAATAAGTTTGGTGAGAAATCGTTGCTGCAGGCAGCCCGGCTATACTTTTTCAATTTGAAAGATTATGCCAATGCGGAAAAATATTTCAGCAAGCTAAAAGACTTTACTACTTCCGAAGAAAACAAGATGGAGGCTATGCGCGGGTTGCTGCGTTGTCAATATGAATTGCAGCAGTGGACCGATGCGGTGGCCAATTCGAAGGAACTGTTGGCGCAAAAGGGAGTCAGTACGGATGATAAGGTGCTGGCCACGATGGCGATTGCGAAGTCCTATCAGGTGAATGGTGATTGTACGACGGCTTTGCAATATTTCCGCAGTGCGGCGGGGTTGACGAAGTCTGCGTATGGCGCAGAGGCCCGGTACAATGTCGCGGAGTGCCTCTTCAAGGGCAATGAGCTGAAGGATGCGGAGAAAGCGGCTTTCGAGGTGGTGAATAAATCGGGGTCATATGAAGAGTGGGTGACGAAGTCGTATCTGTTGCTGGGGGATATCTATTTTGCGGAGAAGGATTATTTCAACGCCAAGGCCACCTACCAGAGCATTGTGGAGAATGCAAAGATGGAAGACCTGCGATTGCAGGCACAACAAAAGCTGGCGCAGGTGACTGCTGCGGAGGGACAGAATAGCAAGGTAGACAGTGCCCAATAATTATTTTATCATTGAGAACCCGATTCATGCATAAGAAATCATCATTATTATTGTTGCTTGGTCTGTGGAGTGTCGGATCTTATGTGCAAGCGCAGGACACGACCAAACGCAGGACGATCGACATTACTTCCTCTTTCAAACCGGTTTTGCGGGAGGCAGTGAAGATCAATTTCAATGCGGCGCCGCCTGCGGTGGATACTTCTCATCCGCACCTGGTCTATAACATTCCGTCACAGTATATGTTCCTCAGCTACCAGCCAGGAGAGATGAAGCCGGTGGCCCTGCAACGGGATACGCTGACGCCCTGGGAGAACTATAATTATATTAAACTGGGGTTTGGCAACGTTGTTCTGCCATATGCCCGGATGGGCTTCAGCTTTGGCGACGGGAAGTCCACTTTCATCAACATTTTTGCCGATCAGCTGAGTTCTCACGGCAGCCCGGAATTTCAAAAAAGCAGCCTGACCGACGTCAAGGTGGCGGGAACATTCAAGACAGCCAATAACCTGGAATGGAATGGCAGCCTGGGATTCAAGAATGACGAATACTATCTGTACGGCTTTCCCGATACGGTGAAATACACGGCCGATCAGCTACGGCAAACTTTCCAGACTATTGAAGGGGCAATTTCGTTGCGGAATACTGTGCCGACTGAATTTGGGTTGCTGTACCACCCCAATTTTAAATTCTCCGTTTTTTCCGATAATCATACGCCGCAGGGGATGGAAACGAATAGCGTGCTGAATTTGCCGCTGGAGAAGATGATTGGTAAGGAGTTCGCTTTTGATCTGGGCCTTACGGCAGATCTGACGCATTACAATCTTCCCGCGAGCACGTCAGCCCAGAACAACAATATCTACCTGGTGACACCGGCATTTTTGGTGAAGACGAGCAATCTGTTCCTGCAAGCTTCGGTGATCCCTTCCTGGGATAAACAACAGGTGTTTCATCTTTTGCCCAATTTCGTGGCGAACATCTCGACAAACGACCAGCGATTCACTTTTCAGCTGGGGTGGATAGGATATTATGACAAGGGGTCTTACCAGCGGTTCGAGTCTATCAATCCCTGGCTGGCGCAGCCGGATACGCTGGAGAATACCCGGATGCAGGAACGATATGCCGGGTTCAAAGGCAGCCTGGACAATCATTTCTCGTATGCGGCCAAGGTGGGCTTCCTGCAGTACAACAATATGCCCCTGTTCGTGAACGACAGTATCAATGGGGGAAAGGATTTCCAGATCCGGTATGCGACCTCGATGGAAGCGTTGCAATTGCATGGTGAGGTGAGCTATATGCAAGGGGAGGCTTTCAATGTAACGGCCGGAGTGAATATCAACCAGTATACGGATATCAAGGGTCAGCCCAAGGCTTGGGGCCTGCTGCCATTTGAATTCAAGACTGCCCTGAAATGGGAGGCGTTTAAGGATTTCTGGGCTAAGGTGGACCTGTATACTTTTGATGGGGCGCAGTACCGGGCTCCCAATGGGGTTGCCTTCAAAGGCGGGACCGGGACTGATCTGAATGCCGGTGTGGAGTTCAGGGTCCTCCCACAGGTGAACATCTGGTTCCAGATGAATAATATCTTCAACGACAAGTATGAGCGCTGGCATCAATACCAGGTGTATGGGTTCAATGTGTTGGGGGGGGTAGTGTTCAGTTTTGGGGGGAAATAGGCTAAATATCCCCGAAAAACGATAGATTCGCAGCCAGCTAAAAGAGGCTGGAAGCCTCTTGTCCGATAGGACAGACTTTAGCCGAAGAGGCCGGAGGCCTCTTGTCCGATAGGACAGACTTTAGCGATTTGCGGGAGATTCGCTAATTTACGCAAAGCGAATCTCCGCACAAATAAAAGGATAAGCCATGGTGCAGGTTTTGAATGCCTATTTATACCAACATCGAAGTCTCAGTATCCCAGGTTTGGGCACGATATACCTGGAAACTTTTCCGGCCAATGTGGAGGTAGCGGATCGAACGATGCTATCGCCGGTCTATCGGTTCCGTTTTGACAAATATTTCGATGCGCCGGACAAAGAATTCTTCTCCTATCTGGCCACGCAGGCTAATCTCCTTGATTTTGAAGCGATCAGGTTGTACAATGAATTTGCTCTCAATCTGCGCAACCGCATCCGGGCTGAAGACGAAGTGAAATGGGAGGGTGTAGGTGTGCTGAGAAAGAATGGTTCGGGCGATATCCAGTTGGAATCGGTGGATGCTCCGGCTTTTTCGCAACAGCCTGTCCCGGCCATGCGGGTTAGTCACCAGGATGCACAGCATACTTTACTGGTCGGTGACCGTGAGCGTACCAGCGGTGAAATGACTGAGTGGCGGAAAGAAGAAGGAGCCCGCCGGGCAAAATTCCCCTGGTGGATTATTGCGGTCATCCTGGGGGTACTTGGGCTGGCCTTTCTTGGGTGGTACTTTTATACACATGGCTTTTCCACCGGCAATCAAACTAAATTGTAGATCTCACGAATTCATATGCCCCTTATACATTACACCACGTGTCCATCCTGTCATTCTGATCAAATAGAACCCGTGTTTCGAGCGGAGGATTATACCGTCACCCATGAAACTTTTCCGATCTGGCAATGTGCGCCATGCAGCCTGCGGTTCACGCAGGATGTACCGGATGCAGGAGCCATCGGGGTTTATTACCGTTCTGAAGAATATATCTCTCACAGCAATACTACCAAGGGGCTGGTCAACAGCCTTTATCACATGGTGCGGCGGCAGACGCTGGCGGATAAGCGGCACCTGATACTTTCCGCGACGCGGATGAGGCAGGGCCGGATGCTGGACATTGGGGCGGGCACGGGGGCTTTTGTCGCGTATATGCAACAGCACGGCTGGGAAGTGGCCGGACTGGAGCCTGATGAAACGGCCAGGGAGCGGGCTTTGGCCGACCATAAGGTGCAGTTGATGGATACGTCGAGCCTTTTTTCGTTGCCGGCGGGAAGTTATGATGCCGTCACGCTATGGCATGTGCTGGAGCATGTGCACGATCTGCATCCATACGTGGAGCAGTTGAAGACGCTGATCAAGCCCGGGGGGCGGATCTTCATCGCGGTACCCAACTATACGGCTTATGATGCGACGGCATATGGCGCTGCGTGGGCTGCTTATGACGTGCCCCGTCATTTGTACCATTTTTCACCAGATGCGATGGAGGACCTGCTGGCCCGCCATGGGCTGCAACTGCACTATAATCAGCCGATGTGGTATGATAGTTTTTACATCAGCATGCTGAGCGAGAAATATAAATATGGGAAGGGAAATACGCTGAGGGCGGTCTATAGGGGGCTGATGTCGAATATGAAGGCGTTCATTGATAAGTCGAAGTGTAGTTCGTTGATCTATGTGGTAGGGAAATAGGGCTACAGCGGGAATTTGATTTCGAAGATGTTCGGCCACAGTTTGCCGGTGATATAAATTTTTCCCGATGCGGAGTCATAGGCGATGCCATTGAGTACTTCGGAGCCGGGGAATTTGTTGGCTTCTTCGCGTACAATGGACTCGAGGTCGAGCTTACCGACGACCTTTCCGCTGCTGGTATCGATCTTCAGGATATAATTGGTCTGCCATTGGTTGGCATAGAGGTAGCCTTTGATCAATTCCAATTCGTTTATATTGCTGACGGGGCCGTTGTTATCGGTAACACCCAATACTTTGACCAGCCGGAAGGTATTGGGATCGAGGTAGCTGATGTTGCTGGTGCCATCACTCATGATGAGTTGGGCGCCGTTGGTGGTCATGCCCCAGCCTTCTTTGGATGGAAAGGTGAATTCTCCCAGCTTCTGAAAAGATTTGGCGTCATAGATGAAACCGACTTTCGTCGTATAGGTCAACTGGTAAACTTTTCCATTCAGAAAGACGATGCCTTCACCAAAGTATTTTTTCCGGTCAATTTCAACCTTGGTATGGATCTTCCCGGTCGTGGTGTCTACTATGCCGAACTGGGACCGGCGGTCATCGGGCATGTTGTTGTCTGTCCCTGTAGACTCGTACAATTGACCATCATGGAACAGCAACCCTTCGGTGTAAGCGGAGGTATCATGCGGGAACTCTTTCATGACCATATAGCTGATCAGCGGAGGGGTGTTGTCGGCTGCTGCGGTAGTTGTGTCTGCGCCGGCTTTATGGTCGGACTGGTTGCATGCGGCCAATAGGCTAAGGATCAGGACAAAAGGGATCAATCTGTTCATAACTGGCTATATAGGGTAGCAAATATAGGCTTCAAACGCCTGCGGCGGAGAGCGGTGGGGGTAAAATTTATCCTAAAAACTTGCATTTTCGGGGAAAAATAGGTTGTTTTGCGGTGTTATTCTCCACTTTTTTCTATCCTCATATCCTCCCGATCAACCCGATCCGTATCTGCTGAAAATACCGCTGTAAAGCGTGTATTATGAAACATTGTTTATCCGCCCTTTTCTCACTAATAACGATCGCCGGCCTGGCGCAAACGCAATGCAGGTCATTTGAATACCGGCAGCAGCAGTTGAAGGCCAATCCTACACTGGTGCAAACCGTTGCCGCTATCGAACAATTCACTTCCCGGCAGTTGAGCCAGCACCCTGTGACCGTCACCGGGGGTACATCCGGCGGTACATCCAGCAGCTCATCCGGCGCATCGTCCGGCAGCACTCCTTCCCTGATCACGATACCCGTGGTCGTACATATCCTGTACAATACCAATACAGAAAATATCAGTGATGCACAGGTGCAATCACAGATTGACGTATTGAATGCGGACTACCAGAAGAAAAATGCGGATACGGCGGAAATACCATCCTACTACCGGTCACTGGCGGCCAATTGCGGATTCCGCTTTGGCCTGGCATTGGCAGACACCAACGGGCAGCCTACGACGGGCATTATCCATAAGTATACGAATAACAGCTATTTTACCATCGACGATGACATCAAGTCCGCGGCTACGGGGGGTGATGATGGCTGGGACCGGGACCGGTACCTGAATATCTGGGTCGGGAACCTTACCGGCGATGTGCTGGGTTATTCCAGCGTGGTCGGGGGGGCTAAGGTGACAGACGGGGTTGTGGTACTGTATACTGCTTTCGGTACAATGGGCACGGCGACGGCGCCTTTCAACCTCGGCCGGACGGCGGTCCACGAGGTGGGCCACTGGCTGAATATGATCCATACGTGGGGTGACGACAGCTGCGGCACCGATCTGGTAGCGGATACGCCGCCACAGCAGGGACCGACATACGGCGATCCGAGCGGGATCATCATCACCTGCGGGAATACGCCCTATGGGAACCTGTACCAGGATTATATGGACTTTACCGATGATATCGGCATGCACCTCTTCACGAACGGGCAGAAGGCCCGGATGCTGACCTTATTCGCTACGGGCGGCTTTCGTAATGCGCTGCTATCTTCCACCGTGCCGATTGATACGGCTACTGGCGCTGTTACGACTGCTGCCACGGAGGGTTCTGTATCTGGTATGGCGATCTATCCGAACCCCGCTGTCAGTCTCGCGACGGTAGAGTTGACCGACCCTGCCTGTCTGGGCGGGTTGCTGGAAATGTATAATCAATTAGGGCAAAAGGTAATGACGGTGCGGGTGACGGCACTGACATTACAACTGGATGTCGCCGGACTGGCGAGCGGCATTTATTTTATCCGGGCGAGCGATGGGAAGAAGGCCGCGGTTGGGAAGCTGATCAGGATATAGTTAATGAAAGCTTAAAGTGCCGCGGAACAGGATAGTCTGAAGGCGTTGGGACCAACCTCATGGCCCGGGCCAGCCGTACAACCTTTGGTTGTAACCGGCTTTTCATGAAAAAATTACTGTTGTTTTACGGGTGGCTGCTTGCCAGCCGCTGTTCTGCTCAGTGTCCGTACCCAGTGATGCTGACGAGCGGGGGAGGAAGCTGCATTGGCGCGATGCTTAAAGTGAGTTCCTCGCACCCGCTGTCCGTTATAGCGTGGTATAAGGATGGGGTTCAGGTGGCCATCGATTCCGCGGCGATGAGCTGGAATACGCAGGGGACAGTTGTAGCTGGTGGAAATGGTGGGGGGGTGGGGCTGAATCAATTGAATAGCCCGTGGGGGATTTTCGTGGATGATGGTGGTAATGTCTATGTGGCCGATGATAATCGGGTGGTTCGGTGGGCGCCGGGCGCCACCAGTGGGGTCGTCGTTGCCGGGGGAAATGGTCCCGGGAGTAATGCTAGCCAGGTGGACGGGGCGACCGGTGTCTATGTGGACAAGGCGGGTAATGTCTATGTGCTGGAAGGGGCGAATAACCGGGTTACCCGGTGGGCTCCGGGGGCGGCCAGCGGGGTCACCGTAGCAGGTGGCAACGGCCAGGGGGCCGGTGAGGACCAGTTCTATGATCCGCTGGGGTTCTATGTCGACTGCGACGGCAATATCTATGTAGCTGACCAGTACAACTGCCGGGTGCAACTATGGACGCCGGGGGCGACGAAGGGTATCTCCGTGGCCGGGGCAAATGGTTGTGTTAGCGGCAACCCACTGTTCGATCCCTACGCCGTATTTGTAGACAGCGCAAAGAATGTCTATATCTCGATTGTACTGGGCGGGAAGATCATCAAATGGGCGCCTGGAGCGGCCGAAGGAACGGTCGCGTTAGGCCCGACGGGCAGCAATGATACGATTTCATTGGGTGAAGGCTTGTACGGAGGCGCTGATGGCACGCTGTATATTACCGGTAAGGGGACGGGCGTCGATCCCGACCGGGTGCTGAAGTGGACGCCTGGCACTACTTCGGGCGTACCTATCGTGGAATACGGCGCCGCAAAGGTTACGTCACACCTGCTGGGTATCGGCGGAGTGTTCCTGGACCATTATGGCAATTTGTATGTCACAGTTGCCAACGATAACTGGGTACAGAAATTCCCGATGCAGTCAAGCATCGCGGATGGGTATACTGCTGCTTTACCGGGGAACTATTATGCCGTTGTTACCGATATGAACGGAGCCATGGTGACAACGAATACCCTGTACATCCATCCTCCGTCGACCGCTCCGCCATCCATTAGTATTACTGCCACAGCAACTGATATCGATATCTGTACGCCTGTCACTTTTGCCGCAACAGTGATGAATGCCGGAACCGACCCCACATATCAGTGGCAGGTGAGTGGAGTTACTGTGGGGACCGACAGCCCTGTTTATTCCAACAATATTTTCGCGAACGGTGATCAGGTTATCTGTATCCTTCATTCCGATAGCAGTTGTAATCTGGGAGACACTTCTAACGTGATTACGCTGAACGTCGATCCGCAGGTCTATACGACTGTGACGATTGCCGACTCCCCGTCGATCGTCTGTCAGGGAGTAACGGAAGCTTTTGCGGCGACGGTGATCAATGGGTCCAATGCTCCGGTATTCGAGTGGCTGGTGAATGGCATGCCGACGATTGAGAGCGGTAATGTGTATAGGAGCGACACGCTGACCAGCGGGGATGTCGTCTATTGCCTGATCACCAGCGATGCATCCTGTGGGCTGGCCAAGTCGAACAGTATTCCTGTCACGGTCTATCCGGTGCCTTCGATCGCGGCCGGGCAGGTCTTCAATATCCCTTATGGCCAGCGCCTGGAGCTGGACCCCGTAGTCAGCGGAGATATTGTCAGCTATGACTGGAGTCCTTCAGCGGGGCTTTCCGACAGCGTTGTCGCCAATCCGGTGGCTGATCCGCCTTATTCCACCGCTTATGAGCTGCAAGTGACGGCAGCAGGCGGGTGTACGGCAAAAGGGTCGATTACCGTTAATGTATATACGCCACTGGCGTTACCTAATGCTTTTAGCCCCAACGGTGATGGCCGGAATGATATCTTTTATGTGCTGGGTGGGCCGGAGGGAAGTGTGATCAAGGGTTTTAACATTTATGACCGGTGGGGCCAGGAAGTTTTCCATGTGCATGACGGGGCGCCGGGTGATCCGGCATTTGGGTGGGACGGGCGATATGGGGGAAAGCCCGCGCCTGCGGGCGTATATGTGTATGAGGTGGTGATGAGCTATCCGGGGAGTCGGATACAAAGGTATCAGGGAACGGTCGTGCTGGTGCGATAGGTCAGTGGGAAGATGACTGCGGGGGCAGGGCAAAGATTCGTACCGAATCGCCATAACCAGAGGATATGAGCAGCTGATGTGATTTTCCCCCCAGCCCGATCAGGCAGCGGGTATCTCCGGGTATGCAAAGCCCTGTCCGGTCATAGGGCAGTGGTGTAAAGCGCCCCAGACTATCTATCTCCAACACTGTACCCATCGAGGCATCTAACGGTCCCATCTGTGCGCGAAGTGGATATAAGTTGCCTGCCAGGACGAGGCAGGTCCGGCCGTCGATCACTTCCGGAACGATGCCGCCTACCATACTGATCTGGGCTTCGTTGGGCAGGGGATGAATGGTCCAGTGGTGTCCCCCGTCATTGTGCAAATAAGCGGATTGGAGGATGTGGATCTGGCTGATGTTTGCAGCGGCAAGCTGTTCCGGGGTCAGCACATCTTCTATCTGAGCATCGGCATAGTCTGCATAGCGGCTAAATTTTTTCTGTTTGGCAGGCAGCTGTCGCAGCAACTCATCACGTGAAGCATAGGGATAGCTTTTACCATGAATATAATAGGTAAGGAGCGCGTCGAAGGTTCCGTGCCCGCTAAAGTCCCCATAATACATCTGCAAGGGTTGCTGGTCGGTAGCCTTGAATTGCGTATTGGAGCCGAAGTTGCCGATCACCAGGTCGGTATCGCCGTCATGGTCGACGTCTATAGGCAACAGGCAGGTCCACCAGCCCTGTGAACGGGCGAGGCCGTAAGCGGCCGTCTGATCGGCGAGATGACCCTGATGGTTGATCATAATGGTGACAGGCATGAAACAGCCTACTATGACCAGATCCGGCCAGCCGTCCTTATTCACATCCATCCAACAGGCATCCGACACCATACCAGGCCGGGTCAGGACGCTATCCTGTTGGGAGGCGTCTTTTTCGAAGCGGATATGTCCCGGGCGGCTGGTGTTTTTCAACAGCATGCTGACGGGGGCACGGGGAAAGAAGCCCGGATCGAGTTTTCCGCCGACAAAAAGGTCTTGCAGTCCGTCCCTGTTATAGTCGGCAGCCTTTACGCAGCCGCCGCTGATGGTTTCTGCGGGCAGGGCATCGGGTACGAGCGTGAAATGACCATGGCCGTCATTTTCGAATAACCTGTCCTGGTAGTTACGGCTGCCGGAGAGATAGTCGGCGCCTCCGCTGACTATATAGAGATCCTGGTCCCCGTCACCGTCCGCGTCGAAGAAGAGCGCGGCGGTGCAGGTATGGTTTTTATCCTGGTTCCAGGGTTGTGAATCGGCCAGCCGGAACCGGCCATCGGGGGTCTGCAGGTAGAGGCGGGATTCCTGTCCTGCGCTGCCGCCGATGAAGAGGTCTTCGAGCCCGTCGCCATTGACATCCCCTTTGGCCAGGCACGGGCCTACTTTAGAGACCTGGTAGGGCAGCAGGGGCGTTATTTTGAAATCTACCCAGTCGGAGCCCTTTTGGGCATATTGAATACCGGAGCCGGCGGTGACGTCCTTGAAAATTTTTTCAAGAGTTGGCGGGTGCGAGGTGGCCGGTGCGCCGGGGGTTGGCGTGGCGGCGAGTGCGTTTGCGGGCGCGGTGGTGGCGTCGGATTCACGGACGACCAGCAAGGTATCCGATCGCAGGGGGCCTATGATAGATTGCGATCCGCGAGGCCATTGGATGACGACGGACCGGATCACGGTATCGGTTCCGCAACCGAAGTGCATAACCGGATCGACGGAAGACTGGAAACCCCGGGTGAGGTATTGTTCCTGCAGCTGCCGGCCATGATCCGTGGTGACATACACTTTAGCGCCGATGCCCTGGGTATTCGGACGGTTCCCTATGAGGCGAAGGCGCAGATAGTGGCCCTTATTCTGTTCGGACGCATTGTTGCGGTAGATGATAGGTACATCATTCAGCGTGTTGATGACGAGATCGAGGTCCCCGTCATTGTCCAGGTCCGCATAAGCGGCACCGTTACTGACGGTTTGCCGGCTGAGCCCCCATTCCTCATTCATATTGGTAAAGGTGAGGTCATGGTTGTTGCGGAAGAGGTAGTTGGTAGTTTTGGTGGAAGGCATATCTCGAACGAGTTTCCACATTTCAAATTTGTCCCCGGATTTTTCGGCCTGGCCGACGGTATACCCGGAGGTATATTTTACGAAATCCATGTTAGTGATATCGCGGAGAATGCCATTGGAAATGAAAAGATCTTTCCATCCGTCATTGTCGAAGTCCGCGAAGAGAGGAGCCCAGCTCCAGTCGGTATTCGACATACCTGCCAACTGTCCGACTTCGCTGAACCGCGGAATACCGTCCGGTCCGACGCCGTTATTCAGTTGCAGGGTGTTCCGCATTTGTTGATGGTGGAAGCCGTGTTCGGCGCGGAGGGTATACTTATCGTAGTTATCCGGCCCGCGAAGGAGTTTCTGCCGGTGATTTCCTTCGGGCAGCATGTCCATCACGGCAATATCCGTGTTGCCGTCATTATTATAGTCGGCGATATCGGAGCCCATGGCGAATTCAGAAATATGGCCGGCGGCTTTAGTGAGTACTTCGCGGAAGGTGCCGTCGTGTTGATTGAGGTACATGAAATCCCTTTCATCGTAATCATTGGTGACATAGATGTCGGGCCACCCGTCATTATTGAGGTCGCTGATGGCGACGCTGAGGCCGAAGTTGAGCCCGCTGCCGTCGATATGCGCCTGTTCGCTGATATCGGTAAAATGCCCGTTGTCATTGCGATAGAGGCGGTTGCCGAATTTAGGGTGACGTTTGGCCCGAAGCTCGTCTGTATTGAAGTATGGGTTGAAAAACATGTCGGCATGGTTCACCATGAACATGTCGAGGTCGCCATCATTGTCCATATCGAAGAAGGCGACTGTGGTGGTGTAAGTGCCGGGGGCATCCAGTCCATATTCTTTGGCGCACTCCTTAAAGACGGGTACGCCGTCTTTCACTCCCTGGTTGATGTAGAGCTCATTGCGGCGGGCGGAATCGGGCCCGGGCCCGGAATAGCAGACATAGATGTCCAGCAGCCCATCACCATTGACATCGGCCATGACGGCGCCTGTCTTCCATTTGCTGCGCCCCTGTACGCCGGCCTTTTCCGTAACGTCTTCGAACTGAAAATTGCCTTTATTGAGGTAAAGCTTATTGGGTGTCATATTGCCGGTGAGATAAATATCGGGTAGTCCGTCACCGTTGACGTCTCCTATGGCTACCCCGCCGCCGTTGTAGAGATATTCATAAGTGAGGATGTTGTAGTCTTCGTCTTCCTTTATATCATTACGGAAATCAATATGCGTAATTGATGAAGGGACTTCCGTGAACAGGGTGTCGGTCTTTTGCGTCCTGCTGCAGGCGGCCAGTAAAAAAATAGCAGCGGACAGTAGTCTTTCCCATTTCATAAAATGAAAATATTGAATATAATTCAGAAATTCCATTAACTTTAAATCGCCAAATCAAACTGACCAGTAACTGCCATCTCCAAAATATATGAGCGTTCGCCCATCTGATACTGAATGTAAGGCTCTTTTTACAGCGATTGCACGGGAAGATGAACTTTCCTTTAAAATTTTCTTTGAGCGATACAGGGCTAAAGTTTATGCATTGGCCTATAAATGGACCAAGTCGGAATTTGCTGCAGAGGAGATCACGCAAGACGTGTTTATCAGTATCTGGACGGGCAGGGCGCATCTTCCCCGTGTGCAGGACCCGGCCGCCTATTTGTATACGGCGGTTTACAACAAGATCAGCAGGCACCTGAAAAAAGAGGCCAATAAGGAGCGTATCCTCGAACTCTCTTTATGGGATGTCAGGCAGAGCAGCAATGAAACGGAGGAAAGGGTATATGCGAATGAAGGCCAGCGTTTTATACAGAGGGCGGTCGCGCAATTATCCCCTCAGAAAAAACTAATTTACGAATTGAGCCGCCAGGAGGGAAAGAGTTACGACGAGATCGCCGAGAGGCTCAATCTTTCTCCCCATACGGTGAAAAGTCACTTGCTAAAAGCCGTAAAATTCATCCGGAATTACATGAAAAATAATGCTTTAACCATCTTCTGGTTTATAGCAGTGATATTCTCCTGAAAAAAATAATAAAAAAACTTTCACCACGGCTCATCCTTTTTCCAATCTCATGACTCTATCTATGTACAGAGGATCAAATGCATGGGAAAAGACAGAATTATTTATTTATTGAAACAATATGCCAATGACAAGGCGTCCAGGGAAGAGGTGGTGGAGATGTTTGAATGGATGAGACTGGCCGGGAGCGAAGAGGTGCTGAAAAGCATGATAGCTGAGGAGTGGCTGGAAGAGGGAGACGCCTTACCCGGAAAACGGGACTGGGAGAAGATTTGGGCTGTCGTCCGGGCGGGTACCGTTGAGGGCCGGCGGTCGCGGGTATTTTCAATAGTCCGGGCGGGCGTTGCTGCTGCCCTGGTATTGATGCTGGGAGGCGGTGTGCTGTATTGGGTCACCGGGAAGAGAAGGGCGGCTGTGCCGGCGCCTGTCGCCAGCGTTCATTATAAGAATGATATCGCTCCCGGCGGCAATAAGGCCATGCTGACACTGGCGAATGGTTCGACTATTGTCCTTGACAGCGCTCAGGACGGGACATTAGCGCAGCAGGGCTCTACGAAGATCGTCAAGTTGGATGGGGGAGCGTTGGCGTATCGTGCAGCGGCAGGCTCAAATGGACAAACTACGGAGCAGACTGGCTTTAACACGATTGCGACGCCCCGTGGCGGTCAATACCGGATCATATTGCCGGATGGAAGTAAGGTGTGGCTGAATGCGGCGTCTTCCCTGCGTTTTCCCGCTGCTTTTACCGGCAGTGAGCGGACGGTGGAATTAACCGGGGAGGCCTATTTCGAGATCACTAAGAATGCGGAGAAGCCTTTTCATGTGAAGGTGCCGTCAGGGGTTACGGCCGGAGAGAGTATGGATGTGGAGGTATTGGGGACGAGTTTTAATGTCATGGCCTATACCAATGAGGAAAAGATCCATACGACTTTGCTGGAAGGGAAAGTAAAAGTGAGGCAGGGTGCGACGGCTGAAAATCTCTCACCGGGGCGGCAGGCGATTGTCGATCAAAATACGCTTGGTATGGAGGTGGCGGATGCCAATATCGAACAGGCGGTGGCGTGGAAAGACGGGTTATTCCGTTTTAAAGAGACGGATATCCGGGAGTTGATGCGTCAGGTGGAAAGATGGTATGATGTCGATGTTGTTTATCGGACGGACAGAGGCGACCAGGATTTTACCGGTGTCGTGTCCCGGAACAAGAATATATCGACTTTATTACAAATGCTGGAGCTGACGGGAACGGTGCATTTCAAGATCGAAGGGAAGAGGATCATTGTTTTACCTTAAAACAGGCTACACATGAAGCAATAACTATAGTACGAGGACGGCAAAGAAAAACCGGGAGCGATTAGAGCCGCCCCCGGCAGGTAGTAAGGTCGTCCTAAACAGGCCAAAGCAAATGACACTGAATTGTTCAACCAAAACTTCTCAAAAGTATGAATCTAACTGCACATGGCAAAGGTCTGCCCGGAAGCAAGGGTCTTTCCGGAAATAGATCCTTGCCGGCCAAAATTCTCTTGATTATGAGATTGACTGCCACATTTCTGCTCGTCGCTACGCTCCACGTCAGCGCGGCGGGGTTTTCTCAGACGGTGACCATTTCTGAGAAGAATGCCAAGTTAGAGGACATCTTCAACATCCTCCAGCAGCAGACGGGTTACAACTTTATGTTCAACAGCCATATGCTGGCCAAGGCAAAGAGAGTAACGATCCAGGTCCATAATGCCACAGTGGAGGAGGTGCTGCCATTGTGTTTCAAAGACCAGCCTTTTAGCTATATTATCAAGGACAATACTATTATCGTCAAAGAGAAAGAGGAAAAAAAGGTTGTTGATCCGAAGGGGGGGGCGCTGGCTCCCCCTGCCCACATTGTGGGGGTGATCAAGGATGAAAACAATGTTCCTGTCGAGGGGGCTGCTATTACGCTGAAAGAATTGGGGACTGGCACTGTCACCGATAAACTGGGAAAATTCTCGCTGAACCCGCCCGATGGGACCTACACCGTCGAAATTTCCTTTGTCGGGTTTAAGACGGTAACCAGGACTATTACGGTGAACGGTAATCAGCCGGTCAATCTTGCCATTACGTTACAGCTGAGTGCTGCCGGGCTATCCGATGTGGTGGTTGTGGGTTATGGTACCCAGCGGAAAAGAGATGTGACGGGGTCTATCAGCAGTGTAAAAGGGGATGATATCAACGACCTGGCCGTGAGCAATCCTGCCGAGGCCTTGCAGGGAAGGGCTGCGGGGGTGGATATTGTCAGGTATGACGGTTCTCCCGGAAGTATCCCCAGCATCCGTGTACTGGGTACGGGCACGATCAATGATGCAGATCCGCTGATTGTCATCGACGGAGTGCCCAGCGGAGGGTTGAATGACGTCAACAGCAACGATATTGCCTCAATAGAGATACTCAAAGACGCTTCTGCTTCTGCCATCTATGGTTCCCGGGCAGCCAACGGGGTAGTGCTGATCACGACCAAGAAAGGTAATTACGGGCAGGCGCCGCAGACTTCGGCCGGGTACTATACAGGCAGTAAACAGCCGGTGAAATTTCTGCCGATGCTCGACGCTTCCCAGCTGGTGGCATTGAAAACGGAGGCCTATACCAATGACGGCCTGTCGGTCCCCACCATCTGGAGCGATCCTTATTATGCCGTTCAGCGGACGAACTGGCAAAAGGCGCTGCTGGGGTCGGGTACGGTGCAGAATGCGGATGTGGCAGTGCGGGGCGGGAGCGACAAATCGAACTACAGCATGTCCGGCAACTACTACAAAGAGGATGGGATGATCGTCAATTCCTTTTTTAACCGGTATAGCTTCCGGATCAATTCGGAGCATAAGGTAGGAAGCCGGCTCAAGGTGGGAGAGAACATATTGTATTCCTATTCCAACGTTGCAGCGCCGAATACCCAATCGAGCCAGACCGGTCTGGTGTGGAGCGCTATCCGGTTCAACCCGGCGCTACCTGTCAAGAACCCTGACGGCAGTTGGGGTACTTCCCAGGCGGACAATCAATTGGGGGATATCAATAACCCGGTGGCCACAGCTACGGAGACGACAACCTATAACAAGACGGACCGTGTCCTGGCCAATGCCTATGCCGAACTGGAGATCCTCAAGGGGCTAACGATCCGGGCCAATTACGGGTATGACCATAATATCAACGACTATTATCAATTCAGCAATGAGATGCCCAACCAGACCCGTGGGCCCTCGGTCGCTTCGTTGAATCAGTCTTTTTTTAAGAGCAGCACGATCCTGGAAGAATATTACCTGACCTATATTCACAAGTTCAGCGGGTTGCATTTAGTGACGCTGACGGCAGGCTATTCCGCGCAGACATACAGCGGCAATACCTTTGCGGCTGCCCGCACCGGGTTTGCGGATACGACCGTTGCTCAGCGGGTGCTTAGCCTGGGCGTCAGCTCATCGGCCTCCAACTCCGGATCCAACTATAATCCCTGGGGCCTGCAGTCCTATTTTATCCGTGGCAACTATGCCTTTGAGAATAAATACCTGTTCACAGCCACGATGAGGGCTGACGGTTCCAGCATGTTTGCACCGGGCAAGCAATGGGGTTATTTCCCGGCTTTCTCTGCCGGCTGGCGTGTTTCCGATGAGAAATTCTATGGTGAAGGGTTGAAGAAGGTGATCAATTCACTGAAGCTGACTGGCGGATGGGGTCAGCTGGGTAATGAAAATGTGGGTGCGTTCCAATACCTGAGCATCATCGGTTACGGTGGTGGCGGCGGAACGGGCGGTGGTGGTTACGGGTACAACCTGGGCACGTCACAAACCAATAATAACGGCGCCTATATCACCAGTCTGGCTAATCCCAATATTACCTGGGAACGGGCTGTGATGACCAATATTTCTGCGGAATTGAGTGCGCTGCATAATCATCTTACGGCGACGGTCACCTATTTCAACAAGAATACCTCGGATATGCTGATCCCCTACCAGATCGTCGAGACCTTCGGGGCGCAAACCAGCCTGCCGGATGATCCGGGTAATGTGAACCTTCCCGATTATAACCTGGGGAGCCTGAACAACCATGGCGTTGAAATAGAAGCCGAATACCGGAACACGGTTGGAAAGCTCAGCTATTCATTTGGGGGGAATGCTTCTTTCATGAGCAATAAAGTCACGAAATTGTACGGCAACTCTACTTACCTGGCTTCGACTCCTTATGGAAGGGAGAATACCGACATTTCCCGTACTTACCAAGGGGAGCCTATTGCCTCTTTCTACGGTTTCAAAACGAACGGTCTGTACCAGACACAGAGCGATATCGATAAAGATCCCAATGTGGCCAACGATCCCAACAGGCCGAATATCCAACCGGGGGATGTCAGATTTCTGAATACGACAGGCAGTGGCGTCATCAACGACAGCAGCAGGGTACGGCTGGGAGATCCGAATCCGCGTTTTGTATTCGGGTTCCACGGTACCGTCAACTACGCCCATTTCGATTTTACCTTCAATTTCAAGGGTGCAACGGGCTTTGAGCTGTATGATGCGGACCGGCTGTCGGGACTGGATGCTACCCAGGTATATAACTGGTATGCAGATGAGGAGAAAAGGTGGCATGGCGCCGGTACCAGCAACAGCATACCGCGGCTGAGTATCAACAACCTCAATAATAACTACCAGTCATCCGATCTCTGGGTTTTCAAAGGCAATTACCTTTCGCTGAAGAGCATAGCGCTGGGGTACACTGTGTCTAAACTGCATATCAGCGATTGGCAGTTACCGACGGCGCGTTTTTATGTCAGCGCCTATAACGTCTTTACGATCACTAAATATCCGGGTTATACGCCTGAGCTGGGTTACACGGATGGCAACCTGCAGAGGGGCGTGGATTTGGCCCAATATCCTCAAACCAGGAGTCTGACAGTGGGTGCAACTATCAATTTTTAATCTGGACTATTAAAATTCAGGATATGAAGAAATTATTCAAGTATAAAATTGCGCTGGGTATTTCCCTGCCGGTATTGCTGAGCGCCAGCCTGTTCTACGGCTGTATCAAACATCCGCTGGAGCAGACTCCTACGGGGGAGTATACGACGGCTAACTTCTGGACCAATCAATCCGACGTGATCGCGGGTGTGTTGGGCATCTACAATATACTGTATACGGAAGACTGGACGGGGCACGATCTGTATGCCTATGATGACCAGTCCGACGATATTTCCGTCGATGGGGACCATCCGGATTTCATTTCCATCGGAGAGTTCAATATCAATTCGACCCTGCAGCTGATCTACATCACCTGGCCTTTTGCCTACGAGCAGATTGCCAGGGCCAACAATGCCATCCTCTATATTCCCAAAGTGCCTGTTATGGACAGTTCCATCCGGGCCCGGTCTCTCGGGGAAGCGTATTTTTTACGTGCCCATGCTTATTTCGTGCTGAGCCAGATCTATGGCAGTGTG
>Ga0302233_10000796_pt1 | contig 23892 bp, 29 predicted proteins | sample II_Palsa_N3_1_FD_193516 | JGI IMG/M metagenome (GOLD analysis project Ga0302233, IMG submission 193516) | Peat permafrost microbial communities from Stordalen Mire near Abisko, Sweden - II_Palsa_N3_1 | ecosystem: Environmental > Terrestrial > Soil > Palsa > Peat permafrost | place: Sweden... | reverse complement strand
TCGGCCCTTTTGTTGAATTCAAAGTCGAGGTGGGAGTTGAAGAAACTACTCAACTACTAAGATAGCATGCGAGGCCGTCCGAATAGCCGACGCTTCAAGTCGCAAAAAAAAAAAAAAAAAAAAAAATCTCTTTTTGTTGTGTGCGATCCTAAGGCTGCAGGAGAAAAATATAGGAGGAAGATGCCGCGCCTCCACCAAGGGACTGATCAAAAATGACAAATAACTTTTTTTCAGCGATAAGTCGGCATGCCCAAGTAGCCGGCCTTCGTTGTTGCGACGCAGAATGGCCTGAACGCGCTCTCGATGGGCGCAAAGTTTTCCTTGGGAGTAAGCCGATCCGGTGAAGCGGCACGAGAGGTACGTATTCATCGTTTGTACACGCCGGGGTAGATAGAAAAGTTGCAGCTCAATTCAATATTCTTTACATCTCTTCTGGTGCATCTGTGATTGGCGCGCTACTGCTATCCATCTCCATCGCGGCTTCGTCCTCGTCTTCGTCTTCAGGCTCGTCCTCCGCCTGAGTTTTGAAAGAAAGGAAAAAAAAAAAAAGTCTTAGAGAGAAGAGGAAACTTGTGAAGGTGAACACACACCTCGGCCTCCGTTCCGTCAGCATCCTCGGCAGCGGCCGCAGCGGCCGATGACGCCGCGTGTTCGTCGTCATGATTGTCTTCCTTTCCTTTATCGCTGCCATTGTTTGCATCGGCAGCAGACTTTGTGGCGGAGGGGGCCTTTTTCTTGGTGGCCTTGAGCTGTACGAGCGTCTCGTTGACGGCGGGGATGAGTGCATCCAGCTCAAGCTCCTGCAATGCCTGGATGATCAGCGCCGAGCTGATAGTCTTGACGTTCTTGCTCTTTCCGAGATCGCTCGCCCTATGTGTCCAGCGTGCACATGTGAGCAAAGAGCCAAACCAGAACATAGGCAAATCGGTTTACGCAGTGGTCAGGTAGGACACAAACACAATCGCGGCCTCGTGCAAGGCCAATCGAGCGTCCTTGGCCAGATGCACGGTGTCGGGCAACTACTCTCGAAAGGGCTTGTTTAGTCGGCCCATCAAAGAGCAGCCCGCGTACCTTGGCCTTGACGATGCGCTGCAGCACGGCGTCGGGGATCTTGAGCTGGTCCATTAGGGATCCCACTTTCTAAAATGGACGCGTTCAAGAGGGGCCACGTGGTGGTTGGTGGCACGGCCGTGCTCAAGAAGAAGAAGAAGGGCAGCGGCCGCGTCGTGCCGTTTGACGCGTTCGGATGGACGTCGGTGGACGCGGGCGACAAGCTGCGCTTCAGTGACGCCACGGGGTTCCTGGGCCTCGAGGTGCTCGAGGGAGACGCCGCAATGTCGTTCTACCAAGCCCCGCCTGGCAAGCGCAAGGCCGCCGAGGTGGACGAGGAGCAGGCGGACTGGCAAGAGGATGACGACGACGATGCCGACGGAGAGCAAGCTCAAGTCGTCGCCCCCAAAAAGAAGGCCAAGAAGGCCAAGAAGGCCAAGAAGGAGGAGGAAACGGACAAGGTCGCGTCCGCACACGTGGACGCGCAGCTGCAGCCCAAGCTGTCCAAAAAGGAGGCCCGCAAGGAGGCCAGACAGGAGGAGGTCAAGCAGGAGGGGGTCAGGAAGGAGGCGGCCATCGAGCAACCACAAAAGACCTTTCAGAAGAAACCACTGCCCGAGCCAGAGGCTCTGGACATGTCCGAGTGGGAGACGTTTGGCTTGCACCCGCTGCTGATCAAGGGACTGCAGGCGCTCAGGTTTGCGCAGCCGACGTCGGTCCAGGCACAGACGCTGCCAGTGGCGCTGGGCGAGAACCGCGACGTCATCGGGTCGGCCGAGACGGGATCGGGTAAGACATTGGCGTTTGCTCTGCCCATCGTGCACAAGCTTATCACGCGGCTGGATGCGGGTGAGACCATCAGCCGTCTCCAGGCACTCATCCTCACGCCCACACGTGAGCTCGCCCTGCAAGTGCGCGAGCACATTGTGGCCGTCACCGCGTACGCCCCGAGCATCCGAGTCGCCGCAATCGTCGGTGGCCTTTCTAAACACAAGCAGCAGCGCCATCTCGATCACAAGCCGCACATTGTCGTCGCCACGCCAGGACGCCTGTGGGAGCTCATGAGCGAAATGGAGGTACGAAACAGAGTCCTATCACTGTACTAAACAAACAACGACGCGGCCAGTCCGACTATTTGTCCGATCTGACGGGCCTGTCGTTTCTTGTGCTCGACGAGGCCGATCGCATGGTCGAAAAGGGCCACTTTAAGGAGGTCGACCTGATCCTGGACGCGATCGACCGAGTTGCCGCCTCATCCAAAATGTTTCCCCTCAGCGACAACAGTGGCAATGACGCTGCGGGTGAGTCCACATTGCGCAAGCCCAAACCATTCAAAAAAGCGCGAATCATCCGCCGAGGAGCCGCCGAGGGCAATGGAGAAGGTAGACCTCGAGATTTTTTTTTTTTTTTTTTTAAAATTGTTTTTAATTTTTGTGTCTCCCCTGCAGACCTCGAAAAAGAAGTTGACCAAGACGACGAGGACGGAGCAGAGGTCACTACGGGAAAGCGTCAGACGTTTGTGTTTTCGGCCACGATTGCGCTCGTGGAAACATTTAGGAAAAAGCTCCAGGGTGGGTCCAAGAAAAAGTCGAGCAACAGCAGCAACTCTGGCGATGATGTCATGTCGACCCTGGTTGAGCGCATTACGTTCCGCCCCCCTGGTGCCAAGATCATCCATGCGGAGGCTCCCTCGGTATATTTGTATTTTTTTTTCCTCCCCTTTTCAAATACGAATTTACGTTTTGTGTCTTCTCTAGATTGTCGCATCTGGGCTCACGGAAGCACATGTGCTCTGCACTGCAGAAGAGAAAGAGCTCTACTTGTACTACTTTTTGCAGCGCTTCCCCGGAAGGACCCTCGTCTTTGTCAACAGTATCAGCACCACACGACGCCTCCTCGAGACACTGCGATTGCTCCAGATCCCCGTCAACGCCCTCCATGCGCAAATGCAACAACGCCAGCGTCTCACCAACTTTGACCGATTCAAGGCCAGTGCGGCCTCCGTTCTCATTGCCACGGATGTTGCTGCGCGCGGTCTCGACGTCCCCGAAGTCGACCATGTCGTGCACTTTCACCTGCCCGTAAGAAAGAAAAATGATTTCAACAATCCTGGCTCACTTCCCCCCCCCTTCCCCTTCCCCTTCTCAGCGTACATTTGAGACCTACGTGCACCGCTGCGGTCGAACTGCGCGTGCTCGCCGCGAGGGCTTGGCGCTGCTTCTCGTTGGTCCTGGTGAGGTCGATCTGTTCAAGCGCATCAACCAGCTGCGTTCACAAGGACGGGCCAGCGATCGTTCGATTGCCGAGGACCAAGACAAAGTCGACGAGGACAAGAAGGCTGGCATCAACGAGTTCCCCGTGGATCGCAAGCTGGTTGCGCAGTTGAGCAAGCGCGTCAACCTGGCCAAGAAGATATCGGCCGAGATGGACGACTCGCGCAAGCAGCAGGCCGAGGTCAACTGGTTTGAGAAGCAGGCCAAGGAGATGGACATTGAGCTGGACGACAAGCTCAAGGAGACCTCCAGTGACCAGAAGGACACGAGCATCGTCTCCAAGAAGAACGTGGCCAAACTCAATGCTCAGCTCCAAGCGCTCCTAGAGCAAAAAGTTGTCACGCCCCAGATGCACCAGCTGCGCACTCAGGCCATCTCGCAGTCCAGAGCGGCCGCAATCGAGGAGGCCCTCGGGGCCACAAGCATCCTCGTGGACAGTGCCTCGGCCAAGGAGACGGCCATCCACCTCGCCCAGACCCAATCCAAGCCCTCCAAACGTCCCTATGTCGTCGGCCATGCAAACAAGTCCAAAAAGCAGAAAAAATAAAATTCATGTCACATTAAAGAAAGGCTATGTAGATATACTCGGAAAATCACTGTCTCATGAGGGTTGTAATTCGGCCGAGGGAGCTGGTGCGCGTCCACGAGACGGCCAGCAGCCTGAGCTGTTTGCGTGTCGGATGCATTAGGAGCACTTGGTCCATGATGCCGTAGCTATTGGTCGCGGCGGCGAAGGGGCCCTTGAAGCGGGACTTGACAGTGCAGACAAAATCATGCCGCCGACGGACGAGGGGGCTGTTGGCAATGCGTCGGGCAATCGAGAGGATCTCTGTGCTGGTCAAAGCGGCGCGAAAATTAATGGTAAACTGGCTGTCGCGGCTCGTTCGGGCAGAGGTCACGATCCCAGTCAAGACGGGCCCATCACATAGGCTGAGGAGGCTCAGGATGGGCGTCGCCTCATACGTGCTGGAACTGAGGTTGTGGTCGCCCGTGCACATAATAGTTGCTGATGTGGTGCCGTCCTCGATCACGGCCTCGACGGAAACGCGCAGGCATTGCGGCAGACGACCACTGGCCAGGAAACAATTCCGGGTGCATCGACCCGTTGTCTGATTCCAGCTGCTACGGCAGAGGCCGCAAACAATCGTGAAAGTGGCCTCAACGATCTGGCAGCCCTGTGCGCCGCTAACGGAAAAAGCACTCGTAGGGACGGTCTGTGCGTCCAACAGCTGGGCAAGCGACGAGGCCGAGTGCTTTGCATTCAGCGTCCGAGCTGCCAGCAGCAGCGGGGAGGCAAGATTCCCATCCTCAAAGCGGACCGTGGCCACGGCGCCCGAGGTGGCCTCGCAGTGGATTTCCACAGGGAGATGGCGCGTGGTGCAGGTTGCTCTCACGGTGATGGGAAGGATGACGACGGTGTTCGGCCACCAGCCCCCGGCAATGCCCTGGTCGTCGGCGTACACGGTTATGGAGTCGGCGTGTTCGATATCCTGCACCACCAATGCAAACGCGAGCGCCTTTTCCCTGCGTGTTGGAGTTGGCTCGCGCATCTCGATCGAAACGATGCGGCCCAAGAGCTCGACGGCGACGGCGATCTTGTTACTGGTGCTGGAGCGACAGGAACGGTCGGTGGAGTCGATGAGTTCGGTGACGCCGATCCGTTCACGAAGGGCCCGTTCGGCCATCGGTTCGGCTATCGACGAGCTGGAGGGGCTGTGGAGCCAGTTGATGGCGGACGCATTGGCGAGCAGGCACCAGCGACCAACCCAAGGATCCCGTGGGCTCGGTGCAAACGCCTCGGCGAGCAGTGTGGCCTGTGTAACGACGACCCAGGGTCTCTGCGTGCGAATAGACCCTTCTCGGCAAAAGAGCGGTTCGGTAGGACTCGTCAGGTTGACATACAGCGGTGCCTCAGCATCTCGCCACACGAGCTTGGTGCTCGCTTCGTCACAGATGAGTTGGCCCACGAGCGGCTTTGTGAGGGGTCGTGATGTCCATGCGCACCGGTGGCCAGCACATGGATTAGCAAGCCCTTGAAACCACTGCACAAGAGACGGGAGCAAGCCGAGGGCCGCAAGGTCGGCGACAGGGTGAGGCACGAAACGATACGGCTGTTCGTTGGGTGAACGGCATACCCAGCAGGACTGCGCGCTTTCGACATGGCCGTAGAATTCGGTATTGAAATCTCGCGGGGTTGCGGTCTGTTTCACGAGCACCTGGCCAGCCGACATAAGCTCGACGTAACGCAACACGACCGCGTTCCACTCGACAATGTACGCCTCGACGGACGACAGACGCTTCTGTGGCGACCGCCGGATTGGCACTGCCGTGCACTCGTCCTGGCTGGCAATGTCGCCCACTGGGATCCCGAGGTCGCGCGCGGTGCACATGAGCATCCACGTCGTCGGCGCGTCATACAGCGAGGTCCACAGACGAGCCAGTCCAGCCGTGCGTTGATGTACTTGCGCAGGCTCCTGCTGTGTCTCATCGGCGGCTGCTGCACACGCGAGACGAGTCACGGTAGAGTAGGCGCACGCGCAGAATCCGAGCAGCTGTCTGTTGTCGTCAGCCGTCGACATCATGACAATGGGGTGGACATTGTCAAGGCGCACTCGGTCGCCGGGCCCCAGCGACGATCGCGCGATTGTCTCGGCAGCCCGCGGGTAGTGGCTCAGCAGGAGCTTCATGCGGCGGCCCAGCTGCGACTCTGCCTGCAGCTCGAGGACAACCACCGGCTCCCGCAATAGCACCCTTGCGATCTCGGCCTCAAAGGCGACGACCGTTCCGGTCACGGCGGCGGAGCCCTGCAACAGAGGCAGTGGTCCAATCGGCACGAGCGTCGTCGTCTTGTATGTCTTGAACACGGTCACGTTGCTGCCGCTGCTGCTGCTGCTGCCGCTGGCAGCGCCACCTCCCACCGTTACAAGCCTTGCATGCTTGACGGGTCCTTGCACGCGAAACCAGCGGCCGGGCGGGAGCAGCGCCTCGCGGACAGACGGATCGGGGGCCGCCTCACCGGCAAACACAAGCACGACGTCCATCGGCTGCTCGCGGCCCGGCTTGGCCACGAGGCAGCGCACAAAGAAGAACGACCCGAACCATGGGCTGATTGCCACAGAGAACACAGTCGTGTCTGTCATGGTGCCGAAGCAATTTCTCTGTGCGTGGCAAAAATAACTAGTGCACCGTCCTCTTCGCTCCCTGCTGAGCTCACACGCCCCTTCCTCTTCTGCACGTCGTCGACGGACCCAACTCATTACTCCACTCCCTCGCGCTCTCTCTCTGGCGCACGCCACATCCTTATCCCCCCTGTTCATCGACTTCTCTTTGCGTGGTCTCACTGGATCGTTCTGTCGCCTTCCCCGTCCAATCGCTCCAACGAACTGAACTCATCAGGCACATATTTTTTTAATCCGATTTCTTTCATTTCTTTCTTTCTCTTCAGTTCTTCATCACTGGCGCAGTCGACTAGGATTTGGCGAGGTTACTAACCAACGCTCCTAGTAACATGACCGAGGCGTCCGCAGCACAGTTCCACCGCGTTCTCGCAGGCGTTTGTCCCACCTGCAGCTTTGTGGTACAAGCACCCCCAATGCTGGTCGGGGTTCTACGTGTGAATTGACCTTTTTTTTGCCGCAGAACTTTTGCGGCTGCAATGAACACCACCAGCTGCTGAGCGTGGCAAGACCGAACGGGGCGTACGGATGCGGCGTATGTTGTTGCGCTGTGCCCTGTTTGTGCGTCCTGGAGACATTTCCTTGTTGAAACAGGCTCGGAATTGCAAAGCGTCTACACTGTCACAGACTTTCCGCTGTGGCCGATGTGACGTTCAAGACCTCGCGTTCAGGCCGCTGTTGATCTTGGCAGACGAGGTCAACTACCTGTACAACAGCTATTACAAGACTCCCAAGGCACAGCAACAAAAGTCCTTTAGCCACGGTGCGCTCGTGTGCGCGCTTTGTCAGTCTGCGAGTTTTCCCGGCATGTTGGACGCCCTGGTCGAGCATGTCGGGCGCGATGACCAGCAACGGACGCGTGACAACAAATTGAAGCCCATGTCCGACTGGACCAATGTCCACATCCACGTGGCTGGCTGCGATGGTGTCGGGAACGAGTTTGTCCTCGAGGTTGTCAAGCTTCTCCTCACCCACGACGAGGTCAACTACATCCGGGCGAATCTCGCAAACACACTGCGAGGTGTATGGAACGACCCTGACGATGCCCCACCCATGGAAGCGGCATCTCCCAAAGCGTAAAATATTTTTTTTTTTTCTTTCGTACATTGTGCCGCGTCTCACAAAAACTGCCATGCAGATCCCAAAAATCTCCCGGCCAAAAAAAGAGTACAGTGGCGAAGCCAGCCAAATCCAGCACCCTCTGTGTCGGCGAGTGTGCGATCTGCCTTGAAGTGAACGAGCTCTTTGTCTTTTGTAAGTACCACCTATTTTCAAAATAATAAATGAAACGATTTCTCTTTTTTTGTTCATCATAGACAAGTGCGGCCACATGGTCAGCTGCGAGTCTTGTGCCCACACCCTCAAGAAAAAGCCTTGCCCTATTTGCCGTGTCACCATTGACGATTCGATCCGTGTGTATCGACTGTAATATTTATAAAAAGATATATTCTGAACACAGCAGCCGGAGGGGGGTACAATATCGTTGTTGAATGCGGCGTGGCACACTGCAATCCTGTTTTTCGTTTGTTCATTCGCAATGACACGCTGGGGACAACATTTTGAAAATGTGGCGCATCCTTGTCAGCCTTTGGCTCCTGGCTTGGGCCGCCGCCGCTGCCGCCGCCGCCGCTGCGACGACGCAGCCGATTCACGTCGGACTGCAGACGAGCTGGAACGCAACGTACCTGCTGGACGAGGCCAGGTAAATAAAATAAAAACATAGTTTAAAGAAGGACTGCTGATTGACGATCAACAGCGAGGCACTCGCGGCCGAGAGCCCTGCGCTTTTCTGGAAGCTGGCCCAGGCCGCGTGGGCCAAGCAGGCTGACGGTGCCGTCATCACGTGGAGCTCCAAGGCGTCGTATGACGTGGCCCTCGAGGTGGCCGAGTCTGCAGCCCTGAGCAAGACGTCGGTCGCGATCCTCAAGATGTCGCTCGCCGTGCACGAGTTCTCGGCCGCGATCAAGGCGCATCACCAGGTCCACAGCGAGTACTCGCCAAAGGGCTGTAACGACGGCACGGCGGCGTGGGTGCTCGTGGACGGGGCGGCGGCGTGCTGCTCCCTCGCCGAGCTCACGGCGGCCCTGGCAACGACGAGCGAAAGCAAGCCAGACTCGATTGCGCTTGGCCACGTCTTCCCCAAGGCTGCGTCCAGCGCCACCCTGCACAGTGCCGTCCTGTACGGCCACCTGGGCGACGCACGCACCAAATTGTTCCACGATGTCCTGGCCAAAGAGGACAACGGCGTGCACTATGTCTTCCGGCACCTGCACCGCGAGCACGGTCACCGCGCATTCATCGCAGGGTATGGCATTGGCCTGTCGATCAAGAGCACCGAGTACAAGGCAATTGACGACAGCAAGCTCGCCTCCAGCGGCGACAATGCCGCCACGTCCTCAAATGCTTCGGACGATGGTGAAGAGGATGCCACTCTCCCGGTCACAATAGAACCCATCAAGCAAGCCGACCTGAGTGGCCTCTCACTCAAGCTTTTTGACAAGGTCCTCTCGTCGGCCGCCCCGCTCCAGACATTGCGCCACTTGTCGCAGAACCTCCCCTCGGTTGCCGCCTCGGTTGCCAGCCACGTTTCAAGCCAACCAAAGCCGGACGACCAGACGGCGCAGGCCATGGACCAGCGAATCAACTGGTTCCAACCTGCCCTCACGATCAACGGGCTTCACGTCTCTGCAAGCTCAATGGATGGCGCAACCGTCTACAGCCTCCTGCCCATCCTGCGCGAAGAGCGCGCCCGTGTGCAGCCACTAGTGGACTTTGGCTTCTCAAACGAGCAAGCAATCGACATTATCACCAACTCGCAGCCCCGGCGCGGTGACGGCAGCCAAAACATTGTCATCGACATCCAAAATGCCCCTGTACGTGTGCTTTTATTGCTCAAGTCCTAATAAAATTGTGACAACAAAAAAACAGGTCATCTTCTTGAATGACTTGGCCAAGGACGACATGTACGCTCGTTACCCTGCTGGCTTGAGTACGATCTTGCAGCCCATGTATGGTGGCCAGCTGCACTATGTCCGCTTCAACGCCGTCACGGTCGTCTTTCTTGTGAACCCCAAAGTGCGCGAACATTGGATCGTTCTGCAACGTACGATGAGCCACATTAACCGTGGCGTGCCGATGCGATTCGGTGTCTGGTTTGCCGATCCTGACAGCGCCAGCCTTGACCCCATTACCGATCCTTTTGTTCAGGTATGACGCCTTATCATTTTGCTATCATTAAAACAGCGGGGGGAACTTTTTCTTAGTTTATGCGGGTGCTCCAGTCCATCCAAGCCAACTCGCCTCACCAAACTGTGCTCCACTTTATGATGGAGGTGTGCAACAGTGTCCTCCGCTCGCACGAAGCCAAGCTCACCTTGGATATGGTTATTCGCTCGGCGCGTTCGTACTCGACAATCGCGTTTGAGACGTTGAGTCGCGACGAGAGGAATGACGTCCTGTGGAAAGCAAGCGCACAGGAACTCGTGCGTGTAGGCCTGCCGGTCGAGTCCATGCTTGTGAACGGCCAATACTCGCCGCTTGAACCTAGCTTCGAGGGTCCCCTATCGCGAACCTACAACGCTCAGATCGATTTGCTCCGTCGTTTGGTAACAAAAAGCTATGCCAAACAGTCCATTTAACACACACGCACACACACACACACCTGTTTTTTTTTTTTCAAGGTTCACGAACGAGTTATTGTGGATACAAACACCATTTACCAAACCGTCCTCTCCCAGCCGAATGTCTTCCCCAAGTACTCGACGCTGATCTCTCCGCCGCGAAACTCGTGGGACGGTAGCGAAAAGCCTCTTCCTTTCGTCTCGCTCGACGCGTTTGTCAAGCTCGAGCCGACCTTTATTGCTCAGCCCGCGAGCGGCAAGGTCCTGGCCACTATCGTTCTCGTTGGCGACTTTTCAAAGACGGAAAATGTGGACGCTCTCGCCCAGGTTCTGGCCCATGTCTCGTCTTCAAGCACGTCGCGCCTGGCAATCGTCGACAGCTCCAAGACGGCCGGCCCGCTTCAAAAACTGCTTGACTCTCTGGGCACAAATGATCAAGCACTCTCCATCCTCTTGGCTTTCTCGCAGGATCAAGCCTCAGCCGCAGCCGAGGCGCTGGTCCAGCAGAGCACCTTGACCGATGCCCAGGTATTAAATCCCGTTTGATGAGCCGAAACTTAAAAATTTTAAAAATACACAGTGGACCGGGAAGCAGTCCAAGCTGCGCTCTGCCCTCGGCTTGATCAGCACCGACAGCAGCAGCCTGACAGTGATCGTGAACGGCCGTGTTGTTGATGACGCCGCCAAGTTTGACAAGTCTGATTACGATGTCCTCGTGCGCTACGAGTACAGCCAGCGTGTTCAGGCGATCGAGGAGACGTTCAGCAAAATGTACTCGCACCCCCAAATGCAAAAACTCAGCGCGCGCAAGTTTTCGGACGCCCTCGCCGTCGCTGTGTCAACCCTGGGTCACAACTACAACCATCGCGAGCTCCTTCGCAATGACTGGTATGTCCTCAACACATTCGCGGCCGGCAGTAAGGACGCTGGCAGCTGCGTCCTCCACGTTCACGCAGCGCTGGACCCCTTCTCGGCCTCAGGTCAACGCCTTGCCGGCGTCTTGCTTATGCTCGACAAGATTGATGATGTTTGCATAGACGTGTCGATGCAGTCGGCCATGTCATATAACGAGCTCCCTCTCAAGCGCTACTACCGCTATGCCATCGCCGCCGAGCCCAAGTTTGACGCCAACGGAGACATTGTCCCAACCAAGGTTGTCTTTAACGGCATCCCGGCCGACCTCCTCCTCACCATGGCAATCGACGAGCCCCAGGTAGCAAAAGAAAATTAAAATTTTTTTTATTTTAATAAAAAAAAATTTTTTTTCCAGCCATGGCTGGTGGGCACAGCCAAAGCCGCCGAAGACTTGGATAATCTCAAGCTAACTCTGGGTGATATTGCCATCGAGGTATTGCGAAAATCCACGTGATACATCCGAGTAACTCTTTTTTTTTTGTTTGTGTTCAAAAGGCCGTCTACGAACTTGAACGGCTCGTGATTGAAGGCCATTCGTTTGAAACCAACACTGGAATAACCCCCCGTGGCTTGCAGCTTATCCTTGGAACCCCAGCATCACAAGACGCCGTCGATACGATTGTCATGTGGAACTATGGCTACTTCCAGCTTCAAGTACAAGCGCGACTAAAAGTTTTCTATACTCTGACTGAAAACATATAATAGGCAAACCCGGGTCAATGGCAATTACGGATGCGCAAGGGACGTTCACAAAATCTGTACAAGTTTTCGTCCGTGCCCGGTGACGCGACTGTGGGTGACGAGGAGGTGCAAACGGTGCTTGTGTCCTCGTTTGTTATCGACGATCTGTTTGCTGGCGTTCGCAAGCGTCCCGGGAAGGAGAGCCAGCCCTTGCTCACGGCCGATGGCGGCGACTACGAGAGTTCCGGTAGTATCGACGATACCGGCAATAACATGTGGGGCTCTCTCTTTGGCACCAAGAAGGCCGGCAGCTCCCTTACGGCATACCCGAAAGACACGATCCACGTTTTTTCGCTCGCTTCAGGTACTTTTTTGACCGACAACCTTTCATTTCAGTTCTTACTCTTTTTAATTGCCCAGGCCATCTTTACGAACGTCTTTTGCGCATCATGATTGTCAGTGTCCTCCGCCACACCAAGAGCCCCGTCAAGTTTTGGTTTATCCAAAATTTTGCTTCGCCTCAGTTCAAGGTTTTTTTTTTTTAAATTTCATTACATCTTTTTTATTGAATTATTGTTTTTTTTTAAAACCGTAACGAATAAATAGGAAAGCATTCCGGTTTTGGCACAAGAGTACAAGTTTGACTATGAGTTTGTGACGTACAAGTGGCCGCGATGGGTGCGTGAGCAGACCGAGAAACAGCGCATCATTTGGGCGTACAAGATCCTGTTTTTGGACGTGCTGTTCCCGCTCAACGTTGACCGGATCATTTTTGTGGACGCCGACGAAATCGTGCGTGCTGATCTCAAGGAGCTCGTGGAGCTCGACCTGCATGGCGCGCCCTATGGCTACACGCCGTTCTGCGACAGCCGCCGCGAGACCGACGGATTCCGCTTCTGGAAGCAGGGCTGGTGGCAGCAGCACCTCCAGGGCAAGCCATACCACATTAGCGCCCTCTACGTCGTTGATCTTCGCCGCTTCCGCGAGTTGGCTGCTGGTGATCGACTCCGCGGCCAATATCAGATGCTCACGCAAGACCCTGGCTCACTCGCCAACCTTGATCAGGTAATGGATAATTTAGGTTTTGCTTCTTGTTATGTAACCATTTTTGTCTTGGAAACAGGATCTTCCCAACAACTTGCAGCACGATGTACCAATCTATTCGCTGCCGCAAGAATGGCTCTTCTGCGAGACCTGGTGCTCTGATGGCGAGCTCGCCAAGGCCAAAGTGATCGATTTGGTAAAATAAATCACAGGATGACAAGAATAAAATTAATACTCTTTTGTTTCTGTACGCAGTGCAACAACCCGCTGACCAAGGAGCCCAAGCTTGCGGTCGCGCAGCGCATGCTGCCCGAGTGGAATGTGTACGACCAGGAGATCAAGGCTCTTTTGGACAAGTCTCCTCCAACTCCCGTCCCCAGCGATCCACATCTGCACAACAGCGGCACCGGCAAGCACGACGAACTATAACAACGACAAATAGTTAGGTCCTAGAGGAGGAGATGAACCATGACACTTTTTCAGTGTGACGGATGTCGAAGGGCAAACAGGGTACTCTGGCACCGCCACAGTTCTGGCCTTCTAACACGTCCGTTCTTGTGGTGCACCGAACAAAATAGCGCTACTCGAGTTGAGCCGCAGAGCTACCGCGGTGCGTACACTATGGTTGTCAGTGGCTGGGACTGTCATCATTGTGCTCAAGGTGATCGCTCTCAAGTGGATGCTGACGCTCCTCGTCCTTGCGAGCTTTTCTCTGCCGTGTCTCTACGTTGACAACCAGGCGGTCGCCGACAAGTACATTGACGCAGCCACCGCAGAGATCAAGAAGCAGATCGACGAGGCCCTCAAACTTGTTCCCAAGCTGTAGAAAAAAAAAATATTTGCAAAAAACAATTGAAAAATTTTTAAAAGCCTGTGATGTCATGACGGGGCGAACGTGGGCTGTCTTTGGGTTGCTGAGCTAGGGTCTGTGCCTTCTTGCGCTGATCAATGAGCGCGCTGATGTAGTCCTCGATGAGGTCTGTGATCTCGGCACCCGAGTTTGTGTAGAAGATGTACTTGTCGCCAGAGTGGAGATCGTCGACCTTGAGCGAAAAGTACTTGGCGCCAAAGTACCACGAGGCAATAATGCTCAGCTTGAACATGTGCAGCGTCTCCTTGGTCGTCTCGTGCAGCAGAGCAATACCCTTGGAGCTCACGGCCATGATCAAATTCTCCGGGAACTTGGGCTCGAACGTCTGCTTCACCTGGAAGAACGTGCTGCCATAGTGAGGCCACTTGCGAACGGTGTCGATGAAGATTGCCTTGGCATCCGCCTGAGATTTGCCGCTAAGAAGGGTGGCGTAGGCAGAGAGGGTTGTCTGCAAGCAATCATCATGGGTTTTTTATTTATTTATTTACATCTTCGCCAGTTTCCGTTCGCTGCAGGCATACCTGTGTCCATTCCTCCTTACTGTGGGTAGTGTAAAGGTACTCGGGGATGTACTGCTTAAATTGGTCGCCGTAATCGCGGGCTTTCGACTGGTCGTCACCAGACGCCTTGTACTGCAGGGCGGCCAGGAACGCCACGTCCTTTTGAACAAATCATTATTTTTTTAAAAAAACTAAAAAAAAAAATACACGATTCTTATTGTTCGTACCTGCACACGCTCAAAGGGATCGGTCACGGGGCAGCGGATCCAGCCCTTGAGAACGAGCGGGAGCACTTGGTGGTAGACAAGGTTGTTGTGGCCCTGGCTGGACGTGTCGTCCTTGGCGAACCAGAGTTTCTTCTTGAAGAGGAGGCGGCAGTTGCTGGCAGAGATGTGCGCCTCGGTCATAGAGTCGAAAATGTGCATCTTGGTCGGGACGCACATCTCGAGGCTCTGCGAGTCGGAGATGAGGTAGAGACCGCAACCGGCCCACACATCCGAGTACGAGTCGAGTTTGTTGGACACCTTGCGGATCATCTCGGCGGCAGTTGTGGCACCATCCAGCATGAACGAGCGAGACGACTGGTCGGGGAAGAAAACACGCAGGGCAATGGGTTTCTTGTTCTATTTCGCCCGATTCAGATTTCATGAAAACATCTAAAAACGCGCACCATCAGGCAGTCAAACTCGAGCGCAGTTGGCGGATGGACGCGAGTGCCATTGACGCGGGTGCGGTCAAGCAGATCAGCCGAGGTCTCGGCAAGACTCTGGAAGATGTTGTCGTTTGATTGGACAGCCGGCTGCCAGTGGATGAGGAACTGGCGCAGGTAAGGGAAGAGACGCTCAGAGGGGCTAAAGCTGGTAAGGCAAAGTGACATCAGCCACCAGCCATGCTCAACAGACTCCTTGCGCGCGTTGCTCAGCAACTGCTTCATGAGCTGGCAGTAGAGCTCGTCGCGGAGGTCCTCTGTGTGGATACCCTCTTCGATCACGGCGATCGCGTGCTCGATCCAGTCCTTCTTGGAAGGGTAGTCGCCCATCGCTCGCATAATGCCTTGGCTGAGTGCGCACGCCAGCTTGATGTTGCGCTTGCTCGAAACCGAGGACAGCAGTGGCGCCTTCAACGGCTCCTGTAAGAAGAGGAGAAAAAACATATTTTTTTTTTTTCAGTATTGAGGGGAAAAAAAAAAAAGGCGAATAAAGATGCAACAAACCGGTGAAAATGAAAGGTCCTCGGACGAAAAGCCGCCACTGGGAGTACCAATCACCTGCATGGCCATGACATTTACAAGGACGTTTTCCTCCTGCAAGTCGAAGAAGAAAAAAGAAGAATTGAATAATCCAGCGAAAAAAAAAAAAAAGAGTTCTTATTTTACCTTTGGGAACGAGATCGATCCAAAGCGACGCTTGCCAGAGCCAAGGGAAATAGATCCCGTACGCTTGAGCGTGGGGCTTCCAGGAGGTGAGCTGCTGGCAATCCCCGACAGACGGTTCTTCATGGTGGCCTTGGTGCGTTTGGGCTGGTTCATGTACTTTTTAGCAAACTCGATGAGAGTGTGGCGTTCGTCGAGCTGCATCGAGGGTGACCGAGGCAGTTTGCTCAGCTGCTTGCCGTTGAGGACAGAGACCAGCTCGGATCCTTTTCCGTCTTCGGCGTGCGCCAGAGTTGCCTGGAAAAGGATGGCCTCCTTGGAAGTCGGGGGCTCTGAACCGATAAGCAGCTCGACGCGGTCTTTCGGGAAGAGACCAGACTCGTCATTGACCTCGCCCTTGAACCAGCCTTCAGGGGTGTCTTCGTGGCGAAGAAGACGGATGACTGAGCCCATGGCAAACTCAAGTAGCATTGGGTCATGGACCGAGTGAGACTGTGCAAGCAAAGAACCCAAAAGTCAGTGAAGATCAAAAACGGGAAAGAAAGTATATATACGTGTGTGGCAATGCAATACGTTGCGTTGTCTTTGAGATGGAGCAGGTAGGTGTAGGCATAAGACTTGAACTCGTTGCTGTGCGTGTCGTATGAGCACGACTTGCCGCCGATGACGGTGAGTTGGATGCTCGTGGAGGTGGACGAGAAGGCCGTGAGCATCTCATAGTCGTAGTGGGCAAGCAAAACACGCTTGTTGTTGGTGTACTTGAAAGCGAAAATACCGTTGATGTTGACGAGGAGGAAGAGCTGCTCGTCGGCATTTGCCACTGGTGTTCCATCCTTTTGCTAAAAAAAACAAATAATTTCAGTTGCAAAATTATTTTTTAAAAAAAGGGGGGGTTCGTACGCGTGCTGAGAATGTGTGACCGAAATAAAGCGACCAAGTCTCGGCGAGCGCAATGAGACGACGGAAGGCGGTCTCTGTATGCGAGTCCTCTACGAGGAACACGTCGTACTGCGCTGTAAAGTCCTTGATCCACGTCTTTGTATCCTTCATTGTGGCGAGCGCAGGCGAAAGCACACAGTCGATCGACTTGGGGTCACTGGGAGACAGAAATTTAATTTTAAAAAATGGAACAAAAAGAAAGGCTCGTACAAATCGAGCGACGGGATCTTTGCACGCTCGCCACCGTTGCCGATAAATCGCAGGACAGCCACTTTGAGGGCGTCCTCCATGGATACGTCCACCATGCCAGCAAAGACGTCGTTGTTGATCTAGGACAAAAAGTTAAAAAAGTATTTGACAACGACGGCGTACTTGGTCCACGACAAAACGATTGACGGGGTCCATGTCGCGTTGGTGCGACGGCAGGAATGAGTGGCGTCTAAACAGGAGGAGACAATTGACTCCCTTTTCCTCCAGCATGCTGATAATGTCAAGGACATGGCCCTTGGCAGGCACGACACGTTCGTTCACGGTTACACCACAGCCCTCAGAAATCGGGAGCTGGTTGATCGGTGCAAGGATGTGCGTGAGCTCGTCTCCGAGGACCTGATTTTATTATTATTACTATTATCAACTATGGAACACAGCCTTACCAGCGAATCAACGGCGATCGTGTGCGGGCCTGGAAGAACCTCGAGGAGGACGGCGGTGCGCTTGGCGGCTGACTCGTACTCCATGGAACACGGGGGACGCTTGCGCGAGCCCGTTTGCATGACGCGGAGGAGGAGGCGCTGACAGTGCGACGCAAAGCCAACGGGACCGCGGCGGATGATGTACACCAGCAGGTACGGGTAGAGGTTTTCCGAGGGGGCGATGTTTCCGAGCATGAGGGCCATCAGGTACCAGCCCGCCCAGACCGACTCCTTGGAACCATTCATAGTTGTGTGCTTGACGATGAGGCAGTAGAGCTCGTCGATTAGGCGCGGTGAACCGCGGCACGTCTCCCAGATGAGGTCAACTTGCTGCTTGCGCTTGAACTGGACCTCCATACCCATGATCAACTGCATGTTGCCATTCACGGTGGTGACCTCGCACAGGTCGACAAAGGCGCGGATGCTCTTGTCGAGCACGACGGCACTGGGGTCTTCGGCCGGCGCGAGCTTTATGTGCAGACCGGCAGCAACGGGTTCGGCCGAGTGCGTGACAGTGACTCCGGGGCGAAGGTAGAGCGAGATGTACTTTGCAAACGAGTACTGGGTTGCCAGGTCGACGCCGTTGACGTTGCTGTCGGCGAAGACGGCCATCTGGGGCGGCGGCAGATCGTAGGACGCGAGCATGTCGTATTGTTCATTATTGAGCTCCTGTGCGAGACCGAGGATCGTAAAGCCGGGGTTGTCGAGCTGTGCCAGGCGTTTCTTCTCCTCGACGGCGCGCTGCGCCTCTTCGGCCTCCTTGCGGCGCTTCTCCTCCAGAGCCTCCTCCTCGCGCATGCGGGCCTTGCGTTCGCTCTCTTCGCGCATGTACTTGTCGTAGGTGTCCTTCTTGGCGACGAGCGAGTGGCGGCACGCGCGCGCACGAAGCGCGGCATTGATGAGCTGGAGTGCGACCAGGAAGGCGCCATAGCGCATGCGAGCACGCCAACCGCGAGCAATCTTCTGGATCTGGATGATCGCGAGGCGCTTCTTGCGGTACGACTTGACGGCGCGAGCGCAGCGGTACCACTTTTGGAAGACGATGACCGCCTCACGGACCCGCTCATAGCGGGCGCGGGCAACGATCATTTTGCCAAAGTAGGCGATCTTGACAGCAGAATTGACCATGATGTCGTGCCGCTTGATCTCGAGAGCGCGCTTGGGTCCATTGCGCATAAAGATCTTTTCAAAGGATTAATTCAACTATTTTTTTGTGTTCAAAATAGTACCATGGTCTTGCCGATCTGATAGTCCTTTTGGTTCAGCGTAAGACAGTTGGTGATGTTCTCGCATTGCTTGCGGAGGGTTTCCGTGCTGCGCTGCTGGACCTTGATGGGGAAGTATCGCAAGTAAAATTCCTTAAAGGTCATGCGGAGTGTGTAGCCGAGAGAGCGGATCTTGACTGTCTCGATCATTCCCGTGTACTGCAGCTGCGTCAGGACAATGTCGCGCTCAAAGTTGTTGGGCGCCTTGTTCATGTTGGGCTTGATGCAACGGACAAAGTAAGGGTCGGTCATCTCGAGGCGGGTCATGAGCAAGCTGAGCGAGTCCTTGAACTGTCCACCGACAGTCTGCTTGGAAAGCCCACGCTTCATCGTCTGCTTCTCCTTGGCGATTTCACGTTCCCGTCCATACCAAGTCTTGACCAGGGTCATCTATGACAGCCGCACAATGTCAGAATAAAAACCGCCGAAGAAGGAAAGAAAAAAGAAAAAAAAAAAAGAAGGCAAACCTGGGAGTTGACCATCATGTCGACCACAAACTCGTTCAGGATGTCAATGTTCTTGTCCAGGAAACCGGTGACGCTGTACTGGACTTTTGCGGCATAGTGGCTGATGGTGAACAGACGCGACTTGGAGTTTTTCTCGATGGCGTAGATGGGCGTGTCCTTGTTGTTATCGTTAAACTTGTTCATCAAGGTGTCGTCGTTGGCAGACGGGAAGAAGCACTCTTCATTGTTTGTTTGTTTTTTTTTGACGGGGAAAAAAAGGAAACAGTTAGTAAAACGTGGGCACGTTGCAACCACGACACCTTCGTCCAGCAAATTCATGAGTGAGAGCTTTTTGCGGTAGAGGAGCTGGATGCAGTCCTCATTGTCCGTGTAAGGAATCATCTCCCAGATGATGCCTTCACGCTCGTACTCCTCCTGCTCCATCTTGAAAATGTGGTTGTTAAAGTAGGCTTGGAGCGTCTCGTTGGCCATGTTGATGCAAAATTGCTCAAAACTGTTGAGCTCCATCACCTCAAAGCCAAAGATATCGAGGATGCCAACCGAGCACATGCCCTCGCCAATCTCGTCCTTGGCGCTGTCAATGTCGTCGGATTGCTGCAACATGATTTTGTTTAGAGGGAAAGAAGAAAAAAAAATTTTTTTGGAGTAGACGTTTACAATCTCAAGCTTGGACTTTTTGAGAGACATGGCCGTGTTAATGGCGTCGACGATGTAACGGAAGAGGATGCCGTAGAGTGACTTGGCGATGGAATCACGCGTGGCCTCTGCCTGAACTGGCGTTTGGTCGCGCGCAATTGTGTCACGGCCCGTCTTGAACGACTGCAGAGTGATTGCCTTTACAAGGTCCTCTGCGCTGACTCCGATCAGGTTGGCAGACGCCTCGAGCTCTAATAAACAAAACAGTCAGGTAGCTCATTGAAGGGGTGGGATACCTTTGGTGATTTTGACGGCACTCTTCTGGTTATTCTTCTCATCCTGGCCAATGACAATGTTGCCGAGGTGCAGGATGAACGCAATCACAGAGAAGATTTCCAGTTGCTGCGTTTGGCCAAAGCCGACGATCGAAAGGGCAAACCTGAGCTCCTTGAACGCCTTGACGTCGTCAATACCGGGGACAGACTTGGTGTTTCCATTTTTCAGGTAGTTGTACAACTCGGGCTGGCTCAAGTTGAGTTTCGCTATGTGCAACAATGAAAAGGTCAACTTGATTCAATCTTCTGTGACATACTCTTTTCCTCAGGTGTGGCACCACGAAGCAACGAGTAAAACACGTGGTAGTTGCGGTCCTTGCTCGGCTGGCGCACGATGCGTGATTTTTCCAGCAAGTCTGTGGACAATTAGTAAGTAGGAAAAATAAAAACCAATGAAAGAGGAAATAAGAAAAAGCGGAAAGAGAGATCTCGGAAGGTAGTATCGACACAATACATGTGCTTGATGTAAAGCGCCTTCATTCCCTTCCTTTGCATCCCACCCAAAACCTCCCCTATACACACACACACACACACACACACATAATCATACACTCTGTGACCTTGCCGCCAACAATCTTGCCAGTGTTTGTGAAAAAGATTTCGACAAACTTGCCCTGTTTGTGAACGTATTAGTGTCATTGGAATGAACGAGGGGGGGTGGGGGGCATATACAAAGCGACTCGAGTTGTTGTTTATCGAGGTGGTGGCATTGCCAAACGACTCGAGGATCGGGGACGACTCGAGGAGGAACTGCTCAACCGACGTGTGCTCGCCAGACTGGTACGTCAGGTAGTTGATGATGAGCTTGGTGGACTCGGTCTTTCCAGCACCGGACTCACCACTGATGAGGATGCTTTTGTGCGGACGGTCCGAGATGATGCTGCGGTAGGCATCGTCGGCGATGGCAAAGATGTGCGGAGGCAGCGCGCCAAACTTTGCGTTCGAGTACTTGGTAACGATCTCTGGGCCGTACAGCGGCACAGGTTTGTACGGGTTGACGGCGACGAGGATCGTGCCCGTGTAAGTCTGACGGGAAGCCATCGTTATTATTTGGTTTGAGCAAAAGAAATTGTGCATACGTAAATGTTGTCTGCTTTGTGGCGGATGCGCAAGTTGCGCAGCAGCGAGCCGTTAAACAGTTCAGGCAAGTTGATCATGTCGTCAACGCCGATGACCGACTGCTCGTCAAGGATACGGGACGACTCTGGATGCGTTGACACGAGGAACGACTTGTGCGTCTATTGGGACGTGTGTTTTACATGTTATTCGCATAGTCGGCCTGGCACGTACATCCGGGCCATCCAGCAGCGTGACCTCGACGTCGTTGGCGCTAATGACCTCGGTCACTATCGCATCCACGAGGCCATACTTGTCCTGTTTGACCCAGACAATGGCTCCTTTCTTGAACTGTGCACATGTACTGTTAGCCTTGCATGCCAGTCGCCGGTCATACCTCGCCAGCCATTTCCTCTCTAGATCTCTCTTTCCCGAGACGGATGGAGGCGGTACAGGAGGCGGCAGTGGCTCTATTTAGAGTTGTTCAATGTGTCAGTAAGACAAAAATAGACTGCAACAACACGAGCCAGACGAGTAGTCTCTCTCACTCGACTCTGACACTGCGACCACCACTACCACTCAAAGGGCAAAATATAACGACTGCACGCCTGTCTGCCATGTAAGGTCAGGCAGCAACGCAGCGCGGGCCGCCGCAACGCGCCGTCGATTTCACCGGAATGTTGTAGTCACAGCGGTTGGGAACAAAAACACGCTGATTCCGCCCACAATAGGGTTCACACTCTCAACTGAGAGGGGATACGGACCCTGTCCCCCTGTTTCCACAGCCTCGCGGGAAGCGGCTGAGCGCCGCCGGCTTCGGACGTCGGTCGGAAGCCTGAACGACGCAGAAATACCGTCAGGGCAGATCATTTCAAAAAAATATGTCTACGACCGCGACCTCGTTCGTCCTCCCAAACAACGCGATAAACTACGAGCTGCACAACCTAATATTTGTGCTCTTGCTGTGCGTGTTCTTCGTGTGGGCGGGCAAGCTATGCCGCGGCGCGTTCATGCTTACAGACCTGCGCATAGGGCGGAAGAAGCGCAAGGTACGTTCACTTCCGTGAGCCTCATTGTATAAACAAACGAACCAACCAGCTGCTGTGGTTTGGCGACCAGGCTCCGCAGTACTCGCCCAATGACATTGAGTTCTTCAGCAAAAGGTATTTTGCTTTACGCTGGCTCAAACCCTGACAAATTCCAAAAAAAAAAAAAAAAAGACAAATCGAGCACCTCGTGCGTTTCAAGGCGCACTCTGACACGCCGATGGTCCGTCTGCCGACGGTGGCCGTCCCGTTCTCCATCAGCCGTTCCTCTGTGGCCGTGCAGAACACTGCCGGGGTATATATATATATATACAAATAAACGTGATGGCAATAAACTCGTTTTGTAGAAACAAGACCTCATCCTGACCGTCAATGGGACCAAACCGTGCACGATTCATGTTCTGTTCCGTGTCCAGTCTGCAGATCTGCACGATTTTTTGGCGGGTTGCAATCCTGTTGGGAGCTCTCCTCGTCCCACGATGGTGTCTGTGAGTCCTGACAGGTACGATAACGGGCAGTTGTCTTCTTGGTCACGGCCGCTCACAAGCAAAAAAAATAGTTCAATTGCCTCCGACTGGCCGTGGCAAAACATGCCTGTCCCCAAGGCAGAGGTGGCGACAAAGCCAGAGTCCAAAAAGCGTTCGAGCGGAAATATTAGCACTGTGAAGAAACGCCTCAACAGCGTCCTCGGACAGCAGCCGATCGAACCGCCCAGGACACTGAAGGGCAGACACGACGTATGTGTTTTGCTTGCCCTATTGTTAATTTACTTGTTTGAAAGTCGATCGAGTTGCAAGAGGTCCGTTCAAACGAGAATACAAACTTGCTTCAGTCACTGCTTGAGCTGGAGCATGCGCAGCGTGTCTCATTGGCGTACGAATGTTTTTTGTTTTGTTTGTTTTGTTTTGTTTGAAAAGTCTTGGTAACCTCACGTCTAACCTCACGTGTAGACACGGATCTGGCAATGTCACCATCCCAATGAGCGATCAACTCCAAGCGACGTTTTTCAACAACGATGCTCTAGCCAACTTCATCCCTGTGGTTATCATTGCCGGACATGATACCAGCTCGGATGAACATCAAGTTGCACAAAGAGTTCAACTCTTGTTGGCCTCTGTCGACATTGCCGTTGCTCCAACTGTGAGTCCAGCTTCCTTTTGTGCATTTCCTAAATTTGCAATTTAAAATAAAAAAAATACCCGTTAGACGGCCAAGGTTCGCTTCCAGGTCGAGCAGGAGCTGTGGGTTGCTAAGAAGGATGGCACGGTGACAGTGGAGGTATAAACTCCTTTTTTTTTTTTTTTGTCTGGCCGTGTTTTTTGAAAGAGTCTGTTATCCTTGTAGGACATATTTGGTCTCGATACACTGCGCGGAGACGAGCCAGAGTGTGTGGTCTGCCTAACTGATCTCAAGACCATCACAATCTTGCCTTGCAAACATCTCTGCGTGTGCTCAGCTTGTGGCAAGCAACTCGATAAATGCCCCGTATGTCGTGGACCTCTGCTCGCGCACATGCAGTTCATGGCCGATTCTCCCGTTGTGGAAGCTGTCGAACCCCAGAGTATGTGCATGCCATCTTATTTTATTGACAAATGTTTCGATGCTAGCGCTGGAAAAAGCAACAATGCAATGGCTCAAAGAGTCCTCAGAGCCCAACGCGTGAGAGCACTTGTAACCTAGGGTGCACAACAGATGAGAAAATGGGTTATGAATATAGACAGTAAAAAGTGAAAAGAGAGGGGAAAGAAAAGAGTGCAGTGAAGACAGCAAACAATGCAGAAACGAGTGCAGCCAGTGAAAATGCGAGCACTCTCGAGTCAAGTCATTTGTCAACGTTTGACTTGATCTCCTCACTTTTTACTTATACATTGACTTGATTTCTCAGCTGTTGTGCATTCGAGGTTATTGGAAAACAGAGAACAAAAAAAAAAAAAAAAAAAAAAAAGGTGCGCCC
>Ga0302233_10000794_pt1 | contig 23926 bp, 24 predicted proteins | sample II_Palsa_N3_1_FD_193516 | JGI IMG/M metagenome (GOLD analysis project Ga0302233, IMG submission 193516) | Peat permafrost microbial communities from Stordalen Mire near Abisko, Sweden - II_Palsa_N3_1 | ecosystem: Environmental > Terrestrial > Soil > Palsa > Peat permafrost | place: Sweden... | reverse complement strand
TGCGTGAGGCAGTGAAGCATCTCAGGCAGCTTCGTCATCGCAGGATCGCTTATATCGGCGGGTCTGCCGGTCTTACTATTTCCGATCACCGCATCGAGGCCTTCAAGCAAGCCATGATCGAAGCTGGACTAAAGGTGAATCCTGGCTATATCCGCGTGGGCGATTACCGCATTGCCGGCGGAGAGACGGGTATGGCTGAGTTGCTGGAACTCAAGGATCCCCCAACCGCCGTCATGGCGGCCAATGATCTTACGGCGATCGGGGCCTTGCGATTGATGCACAAACGGGGGGTTGGCGTTCCAGATGATATTTCGGTGGTGGGTTTTGACGATATTGCGTTGAGCGACATCGTTTATCCGCCGCTCACGACCATCCGTCTTCCTCGCCATGAACTTGCCGAAGTATTTTTCAAGGCGTTGGATGCCTTTCGTAAAGATCCGAATGCAACGGGAACCCAGTATGTCGTAAGCACATCGCTTGTTATCAGGGATTCTACGGGACCGTTGCGACGAGGGTCCTGAGCGGCGAATGATGTGAATCATCGAAATATGAGATTTAAGGCGATGCATGCCGCGACGATGCAACCCGCAAGTATCCATATTCCTGGAGTTATGACCTCCGACTCTTTTTGGCACGTGAAGTAGGTCACGCCTGAGAGATCTTCGATGCTTTTGCGGCGAGTGAACGCGCTGACGAGCGCAATTGTTGCAAGAGACATTCCGAAACCGTATGCGGCCCCATAAAAGCTGGCGAGCAGGTCGCTTCCGTACCCGATTGCATGGCTGCGAACTGCGATGTTATGGGCTGTGGCTGCGACCACACCCGCAAGCAGACCCCAGAATCCGGCGGCTGGTGTCGCCCATGTCGTAAACATCCCTAATAGAAATGTTGCGAAGAGCGGTGCATTGAAGAGAGAAAATAAGAGCGTCAGGTAGTCCATCAGGCTGTGGTAACGAAACGCGATGGAGGCAGTCCCAATGGCAAGTACGGTCGCAACGACTGTAGATATCCGCCCCATCCTCAGATAATGCTGATCGCTCGCATTGCGATTAATGTGGGAACGATAGAGATCATGCGTCCATACCGCCGAGAGAGCGCTGATGTTCCCCGCGAGGCCGGACATCAGGCTGGCGAGAATAGCGGAAATACCTAGTCCCAGCAGCGCCTGACCGTAATAATGCTGCATGAGAAAGGGAAGCGCCTGATCGTAGTGTGTGACGCCATCCTTACGGAAAAAGACAGCCGCCGCAAGACCTGGAATGACGAGCAGGGCCGGGAAAAACAGTTTGAAGATAGCGGCGATCAGCGGTGTCTGAATGGACTCTCGCATGTTCCGCGCCGCGAGCGCTCTCTGGATCAGGAGGAAGTCAGTGCACCAGTAGCCGAAGCTCAATACAAGTCCAAGGCCAAAAACTACCCCGGTGATGTCGAAGGAAGCGGTGTGTGGCCGCATCAAGGGCAACGAACTCCAGATGTGAGCCATTTCATAGGGAAGACTCTTCCTAAGATCACCAATCCCATGAAAGTCGCGAATGACCTTGACCATGAGAGGTGCCAACCCAAGGACCGTCAAAGCAAATTGAAAAACTTCGTTATAAATGGTCGCTCTGAGACCACCGGACACGACGTAGCACAAGACAAAGCCCGAAGTAAGCAGTATGAGTCGGAATAAGCTCCAACCGAAAAACAGATGCAGCACTGAGGAGATGGCGTAGAGCCCGATGCCCGCGATCAACGCCATCATCGCAATAAGGCATGACGCGCTAAGAATATGAGTAGCGTCGTTGTAGCGGACACGGAGAAAATCCGGCACCGTCAATGCGCGACTGTGCCGATAGACGGGGAGCATGAACAGCGCGAGAAAAACCATGGCGGGGATCGCACCGATCCAATAGAAGTGCAGGGCCGCCAGGCCATATTTGGCGCTTGCAGCTACCATCCCGACGATTTCCAGCGCGCCACAATTCGCCGCCAGGAAGGCGACCGACGTGATTGAGAGGGGCAGCGTGTTCCTGGCATGCAGAAATGCAGACGATGTCGTTGACCTTCTTCGCAGGAAGTATCCAGTCGCAAGAATTGCGACGAGATATGGGCCGAGGATGAGGAATGCAACCGACTGTCCCGTCATGATCGTTTACGACAGGACCTGAGGCAGAACGGCGAGTGTGGCCGGTAATTCCTATAGCCATTTTGTGGCATGACGACACGGCCCATGTAGGGAAATCTTCCTTTCTAAATCTACTGCCGGACTCGAGAGTTCTTCTTCGCTCCATCCCACGTCCGATACGAAGTCCACGATACAACGTTGAGGCATCTGCGGGGCGCGACTTTTAGTTCTCGCACGGGACTATCGAATCTTTTGGATACTTGCTCATTCTGTATCTTTGGTGTCTTCCGCTGGAGCGCAAGCTGTGCCAGGGAACCGCACTGCCGACAGGCTGCCAAATGTGTTTGCCATATCTATGCTGTATCGGAGGTGGTAGACGCCTTCGACGCAACAGACTGGCTTCGCATCGATGAGAACGTAGAGTGGGCCGAATGTTGTCGTTGGATGCGATTACGGATCGAACGTAGAGCCAACCGCCTTCAGCTGATCAAACGCGCACGTAGAGAGAGACAGGTGACGACCTCATGGATTACCCCCTCGGGGGCTAATACCCAGGTACTCTCGACGAGTCCGATCATGTCTGGAAAATTTGGCAGTACGACTGGTAGCACCGAACTTCGTCTGCCATAATCCATTGATTATTAAGGATTTATAGGTAGATGGCGGAGAGATGGGAAGGCCCAGGAATCTGCTCTAGCCAAAAGACTTAGTACCTCCCAAAGGGGCGGTCACCCCATGTGGTCGCTCGCCGGCTCTTCTTCACTTTCCAAACTTGAGCGAACCGCGAAAACATCATAGAACATTTCAACCAACGTTGAGGTTTTCTATGTCGCAACGCATTGCCACAGACTCCAGTCTCATGATCCGGTCCAACGGAGAGCGCAGATTTCATCGCGCGTACATCGCTGCCAACGGTAACCCTAAACCTCTCTTTGCCCTTGTCGCAGGAAAACCAGAGCTGCGACCAGATGGAATTTACTATCTGCGATACCGCGAGCGGGACGGCACCCGCCGGTATGAATATATTGGGAAAGATCCGCAACTCGCCCGGCTCATGCAGGTCCAGCGCCAGCATCTAATAGTAGGTGAAGAGATGGGGCTACCGACCGTCGAAGGCGCGAAGGTGCCCCGGCCTGTGAAGATCGTCCCGGTGGAGATCCCTTCGGTCGTACCGCTCATCCATCCACGTTTGCCTGGCCGCCACAATCAACAAGTTCGTTCGGGAGGTCGCTGCACTCCGCAAACAGAAAATACGCTGGCCAGTACCGTTTTCGTTTGGGCATCTTCCTCGAGACTTTGAAAGGACCTACATGGACGAGATCGGCGACGACCAGGTGATTGCGTTCATCCCCAAGCGACGAAGAAAGGCAATAAGGTCCGTGCAGTAATTTCTAATGGTGCAGTCGGACAACTGCCTGCGACGAAGCTATCCGCTGGAAGCTCTGCGGAAGCTATTTGCAGTTACTAATCCGGAGGATCAGATTCTCTTCCGGTTCTTCTTTGGATTGGGGATGCGTGAAAGGGAGGTCATGTTCTAAGGACTAATCTTCGCCCTTGGCCTCTGTTGCATTAACTCAAAACTGATCTTCGACATACAGGATGCTGGGTGCTGTTCGTGCTCCTAACCCAACATAGTGCGGTCCGAAATTAATGTAACAGAGCCATATGGAGCGATACATTACAGCAACCATTTTCTTAGGCGGCCTTGGCGGCACGTTCGTCAGCCTTCGCGGCAGCCTTGCCGGATGGCTTCTTGGGGGCTTTGGCCATTCCCTGTGAGACAGCCTTCTCAACAGCGACTTCAGTCAGACCCTTCTTCATAGCTTTCCTAACGGCTTTTTCTACCTTCTTTGCAGCTTTTTCTTAGCTTTGTCATTTGCCATCGCTAAAACCCTCAATCGAGACCTTGTCCCGCAATTGGGAATTGTACATGGGCACCCTTTCGTTTTTCCCCGCAGCGGCTCAGGCGGCTCATGATGGGAATTCCTCGCAGTTATTTCCTCGGTCGGCCAGCCTTCTTTGCAGGCTTCTTCACGGATTTCTTCGCGGCTTTTTTCGGAGATGCTTTCCTAGCGAACTTTTTTGTCACGATCTTCTTCACTGGTTCCCTGGCAGGTGCTTTTTGGGCAACTTTCTTCGCCGCAATCTCCTTGGCAGGTGCCTTCTTCAGAACTTCTGTCACCGTGATCACGGCCGCGCCAAATGCCGTTTTGATGGCCCCCGCTACATCTGATGCCATCGCTATTCCTACCCCGACCGTCTTCCCAGCCTTATCCACTATCGTTTTCTCAGCCATTCGTCAGACCCCTCAATCTTTGTGTTCATATGCAGTTACGAATTGTAGAGACATATCAAGGAAATCTGACAAACTTTTGCTTTTCCATCAGGTTGTCGGCTTACCCGTCTTCACGTAATACCAGGATTTCTTCGATTGAGTGCCTATGGATATCGATTAAACAGCTGGACTGGTTTTTGGTTTGATAAGTGTTCTGGGAGGAGATTTCCTCTTGTGATTCAACCGCCTTGGGGCGTCTCGCTTGCGACCTCGGCGGGCTGTTCCTTCCCGCCTCCGGATAATTCCCGTGCACTTATGCATACCATTGCTGACGAATTAGCTGAATTCATTCTGGTTGCCTTGGAAGGCGGAGTACTTTTTGGCGAATGACCTCTCTGTATCAGTCGGCTCTCAGGGCGTTCATGGGATCTACGGAGGCGGCGCGGCGTGCGGGAATCCAGGCAGCGATGATGGCGAGCAACAGCATGAGAATGGGAACAGCGCAGAAGGTGAGCGGGTCGATGGGATTGATTTCGAAGAGGAAGCTTTTGAGGAGACGAGCGGCTGCCATGGCCACGACGAGTCCGGCGAATGAACCCATGATGCTGAGCGCCATGCTCTGTTTCAGGATGTGAGTGAGGATCTCCCAACGGGATGCGCCGAGAGCGAGACGAATGCCGATCTCGCGTGTGCGCCAGTTCACGATGTAGGCGATGAGGCTGTAGACGCCGATCACGCCTACGCCGAGCGCGAGAGCACCGAAGCCGAGGAGCAGGACGGTGAGTGCGCGGGTTGAGGAGACAGAGGAGGCGACGATCTGGTCGAGGCTGCGAACGTGGGTGACGAGGGCGGAGGGATCGACTGAGGGTACGGTGTTGCGCAGAATGGGAGTGAGCTGGGATGCGGGAAGTTCAGAACGAATGAGGATGTTCATTACAGAGGTTTCGGTCTTCTGCAGAACCGGCAGGTAGACTTCGTCGCCAAAGGTGCTTTGCAACGCGTCGTGATGGGTGTTGCTGACGACGCCGACGATGATGGAGGCTTTTTCAGGATTAAAGATGCCGGGACCCGTCTCGTCGCCGACTGAGAGAATGTGTTTTCCGATTGGATTATGGTTGGGCCAGAGCGATTGCGCCATGTGCTGGCTGATGACAACGGCGCGAGAGGTGCCGGTTTCATCGGAGTCAGTGAGAAGGCGGCCTTGAAGAAGACGAAGACCCATGAAGGAGAAGTAGTTCGCGGAGATGTTTCTGCCTGTGGCGAGCTTTGCACCTTGTATTGGGTCGCGCGGATAGCCTTCGGCATCGTAGATGTAGTTAAAATTGTTTCCGGTCATGGGAAGGGTGCTGACGACGGCTGCGTCTTCGATTCCTGCGTCTCCGCGAAGCTGGCGAACGAGTTGCTGGAAGAAGGCCTGGCAGTGTCCGTGTTGCTGACACGCGCTGGCATCGAGTGCGACCTCGGCGGTGACGACTCTCGCGGTGGTGAAGCCGGGGTTCACATGGGAGAGCCCGTAGAGGCTGCGCAGGAGAAGGCCGGCGGTGGTGATGACGACGACAGAGAGCGCGATTTGGCCGATGACCAGAGCCATGGAGACGCGGAACTTTGCGCCTTTGCCGATGACACTGAGACTGCCGGAACGAAGCGTGTTTTGAAGATCGGGCGAGGACATCTTCAGTGCGGGGACCAGACCAAACAAGATGCTGGTGAGAACGGAAGCTATGCCGGCGAAGAGAAAGACGTGCCAGTGCAGACCGATGTCGCCGAGTCGAGGCGTGTCGGAGGGAAGAATGAGTGTGAGGCCGCGAAGGCTTGCGTATGCTACGCCGAGTCCGGTGATTCCGGCGAGCGCTCCGATCAGGAGGCTTTCGATGAGGAGTTGCGAGACGATGCGCTTGCGTGCGGCTCCGAGGGCGCTACGGATGGCCATCTCACGTTCTCGCGATGCGGCCTTGGCGAGCATGAGGTTGGCGACGTTGGCGCAAGCGATGAGGAGGACGAGGCTGACAGCAGCGAAGAGAAGAACCAATTTCGGGCGGGTGTCGCCGACGACGGCGTCCAGAAGGGAGGTCACGGAGGGGTTTGAGTCCCAGATATCCGGCATGCGCCAGGGGAAGAGCGGCAGGAGTTGGTTGTGCAGACGGCGTTGCTCGGCTTGCGCGGATGCTGGCGAGACGCCATCTTTTAGTCTGCCGATGCCCTCGAGGTCGAAGTTGAACCAGGGATCGATGGGGTCGCCGCCTTTGAAGGCGACGGGAATGACGAAGCGGGTGTCGGCATCGGGGAACTGGACTCCGGGGGGCATGACACCGAGTATTCGCCGAGAGACACCGTCGATACGAATGATGCGTCCAATGGCGTCACTGCTTCCGGCGAAGCGGTCGCGCCAGTAGCCGTAGCTGAGGACCACGACGTTGTCTTCACCCTGGATGGCGTTGTCTGAAGTGAAAAAACTTCCGAGCGCGGGGTGAATGCCGAGGGTGTCGAAGGTGTTGGTCGTGACGCTCGAACCGAAGACGCGCTCGGCGGAGTTGGTACCGGTAACGTTGGATTCAGTGTTGCGGCCGTAGCCGGAGAGAGAGGTGAAGGAAGTGGAGTTCTGCTGGAGGGCCCGTATCCAGCCTTTGGGAAAGAAGCCGCCAGTCGTGACGGTGACGAGGCGATCCTGATGGGGAAACGGCAGGGGGCGGAGAACGATGGAGTCGATGAGAGTGAAAATGGCAGTGTTGGCACCGACGCCGAGGGCGAGGGTCAAGACTGCGGTGATGGCGAAGCCGGGAGATTTGTATAACTGGCGCAGACCGAAGCGAAGATCGCGGTTGACGACTTCGAATGCGGGGAGGCCGCGTTGTTTGCGGTAGGTCTCCTGGATTTGGGTGACTCCGCCGAAACGGCGAAGGGCGGCGGTGCGTGCTTCGGAGGGAGACAGGCCGCGGTTGAGATTCTCTTCGGTGGCGAGGTCGATGTGAGAGCGGAGCTCTTCTTCGAGATCGGCATCGAGCTTGCGTGCGGAGAAGAGAGAGGCGATACGGTTGCGCAAGGTGCGGAATCGATCCATCGTATTCTGCGAAGGCAGCTGTATGTGCATGGAAATAACCTCCTATTGCGAGGGTGTGAGGAAGCGGGCCATGGTAGCGGCGACGCGCTCCCAGTTTTCGGTCTCCATCTCGATCTGCCTGCGGCCGATGCGGCTTAGAGAATAGAACTTGGCGCGGCGATTGGTGTCCGAGAGTCCCCACTCCGATTTGATCCAGCCGCGTTGCTCAAGACGCAGTAGAGCAGGGTAGATGGTGCCTTGGTTGAGGCTGAGAGCGTTATCGCTGACCTGCTCGATTCGGCGGGCGATGCCATAGCCGTGGAGTGGTCCCATGGACTCGAGGGTCTTGAGGACCATAAGGTCGAGGGTGCCTTGCAAGACGTCGGATTTTGTCTCTCCCATACGGGCTCCTGTTGACATTCAACATATCGTCGCATGGGATAGGTTGAATGTCAACAGGAGGGAGTGGGGTGTGGTTCGGGCGGAGATTAAAAGCCGCTGATGCCTTCTTCGATGGTGACAAGGATGCGACAAAGCCGCGGAAGGGAGGTGCTTCTAAATGATTGGTGGACCTGATCGGGATCGAACCGATGACCTCTTCCATGCCATCCGGCCCAATCGGCGGTATTTGCGACAAAGATGCGACAAACTTTTGCCAAGCGGAGCACTGCGCTGAACCCGTGAGGGAGCAGCCCAAAACTCATTCATTTCGACCCCTAACAATTATGCAACAGGTCGTTGCACAGTTGCCGGGCATTCTCGCACGAGCTTTAGAGCGGTATCCATAAGTATACCCATCCGAGCAATATTTCGCTAGCCTGAGCTTGCCTGGTGAAGCGCCGTGATAAAAGCGGGTTGTGCCGGACCTTGGAATAGCCGCGCTATCACATGCGACCTCCCCAGCGCTTTGCGACAGATCCTTACTTGCGTTGTTCACTAAGCAATGGGAAGTCGAGGAAACAACGCTCCAGTGCGTTTGCCGATGACAATAATCTGACAAACAAACGACATTGCGGTTGCAATCATTTGGCTCCGATTAGGTAAGAATGAGTTCGCGATGTGTCAGATGGATTCTTACACGCGTCTTCGCAGTGACAGCTGTGATCGGTTCTATGTCCCTCTCCGTTGCGCAAGAACCTTGGCACTTCGTCTTTCGCAGTTTCAAAGTTGAGGTTTTCTCTGTTCTGTTCCTGGGAATTGGATGATCAGCGGATGCGGATAAACGAGGTCCGGAAAATAAGCTCAGAAAAGTCGTCGGCTCGCGAGCGGTTCCGTATCACGACGCAGAACGGATTACCTACAACTACAACCCCAACCCTGCTATCAGAAAAGGAGCATCATCGTGAAAAAGATCAGCATGCTAATCGCCGTAGTTTCCGTCCTCGGAGCCATGGCTCAATCGGCCCTCGCCCAGAGCCTGGTCGCGTTCAGTGGAGGGATTGGCGATATTACCACTGGTTCAGCAGATACAGCCGTGTTTGGCGTCCCAGCTGCTGGCCAAATCTGGGTGATCCGGGACCTTCAAGCCGAAGTGAAGGTGGGCGGGCTCATCCAGGTCGACGGCCAGGGTCTCCTTCTGGGTGCAGGAAATGGCGTGGGAAGCAATGCTGGCGCGAGCGTGTTTGCGACGCTGTTCTGCGCAAATGACGGGGATGTTCAGCACAGCACCAATGCTGCAGGCGTACCACTTCAGGCAAACGGCGATTTCCGCATTCAGGACTCACTTTCGCCTGCGCCGCCGGATACCTGCACTAGCCCGGTGCTCCTCATCCGGGTCACTGCAAACGGGTCGTGGTTTGCCGCCGGGATTCCCTTCCTCACTCCTCCCTCTCCTCCCCTCCCGCACCTCCCTTTCCCCCCCAAATAGCGGGGACGACGTGGTTCGAACCCGAACAACGCCATATCGGCGGGTGTGGGCGCGTGCTAAGTAGTTGTGGTTTAGTGCGCGCCCAGGTCCGTTGTCCACGTATTCACGGCCAATTTTCCTGGCATGATTGCGCGAATTGACGCTCAGAACAGATTGGAATGGCCGGCGGCCAACACACTAATTCAACCGACGTTCTGAGTGCCCCATTCATGCAGTCTCGTCGCATGAGTGGGCATTCGCTCGATACTCGAACCATCTTCCTCCCAGACAATCAAATCCCATCACAAGGCGGGTGTCCCATCTTCTAGAGCATTATTCCTATAGATGTAGGGGCAGCCGAACCATGCCCTGGCATCGTCCGGGTAGATGAGTTTGAGAGCTTCCGTAATCGCCTGATCGAGAGCGTCTTTGAATCGTGCCCTGGCCAAGCGGAGCAGTTGTTTCAGCTTGGCCAGGCCTTTTCAATGGGGTTTAGATCGGGCGGATAGGGCGGCAGGTATCGTCGGCGATCGTCACTGACTAGAGGACGACTTAGCGATACCTACCCCTCGCCACGAAATATCTACGTCAAATAGCTGCACAGGCTACAGCCATGGGGCTTCCATCCATTCTAGGTAGCTCCCAATTTGGGAGCCAGCCGTGCCGGTAAAAGCCCCCGCACGGCTGTCTGGGTGCGATTAGTTGTGGCCGCCTGGGAACATCCCCAATTAGAAGCTGACAACAATACTGCGTCCTGAGGTCAGGTTGAGCTGATCCAGCTGAGAGACGGCAGTGGTCGCAAGGTTATGCAGACGTGCCCACATCCGATCCGAAGCAGCAACATGTAGCGATCCCTGAATGCAACAGTAGGGAGGCCTCAGATGGTCAACCAAGTTGCTGAGCGGAGCTGATTGTTCCATGGGCGTGGGCAACACTTGCTATAGACATGCCGGTGAGCGTCGGGCCGTCGCTCGAACGAGAGGGCTGAATGTTCTACGAAAGCTACGTACTCGAAGGTATTGACGAGGTGGCAATGCACTCTTCCGCAAAAAAATCGAGTGAGTCTTTGACTTCACCAGAGATCCGATGATATATGGCAAATAATCGGCTTTCACCCGGCAGGTTTTCATTCTTCCCCCAAGCTTCGCTAATTCCACACATTCGGTAGAGTCTGATTGCGGCTGTATAAGTCCCACAGTTTTTGTGGCTGCCTCTGGTACCGTCATCTTTGGGCACATAGCTTCGCTGCGATCTAATTTTATTCAAAGAACATCTATTAAGGAAGCTCTGCACAGGGGCTTGATAGTCAGACTCTGTTGCGGCATTGAGGCGGCAGTAGGGAGTTTGGCCTGGATATGGCCCAGAGGTGCTCTCTGGAGGCTGATTTTCCAGCCTGCAGGCGCAGTTCTACCCGCGCACCGCCAAGCGTTTGCGGTGGAGGTAGAGGTTTGCGAGCGCGAAGTTCGCACACAGCCGGTTGTGGTTCTTGGCTAAGCCTCTGTATCTCACCTTGTCGAAGCCGAAGATGCGCTTGACGATGCGGAACACGTGCTCCACCTTGGTTCGCACGCTGGACTTACTCCGGTTCTTCTTCTTGTGTAGCTCGTCGATGTAACTCTTGAACTTCGTCCTGCGGCAGGTCATATCCTGAGCCTTGGGAGCAGTTTCGCGGATCGCCTCGGTCTGGCCCTGATAGCCGCCGTCACCCCACACCTTGCGTTCCTCGCCGTGCAGCAACTCGGGCAGCACCGTCGAGTCGGCCACGTTGGCCGAAGTCGTCACCAGCGTATGCACCGTGCCAGCCTTCGCATCCACGCCGATGTGCGCCTTCAGCCCGAAGTACCACTGCTTGCCCTTGCAGGTCTGCTTCATCTCGGGTCGCGTTCGCCGGTCGAGTTCTTGGTCGAAGAAGGCGCATGGATAATGGTCGCATCCACGATCGTGCCAGTCTGGATCTTGATACCCTTGGCCTCCAGATGCAGGTTCACCGCGTCCAGCATCGCGCCGCCAAGATCGTGCCGCTCTAGCAGATGACGGAAGCGCAGGATAGTCGTCTCGTCCGGCGCAGGCGCTATGCCCAGGTCCACGCCAACGAACCGTCGCACTGCTGCTGACTCATACAATAGCTCCTCCACGCCAGGGTCCGACAGGTCGAACCACTGCTGCACGAAGTAGGTCCTCAGCATAATCGACAGCCCCACCGGCCGACGCCCGTTGCCCGCCTTCGCATAGTAGGGCTCGGCCAACGCCTCTAACTCGGCCCACGGAACAACCAACTCCATCTCATCCAGAAACAGCTCCCGGCGACTCTTCCGGCCATACTTCTCAAAGCTCGACTGAGACGCTAACGTCTGCTGCTTCATCGCTACTCACCTCACAGATAGAAGATTAAGCAATCGGCACGCAGTCGCAAATCTTGTGCAGAGGTTCCCTAACACAATTGTCCAGCAACGCCCATCATCGCTTTCTGCAAACGCACTCGATGAACAGAACCTGTTCGCGGAAACGACAAGGGGCTATTCGATCTCGGCAATGCAGATGCTGATGCTGGTGAAATATCAGATCTACATGTATGCGGAATACAATCAGAATCCTGTCGACAACATTCCTTCCTACGCCCAGTATGTCTCTCCGGAGAAGGTGAACGGGGTTTATAGGAAATACTGGATCGTAGCTTCCACGAGTTGGGCAAGCGACGCCTCGCGAAACGTGCATGAACACCGACATCTGGGGCAATGGCGTCTCGTAAGAGGACTTCTACACTTGCGCTAAAGGCTGGGGCTTTGCAGTCTGCTATGTCAACGCTTACGTGGTCGACCGCGCCTCCTCTGTTGTCGTCACAATCACCAATCAAACTGCTAACCTGCTCACCGTCTAGGCCAGCCCTGAGGGTCCGACGCCCGGTTCGATGGCCGGTGCAAGCTCTGGAACGCTCTATCCTTCGAGGGTTGCAACGTTCTGGAAGTCGCTTTCAACATCTACGACCCCGAGGTTTCGACAGAAAATGCCATCGCCTCCTTCACCGCAACGCAGATGTCGCCGGGCCTTTCGGCGGCGACGCCGACGGTCAGCGGACAGACCACAAATAACGACTATGTCTTCTCAACACCCTTATGCAACCACGGATCTGCAGCGATGAGGCACGAGTTTGCCGGCTCAGTTAAGATCGGTGTCTATCTCGGCTGATGTTTCTGAAAGCGTGCAAAGTGGCTTCACTTTTACGGTTGCTGGAGAACCCTATAGCGAATGATGACTCAAATATCCTTCCTAAAAGCCTCATCCTTAAACGGAGGAGGCTTTTCCCTTTGATCCTCAGTGCTGCAGAATCGAAGAACCTTAAAATGGCGATAACAGGTCATCGAACAACTAAAAGGGTAATTCCCGTCACTTCCACGACGCGCGGTTCTCGGTACTGATCCAAAGGTATAACTTCCTGATTGGCCGTGGTCCGCGCGAGATCTGGCTTCCCCCGCACTGGATGCATTTAAAGCTCCTGCTGCCTAAATCCAGTGACGCTCGAAACGAGGCAACTCCTGACGCAGATGCCATAGCTTACACTCAAACCACATGCTTAACCGGGGCTATGCCTATACCACAATCATCAGCAGCAAATATCATGGACGCACCCTGCTCTCCCACTTGGCAAGCCTTTACCCACACTCAACACCACAGACCTGGCAACAAACACTAAACAACAGCGAAGTCACCATCAACGGCGTCACCGCCACCGGAAGCGAATCGCTCATTTCAGGCCAAACCCTTGTCTGGAACCGTCCACCCTGGATCGAACCAGACTCTCCTCAGCAATTCGAAGTCCTGTTTGATGACCCCCATCTGTTGGCCGTCAACAAACCCAGCGGGCTGCCCACCCTCCCCGGCGGCGGCTTCATGGAAAACACCCTCCTGCGCCTGGTGCAAAAGCAAACCCCCAATGCAAACCCAGTCCACCGGTTGGGCCGAGCCACTACCGGCATCGTCCTCTTCGCCAAAACACCGCAGGCGGCCTCTAAGCTAAGCTCAAACTGGAACACACCCAGAATTCAAAAAAAATACCGAGCGCTGGCTCAAGACATTGCACAGCACGACGCCTACGAAATTCTCACACCCATCGGCCTCGTACCGCACCCGCTGATCGGTTCCGTGTGGGCCGCCAACCCAAGTGGCAAACCGTCAAAGTCATTGGCGAAGGTGATCTCACGCACGACAAGCACCACAACATTTGAGGTAAGCCTAAATTCGGGTCGCCCTCATCAAATCAGAATCCATCTGGCATCCATCGGCCATCCCCTGATAGGCGATCCTCTGTACGGCCTAACCGGCCAGCCTCTTGAAAATCTCCCCGGCCTCCCGGGCGATGGAGGATATTTCCTGCACGCCCAATTTCTGAAATTCCACCACCCCATCACCGGAGAACAGATCAATCTTGAGGCAGCTTTGCCGTCTGGATTCTCATTGCATCAATAGGTTCATAGCGGGAATCAAATCAGGATGGCCGTTGATACCTGCGCAATTCCGCCATTCCGAATCCCAACAAAGCGAGTTTAATAAAACTCCGATATTGGTGGTTAAGGGAACACACGCGTCGATCTTTTCCACGCTGCACGGATAGATCCCCTGAAGCGTGCAACTGGCCTGGGCCAGACAGGATGTAAAGGGACGCGATATTCGTAGCAACCCGCGAATGGCTGGTGTGCGATCGGAGCAGGGAGTTGCTGAGCCTGGAGGAAAGCATGGTGGCACCCCTCGCAATAGGCCATATAAATCTGCAGTAGAGTGCACTCTTCGTCGGAGTTGTAATGACCAGAGAGTTTTGAGATGCTGAGGGCTATGGTCTATTTCCCAAATCGCATAACGAGGCCAGCGCCAAGGTCGAGGCTGTTCTGGACATTGGTGGTAGTGTTGGGGAACTGGGTGCGGAGGTAGCTGGCTCGAATGGCGAAGCGACGATTGAGTTGCACGTCGAGCCCGCCGCCGACGTCTACCGCCAGCGCGTTCGAGCTAGACGTTGTTCCAACGTTCACCGAACCCACCGGCCCCGACCCCTCCGAGAACAGGCTGTGGAAGCCGTTCGCTATGCGTACCAGGCCCTCGCCGAAGAGGGCATAGCGGTGGCTGCGCGTCTCGACCGTGTAGCGCGGGCCGAAGACGGTAGTCACCAGACTGAGGGGCTCGGCTGTGGTGGAGCTGGGACCTGCATGACCACCTTCCACGCGCGCTGCAATGCCCAGACCGCGATATATTTGTGCTCCCAGTTCTACTGTCCCGCCCTTCATCCAGAAGCTCTGCGCCGTGATGTGATTGGTGTGCAGCGCATCGTAGGTCACCGCAAGATCGATCGGCGTGCTCTGCGGGTTCTGCGCCACTGCCATGCTCGTAACCAGCATCACAGCCAGCAGCGCTGTCCTCGAGAGTATCTTGAGTCCCGGTCCTTTCATCCTTACTCTCCTATTGTTCTCTGGGGCACTGGACAATCAGCGTGACGGTCTGGCTGTGCTGCAGGGTTCCGCTGGTTGCGATTACGGTCAGCGTGTAGGTCTGCGGGCTCTGGGACAGGAAGCCGTTCTGTGCGCCACAACCGGTGAGGGTTGCCGTCGACCCGGCCATCAACTGCCGGTGTGACGATGGGGTATCGATCCGCCAGAGCAAGCAAATCTTTGTCGCCCGTGATCAGATGCAACGTCGCCTGGACTGGCTGATCGTTCTGATCACGTAAAGACGGGTACTCCTCGGAGCTGGGCTCGACGATGTCAGCGACAAACAGGAAGCTATCAGCGAGGTCCCGGATCTCAGCGGCACTCAGCACAATCCGGAACAGTCTTGGGAGTACTCTCACCATCTCGTCCAGGATGTATCGCGACAATATAACGTCGAGTCCGCCCTGGCGCCAGACATGGACGATTCGTCCCGGAACGCTACCCGGATACACAAGGCCGGAGACCAGGACATTGGTATCCAAAACCACACGTATGCCCGCCATTAACGCTTCCTTGCATTCTCGACCGATGCGTCGATCTCCGTTATACCTTCTTCAACCGGTATGCCGACGTAAGCTTCGGAGATCCGATCGCTCAACTCGTCGAATCGATTACGCAGGCGTCGAATACGGGCAAAGAGTTCGGCATCGATGAGGACCGCGACAGGCTTCCCGTCCTTGTTGATGACAACGCTATCGTTGCGATATTGAACCTGGTTGATCATCTCTCCGAGGTTTTGGCGGAAAATGACGGCGTTGGTTTCGGTGATCGATATGGCCACTGGCTGTCAAGCGAGGTCGATTCATTTCAGCCGAGGAGGAATCGCTGTCCATCGGCAGGGCGGCTGGAGGGTGCTGCCGACAGGTTCCTCGCAAAATCTTCCCTACAAATCATCGCAACCGCCCAGAAGTTGGGTATTGATCCTTATTGGGCGCGCAATAACGGCCCCAATACGGAACTCAAGCATTATGGTCCTGGGCGCATCAACGACTTCCGGAGCGCTCAGGCGATAGCATGGCCTGAACTGTTTCATATTGATCCAGCACCTACGACAATCGTCGTTGATATCTACGACAAGCTTCGTATACGCTTTGGACATGATGACGGAACAGGCTAATCTGCCGATACCGACCGAAGCAGAACTGGAACTTTTAACGGTGCTGTGGAGCAAGGGCACTGCAACCGTGCGAGAGGTCCATGAAGAGATTGGCCATGAACGCGCACTAGGTTACACCACAGTCTTGAAGATGTTCCAGCGGATGACGGAAAAGGGGCTGGTGCAGCGGACGGAATCTGGAAAAGCGCACATGTACCGGGCAACCGTGAGCCAGCAAGAGACGCAGAGCCAAATGTTGCGCGACCTCAGTAAGCGGCTCTTCGCAGCTCATCCACACAGCTCGCCATGCACGCCCTCTCTATGCAGTCGCCAAGCGCACAAGAGCTGGAGGACGTGCGAAAGATACTTGAAAGGAGGGGCGGCAAGCGATGAACAGTACTTTGCAGGCCCTCGGATGGACCTTGATCCATTTCTGCTGGGAAGCAGCGGCCATCGTTGCGCTTTATCTTCTGGCGGATTCGAGGCTCAGGAATACACGCAGCCAAACCCGTTACCTCTTTGCGCTGGCAACGCTCTCCCTGATGTTTCTCGCTTTCGCAGGAACGTTAGGGTATGAGACGCTAAGCAATCCCATCACCTCAGTTCTCCCCTTCGAGACCTCCGCTGCTTCAGCGGCCACCACTCCCGTCAAAGGCACCATCTCCGGGGCTGCGCTGCTGGCGAATGCGTCTGCTGCTCCCCATTGGACGACTCTCCTGTCGTGGCTCGATGGAATGTGGGTGCTGGGCGTGATTGGGCTTTCCATGCGCTCTCTTGGCGGCTGGCTGTGGTTGCAACGCCTGCGCCGGGTTACCACGGAGAGAGCCCCTAAAGCAATCCAGGCGAGTTTTGAAAGGGTTTGCACCACGCTCGGAATTGCACGGCTGCCAGAGTTGCGTATCTCAGAGTTGATTCCTGGCCCAATGACGATCGGCTTTCTGCAAACACTGGTTCTGTTACCTGCGTCAACTCTGCTTGCCCTTAGCCCCGAGCAATTAGAGGCGATCTTCGCGCATAAATTGGCGCATGTGCGCCGCGCCGATTACTTCTGGAATCTTGTCCAGACGCTGGCAGAGACATTGTTCTTTTTCCATCCCGCAGTCTGGTGGCTTGGAAAAAGACTCAGGGAGCAGCGGAAGCTGTGCTGCGATGACATCGCTATCGCGACATGCCCCGATCCGCTCGTCTACGCAACAGCTCTTTTTCGGTTGGAAGATCAACGTGCCACAGGGCAAAGTCTGGCGATGGCCCTCGACGGCCACCAATCCCATGCCACGTTCCATTCCCGCATTCTACGGATTCTTGGCGAAACCGTTCCTCAGCCACCGTCTGCGGGTCTGCGTCCCCTGTCCCTGATTGCAGCATGCACCAGCCTCTTCCTTCTCTTGAGTCCGCTGCCAAAGATGGGAGCCGTCGCCGCACAGCCTCTTCCGGTGAAACAGATTCTGGCGATGCCTACAGTAATCGCGCGTGCAACAACACATCTGGCTCTACAGTCCACACACAGCGCATCGGTGGCGGGCAAACCTGCGACTTTGAATCCGGCGCAAGCACAGATTGCAAAATCGACCTCTGACAATCTCGACTATGCAAAGCAGATGCGTGCGGCTGGATACGACGTCGATCTGGATAATTACGCCATTATGGAGAAGGCAGGAATTACGCCTTCTTACGCTCAGGAAATGGCAGGCCTCGGTTTTGGTATCCCGTCCACCGGTCTTCTTCTGGAGCTGAAAAGGGAAAACGTCACTGGGCAATATCTCACGGCAATTCGCGCCGCTGGACTTGAGCCACGCGGCTTCGCCCAGTTACTTGGCTTGCGAATCTTCGACATCACTCCAGAATTCATCTCCGGCATGAAGACCGCGGGATTCGATTTGATTCCTCCGGGCAAATTACAGGCTCTTCGTGCCCTGGGAGTCACTCTCGAGGATGCGAAGACGGTGAAGCAGCAATATCCGAACGCCACTGTCCAGAATTTGATTGAGCTCCACGTTCATCAAGCCAACGGAAATAACATTGGCGCTCTTCCGGCCAATCATAATATTCAACCACCTGCATCCTCGAACTCGGCAACACCTCCGGCTCCGCCACACGGCTTACGGCGACAACCAGGCCCGTGGTGGGCAAACTCCGGAGTACCATCAGGTCCGGAGCGAGGAAACTTGGGGCCGCCGGATAATACCTCTCCACCTACGCCCCAATAGTCAGCCCAAATCCCATCCCTATTCCCCGCCAGATTCCTTGAATCCGGCGTCAGGTGAACTGCGCCTAAAAGGAGTACGAAATGATCTCGCCAGAACTCAACGTTGTGCGGCAGATGTCGAAGTTGCTGCTTGTCATTGGATTCGTGCTCGGTTTCGCATTCAGTGCGCCTCATATCGCACAGGCGCAAGCGATCGGGAGCATTCATGGTCGAGTGATGGACCCGACCGGCGCACGGGTGCCGGACGCTACTGTTGTTTTCACGCAGGGCAGCAGCAGTAGTGAAACCCAGTCGGGCAAGGATGGAAATTTCAGTTTCAAATCCGTGACTCGGGGACCTATACGCTCACTGTTGATGCTGCCGGATTTGCTACATATTCGAAGACAGAGGTGCTGGTCCGTTCAGGGCAAGCCGTCGATCTCAGCATTTCGCTCACTATCAGGGTGGAGCAGCAAAACATCTCTGTTTCAGACGAGAACAGCGGAGTAAGCGTGAGCCCGGATGAGAATGCGAGCGCAATGGTTATCAAAGGGGCAGACCTGGATGCACTTTCGGATGATCTCAATGAACTGGCAAATCAGCTACAGGCGCTGGCCGGACCCGCGGCTGGACCAAACGGCGGCCAGATTTATGTCGACGGCTTTAGCCGTGGCCAGATTCCTCCCAAGTCTTCGATTCGGGAGATTCACATCAACCAAAATCCTTTCTCAGCGGAGTTTGATCGGCTCGGCTATGGAAGAATCCAGATTTTCACCAAGCCTGGCACCAACAAATTTCATCTTCGTTTCTTGCAAATGCCAGCGACTCTGCATTGAATACTTCCAATCCTCTGGTTTTGCAGCAACCGAATTACTACATGACGTTTTTCGACGGGAATGTGAGTGGACCCTTGACAAAGAACGCTTCGTATTTTCTCGATGTGCTACGGTACGACCTGCAAGCCCAGAGCATCGTCAATGTCGTGAATCCTGACGATACATCGTCAGTGAGGCGGTGCCCAATCCGTCATCACTCACCAACATTCATTCTGGGCTTGATCTTCAGGCCGGCGGTAACAATACCCTGATCCTCAGGGATTTTATTTTCGGATTGTGCAAACAGGCGCTGGTGTCTCAGCTTTGAATCTTCCCGAACAGGCATACAAGACAGCTAATCGGGAGAACACTTTTCAAGCAGCTGATACCGTAGTGGTGAATGCACACCTGCTCAATGAAACGCGTTTTCAATGGCGGCGGATCCGCAACAATCAGACGCCGTCCTATTTCACGCCAACTGTGACCGTTCAAGGTGCCTTTACGACTGGAGGCAACAATCAGGGAGTCATACAGGACCATCAGGATATTTTTGAATTTCAAAATGTCTCGACTGAAACTACTGGGTATCACGCCATGCGTTTCGGAACGCGGCTCCGTGCTTATCGAGATGCCAACTATGCCAATACCGGAACCAATGGTTATTACCTTTTCAATTCTGTCGCCCAATATCTTGCAAAGACCCCAGCACAATATCAAGCAACAGTGATTAGCAATCCGCTTGCACGGGCACTTGTATTCGATGGCGCTCTTTTCTTCCGGGATGATTGGCGCTGGAAGTCCAACTTTACCCTCAGCTATGGTCTTCGTTTCGAGGGGCAGAATCGCATCCATGATCATGCTGATTGGGCACCGCGGATCGCATTCGCGTGGGCCCCGGAGCATCCCGGAAATACGCCAGCGAAAACTGTACTGCGTGCTGGCTATGGCTGGTTTTATAACCGGTTCACCGTAGCCAATCCATTCGCTTCGTCGGGCTCAGGGACGAATGCGACGACTGCAACGCCCTATATTATTCAAGCCATCCAGGAGAATGGTATCAATCAGCAGAGCTATGTGATTGACAACCCGAATTTCTATAACCCGAATGTAACAGGACCAACTGGAAGTGCTACGAATGCCACCGGTTCGATCCCATATTTCTACAGTATCGATCGTCACTTTCACGCGGCTCTCGATATGCAGGGTGGGATCGGAGTCGATCAGAAGGTTGGCAAAAATCTTACGTTCAATGTCACCTATCTGTTTACCAGGGGCATTCATCAGTATTTCACCAACAACGTAACTGCGCCGAGTTTTGATCCTTCCACCTATACCGTGGTTGGCTCCACGCCTTCTACCTACAACTACCAATTCCAATCTGGAGGCATTTATAAACAGAATCAACTGATTCTGACAACCAACGCGCAATTTGAACGTATGTCGCTGCATAGCTCCTACACATTCAACGAAGCGAGGAGTGATACTCAAGGGGTTACATCCTTCCCTTCGATCGCTCACGATCCCAGTCTGGATTTCGGCCGTCCGAACTTTGATATTAACCAGAGCCTTCAGCTCTTGGGAACCTTCTCTGCGCCCTATGCGATAACCTTCGCTCCGATATTATTCGCTCAGTCCGGGACTCCTTACAACGTGACGATTGGAAGAGACTTTACTGGGAACAATCAGTTCAATGCGCGTCCAACGTATGGAACCTGCGGCGCTGCGGATGCCGTTTCTACTCAATATGGCTGTCTCGATTCCAACCCTGTAGGCAAGGGAGAAAAGATTGTCCCTTCGGGCCTGGCACTGGACCTGCCAATGTGAGCTTTTCTTTTCGAGTGAGCAAGGTCATTGGAATTGGGCCGAAAATTGGAGGAGAAGCGCCAAGTCCTGGGATAGGTGGAGGTCGTGGCATCGTAACTTCCGGCGGCGGCGTCAGTGGCAAATTGGAGGCTACTGCGAAACGTAAGTATAGCCTTACGTTGATCGCTGGCGCGATCAACCTCTTCAATATTGTGAATCTGGCGCCGCCAAACGGCACACTGCTCTCACCACTTTTCGGCAGATCGCAATCTCTTGCGACTGGGGCATATGCCAATCCTCTTCCGGGCAACCGCTACATCTTTACGTCCGCAATCTTTAGCTTTTAGATCAACTTGTGTTCAGCACTCCACTATCTGCCGGGCATTCAAGAACAGAGTCTTCCGTCGGGTATCTGGCGTATGGCGGGAGCGAAGCAGCGTGGATCGACGGACGGAAGATGAAGCGAGCCAATGAGATAGATGAGCGCCATCTACAACTGAAAACAGCCGGACGGCATCCTATCATTAAGAAAGTGTCTCGTTAGGCCTCTTGTGAAAACTAAGTTCACGCGGTTATTGATGGCTGTCATTGTGTTTGTTGTGTTTGCGGGGGCGGTTATACCAGCTTCGGCGCAAGTGGTCGTAAAGGTCGGAGACCATCACCGGCGTCATCACAGGCACTACCATCACCGTCGATAGGGCGAATCAGGATACTATCCTGATTCTCACGACAAGAGGCAGGAGCTGATAGGCTCGTTTACTGCGTCTCTATTCATCACAGTCCAATCAATAAAGACTAACTCCATCCTGTATGGAGTAGCTGCTACGTGAGGTTGTAAAACTATGCACGCTTCCAGATTCATCACTTCACTTAGTCTCGCCGTTGGTCTCTTACTCGTCAGTGCTCCGGCAGCACTAGCTCAGATCAGCGTCAACATAGGACCCGCACCCGGGTGTCCCTATGGCTATTACGACTATGCTCCCTATAGCTGTTCTCCCTACGGCTACTATGGACCAGATTGGTTCAGTAGCGGGGTGTTCATCGGGGCTGGCCCTTGGTTTCATGGTAGTCATGGCTTCTATGGTCACGTAGACAACCGCTACGATCCCCGGCACGGCTACGCTGGACCAACACCAGCGCGTGGGGATCAGGCGTTCAACCACTTCCACGCTAACGAAGCGCGGGACGGACAAGGTCACGTAGGCAATGCCGGGCATGATGGCGGTGGCGAACACACGGCCGGAGCGCAGCGTGGTGGCGGTGCAGTTCACGGCGGTGGTGGTCACCGATAGAAGCGTTCAGTCTCTTTGAAGGAAGGCCCGCCATCTCGATGATCGGGCCTTCCTACATTCACGTCTATGCGGCTTCGAAGAGCTGGGGCAGCCGCGGAAAGATGTCCTCTTCGCTGGCGAGGCCTTGATTGAGGATGGAGTCCTGAACGTGGTCGAGTATATCAGCATGCCTTCGGCGGCGTTTCCTGAGCGGCGGAGACTTCGGCTCCCTCAGGGATTCCGATGAGCGGGCGCTTTTGCTTCCGTAGGAGCATTAGATCGATCCTGAGTTCGAGCGTCACATCGATGGCGTTGGAGGCGCTCGTTGCCTGCGAACGTGGCCATCGTCCTTCGAGTGTGAAATATCCGGTTGCGGTCGTGTCGGGATCGTTAGGAAAGTTGCCGATTAACTTTCCTAGGAGTTCGATTGCGGCAGCTTAGCTGTCGAGGTCTGCAATGGCATCTTCGGTCCGTACGCCATGGAGCACCGGGTTCACTCCGTAGAGAGTCCAGAAGATACGAGGCTCCATGTGAGGATTGGGCTCCCGGCGCATCGTGATTGCTTTAGCTTCGATTGCTTGACCGAGGGAGGTGAAGGCTTCGAACTTCCGGGTCTCATCGCTACCCTCCCATTCAAGGACGGGACGGATTCTGTAGGCTTCAAACATTTGCTGCTCCTTTTAAGGTAGGAAAGTCAGGGGCTAGTAGCCTGCTTCTTCCATGGCTTCGCAAAATGCGTTGAGGTGTTGTTCTGCCATCGGCATCGCCGAGATGTCCTTTGATACTTCTGCCGCCGTTGTTGAAAGCATTTGTGCGATAAGTGGAGAACATCTGGCGCAGTAGGATGTGCGGTTGCGGAAGAAGGTCTCGCTAGCACACAGCTCAGCTTCTGCCGGACTATCAAAACTTCTGATTATCGAGGGAGATAGCCCTGAACGAACTGCTGGAGCTCCACTGATTCACCGCAACGTTTATCAAGTCCTCGGAGTACGCGACGGTCGTGCCGCAATAGTTTCAAGTTGTTGCGGGCGCATGAGCCATCATCTCAACTCGATCACGGAGGCTGAGCTGGTAGCGTAGATACCAGTGCACGTACAGGACGATGATCGGCGATCAAAATGTCGCCCAGCAAGCAGCTCCTTCATCCCCTTAAACTCGCCCATCTACCGGTCCTCAGGTCCTCAATCCACTACTCTAACCGGTCCTAGCATGCGGTTTGCACCAGAGCCCCACTTTGCGCCCCGCGATGATCTGCGGGATTGATTAGTTCCATAGCACGGACTACCCTACGATATGGAAGAGGTGTGATCCGCCTGATCCGCTCTAAGTACCTCTAACCAATGACTTAGGTGGAGAAACCATCTTGCCCGACGGTCTTTTTCGACGATTCTATAAGTTCACAACTTTTTGCAATTTGTTGCGTCGTTGTGACATATCGACTAGTTTCCTCGCTTATTCTTCAAGTCGATGGAAATGGGGCACCTCTCCGAAAGAGTACTTATGTTGAAGTTTCTAGTTCGACGTTGGTCCGAGCGCCCACGCATGCTGGTGTTCATGCTGGGAGTTATGCTGCCTGCGGCCGCGCTCATCGTGGACAGTGTATGGCACCTCAGGAGCATACAGCGTGAAAAAGCGATCGAGGCCGTCTTTCAGCGGGATTTTCAACAGGTCTTAGCTATCGCCGAAAAGCAGATTAATGCGCGCGCTTATGAGATCGCGGAGGAAGCCAGGTCGAAATTTCCCGATGCGAACCAAGGCGACCAACTCGAGGCTTTCCTGGCATCACACAGAGACATTGCACATGCATTTCTGTGGACAGGGAAAGGCCACCTTGAGAGTCAATCTCAACCTGATCGGATGAGCGATCCTGAATTTGTTGACGAAGGCAAGAAGTTCTCATCCATGATCGGAGGTTGGTTTGATCTGGACTCCAACGACCAAATCGCCAAACTGAAGAAGATAGAGGCGACGGAAGGGCGGCGCGTCTCCCTTGACGGCAATTTGGTAACCATGGGTG
>Ga0302233_10000793_pt1 | contig 23984 bp, 16 predicted proteins | sample II_Palsa_N3_1_FD_193516 | JGI IMG/M metagenome (GOLD analysis project Ga0302233, IMG submission 193516) | Peat permafrost microbial communities from Stordalen Mire near Abisko, Sweden - II_Palsa_N3_1 | ecosystem: Environmental > Terrestrial > Soil > Palsa > Peat permafrost | place: Sweden... | reverse complement strand
AAGGAAAGCGATGCGTACGCTTGCCTTGTTGTTGGCGGATCACAACACGGCGTTGGCGACGATTCTGTCCATATCCCTGAGTGATGCGATCGATAACAATCGCCAAGATAACAATCGCGATCCCAGCCTGCATACCCTTGCCGACATCCAGCGTTTGGATCCCCGCGAGTACGTCTTCACCCAGGCCACGGGACCCTATCATCGATGCAATTACCACCATCGACAAAGCCATCATCGTCGTTTGATTAATCCCGGCCATAATGCTGGGACGGGCAAGCGGTAACTGTACGTTAAGCAGCAATTGCATGCGGGTCGAGCCAAACGAGCGTGCCGCCTCGACAATCTCGGCATCGACGTAGCGTATCCCCAGATCGGTCAGGCGGATTAACGGTGGTAGCGCATAAATCACGGTGGCAAAAATAGCGGGGACCTGACCCAAGCCAAACAACATCAGTACGGGGATCAGATAGACAAAGCTCGGCAAGGTTTGCATGATGTCCAGGATAGGCAGCAAGACCCTGCGCAAACGAGCGCTGGCAGCACATAAGATACCCAAAGGGATGCCGAGCACCACAGAAATAACGGTTGCGACCAGCATCAATGCAAATGTCTGCATCAGCTTGTCCCATAACCCAAAACAACCGATCGCATACAACAGTACGACAAACAACAATGCCGCACTGAATTTGCGCGAGGCATGCCAGCCCAGAGCACCAGCCACCACCAGGATCAGCCATGGAGGGCATGCACGTAACACACCTTCCAAGGGCACCAGGACATCACGCAAGATCAGAATACTGAAATTGTGAAACGCGTCGCCATAACTATCGACAAAGGTAGTCACCTTGTCGTTAACCCATTGCGCTATCGATAGCTGAAAAAAAATCGAATGCATGTCATACCTCCTTCCTAAGACGGGCGCGGTGTTTTCACGCAAAGCATGGGCGGATCAGTAGCGCGGCATCCGCCGCGCGAATAACTCGATCGATGCGATGATCAGTGCCCTTGGTTGAACAGTCAGTGTGGGCTGGAATGTTTTTTTGCGGTGCAACATTCCCGTCGGGATAGGGCAAAGGCCGCGGCACGCAATTCTCGTGATGGGCTAAAAGTGGTTTTGTGGCGCTTCATGGGTGTCTCCAGTATGAGTATTTTTTATGCGGCGTCATGATGTCTGCCACCATACTTTTATTTTTTATCAGAGTTAGTGTTCCAGTGTAGCGAGCATAGGGTTCAGTAAGAAAGCCATGTTTATTCATATGCACATTACCAAATCTCATGCGGCGACCGTCTGACCCAATTTAGCACGCCGTAACTTGCCGTTGTTTCGAGTCCGCGATAGGGCGAATGATAAATGCTCATGCATCCATGACATTTCATCGCTTTTTTGATCGCAATTTCCTGTGCTCAAATCCCCTCAAGGTCAAAAGCGCCACCGACGCACAGCCCACCCTATACGTGGCGTTGGACCAGTACAGGAGATAGAGCAATTCATGAAAACACTCGACGTATACATCGGCGAAGGCTTTGAAGGTCCCGGGGTCAATGCTGCACATATCAACATTCTGATCGGCCCGCGTAACGGGCCGGTCGGCCAGGCCTTCAGCAATAGCCTTGCCTCGCCTTCACTGGGACATGTCCCGTTTATGGTGGTCGCCCAACCGAATCTGCCGGTCAAGCCGATGACACTCTACGTCAACAAAGCAGATATCCGCGGCGATATGCATGGCAATGCAACGTGGGGCGCATCGCAAGCCGCGATTGCCAAAGCGGTAACAGAGGCCTTGCTGGACGGCACGCTTCCGCCCGAGGCGGAAGATGAATGGTGCATCGTCACAGCCAATTGGGTGAACTGGTCTTGCGACGACCTCGATGTGGTGTATGAGAATAACTACCGCGCGTGCAAGACGGCAATTCGAGCAGCGCTGACCGGCCTGCCGACGCGCGACTTGCTCGCCGCGGCGGTCGAAACCATCAGCAACCCGTTTTATACCCCCAAAACCAAACGCACTTAACTCGGCCGACTTAATCCAGTCGATTTAGCTTCGCACATCGGAGCGGACGCATACCACTACAGTGTGGCGAGATACGGCGTAGCGGCGTTCGCTCAGGTGTGCGCTGCGCTTTGCGAGAAAACGAACAGGTGACTTCGATGCAATATGTACAACTAGGTCAGTCCGGGCTGAATGTTTCACGTCTATGCCTGGGCACCATGAACATGGGAACCCCCGAGTGGAAGCCGTGGATTTTCAATGAGCAGCAAAGCGAGCCCATTGTGCGGCGCGCATTGGAGGCTGGCGTCAATTTTATCGATTTGGCCGATTTCTACTCCGCCGGTGCGGGCGAAGAAGTCGTGGGGCGCATCGTCAAGCGGATAGCCAATCGTCAGGAGCTGGTCTTGACCACCAAGGTGGGATATCCGATCGGTAAGGGCGCCAATAATGCCGGGCATTCACGTAAGCACATCATGGATGCCATCGAAGGATCGCTGCGCCGTTTGCAAACCGATTATATCGACATCTACATGCTGCACTATTTCGATGTAAATACACCTATTGAAGAAACCATGAGTGCGCTTAACGATATCGTTCGCACCGGGAAAGCCCGTTATATCGGCGTCTCAACCATGTTTACATGGCAATTCGCGAAAATCCTGCAAGTCTGCGAACGTCACGGTTATGTGCGACCTATCAATATGCAACTCCAACTTAACCTTGCTTATCGCGAAGAAGAGCGGGAAATGATTCCCTTCTGCCGCGATCAGGGGATCGGCGTTTCGATCTTCAGTCCCTTGGCTCGTGGCTTGTTGTCCTGCGATATCAATTCGGTGCGTAACCGAACGGATTTTTTTACCGCGCAAATGTACGATGACTCGGCATCGCGCGATATCGCATGCTCAGTCGCCGAAATCGCAGCTGCTCGCGGCCTGCCGTCGGCGCAAATCGCTCAGGCCTGGGCTCTTTCCCGGGCGGGCGTCTCGTCGATGTTGGTCGGGGCCGATACGGTAGAACAATTCGATACTGCATTGGCGGCACTCCAGACGCCCCTGAACGACGCTGAGTTATATGAGCTTGAGCGCAATTACACACCGTGCGACGTAATTAACGACTACGTCACCACCCGGCTGTCGCGTAGTGCACGCCCGGCACGCAAACTGGAGTCAGGCTCTTGAGCCAAGATCGATTGTCCAATCAAGCCCTTTGGCAAACCAGTCAATTTATCGACGGGGTATGGCAGCCTTCCAACGAAACCTATGCAGTGCATGATCCTGCCAACGGAACCGTTATTGCACAAGTCGCGCGCGGCGGCTTTGAGCAGGCTCGGATGGCGATTGATGCTGCTAGCGGCGCATTTAAGCTCTGGCGCAAAGTGACTGCGGCCGAACGCAGCGCAAAAGTACGACGTTGGGGTGAGTTGATGCTGGCCAATCAAAAGGACCTGGCCACCATCATGACTTTGGAACAGGGCAAACCTTTTGCCGAAGCAATGGGTGAGGTCGTCTATGCCGCCAGTTTCCTGATCTGGTTTGCCGAAGAAGCGCGCCGTGTCTATGGAGATTTGATTCCCGCACCCAAACCCGGGGCACGCATTTTGGTCGGCAAAGAACCGATCGGGGTAGTTGGGGCGATTACTCCCTGGAATTTTCCTCTGGCCATGGTAAGCCGTAAGGCCGGGCCCGCGATTGCTTCAGGTTGCACCTTGGTGCTCAAACCCTCCGAAGAAACGCCGCTGTGTGCACTGGCGCTCGCGGTGCTTGCCGCCGAGGCCGGGATTCCATCGGGCGTATTTAACGTGGTGTCGGGCAATGCGTCGGAGATCGGTCGTGCCTTGATGGAATCGAAGCAGGTCCGCAAGATATCGTTCACGGGCTCGACCCGTACCGGCAAGTTGTTGATGCGGCAGGCGGCTGATACGGTCAAGAAGGTGTCACTGGAACTCGGTGGAAATGCACCTTTTATCGTGTTCGATGATGCCGATATCGATGCCGCGGTCGAAGGCGCCATGGCTTCCAAGTATCGCAACACCGGACAGACCTGTGTATGCGTCAACCGCTTCTTGGTACAGCGTAAGGTCTACGATGTTTTTGTCGCCAAATTGGTCACCGCAGTCCAAGCACTGCAGGTAGCAAACGGTTTTACGGCAGGTGCCACACAAGGCCCGCTGATCAATCGCTCCGCACTGGAGAAAGTCGAGGCCCATGTCGCCGATGCATTAGCGCAAGGCGGTCGTTTGCTAACCGGTGGCAAGCGTCATGCTTTGGGTGGCACGTTTTACGAGCCGACGGTTCTGGCTGAGGCTCATTCCGGCATGCTGCTCGCCAATGAAGAAACATTCGGACCGGTCGCCGCCTGTTTCCCATTCGACACAGAGGCCGAGGCAATCGCACTGGCCAACGCAACAGAGTCTGGTTTATCCGCCTACTTTTACGCACGTGATATAGGGCGTGTCTGGCGTGTGGCTGAGGCACTTGAAACCGGGATGGTGGGTATCAACGAAGGTGTCATCTCAACCGAAGTTGCACCTTTCGGTGGCGTGAAGGAATCAGGTCTGGGCCGCGAAGGTTCGAAATACGGCATCGATGAATACCTCGAAATGAAGTACATGATGATGGGAGGTCTTGGTTAAGACACGGTATAGCAGGTACCCAACGTCATAAAATAAAAAGTTGTACTAAAAAGTAAATGGAGACTAACTATGCGTTTATTAAATCTAATCCGCGTTGCCCTTCTCGCGCTGCCATTGGCTGCGGCGATACCGGCCCATGCGGCCGGCAGTTGGTGCGCTCAAGGTAAAACCGTACATTTTGCCAGTGTGACTTGGGAGAGCGGTGGCTTCACCAGCGCGGTTTTGCGCTTTGTACTTGAGCATGGTTACGACTGTAAAACCGATGAGATACCCGGTAGCACTGCCGCCACTGAAACCGCATTGTCACGCAATGACCTGCAAGTATGGGGTGAGCAATGGACCGGCCGCTCCGAAATCATCGCGGCGGCAATGCAAGCCGGAACCGTAAAACTGGTCGGCGATACTTTGCCGGGCGGCACCAAGGAAGGTTGGTACGTACCCGATTATGTGGTTCATGGTGATCCGGCGCGCGGTATCAAGGCGAGTGCACCCGGCCTTGTTTCAGTGAGTGATTTGCCCAAATACAAGGGGGTATTCGCCGATGATGAAGAGCCGGATCTGGGCCGTTTCCTGAATTGCCCCTCGGGCTGGGATTGCGAACGTGTCAACAGCCGCCTGCTGAAATTATTAAAACTCGATAGCAGTTATACCAACTTCAAGCCCGGCACAGGCGCGGCGCTGGATGCCGCAATTTCATCGGCCTATCAGCGTGGCAAGCCGATTTTGTTCTATTACTGGGAACCCGCCGCGCTGATGGCCAAATATAAATTTGTCCAACTCAAGATGCCGCCATTCGACGACAAGTGCTGGAAGACCTTACGGGCGGAAAACAGCCCTAACCAATGTGCATCGTCCTATCTCGTTTCCCATCTGGAAATTGGTGTCTCGACACCGTTCCACGACAGCGAGCCGGAAATCATGGCTTTCTTCTCGAAGGTCAGTTTCCCGATCGATTTCCTCGATGCCACGATTCTCGACATGACCACCAACAAAATAGATGGGTCGACCAAAGCCAAAAAATTTCTGAAAGAACATCCGGAAATGTGGAAAAAATGGGTCCCGGTTGATGTCGCGAACAAAGTCCAAGCTGCGCTTGAAAACTAAAACATAAGAATCAATCGATATTTATAGATCAGGAGACCAAAATGAAAAACAAATTGTCCTTCGGCTTACCCTTGTTATTGCTCGCATCCTTCACCGCCACTGCTGCTCAGGCGCAAAGCAGCGTCACTCTATACGGCATTATCGACTTGGGAGTCGATTATGCCAACAACATAGCGAGTGCCGCAAATGGCGTGGTGCTTCCCGGTGCGGGCCAGAAATTAGTACAGATGCAAAGCGGTGTACCCGCCGGTAGCCGCTGGGGTTTGCGTGGTTCAGAGGATCTCGGCGATGGACTAAAAACCATCTTCAAACTCGAAAGCGGTTTTAATGCCGCAACCGGGGCAGAAGGCGGCGGCTTGGCATTTTCACGCAATGCCTATGTTGGCTTGCAATCGAACGGTATAGGAACGGTAACCCTGGGAAAACAATGGGATGCCAACGTCGATATAGTCGAACCATTTTCATTGAATGGCCAATATGGCGGATGGTACTTCTCGCATCCGAACGATATGGACAATATGGACAATGGGTTTGCTATCAACAACGCGGTAAAGTATGTCAGTCCGACCATTGCCGGCTTCACCTTTGAAGGTCATTACTCGCTTGGCGGCCAGGCAGGTCAATTTTCGACGAACTCAAGCTATAGCGCAGCGCTCGGTTATAACGGCGGCGCCTTTAGCGCAGGGGTCGGTTATTTGCGGGTTAATGATCCGATCACAGCTGTAGCCGGATATGGCTCCGGCGGCGGCTACGTCAACGCGGTGTACGGCGGGGCTTTGGCCAATGCACGTAGCCAGGGTGTGTTGGCCGCAGGTGCGGGCTACACCTTCGGTGCGTTCAAGTTGCTGGGCGATGTTACCAACACCTCATTCCAATCCGGAACCGGCGGCGGTAATACAAATTTCCAAAACTATGAAGTGTCGGGAATTTATTCGTTCACCAGCGCATTCACACTTGGCGCCGGTTATACCTATACAGTGGGACATGATCACATGACAGCCACGACCTCCAAATATCAGCAGGTCAACGCGATTGCACAATACAGCTTGTCAAGTCGCACCTCAGTGTATGCGATGGGATCGTTTCAACATGCTTCGGGGGACGGAGCCGTGGCTCAAATTGCCGGCTTCAATCCATCAAGTACTGCTAATCAAGTTGTGACGCGGGTAGGTATGACGCATTCGTTCTGATTGATCAGCATTAAAACTACGCTAACCGACAAGCGCCGCATCCAGTGCTTCACCGGGTGCGGCGTTTTATCCGACGTAGCAAGGATAAGCCTGCGTAGTACGGCATTCTCAGGGAATGTCAGTATTCTGAGTATCCAGGCGACCGCACATAATGGCTGATCATCATCACACCTTGCGGGCCATGCATCGTCTACCGTCGTTTTCCGCACTACGCTCATTTGAAGAAGCGAGCCGCACGCTGAGCTTCACCAAGGCCGCGCAGACCTTGCACGTCACACAGGGTGCCATCAGTCGCCAAATCCGCCTATTGGAGGATTACCTCGGCACTCCGCTCTTTATGCGTCACCATCATCGCCTCGAAATTACCGATGCCGGTAAGCGACTGCTGCCGACCTTACATATGGCATTTGGTGCGATCGAACAAACGCTGGACGCGATCCGATCTGACCCCGCCAACAATCTTCTGAGCGTCAATGCCGCGCCCACACTGGCTACGCGCTGGCTGACATTGCGGCTAAAGGATTTTCAGCAGCTCTTCCCCGACGTGCGTATTTCAATTACCAACGAATACTCCTTGCAGCCTGGCGTTGAGCGCAATCAGGACTGCCAGATCCGCTTCGGTCTGGAAGCCGCGCCCGGCGGACAAAGTACCTTGCTGATGCGCGAGCGCCATATCTTGGTGGGCGCGGCAAGCGATTTCCCGGCGCAGCTCAATCCCGCCGCGTTGTCTGAGGTGTTGGCGACGCGTCCATGGCTTTATATTCTGGATATCGACCGGCGCCTGCTGGTGTGGGAGGCGTGGCTTACCGAAGCAGGCCTGGAAGACCATATCTGCCCACGTAACGAATTGGAATTCAGTACCTTGGACCAGGTCATTCATGCGGCACTCGCAGGTCTCGGGATCGCCATTGCGGACCGTCACATGGTGGAACGTGAGCTGGCGAATGGCAGTCTGGTGCAATTGAGTCCGGTCGAAGTCCCAGGTCAATATGGCTACTGGTTGGACATCCGGCCGGAGGTGATGGAAGCCGCTCGCGTCCGGCATTTCACCAACTGGTTGAAAGGCTATGCCGAGGCAGCGGAATCGCTCGACATTGCTTAGGGTCAGCTTAACCTGGCATCAATAATCGGCCAGGATCATCTCCGCGCCTTTTTCCGCGACCATCATCACCGCTGCATTGGTATTGCCTGAAGTGATATTTGGGAAAACGGACGCATCGATTACCCGCAGACCGTTGATCCCATGCACTTTCAAGCGACTCGATACCACTGATATATCGGGGTCGGGGCCCATCGCGCAGGAGCCGCACAGGTGATAAATCGATCCGGCCTGTTCCCTGAAAAATTTCAACATACTGGCGGAGTCGCTCACCTCGGTTGCCGGCTTGACCTCTTCAACGATAATATTTTTCAACGACGGCGCTTGAATTAATTTACGGATCAGTTGGCAACCTTGAATCGCCTCATCTAGATCCTTCGAGGTACTAAGATAATTTGGGCGAATTTTGGCCGCGGCGGCAGGATCAGCCGTCTCAATCTCAATCGAGCCACGGCTACTGGGACGACAGGGATTGAAGAACAGCAGAAAGCCGGAGTAAGGGTCCGGTTTTAGTTTTGCCCCGGAGTTTTTGGGAATCTCATAGGATAGGGGATTGAAGTAAAGCTGAAGATTGGGATGCGCCTGCATACTATCGCTTTTGAAAAAGCCGCCGGCCTGATTCACGCTCATGGCCAATGGGCCGGTGCGCTTGAACAGATATTGAAAACCGGCCTTGATCTGGCCGCCGATCGAGCCCAATTGATCATTCAGAGTTTTTTTGTTGGCCCGAAAATAGAACGAGACACAAAGATGATCCTGCAAGTTCTGACCGACTGCCGGCACGTGATGAACCAAGGGGATGCCATGATGAGCGAGCAGCACTTTATCGGCCACGCCCGACAACTGTAACAGTTTGGGCGAGTCGACGGCGCCCGCGGCCAATATGACCTCTTTATTTGCCATCAGGGTGCGACTATGCCCATCTTTCCTGACCGATACGCCGATCGCACGCTTGCGCTGGTCAAATAAGACTTTTTCGACCAGCGTATCACGCTCAAGCGTCAAATTCGGCCGCTTCAATGCCGGATGTAGATACGCGTAACTACTCGAAGCGCGCTTGCCATTGAGGATATTCGCTTCATAAATGCCTGCGCCTTCGAAGCTCGCGCCATTGAAATCGTCGTTGAGCGGATAACCCAACTCCTGACATGCCTGTAGATAGTTGTGACAAATCGGATGCGCGTCATGTTTCATCTGGGTAATGCCGATCAAGCCTTGGGCGCTATGATAAGCAGTGTCACCGAGTGGATGAGCCTCCAATTTTTTGAAGTAAGGCAAGACATCCTGGTAAGCCCATCCCGGATTGCCCGCGGCGGCCCAATCGTCGAAATCGCATGCTTGGCCGCGCACGTAAATCATCGCGTTGATATTACCCGAGCCGCCTTGAACTTTTCCGCGCGGCGCATACAGTTTGCGGCCCGCCATCTGTACTTCTGGCTCGGTGTAATACATCCAGTTATATTTTGGGTTGTAGTAGGTTTTGGCAAAACCGACCGGCAATTTGAGCCACCAGGAATTATCATCGCCTCCGGCTTCGAGCAGTAGAACGCTGTGCTTGCCGGATTCGCTCAGACGATGAGCCAGAATGCATCCCGCAGAACCTGCGCCGACGATGATGAAATCAAACGTCATTGCCGTGCCTCCGTACTCCAGCGATTTTTCCATTGCTCGGAGGCTTGTTGCTTCACATCAAAAGGTTGAGGGTCCATGGAAATATGCAGCTTATCGCCGGTGTATGGTGAATGAGCGGCAACCACCTCCATATTGAGTTCCACGCCCAAGCCCGGCTCGGTGGATGGGATGATAAATCCATCTTCCCATTGAATTGGTCGCATCAGTATTTCAGCATGAAAACCGCCCCAGGTCAGGATACTCTCCTGTATCAAGAAATTCGGGGTCGCGGTTGCAAGTTGGATGCTGGCCGCCGCACCTATCGGCCCATTGTAGAGATGCGGCGCGATCTGTACGTAATACGCTTCAGCCATCGAGGCAATTTTCTTGGCCTCCAGAATACCGCCGACACGGCCCAAATTCATTTGGAGAATCGCCGCGGCGCCTCGATTGAGTAAGTCGAAGAATTCATACTTTGTCGTCAGACGTTCACCGGCTGCTATCGGAATGCTGGTCTTGCCGGCAACCACTGCCATTGCATCGACTTGTCCAGGCGGCACAGGTTCTTCGAACCACAAAGGATCGTATTTCTCAAGCCGTTTTGCCAGGCGTACGGCTGATGCCGGTGTCATCTGCCCATGCGTGCCAAATAACAAATCGCATCGATTGCCGACGGCATCGCGAATCTTGCGGCAGAACTCTTCCGATTTGTCCAAAAGCTCCAATGAAATATGGTGACCGGAATAGCAGGTGTAGGGGCCCGCGGGGTCAAATTTGATGGCGGTAAAGCCTAGCTCCATCATCTCGACAGCGCATTCCACGGAGAGATCGATATCATCGTAATCGTGTTCGCCATGATGGTTTTTGGGGTAGAGATAAGTGTATGAACGCAAACGTTCATGGACCCGGCCACCGATCAATTCGTAAACGGGTTTATTTGCCGCCTTGCCGATAATATCCCAGCAGGCCATTTCCAGACCGCTGACGATGCCCATCATGGTTAAGTCGGGTCGTTGGGTAAAGCCACTGGAATAAGCCTGACGAAAAAATCTCTCGATATGATGCGGGTCATGATTTAACAGATAACGCTCGAAGACGTCATCGAGCGCCGAGATCATGACTTTCGGATGAAACGTCGAGGCATAGACCTCCCCAACGCCTTCAATCCCACAATCGGTTTTAAGCGTAACGAAAATCCAATACATCCCACCGTAATAAGGCGGCGGTACGGCAACCACATACGACTTCATCGAAACTATCTTCATCACGGGCCTCGTCATTCATGAGTCTTTGTTTCGCCATTCTCTTGGATCGGCGAACAGCATCCGTCACTGCAGTGCCGACGGCACTAGTACTTCATCACCACCAGCCGCGTTTGGGTAAATTCAAGCATGCCGTGCTTGCCGTCGTCGCCGCCCAGGCCGGAACGTTTCCATCCCGAGTGATAACCTTGATAAGGATCGGCCGGTGTTCGGTTCACATACAATTCACCGGCTTCTATATGGTTGGCGAACAGCATGATCGAGCGGTAATCGTCGGTATAAATCACCGACGACAAACCAAACTGGTGATCGTTGGCTAATTCCAGTGCCTGTTCGATGCTGTCGTACGGCAGCACGCACAGCACCGGGCCAAAGATTTCCTCTTGCACGATCTCCATGTCCTGACGGCAATGCGTCAGCAGCGTCGGCGGATAAAAGAAACCTTTACCTGCGGGGATAACACCGCCCAATTCCAACTTCGCGCCATCGGCGACGGCACGTTCAACCATTTGATGGATGTACTGGCGTGCACTCTGATTGGCTAGCGGCCCCATATGGGCCGGATCGACGGCTCGATTTCCATGGTGGTAGTGGCCCAATTTTTCTTTGAGCAAGGTGATAAATTTTTGGTGGACGTCACGCTGGACATAAACCCTTTCCACTGCGGTACATAGTTGACCGCAATGGGTCGTTTTCGAGGCGGCGATTTCACTGCTGGCTTGCTCGAGATCCGCGTCGGCCGCAACAATGGCGGGCGTCTTGCCGCCCAATTCCAGGGATGATTTAGCTATATTGGCCTGCGAATACTGGAGTACCTTGCGGCCTGCGGCGACACTTCCGGTCAAGGTAATCATGCCGACATTGGCATGGGTACAGAGGCTTTCCGCTGTCGTATGAGACATCGCCAGGATATTAATGACGCCGTCGGGTATCTGCGCATCAAGTACCGCTTGGGCAATTTCGAAAGCAGATAATGGCGTCGTATTACTCGGGCGAACTACAACCGTATTGCCGGCGATCAGCGCCGGAGCTATCTTGCGTAACAGGGTATAGACCGGGTAATTGAAGGGGATCAGGCAGGCCACCACCCCGATAGGCTCGCGTTGCAGCAGCAGGTTTTCGCGCGGGCTGTCGCTGGGGATAATTTCGCCTTCGATACGGCGCCCCCACTCCGCGTGGTATCGCGTTATTTCAGCAGCATAGATAGCTTCACTGGTGGCGTCGCTCAGGCTCTTGCCCGACTCCAATGCCAAGGCACGACCGATTTCGCCGGAACGGTTGACCAGGGCCTGCGCCAAGTTTTGCAAGTATCTCGCGCGTTCGATTCCCGGTAATTTGCGCCACTTCTTTTGTGCAGCCGCGGCAAGTTCGACCGCCGCTATCGCTTCGCTCACGGTCGCGGCCGAAACTTGCCCGGCAATTGCCTCCGTCGCCGGGTCGTATACAAGTATGCCGGCGTCGCTCTGCGGCGTAACGAATTGATTACCGATGAAATTCTTATAGACGCGCATTGCCGTTTTCCCTGCAGGATATCGATTGCCGATCATCCTAGGCGAAACCGGTCCGGTCCAGCCAACACAAAATACAGATCACGCCATCTAAAAAAGGCATAGCGTGCCGAGATGCCCGGCGCTTTGGCTTAAATAGCCGATGCCCCGGTTAGCGGAAAACGAAAAATATGATTTAAGCGCGGATCTTCAAGTCGAGGGGATAGCGTCAGGTTCGATATTTTTATCGGGTCCAAAGCGCTTGAGTTCCTGCGAGGATTTGGCGAAATGCTGGATCATCCATGAACGCAGTGAAGCAATCGCATCGTCGAGTAAATCATCCGAATGAGTCAGGAGATAATAACCGTAGCCATCGTCGACCCACGCGTCAAAGGGTTGAACCAAGGCTCCACGACGCAATTCCGCTTGAAACAGCAAGGGATCGAGGATCGCAATCCCGGTACCGCTCATGACATAATGCGCCGCGAGATTGGCTGTTTCAAATAACAGGCCGCGATCCACCGCAATCTCGGGTAACTCTGCCTGCCGCACGAAGTGTTCCCATAAACGATGTCGCGGTTGGCCCTCCAACACAACGTGCACCAGTTCGTTTTGCGCAATAAACTCCGCGAGATCGCCAGGCGCGCAAGACTCCAACAATGAAGGATGACATAGCGGCGTCAGACGCACATGCCATAATAGGTCGGCGATCAAATCATTGACCTCGGGTTTGGAATAAACTACCGCAATGTCGCAATGAGATTCCGGCATGCCGATCTTATTGGGGATCATCAAATCCAACATGACATCCGGATAGGCATCTTTGAATTCGCGCAAAATTGGGATCGACAAATTTTGGGCAAAGGTCGATGGCATCTGCATATGCAAGATCCGACGCGGTGCCGCGCCATCTTTCCGGACATCTTTTAACGCATGCTCGATGCGGTCGAACGATTTGCTCACCACCGGCAGCAATGCCCGCCCCGCTTCGGTTAGCACCAAGTGCTGATATTTGCGCTCGAACAGCTTCACGCCCAGCGTATCCTCCAACATCAAAATATGGCGGCTCACGGCACTTTGCGAAACAAACAAACTGTTCGCCGCGGCTGTCACACTCAGATGTTTGCCGGCTGCCTCGAAGGCACGTAACGCGTTTAAGGGTAACGAGCGATGGCTCATAACAATGCTTAATCCGGGTTGATCTGGATACGAAGGGGCCCCTGGCGCGCTTTTTGAAGTTGGTGACACATGACCAGGGCACATATTGTCCCATGATCGCCTCAATGCGGAATTCCCACAAGCTCCCGCACTAAAACGGCCCCGTAAACAACGACGGCGTAAAGCCCTGAAGAATCGCCGGTGAGTTCGGGGCAAGTATAAAATTGCTATATGCCGAACTTGAGGACTTCGCCAGTGTTGCCGAAAAAATAACATTAGCACTGCCAAACATAAGTTCGATTGTAATGTACGGCAGAGCGCCTACATCGATTGCCGTTGGGGTACCGTTGATGACGATGTTTCGACTCAGTAGGTTGCCCACGGGGGCGCCGGGTGAGTTGCTCAGGATCGCCGGCAGGGTTGGATAGCGAGTCGAGTAGGGCGGTTGTGTGTAGTTCATTGCGAACAACTCGGTTTGGAACACGCCGGTGGGGCTCAGGACCAAGGCGTTTTGCCAGGAGAGTCCACGGGAATCGATGTAGATCGAAGGTGACGAATTCGAAAATAAATTGTCGTACACCTGATTGTCGCGTCCACCTCCGATAAACACGGCATTGTTGACGTTCGAGAATACATTGCGGCGGATCACGGTGCCGCTCACTTGATCATCGAGGTAAATGCCCATGGTTGCCGTGGGTTGCGCCGGACTACCGATATCGTGGATAAAGTTATCCTGGATCACTGTGCCGCGTGTGGTCCAATCGCGGCCTGTGTAGATTGCACCTGAATCGGCGGTTTCGGTTACCACATTATATATTTCGTTATCCGAAATAAGATGATTGTTGCCGGTATAGAGAATTGCCGAATGTGGCCCGTTATAGATGGTGTTGCGCAGAATCTGATTGCCGACGCCCGATAAATTGATCGCGGGCCGATATGCACGTGTGCGTCGCGCAAAATTACTCAAGGTACTATCGGTGACAAAATCCTTGCCGCTGGTCAAGGTTGTCCGATTGCCGTTGTCGACTACCAAACCGCCTTCGCCGGTGTTGGCCACGGTGACGAAGCTGAAGCCGCTGCTGCCCGCGTTGGAGGTGGCGGCGCGGTCGCCCATGTTGAGGATGCTGGTTTGCGTGACCAGTATATTGCCGCCGCCGGCGATTTGCAGGCCGTCGCCGCGACCATTCTCGAAGGTCAGGTTGCTGATGGTCAGATTGACCGCATTATTGATGGAGAGCAAGGTGTTCACCACGGACACTTCGACGTCGCCGGGTTGTAGCGGCGCCGGCGGCCAAAAATACACCAGAGCATTCTGCGTGTCGACGTAATAGGCGCCGGGTTGATCGAGTGCCGATAAAGCATTTTCGATAAAGACGCGTTGACCGACCAGGAGTCCAAACTCCGGTGCGGGGCCGGCCAGGGTAATGATGCCCGATGATGGGTCGACGGACTGGACCGCCAGAGTAGTATCGGCCCAATCGCGCGCCCAGTACCCCATTGCCTCCAGGGCGGGTTCGGCTTGCCAGGCGCTAACCGGTGGTGCGCCGGTGACGGTGAAGGTCAAGCCGGTGGGGCCGCCGGGTAGGGTCGCGATGGTTGCAAAGCCGGTATCGGGCCAACGCGCCAGTGTCATGGGCTGACCTTGATAGAACAGCTCCATGGGGGCGGGCGTCACCGGTATATCGAAGCCGTGAGGCTGGAATGTGCCCAGATTGGTGATGCCGTTTTGAGCGAGACTGGCAACCATCACTTGGCCTTGGGCCACGGCAGGTAGACGCGCCAAGGCGGTGGCAGAGTTGGCGACGCTGAAGCCCGTCAGCGGCCGACTGCCGGAAATCACCGCGCTGCCTCCGGTAGCAGCAGTGAAGGTGATTGGCGTGGTGCTCCAACTAGGGTCGGGTGTCAGTGTCAGTGTAGAGCCGAGCCGATAGATGCCGGCACCCAGGACCACTGTCAAGCCGCTAATACTGACGTTTGGGCCTGCTTTCGGCGCGTTTAACGCATCCACTACATCGCGTAAGCTCAGGTGCGGCGCAGCTAAATTGACGATGCCGGTGATCGGTGGAACTTGTCCGCTTTCCACTGCGTTCGAGTCGGCGGCTGAAATATTGACGTCAGTCGCGATGGCAGTACAGTTGGCGAACATCCCACAGATCAACATCAATAAAGTAAGGACAACGAAAGATATGCGACGCAGATACGAAATCCACGTGCTCGTGTGTGTGTATTTCATTTTCGCCCCCAAAACTGGACGAGGATCAAGCGACCCACGTCTGTGTTTACATGTAATGAGCGTCTTCTGAAATTCCGTCGGTCACAGGTAAAGCGAATCCAACCCGGATGACGAAAAGCGGCGCCGGAAAAATTGAAGTTCCCGATGATAGAGCATGCAATGAAGTCGCAAAATTAGACTTCACAGAAGCGATGCATGATAGGTACTTTCGGCCATTGCATCGATACAGAGGTGTATCGACTGGCACTATTGTTAGCTTGACACGAAGCGTCGTATCGCTTAGTGGAAGTCGGTTGTTAATAGCTTATGCAATTTATTTTAAATTGCAAAGTCCGAAAAAAAAATAACATTCTTGTTTCAAAGATTACATTTCGCCTGGAGTCGGCGAGGAGTACGTAATCTGTATAGTTGATCGATGGAGGTAAAGACTGGTGGGATCAAACTGGGACATGCGCACGCGAGCTACCTTTAGATGGAGGACTCGCGTGCGAGATGCGGATTACATGAAGCGGGGATTGATGGAATTAAGCCGTGGGTTGAATAGATTGATTAATAAGCATTGACGTTCACAAATCCTTTCATAAAAGTCAGCATCACAATTTTCACATCAAGCCAAAAGGTCCAGTTGCGCATGTAGTACAAATCGCAAGCCACGCGTCCCACCATTTTTTCCAGTCGGTCGGTTTCACCGCGAAAGCCGTTGACCTGCGCCCAGCCTGTAATGCCCGGCTTGATGCGATAGCGGTACATATAGTTCTGCACCAGGTCTTTATAGAACTCATCATGCTCGACCGCATGCGGGCGCGGGCCGACCACCGACATCTCGCCTTTCAGCACATTGATAAATTGCGGCAATTCGTCGATGCTGGTTTTGCGCAGAATCGCACCCACGCGTGTGATGCGTGAATCGCCCTTGGTCGCCTGTTTGATGACTCCGGCTTGCTCGGTATGCATGCGCATCGAACGAAACTTATAGATGGAAAATTCATTGCCATCTATGCCTTTGCGTTTCTGTCTGAAGAGTACCGGCCCCGGCGATGACAACTTGATGGCTATCGCCACCACGCCGAACAGAGGCATCAATGCAATCAAGATGAGCGCCGCGAACACGCGATCGAAAATTTCCTTGGGCAGAACGTGCAAGCTCCACACCGGCGTATCGACCAAGTTGATTGAGGGCAGGCCGAGCAAATCGACCGTGCCGAGATTGGCTAGTGCAAAACTATCCAGATCCGGCAGCAAACGGATATTCACAAACTCATTGCGAAACTCGCCGATAAAGCGCGCGCAGGGGTGTGCTTCGGTTGGCTGGCCGGTGAGCCAGAGTTCGGTAACGCCGCCTTGGCGCACACTGCGCGTCAGGTCGCTCCAACGCGTAATGATCTCGACACCGTCAACGTGTTCGCTGCGTAAGGCGGTTTCATCATAGATTGCCACCGCTGAGTAACCCGCTTGCGGCACGCGCTGGATACGGCTGACCACGCGTTGCGCTTCAGCCGTGGTGCCGACCACCACTACGCGCTTTTGGTTGTAACCCGCGCTGCGCAATTTCCCAAGCGTCAGTGCGATCAATTGCCTGGATAGTGCGAACGAAAGTGCGGTCAGCACGGTCCAATTGATCAGCCACGCGTGTGAAATCGACAAATGATTCGGTATCGAGGCATGCAGTGCAGCATAGATCAATGCTCCAGTCGCTTGCACCGTCAGCCAGCCGAGCAGCGTCCGGCCGATTAGTGTCGCCGGAGCTGTGCCACGCCACGATTGATAAAGATTGAATAAAGGAAATAACAATAGAACTAAAACAAGGTCAAGGAAGATGAACATTCCTCGCGCATCGAATAAACGTTGGCTAGTATCTGGTGTCAGCGAATTGGCGATTAATGCACCAAATACGACAAACAACAGATCGAGCAACTGACGGGCAATGTTGAGCATGGAACTATCCTCCCAAATATCGGCCGGATATCTCCTGCACACGCACCAACTTGAACCGGATATTCCCCAACCGGTAGCGCAACTGATACCGGTTGATGGTGAAGCCCGTGGCCCAAGCTCTGCACGACTTTATGTCGGAGAAGACCAGCAAGACAGCGGAAAAAAAGACGATGTGGAGCAAGTCGATGCTCGATTCAAGCGACTTGCGATACGGCAAAAAAGCCGTTCACGAAACAGCACTAAAGTAAGAGGCATGATTGTTAGTGAATAGATTTGATCCCTTGACAAATTGGTTAGGAAGACGAACCGTGTACAGCACTCATGATGTTAGTCATCATAGTCATAGTTTTGAGATGCGCTTTTGCTTGACTGAAAACACCGATATGTTGGCGGACCTCGCTTGGTCCCGCGGATGCAATCCAAGCAGATCTACTAGGAGACTGAGGAAAAAAATTGCCGGACTGGTGCTCGAAAAAGTGAGTTCGAGGCGATGAATTATTCGAGACCTAAATTTTTATAATTACAAAATTTTCGTTAGTGCCAGATGAAAAGGCATTCTCGAAGCGATGAGGTTGCACTTAGTCTTGCTGCATTTGCACAAATTCCATTCGAAATCGGAACCGGCGGATCGCCACTAGCATTAGGCGGATAAGGACAGCCGATGTGCCAATTTTGTCTCTTTTTTGCTTAGGGTAATGGAGGGGGTGCGAGCCTTTCGAATCGATGAGATTTTGTAATGTCCTTGTAATACCTGAATAAAATCAGTTGCTTACTTGCTAGAAATTAGGTCAAGCTGTGTCCAAGCCGAACGTAAAGACCGGCCGATCGAGGTGACGTAGGAAATCCGCCAACGTCTCGTTTTTATCGGTCATTTGTGTAATTCGGTAGGTTTGCGTTTGTATGATGCAGTGCAAGGAAAACGGAACATTCGATTCCATGTAGAACAAAATCGTGGAGACGCATTGAAGGAAAAACCATGACACTTTCCGCTTTTGAGTCTAGCTCTTTCCACTTTCCGCACGCGCTCGGCGGAACGCCGTATACGACTTCTCGTACAGGAACCAGGCGACCTGTTAAACAAATCGGCATCGTGTTGTTTGACGAATTTTCGCTGTTGCGCGCAGGGATTATTGCCGAGGTATTTCAGCTTGCGAATCAGTTGGCAGCCAACAATGACGCACCGGGTGGTTCGTCTTATCGGGTACGCTTGCTGTCGCTCAGCGGCGGTATCGTGTTGTGTTCTTCGTCACTGAGTGTCGGCACCGATCGCCTCGACTCCCGGCAATATGGCCACTACGATGCTTTGTTCACCGCGGGCGGCAAAGCCGCAGGTCATGCCGAGTTGGGCGATTCGGGTTTTGGCAAATTGCTGCATGGGTCTTCGGAACTTTCATTCAGCAATATGCAAGCACCGATCTTTCCGAGTGGTGACGATAATCAGGTAGAACCCGACGATCGCTACGAGGCTTTGAGCGCTGCCTTGACTTTGGTCAAGCGCGATCTGGGCTTGGAGGTGGCACGCGAAATCAGCGAACGCCTGTTACCGGGTGTCAGTCTGAAGTTTCCTTCGCTGCTGCGCGATGTCGGCACACCTACCGTTCGAGAAAAGATCCGCGCCTCGGCCAGGTGGATCGAGGCGAATTGCGAACGTGCTATTTCCGTGGTCGATGCCGCGCAAGTGGCAGCCATGAGCGAACGCAATTACCTGCGTCGTTTCAAGCATGAAATGGGCATCACGCCGTCCGAGTATCTGTTCCGCATGCGCCTGGATTTAGTGTGTCACTTGTTGACGGAAACGGATTTGCCGGTCGACAAAATCGCACGTCGCAGTGGTATGGGCAATGGCGATCGGCTCGCAAAAATCTTCCGCAAACGGTTGTTGATTTCTCCAACCGAATATCGACTGCGTAATCACCGTAAAGCGCTTAGCGCTTGATGGTGATTGTCGTTTCATCTGCAAGGCAGCGTCGTGCGTGCCGCACGTTGAGTGGATTAACACTCAACGTGCGGCTAGGCAATTCGAATTTGCACGATGTGTGTCCGCTGAAACTTTGTGTGCAAGGTCTATGAAAAAAATCGCCCAACTGGCAATTCTGTGGACGGTGATGGTGCTCGCCGGTTGTTCAATCGAGCCTGGCTCGCATTGGTACGACAACGCCGCGAGCAATACCGGCAACACGCCCGAAAACGGCTTGGCCAATTCGCCGCAGCAACAGACCTCGAATTCAGCTGCGGCTCAAGCTCAATGGCGCCGTGACAATCCGGGCGCCGGCACGGGCCGCGATCAACCGCCGCCTGGTGCGGTGGTCGAAATCACGCCGGATTTGGTGCAGGCGCAGCGCGTCGAGAGTAACGGTCCATTGCCTACCGATGTTGCTAGCTTGTTCGCCGCCCCCCAGCCTTATACGATAGGTGCGGGCGATGTGCTGAACATCGTCGTTTGGGATCACCCCGAACTGAATCTGGCTCCGGTCGCCGTGACCACTGTAGGTACGGATTACACCGGCTCGGCATCTGTCGCCTCGGGCTACAGCATCGATTCCCAAGGGATCTTGCAATTCGCCTACGTGGGCCCGCTCAAGGTGGGCGGCTTGACCGAACTCGAAGCCCGTAATTTGCTGACCAGCCGTCTGAGTAAATTTGTGCGCGATCCGCAAATCACTTTACGGATTCAAACCTATCGTAGCCGTCGGGTCTTTATGGATGGTGAAGTGCGGACTCCGGGATTGCAGATTTTCAATGATCTGCCAATGAGCTTGCCCGAAGCAATAAATCGTGCCGGTGGTTTCACGCCACTGGGCGATCGTGCATCGATTGCGGTGATCCGCGATGGGAAATCTGTGTTGGTGAATATTCCTGACCTGATCGCACACGGCATCAATCCGACCAAGATCCTGCTGAGAAACGACGACATGGTGCGAGTGTATGCACGTGAGGACAGCAAGGTTTTTGTAACGGGGGATGTGTCGCGTCCCACGACGCTGTATCTGCGTAACGGCGAACTATCGCTCAACGAGGCGCTGGGTGATTCTAGCGGCGTCAGTCCGATTTCGGGCGATGCGCGTCAAGTGTATGTGGTGCGTAACGTGGTGCAAGGCCGGCCGGAAATCTATCACCTGAACGTGGTCAATCCAGGCGCCCTGGCGCTGGCGGACAACTTCGAACTCAAAGCCAAGGATGTGGTGTTTGTCGATGCGGCGCCGGTGGTTCGATGGAGTCGTGTGATCAACTTGTTCCTGCCAAGCACGCAATCGATTTACTTCGGCAAGGCTGCGGGGCTCTGATGAATAACATACTGGTTCTTTGCACTGGAAACATTTGCCGCAGTCCGATGGCGACCGCATTGCTGCGGCGAGCTATGCCGCAGCAGCAGATCGCTTCCGCCGGTCTGGCTGCGTGTGTCGGCGAGCCGGCGGACCGATGGGCCCTGAAGTTGATGCGTGAGTCTGGCATCGATATCTCCGCGCATCGCGGGCGGCAAGTCACACAGGAGATGCTGGGTAAGGCGGATTTGGTGCTGGTGATGGAAGCCGTCCAGCAACGTCAGATCGAAGCATTCTATCCGGCCGGGCGCGGCAAAATTTCGCGGCTCTGTCATTTCAGCGGACAGGATGTCCTTGATCCCTATGGCCGTGGCGAGTGGGTGTTTCGTTGCGCGTTGCAGGTGATCGAATCGGGCGTGAAGGAATGGACCGATCGTCTGACGCGCCTGACACACAAACAACTGGTGAGGGATGTCGCATGAAAACATTGCCAACACCTGTGCCTATAAATGGCAATCCGGCGCCCAAGCCGGACGATACACATCTTGAGATGAACGGCTTGATCGATGCCGTTTACGACAACCGCATGTTGATCGGCACCATCACGCTGGTCATGACCTTGCTGGGCATCGGCTACGCTATTTTCGCCACGCCGGTTTACCAGGCGGACATCCTGATTCAGGTTCAGGACAATCCGAACTCGGCCAATAATATGTTGGCCAGTGTCGAACAAATGTTCGATAACAAATCGGCGGCTTCCGACGAGATGGATATCGTCGGCTCGCGCCTGGTAGTGGGCGGCACGGTGCAGAAGCTCGATCTGGCGATCCGGGTTGCGCCCAAATATTTTCCGGTGATCGGCCGCTGGCTTGCCAGCCATGCGGATGACCTATCTCAGCCTGGACTGTTCGGCTATGGCGGTTATGTGTGGGGTACCGAGAAGGTAAAGGTGTCGCGTTTCGATCTGCCTGAAGGCTTGCTGGGCAAGCCATTCAGAATTGTGGCCGGCAGCGGCGGCAGTTATCGCTTGCTGAGCAAGTTCGACAATATCGCGGCCACCGGGCAGGTCGGCACACCGCTGATGTTGAATACGCCCGATGGAGCGCTGACCTTGCAAGTCGATGCCTTGAGCGGAAACCCGGGGGCGACCTTCGCGCTGACGCGGGTGTCTTTGGTGCGTGCCATCGAAGATTTGCAAAAGGCTTTGCGTATTACCGAAAAGAATAAGGATGCGGATGTCATCACGGCCAGTTTGCAGGGCCAGGATCGCTTGCTGACGAGTCAGGTACTGACCGAAATCGGGCACGAGTATGTCCATCAGAATGTCGATCGCAAAGCGGAAGAGGCCGAGAAATCATTGAGTTTTCTCGATGAGCAGCTACCGAAAATTAAACGCCAACTTGAAGAATCCGAAAATACCTTTAACCAGTTCCGCGCCAGCAATGCGAGCTTGGACTTGACCGAGGAAGGCACGGCGGTGTTGCAGCAATCGGTCGATGTGCAAGGCAAGATTGTCGACCTTGAACAAAAGCGCAGCGAGCTGATGGCGCGCTTCACGGCGAATCACCCGGCTGTGATTTCGATCGATGATCAGTTGCAATCGCTCAACGGCAGACTGGGAACCATCGAGGCCAAGGCGCGGCGGTTGCCGGCACTGGAACAAACCGAGCTGCGTCTGCAGCGCGATGTGCAAGTGAATACGGATCTCTATACCGGCTTACTCAACACGGAGCAGCAACTGCAGCTGGCGCGAGCGGGTAAAACCGGCAACGCGCGCCTGGTCGATACGGCAATTGTGCCGGAGAATCCGGTCAAACCGAATCGCAAGATTGTGGTGGTACTGGCTTTACTGATAGGTATGTTTCTCGGTGTCGGGGTTGCCTGGATGCGCAAGCGCTGGTTTGCCGCGATGGTGCAACCGTATGAAGTCGAAACCGGGTGCGCCTTGCCGGTATATGCGGTGGTGCCGTTTAGCAAGCACCAGCTTGCCCGGGATGCACATAAGGATCAGGGGCGTATCGGTACGGTATCGGTATTGGCTGTCGCCGACAGCGATAGCATCTCGGTGGAAAGCTTGCGCAGCTTCCGCTCGGCCTTGCAGTTTATTTTGCTTGAGGCGCGTAACAATATCGTGCTGATCAGCGGTGCGACGCCGCAGGTCGGAAAATCATTTGTAGCCGCCAATCTGGCAACGGTATTGGCTGCCTCGAATCAGCGGGTACTGTTGATCGATGCCGATTTGCGGCGCGGCGATTTGAGCCGCCACTTCGGCATTACTCAAGCGCCGGGCCTGGCCGAAGTCATCATTGGCGAAGCGCTTGAATCGGCACTGCACCAGAACGTCTTGCCCAACCTGGATGTGATTGCTCGCGGCCGCAGCCAGGGCAATCCGTCGGACGTGCTGTTGAATCCCAATCTCGGCAAGTTCCTGAAGACGATTAGCGCCAAATACGATGTGGTGATTATCGACTCGCCGCCGATCTTGGCGGTGACGGATGGCACCACCTTGGGCCGTCATGCCGGCGCTGCCTTCCTGGTAGTCAGGCAGGGCGTGACTTCGGCGCCGCAAGTGCGCGAATCGATTAAGCGTTTTGCTCAGGCCGGAGTGAGTGTCGATGGCGCAGTCTTCAACGGCTTCAAGAGTCGACCGGGTAATGACGGCTATGGCTATGGCCGGTATGCATATACCACCACGCCGGTGCCCACCGGCAACGTTGAACCGATGCGTTCTCGTGGACGTCGCTCATGAAGCAATTTGAAACCATGAAAAAGTCGCCGCAGCGCGGCCGGTGGACACTGCCTCGAATTGTGCGAGCCGTACTCTGCGTGTCTGTCGGCTTGATCGGCAGTCAGTGTCTGGCCGTCGATATACCGATTTCAGCCGCCCATTCCAATCTGCCGGCCGGCCAGGCAGCCGCGACGCCGACCGGTCGTGTCGATCTATCGGCCTCCAAATTGAGTTTGCGCGATGCCTTGGCGGTACTGGCTGCGCCCAAGTCGGAAGCCCGGGGCGGCGGTT